>ERZ772964.788-NODE-788-length-12559-cov-21.5515_pt1 | contig 12559 bp, 7 predicted proteins | sample MGYA00580675_ERZ772964 | MGnify/ENA primary metagenome ERZ772964 (study PRJEB29015, sample SAMEA2737941) | human oral metagenome | biome: human oral; feature: human-associated habitat; material: dental | place: China | collected 2139 ...
GCGATGGGCGAAGCGTGTCGGCGAGGAAGTCGTGGTTCATCCCAAGCAGCTCAAGCCTGAGGGGCATCGTGTCTACCTTCCGCTGTACATGGCGCTCTGTGTCTGAGCGGGGTTACCGAAGCCTTCTGTGGCGACAAGGGGAGTTGTGGTGTCGGGACCGTGACCTTCCATGTACGGGGGTAGGTAGGACGACGTTGGCTCCGAGTGGGGCCGCACGCAGATCGTCGGCTCTCGATGAGCGGAGCGGCATGGGTCAGACACGGATCACCCGCACACGTGAGCCCGTGATCGAACTATCTGGCAAATATACTTGACACTCAAAAAGGTGTCATATATACTTGTCATCAGTCAGCGAAGGCTGCGATCGTGACGTCACACATCAAGGGCTATGGACCAACGTGGGGAGCATATATGGAAGGCATGAGAAACATTCGCCTCAAAGAGGCGAGAAAGTCCGCGGGGCTCTCGCAGTCACAGCTCGCGGCATGCGTGGGTGTGACCCGACAGACTATTTGCAGCATCGAGTCGGGTGACTACAACCCAACGCTGCGCCTGTGCACCAACATCTGTCGGACGCTCGGCAAGACACTCAATGACCTCTTCTGGGAAGATTAGGAGACCATCATGGAAACTCAGAAACACAACACACAGGGTAACGGAAGGGACGAGCGACTTACGGCGATCTTGGGACCCATTTACAAGGTCGGGTTTCAAATCATGGCGCTTGGAATACTCTTTGACATCTACACAAGATTCAACTACCTTGCGCAGAGCAATGTGGAGGGCGGTGCCCTCGCGCAGAACACCTTTGAGGCGCTGGTGCTCATGGCTGCCTGCCTCACCGTGGGCATCATGATGAGAAGGTGCAATGTGTACAGCGACTCCCTCCGCTACACCGAGGCCAGCTCGTTTGGAAAGACGGGCGGGGTTGCCTCGTCGGCTCTCACTGCAGCCCTCATCGCGGCTGCGGCAACCCTTGGGCGCCTCCACAACGAGATCATCCGCTTTGGTTGGGATGGGGTGACCTGGCTGGGGGATCTCGCCATGTTCGTTGTCGTCTTCCTGATCTTTGGCGCGCTCATCCTGGTTGTGCAATACTTCGTTTGGCGAAGCTACCGCAAGTGGGAGGACCTTGCCATCGAGCAGGAGGACTAGGCGATCGGCTTCGAGATTATCCTCGCTTTTGCTGGACACGCCGTTTCATAGCATGCGCCTTTTTCACGCGAGGACCCTGGCCTCCGGCCATGTCGGACCAGGGGCGACCTCGGCGCGGGAGCAGGGCCGGCATCCTGCGACCATGAGGCATGCTGGGGAGCATGTTGGTTGATTTCGGTTGTCGTTGACATAGCGAAGGGGGAACGCACGTGAGGAAACACCTCAAGAGGGAGCTGAGGAAGCTATGGACCGGCGAGATCGCGGCAACGGCCATGTTCTGGTTCTGCTACTCCCAGCTTGCAAAGCTGGGCATGGGTGCTTGTCTGATGCGATCTGCGACGTACCCGCTTATCGTCTTGAGCCTCATTCTCATTCAGGGAGCCTCGTACTGGTGGATTCTGTACATGCGGCTTGTGACCGACAGGTCCTGCGCGCGGAAGGCGGGCCGAGTCTATGGGGTGCTGAGGACAATTGACCTCGTCCTCCTGTGCTTCGGCATCCCCGTGGCCGTGGTGACGCATGGCTGCCGGCTCACGACAACGATAGGGATTCTCATTCTGCTGTTCGCCTTCATCGAATGGGTGAACTACTACAAGATACGGCTGTCGTACAGTTCGAATCCGTTTGTGCTGCTGAAAAGAATAAAAGAGGGAACCCTCAAGAAAAGCAAATTGGCGCAGGAGATCGACAACGGATAGGTCCGCCGCACCGGGGCTTTGCGTTTCCCCGCCATCGTGGGAAAAGGAAGGGCTTGGTGACTGCGCGGCGTGGGGTCACTCCACAGGCTCCTGCGCCGCGTTTTCGCCGGAGGCTACGATGCGTTCGTCCTCAAGGCGGGCAGTCGATGCTTGCGTGCCGTCGATGCGAGGGCGACGTGCGACATCGAGCCTCTGGCTCCATGGGGCGGTCTCGATGAAGTGTTGGGAAAGCCCCCATCACGGGTGAGGGACTTGGTCAACATCGCGGTCCATGCGACGACGTACCCTGTCGATGGAGCAGGGGTGCAGAGGTGCGTGCGTCGCGAAGCCGCCGTCCGATGGATCACCCTGGCGGAATCCTTCAGCGTGCCCCGAGGCTGGGACGCATCCATTGTGAGGCAGTTGAGGAGCTGTGCGCAAAATCGGAGCCTCCGGTGCCGCTGGAGACAGTCGATGTGGCAACCAGTCTCGCGGGCCGTCTGCTCGACCCTGCAATCAGCTGTGAGGCGGGAGGCCTGCGCTAGAACCCGTCAGAGCTCAAGTGGGAGTGGGAACCAAGCTCTTATCTGGAACTTGGCTGACATTCAGCTTCTGGCCGAGTAAAAAGGAATGCTTGGAAACCTTCGGGTTTTGTAAGGACGGGACTCACCGGGCCTCGTCTTACCAGGCGGTCGGTTTCAAGATTATCCTCGCTTTTGCTGGACACGCAGTCTCATATGAGTTAGTCTTCACTCACTCCATGAAGGACCCGGATGGTCATCGGTAGCGTGCATAACGATTGCGAGGACATCATGCCAAAGCGTGAGATGGGACACAAACTGCTTGCGAGGCTCGGAAAGACCAAGCTCCGACCTGGTGGTGTGGAGGGTACGGACTGGCTGCTCTCTCATGTGGACTTCACGACAAGGCCCCGCGTGCTGGAGGTTGCCTGCAATCGTGGCTACACGCTCATGCAGCTTGCGAAGGCGCATGGCTTGCGCGTGGTGGGCATCGACTCGGACCCGGAGGCCATCGCCACGGCAAAGGAGGGCATCTCGAAGGAGGGCCTGTCCGATCTCATCGACGTGAGCGTTGCCGATGCGACGAATCTTCCGTTCGAGGATGGCAGCTTTGATGTCCTCATCAACGAGGCCATGCTCACCATGCTGCCCGATACTGTCAAGAAGAAGGCGCTCGTCGAGTACCGTCGCGTGCTTGCGCCACAGGGCATGGTCCTTACCCACGATGTCGTGTTCTGGAAGAAGAAGCCTGCCATCCTCCGCCTCCTGCAGAAGGTCATCAACGTGCCGGCGCACCCCCTTACGCTCGACGCGTGGAAGGAGCTGTTCGAGGAGAGTGGCCTTGCGGTCTCTGACAGCCAGACGGGGGCGTTCACCCTGCTGAGCGACGAAGGCCTCGTGCGCGACGAGGGCAAGGAGGGCAGGGACACGCTCATCGACAATGCCATGGCCGATGACAACTTCGGCCAGTTCAGTGAGATGAGGACCTTCTTTGACCTCGCTAAGAACGACATTGGATACGTTGTTATGGTCGGCACTCCCGCATAGCGTCGGGCTGCAGGAAGGGACGTTTTCTGTAGACAGTGCCCCGCAGGCCAACGGCTTGGTGTCGATGTCTTGACACCAGCGCCCGAGACCCTGTGGGGCACTGTCTTATAGGCTCCTACCCAGGGAGCAGAACTTCCTCTTGCTTTTAGATAGCTCCCGACGCGCGTCGCTGCCTTTACCTGTGTCGATACCCGACTCTTTTAGCTAGCTCATGATCCTGCGCTGTCATAGCTCCTGCATGGGGCCGAGTGGGTTTAGGGGCGCGACTTCATGCCATGTCTTTCGTGAGAGAATCTGACGCTGGTTTGAATTCAGATGTCTCGACCACGGAGATGAATCTAGCGGCTAACTATCGGAATTTCAGCCCATGCTCGAAAAATGTTCGCCATTCTCATGACCGCTTCGCTCGCCGAGGTTGTATAAAGGTTGACATATCAATATATGGTTGCGTTTTGCGCACGCAGCCAGCCGCAGGGAGAAGAGGGGGATGTTACATGCCCAAGAAGAGCTCACAGGCTAAGGGACAACCAGTTCAGTCTCGGGTTGCTACCGCGCCCCTGCTCCGTGTGGCAGGCCGCTACGTGCGCAAGGATGGCAACGAGCCACGCATCCTTGTCCTGTGCGCAGAGACGGGAATGGGAAAGTCGAGCTTCATGGACTCCGTCCTTCTGGTCGAGGCACAGCGTGGGGCTACCGTCAAGCGTATGTCTCTTGATGGCCCTGGGGCGGAATCCCCGGCGGAGCGATTGGGTAGGATCGCGCGCGAGACCACGAGCCTCAGAAGGCGTGGTCAGCGCGTTGCCGTTGGCATAGACTGCGTGCCTGTGGCGTCCGAGGGTGACATGGTCCGCGAGCTCAGGGCGATCAGGAGGATGGCCGCGGCGGGAGCGCTTGTTATCATCTGTCTGCTGCCCGAGGCAGACGACCTGTTTAACCTGCTTGGTGAGGCGAAGCGTCTTGACAACCAAGACTTTCTCTCCCTCGTGGCACTCGAGGGAGACCAACTGATGCTTGACCCGGAGTTTAGGCGTCTGACTCACGGCATTCCCATGCTCACAGAGGCCCTGATGGAGGACGAGGCTGCGCGCGTTGGGATGTACGGGACCGAGGTCTCGCCGGGCAAGTTCGCCCGTTACCTCAGAAACCTCGTCTGTAATCATCTAAGGGACTCCCTGACAAACGAGGAACTCGATCTTAGGTGCGCGATGGCACTGCTCGGTCAAGGCAGCTTCGATGACCTCGATGCTGTCATCGGGCATGTGGACGACGAGTTGCTCATGTGGCTTCAGGACCAGGCCCCGCTCTTTGGCGTGGACTTCCACCGCCTCTGCTTCGAGACCGCAGGTGTCTTCTCCGACGAACTCTTTGCCTTCTGCCTGAGCGGGATGAAGCGGTGCTGTAAGGAGCGTCCGAAGCTGCTCGCGCATGCCGCCCGCGTGCTCTGCTCGCGGGGCCAGTTCGTGCGGGCCGAACTGCTCTGTGGTCTGATCACGGATGAGGAGGAACTCAGTCAGATCGGCATGCGCTGGGGCGTCGAGCTCCTCATGAGCGGCAAGGTGGTCATGGTGAGTCGCTCTCTGAGGCACGAGCGCGAGGCGGGCAACACCGACGGTGCCCTGCCGTCTATAACGCGTCAGGCTATCATGGAGCTGAACGGTCGTCACAGCGAGCTGTCTCACGGCAGAGAGCAGCTAAGGGCACTGAAGGGACTCTCGCACCATGAGGAGGGCCTGCGCCGCTACGTGCTGGCCATGGGTGACCAGCGTGATCTTGTTGCGGGCGTCTTTGCCTCTATCCCACAGGAAGGCCTGGGCGAATGGGCGGGCGAGCGGGGCGCGCGGCTCCTCAAGCATCAACGCTGCACTCGACTGCTTATCGACGGCGCCTTCAGCACCATCTTCGACGAGCTGCTCGATGATGGTGACGGGCACGAACCCGAGGACGTGACAGGGGCACTGCTCTGTTTGGACTTCGCTGTGGCGGAGGCGATGGTGGGAGGAAGCCGGACGCCGCGTGAACAACAGGACGTCGAGCGCTCCATTCGCATCATCGAGGAGGCGTCTCCGGGCCGTCTTGGCCCCTATGCGAGGGCCTTGGATGGGGCCATTAATGTCATCGTCGGTGATGGGACGCAGCTTCGTGGGATCGAGTACCTCATCGCACGGGCCAACGAGTACGGAGACGTGCTCGTGGAGGCCCTGTTTCTCCTTTTGGCTGCGGTGGGAGACCTCAAGGCGGGCGCCTTCTCGCGCGTTCATGTGAGAACCCTTAAGGTTTGTGAGCTTGTCCGGGAGTGGGAGTCGTCCTTCCTTCTTGACGCGGCGCTGCTCGTCGGCCTTCTCTCCCGCCTTCGCATGGGGGAGGACATCGACGAGGATAGGCTCCGGACGCATGGGAGCGGCTCTGCCCTGAGGGACCTGTGTCGTGCCGCCGTGTTGATGAGCCGAGGCAGGCGGATTGACTCGTTGCGTCTTGATGAGCTCTCACGCTCGACCTTTCCCAGGGAGCTGGCTTGGGCGCTCATGCTCGTCCTGCACCATGGGGACCTGTCACCGAGCGACATCAACTCCGTTGTCCCTGCCAGCTGGCTGAGGGTCGAGCGCACCACCGACTTGTCGAGCTGGCCGGCACGCGTCGAGAGGCCAGTCAGGAAGGAGCGCGACCTTCCGGAGGAGCCCAAGGCGCCGCAGCAGGTCGACAGGGCTGCCAGGGTGAGGATCACGCTCATGGGGAGCTTCTCGGTGAGGGTCGACGGGCGGACCGTCAAGCAGGAGGGGCTCGTCGCCCGTCACGCGCGCGACCTTCTCGCCCTTCTGGCCATCGTCAAGGGGCATAAGGTCACGAAGCGCGACGCCCTGCTCGCGATCTGGGGTGACGATGAGTATTCGAAGGGTATGCAGCGCTTGTATGAGGCAACCTCGGTGGTTCGCAGGGTCCTTGGGGCCAAGGAGTGCGGGATCGATCCCATCCTGAGCAGCAGGACCGAGGGCACCATCGCGTTGAACCCTGAGTGTGTCTCTTGCGATGTGGACGACTTCACCGAGGAGGCCCTCCTCTCGCTGGGACATGAGGGCAGTGACCTCAAGGCGATGAGACATGCGTGCAACGCACGGCGCTGGTATGGAGGTGGCCCGTCGATTGAGCTCAACGACGTGACGGGGCTCTCACGCAGACATGCGCGGACGCTCGAGGGGCTCTTTGTGAGCGCATTGTCATCCGGTGGCATGGCAGCGCTCAGGCAGGGAAGACCCTACCTTGCGTCTCAGCTCGCGAGAGACGCGCTCACGATCGAGCCAAAGCGCGAGGACACGACAATATGCCTCGTGGAGTCGCTCTCGCAGTTGGGTAGGTCATCTGAGATTGAGGCACTGTGCGAGAAGTATCGTAGGCAGACCTCTCGGGGTGCGCGCAGGCGTTCTAAGGCTCTTGAGCGGGCATTCGAGGATGCCCTGGGCAGGGATCTCGTGGCATCATGAGTATTGACAAGATTTAAATCAAGTCTATATTTCCTGAATAGAAGTTGACAAATCTCGAGAATCAGCTAAAGTAGTCACTGTATATGCGTTATGGAATGTCACGCGAACCATTGGGGGATCACATGTTCAAGTCCATCCACCGGGATGTCGATAGGCAATTCAGGGGACTCGAGAGGATGGTTAAGAAGGTCAACGACCTTTCGACCCGCTTCGAGGCCATGCCTGATGACGCCCTCAGGTCCATGACCGCATGGTTCAAGGAACGTCACGAGAGGGGAGAGACGCTCGACGAGCTGCTCCCCGAGGCCTTCTCCGCCGTGAGGGAGGCATCAAGGCGGGCGCTGGGGCTTCGTCACTTCGACACGCAGGTCGTCGGTGGCATTGTCCTGCACATGGGCATGATCGCCGAGATGCGTTCCGGTGAGGGTAAGACCCTCGTCGCGACGCTCCCTGGTTACCTCAACGCTATCCCTGGCAGGGGCGTCCATGTCGTGACGATCAACGACTACCTTGCCAGGCGTGACGCCAAGATGGTGTCTTTGATCTATGATCGCCTGGGCATGGACGTCGGCCTCCTGCAGGGTGGCATGAGTCCCGAGCGCAGGAAGGCCGCCTACCGAACCGATATCACCTACGGTACCAGCAACGAGTTCGGCTTCGACTACCTGCGCGACAACATGATCACCCTCCCTGAACAGCGCGTACAGCGCGGCCATGCCGTCGCCATCGTGGACGAGGCGGACACCATCCTCATCGACGAGGCGATGACGCCGCTCACCATCTCGGGTGCGGGTGGCAACGTGACGGTCGAATACGAGCGGTTCGCTCGTGCCGTGCGGGGCCTCGTTGCCGATGTCGACTTCAAGGTTGATGAGGAGAGGCGCTCCATTGAGGCCACCAAGGTGGGCCTGCGCAAGATCGAGAAGCGGCTTGGCGCGGGCGACCTGTACTCTGACCCCTATGGTCGGCTACTTAACCATCTCAGACAGGCGCTCAGGGCCCAGTATCTCTTTCACCGCGACCAGCAGTACGTGGTCGAGGGCGACGAGGTCAAGATCGCCGGAGAGCTCGCAGACCGCACCATGGAGGGCAGGCGCTATCCGGGGGGGCTTCACCAGGCCATCGAGGCGAAGGAGGGTGTGCCCGTTCGCAAGGAGAACCAGACCCTTGCCACCATCACCTTGCAGAATTACTTCCGACTCTATGACAGGCTCTCGGGCATGGCGGGCACGGCCATGACGGAGGACGGTGAGCTTCGCGAGGTCTACGGGCTACCCGTGCAGCCCATCACGCCCAACGAACCAGTCATTCGCGTCGATCACGACGATCTCGTCTACCGGAGCGTAGACGCAAAGCTCAACGCCGTCGCTGATACCGTCGCCGAGCGTCACGCAAACGGTCAGCCGGTGCTCATCGGCACCGTCTCGGGCGAGGACTCAGAGCGTCTCTCACGCCTGCTCGACATGCGCGGTGTCAGACACAAGGTCCTAAGCTCCACGGACCCCGAGCGCGAGGCTCACATTATGGCCCAGGCCGGCCGTAAGGGCGCTGTCACGATAGCGACCGACATGGCCGGGCGTGGCACCGACATCCTGCTTGGCGGCAATCCCACCGAGCTTGCACGCGGTATGCTGCGTAAGAAGGGCTACCTTGACGCCGACAAGGGAACGGAAGAGGTACGCGAGTCGAGCGATGAGGTGATCGCGAAGGCCGAGGGAATCTACAAGACCAAGAGGGAGCACGTCCTCAAGGCAGGAGGCCTCTGCGTGATCGGTACCGAGCGCCACGAGAGCCGTCGCCTTGACAGCCAGCTGAGGGACTGCGCGGGCCTCTGGGGAGACCCTGGCGAGACCCAGTTCTACCTCTCGCTCGAGGATGATCTCATGTGCCTCTTTGGGGGCGAGCGCATGGACAGGATTGCCGCCGCGATGGAGCGCTCCAGGCTACCTGAGAGCATGCCCGTTCAGTCGAGGAAGGTCATGAGGGCCGTCGAGGACGCCCAGCGCAAGGTCGAGGAGGTAAACTTTTCCATGCGCAAGAGCATTCTTGACTACGACGATGTCATAGACGGGCAGCGCCGGGCGATCTACGCGGAGCGCAACAAGGTCCTCACCGATGGCGTGGGCGACGTCGATGACGTCATTGGCGACGTTATCAGCGATGTTGTGGGTTATCGTATCCCGGAGTTCTTCTCAAAGGACGTGAGCTCCAGTGAATGGGACCTCGAGGGGCTGCGCGGATGGGTGGCCGGGCTCACCGGTCGCGCCAACGCCCTCTGGATAGGGGATGGGTCGAGCAGAGACAAGGTGGTCGGACGGATTGAGGGTTTCATCAGCCGCTGCTACGGGGAAAGGTCCGAGAGACTCCCAGACGGGACCATGCGAGCCCTCTCCGCCCAGGTCATGCTGCGGATCATCGATGCGCGCTGGACGGTCTACCTGCAGGAGATGGACTACCTCAGGGCGCTCGTCAGCCAGCGTGGGTACGGTTCTGGTGATCCTCTCCTTGAGTACGAGAGGGAATCGAACGTCGCCTTTGCTGAGCTCATCAACACCATGCATGAGGACTTCCTACGCATCATCCTGAGGGTGGGGTTCACTTCCAGCGCGCAGACCCGCCAGCTCGAGTCCGAAAACGACGGTGCCCTGCGCGGGGCCCGCTACTCCGGCCCGACTGACGCCAGCGGCAACCGGGGCGTTGGCAAGGCGACGGCGCGCCTCGCCCCAAAGCGGGGAAGGGCGGGCGAGACGGGCGCCTCTGGCTCGGACCTCGCCTCTGGAGCGGCCTCCGCAGCTCGCGAGGCAGGAGCTTCGGGCCCCTACGGGGGAACGGCTCGCGGAGAGGCTCGCCCCCGGGGCGGCAAGATGCCTAGGGACTACCAGGGCAGGAGGACCGCAAGGGCACCGATGGGCAAATAGGGCGCGGGACGCGGACAGCCTGTGAGGGGAAGTCGAGAGGATCGTGTATGAGTTCGATGGCTAGGGAGAGTCTGTTTATGCCTGTCATCTCGATGGGCGAGGGCATGCGTCAGAAGGAGCTCGAGAGGATAGCCCGCAAGGTCGAGGACCTCTCGGACCGCTTCGAGTCCATGTCGGACGAGGAGCTAAGGGACATGACCACACACTTCAGGGAGCGTCACAGGCGGGGAGAGACCCTCGACGAGCTGCTCCCGGAGGCCTTCGCCGCCGTGAGGGAGGCCTCCGGGCGCACCCTCGGGATGCGCCACTTCCCCGTGCAGCTCATGGGTGGCGTCGTCCTACACAGAGGCATGATAGCCGAGATGAGGACCGGCGAGGGGAAGACCCTCGTCGCCCCGCTCGCGGCCTACCTGAACGCCATCGCCGGCAAGGGCGTCCACGTCGTCACCGTGAACGACTACCTCGCCAAGCGCGACAGCGAGTGGATGGGCAGAGTCTATAGGCGCCTGGGCATGAGTGTGGGCTGCCTGCAGAACGACATGAAGTTCGGCCGCAAGAAACCGGCCTATGCGGCTGACATCACCTACGGCACCAACAGCGAGTTCGGCTTCGACTACCTGCGCGACAACATGGTCACGAGAGCAGACCAGCGCGTGCAGCGCGGACACGCCTTCGCGATCGTGGACGACGCGGACTCCATCCTCATCGACGAGGCGAGGACGCCGCTCATCATCTCGGGCGTCGACCCCACCCCGGTCGAGCGCTACATACAGTTCGCAAGGGCGGTGGAGGGGCTCTCCGAGGACGACGTCTCGGTGGACGAGGCCAAGCACACCGTATACGCCACCGAGGAGGGGCTCGACAGGGTCGAGGGCATCCTCGGCCTCGAGGTCTACGCCGACAAGTCGGGGCTCCTGGCCAACCACCTCAGGCAGGCGCTCAGGGCCCGCTTCCTCTTCCACAGGGACGACCAGTACGTGGTCGCGGAGGGGAAGGTCAAGATAGTCGACGAGTCCACGGGCCGCATACTCAAGGGGCGCCGGTACTCGGAGGGCCTCCACCAGGCCATCGAGGCCAAGGAGGGCGTGGAGGTGCTCCACGAGTCCATGACCATCGCGACGGTCACGCTGCAGAACTACCTCCGCCTCTACGACAAGCTCTCGGGCATGACGGGCACGGCCAAGAGCGCCGACGCCGAGCTCAGGGAGACCTACGGCACGCCTGTCGTCACCATCCCCACCAACAGGACCATGATCCGTGAGGACCGGGAGGACTACGTCTTCCTCACCAGGAGGGACAAGCTCAGGGCCGTGGTGGACGAGGTCGAGCGACGTCACGCGAAGGGACAGCCGGTGCTCGTGGGCACCACGTCGGTCGAGGCGAGCGAGGAGCTCGACCGCCTGATGGGGGAGCGGGGGATCCCGCACCAGACCCTCAACGCCAAGGACCCCGGGCGCGAGGCCGTCATCGTCGCGAACGCCGGCAAGGAAGGCGCCGTCACGATAGCGACCAACATGGCCGGACGCGGCACCGACATCATCCTCGGTGGCAGCTACGAGGGCTACGTCCACGAGAGGCTCCGGCAGCTCGGGGCAAAGGGCCCCGGGGGCGTCCCCTCTTGGCAGGTCGAGCAGGCCGAGTGCTACGCCCAGAACCAGATGGACCGCAACGGGCGCGAGGCCGTGCTCAGGCGCGGCGGACTTCTGGTCATCGGCACCGAGCGCCACGACAGCCGCCGCATCGACGACCAGCTGCGCGGGCGCTCCGGCCGCCAGGGGGATCCCGGCGAGAGCCGCTTCTACCTCTCGCTCGAGGACAGGCTGCTTCGCCCCTACGGCAGGGGACGCCTGGACGCGATGTCGAGGGTCATGCGGAGGGCGGGCTGGGGAGAGGAGGAGCCTGCGGAGGACAGAGGCATCTCTAAGCAGGTCACCAAGGCCCAGGAGAGGGTCGAGAGCATGCACCACGGGACGCGCAAGCAGGTGCTCGACTACGACGACGTGATGGACAGGCAGCGCCGGGCCGTCTACGCCGAGCGCGACGCCATCCTGGATGGCGCGGACGTCGAGAGGCTCGCCGTCGGGCACGCCCGCGACATCATAGGCGCCATCGTCGAGGAGACCTGCGGGGGGCCGCGTCGCAGGGAGGAGCGGGACATCGAGGGGCTCAACGCCTGGGTGGGCGACATGACCGGCGACGGCTCCTTTGACGCCTTGGTGTTCGGGGAGGATGCGGGCGTGGACGAGCTGGCCGACGCCATCGAGGAGGTCTTCGCCGAGCGCTGGGACGCCCAGGGGGAGGCGATGGGCGAGGAGGCCTTCGGCGAGCTCTGCCGACAGGCGCTGCTGCGCTCGCTCGACCAGCACTGGGTCGACCACCTCGTGGACATGGGCCACCTCAGGCAGGGCATGGGCCTTCGCGGCCTGGCACGGCGCGACCCGCTCGTGGAGTACAAGAGGGAGGCGCTCGACTCCTTTGGCGACCTCGTGAGGGAGGTCTACGCCGACCTCCTGCGGACCATGCTGCGACTCAAGGCCGAGGGGGACGTCAAGGCGGACGAGGTCGCGCCCGAGGAGGGGAACCCCTTCCGCGAGGAGAACATCAGCTATTCAAAGAGCGGCGAGTCCACGATACAGGACGAGTCGGACCTCTCGGCCATGGCCGGAGTGGTCGAAGAAGCGGACAAAGGGACGGACAGTTAACCGTAATTCCCGCCTCTATTTCTTACCACACGGAAGCGGGATCTCCACCGGGCATGTGGCCCC
>ERZ772964.789-NODE-789-length-12559-cov-3.89379_pt1 | contig 12559 bp, 7 predicted proteins | sample MGYA00580675_ERZ772964 | MGnify/ENA primary metagenome ERZ772964 (study PRJEB29015, sample SAMEA2737941) | human oral metagenome | biome: human oral; feature: human-associated habitat; material: dental | place: China | collected 2139 ...
TCTCGCATTCTGGGACCTGCTTAGACGGATTTCAGGTCACAGGTCAAGAACGGGCATTCTGTAGGTATCCCTTCAATCTCAAGGAGAGACCATGCGGAAGTTCATGGAGAAGAGCGGCATCCTCGTATGGGTGCTCACGGCGATCATCCTCGCCCTTGTCCTCGGTTCAATCAAGATCGGTGACGCCCACCTCGTACCCCAGGGTGTCGGGCGGATCTTCGCAACCTTCTCGACGTTATTCAGCCAGTTCTTGTCATTCGCGATCCCGCTCATCATCATTGGCCTCGTCACCCCGGCGATCGCCGACCTCGGTCGCGGTGCCGGCAAGTGGCTCGGCGTCACCGCAGCGATCGCTTACGGCTCGACACTTTTCTCCGGCTTCCTGACCTATCTCGCCTGCGCCGTGACCTTCCCGAAGATCCTGCAGGGTGGCTTGGCCGATGTCGCCGAGCCTGGATCTGCTCTCGAAACCTACTTCACCGTGGAAATGCCCGCCGCAGTGCCGGTCATGACCGCCCTGCTCCTCTCCTTCGTTGTCGGCATCGGCCTGGCGATGGTGCCCAGAGGCGTTCTGCGCAAGGGATTCATCGAGTTCCGCGCGATCATCACGAAGCTCATTGAGCACATCATCATCCCCCTGCTGCCGCTGCATATTTTCGGTATCTTCCTCAACCTCACCTACACCGGTGAGGCCTGGACTGTTATGCGCACCCTCGTTCGAGTGGTCATCGTCGTCCTGATCCTCGAAGTCGTCATCCTCCTCAGCCAGTACCTCATCGCAGGTGCGATCGGTAAGAAGAACCCCATCAAGTCGCTCCTAACGATGATGCCCGCCTACCTGACGGCGCTCGGCACCTCTTCTTCGGCGGCGACGATTCCCGTGACCCTGCGTCAGACGAAGAAGAACGGCGTCTCCAACCCCGTCGCCTCCTTCACCGTCCCGCTGTGTGCCACCATTCACCTGGCGGGTTCGACCTCGAAGATCTTCGCCTTCGCTTTCGCGATCGCTTTCACCCAGGGGATCGACGTGACCCCCGTCCAGTGGGTCGGCTTCGTGTTCATGCTCGGCATCACAATGGTTGCCGCCCCCGGCGTTCCCGGTGGCGCGATCATGGCGGCGACGGGCCTGCTGTCCTCGATGCTCGGCTTCGACGACGCGCAGGTCGCCCTCATGATCGCCACCTACATTGCCCTTGACTCTTTCGGCACCGCCACGAATGTCACCGGCGACGGTGCGATCGCGATCGTTGTCGATCGTTTCGCCGACGGCAGGATTGGTGCCGAGGGCGACCCGGAGAACGCGCGTGAGCTGTCTTTCGATGGCATGAAGTACCTCGACAAGGTGTCCGTCGAGGGGCTTGTCTCCGCTGAAGAACTCAAAGCTTCCGCCGCCCAGGCCGGTGAGAACGCCGTGTCGAACTGAGGCTGTCGTCACAAGCCTTGCTCATATGAGGTGGCGTCTGGGGAGGGTTTCTTTCGTCTAAGTCGAAGGAGCTCCTTACAGACTGAAACCGTGAAGTGCGTGTCCCCGCGACCGAGTGGTCGCGGGGACACCTGCATCTTGGAAACATTTGCCTTCCCAAGTGTGCCGACAGATGCCTGCTTGAGCGCGCAGGCGTGTGCTTTCGCAAGCCTGGAAGGGGCATGCTTTCCCGAGCGCGCAGGCGTGTGCTGTCCCGAGTGCGGGCACGCTCCCAGACCCCCTGCACTGCGCAGAATTGACAGAAAAGTCCTCGGTCGAAGCGCTGAAAGGTTCGCTGTGAAGCCGACACCGGAGCCGTTTAGTCGAACTCTTTACCCAGCCGCTCTCAGCCGCCCTTCGCGGGGACACTCTAAGATGAGGCAGCAGAAAAGCTCACTGAGGGGACGAGAGGTACTCAGCGAGGCTCACTCCCACAGCAGTTCAGAGTCCGCGGGCCGCCAGGGTGCGCAGCGGTCCTTCCACAGCCCATAATTCACCCGGAGTCCCATCTTGGACGACACGGCCACCATCAATGACGATAATCCGGTCGACCTCGTCTATGACATCAAGACGGTGCGTAATCTCAATGACCGTTGCGTCCGCGAAGCACTCACGAAGCGCACCACGCACACTCGCCGCGAGCTCGGCATCCAAATGGGACGTGAACTCGTCGAGCACCAGCGTGGAGGGGCGGGCAAGGATCGCTCGAGCCAAGGCCAGACGTTGACGCTGACCACCCGACACGGCTGAACCTCGTTCCCCGAGCATCGTCTGATACCCCTGCGGCATGAGCTTGATATCCGCGTCAATACCGGCGATACGGCAGGCTTCACGGACCTCCTCCTCGGAGGCGCAGGGCGCAGCAAGACGAACATTGTCTAAGACGCTCGCACGGAACAGATGAGCCTTTTGAGTGACGAGCGCGAGCTCCCGGCTCAGCGAATCGCGCGTGAGCGTTGAAACATCGAATCCGTCAATCGTGATCCGACCCGACTGGGGATCATCGAAACGCAAAAGCAACTGCGCGAGCGTCGACTTACCAGAGCCAGAAGCGCCCACCAGACACGTCCATTCGCCCGCGCGGGCGCAAATGTTGATGTCACGCACTGCCGCTTGAGCGGCCTTCGGATAGGAGTAGACGACGTTTTCCCAACGGATCTCATGCGAGGGTGCGGCAGGGAGTTCAAGTGCCCCATCTGGCACCTCGACCGGGGAATGAACCGTGCGGTAGACCCGCTCGGCGGCAGCGAAGGAATTGCCTAAGGCGGCCGCGAGTTCTTCGACCCCTCTCGCGGTTTCCGTCAAACGCAGGACAGCAGCTGCGATTGCAGCGAGCATGGGTGCCGATAGTGAGCCCGCTTGCACGAGCGGCAGACCGAGAGCGAGAAGGACAATAGGTGCGCCAAGAGTAAGTGCCTGGGTGAAAGCGCGTCTGAGCGCTGAACCCATGATCGCAGGTTTGGAGGCTTCGCCGATGGAACGGTCGATTGAGGCCATGTCCTCGAGTCGGCTCGCCATTCGCCCATAGCCGACGACCTCGGACATCCCCTGGATCGAATCGGTGACGTGCTGAACGAGTCGGGCGCGCTCGGAGGCGACGGCCCGCGAAGAACGCAAAGACGCCTTCCACCCGAGCGTGGGAGCCAGCGCGATGGAAGCGAAAAGGAAACAGAAAGCGACGAGTCCGAGCAGCCACGAGCCCTTCACACCGATCAGGGCGACAACCGCCACTGGAACAACGAAAGCCGAGACGAGGGGAGCGAAAGTGTGGGCGAAGAAGACTTCGATCCGATCCACATCCTTGGTCGCCCTCGACAAGAGATCACCCGAACGTGAAACCGCCATCACGCGAGGGGAGCGGGGAATGAGGGCCTCGTAGATCTCGGCGCGCAATAGCTCCAAAGATTTGAAAGCGACGAGGTGGCCGAGGAACTGTTCGCCGTAGCGCAGCAAGGCTTTGAGCGCGGCGAGTCCTGCCATGAAGGCGAGGGTCTCCCAGGGCATCGCCGGAGCTGTGCCCGCTGAAAGGTCAATCCCAAGAGTGACGACTGTGAAAGCGCTCAGAGCGAAAAGGCCCACGCCTGCGAGCAGATCCGCAATCCGGCACAGTGAGGATGCGAGAAGAGGGGAGAGAACGGGGCGGGTGACGCGGAAAATCCATGACAGGAGGATCCTGCGGGGCACATGCGGCGAAGAAAGCGTGGAATCAGAAGAAGGCATCAGGCTCGGACCTCCTGGGCTTGTTCGGTGAGGAGGCCATCGCGGACCTCGACGACACGGTCGGCGGCGACGAGGGCGCCCGCGCGGTGTGAGACCGTCACGACGGCGCGGCCCGCAGCTGCCGCAGGAATCGCGGCGAGGATCTGCGCCTCACTGGCGAGATCGACCTGGCTGGTCGGTTCATCGAGCAAAAGTACGGGCCTATCAGCGAGGATCGCCCGGGCCAGGGAAAGGCGCTGGGCCTGACCACCGGAAAGCCCGAGCCCCTGCTCACCGAGCTGCGTGTCGAGGGCCTGGGGCATGTTGCGGACCTCATCAGCCAGGGAAACAGCTTCGAGGGCCTTCCACATGTCATCCTCACTGGCCTCGGGCGCGCCCAGACGCAGGTTGTCTGCGATTGAGCCGGTGAATAGCCACGTGGATTGGGCGACGAGGGCGCTGTGGGAGCGGAACTGCTCTTGATGCTCGCCGTCAAGAGGAGTCCCTGCGATGCTGAGTGTTCCCACAGAGGGGAAGAGATCACCGGACAGGAGGGACATGAGAGTGGATTTTCCGGACCCCGAAGGCCCGACGACCGCGAGGTGCTCGCCCGGGGCGACTGAGAAGTCGACCTCGTTCAGCACTGTTCCGCGCTCCTCATCCCAGGTGGCGCTCACATTCCTCACAGCGATTCTGGCGCTCGGAGCCTCCTTGGGCTCGGTGGAAGAGGAAAGGGCGGGGACAGCCTCTTTCGGGGTCTTCACCGACAGCAACTCGCGGAATGCACGCTGGTTGGCAAGTCCCCCCATGCCGACGTAGAAGAAGGCACCCACATGGTCGAGAGGTTCGAGCAGAACATAGGACACGAGGACGATCGCCAGGGCATCGCCACTCGTGATGTGTCCACCTTCGAGGCGCCATGCTGCCAGGGCGAAGGCGACTGTGATGAAGAACAGGGAGAAGAGCACGTCCGTGATGAGGATGACGAGCTGATTCCCGGCGAGAAGACCCATGACGGCTTTCCGGTTCTCTTCGCCTCGTTGACGCAAAGTGGTGTGGGTTCGCCTCGCCGCTCTCGCCAAGGTGAGGGTCGGAAGACCTTGGATCGCGTCGAGGTACTCAGCGGCTAAGCGCATTCGAGCGCGCCGAGAATCCGAGGAGGGGGCCCGCAGCTTCTTGTGTGCCAGGCCGATCATCATGGGGATCGCGATGACCGCGAGGAGGAGGACCCCGGAAGAAAGAGGATCGACAAAGAGTGCGAGTATGGCGAGGGCAAGAGCCGGCGAGAGGCCCGCTGCGAGCGTGGGCGCAAGGAAGGTCTGACGGTAAACGGCGACTCGTTCAGCCCCGTCGGTGAGGAGGGAGACTGTTGAGCCGGTGCGCTGACGCGCGGCACGCCCAGGCCCGAGAGCGAAAAGATGGGAGAGGGCCCTGGCGCGCAGAAGAGGTTCTTCCCGGCATGCCCCTTTTCGGGCGACGAGGTCGGCCACGCCGAGGAAGAGCGCACACAAGGCGGCACTGATGGCTGCGGTGATGAGTAAAGAGCCCGCGTTCCCGTGAAGGAGAGGATCTGACTCGGCTGGGCCTGTGGGCAGAATCGAGCCGAGGGAGCGCGCCGCACAGATCAAAGCCCAAGCCTGCGCCACACCCGCTAAAGCAGTAAGGGTGAAGGAGACGATGTTCGAACGACGTCCCGAGGAGGTGACCAGGGAAGGGGGACGCGGTGTCGTCCTGCCGGATGAAGCGGGGCTCATGAGACTCCTATTCGACGTTTCCAGCCTCGAAGCGCAATCCTGCTCGGCAGCGCTCAACTAAGGCCATACTTACTTTAGGCGGCTTGGGGATCAGACACCATGTCGTCTCCCGAGCTGGGCGGGTGAATGTGTGGAGCAATGAGTCACGTTTTTGAAGCTGAGCTACAAAGTTGTGCGCCTGAGCTACGAGGGTGTATAGGGCGTATGAGGAGAGGAGGGAGAAAAGAAAATCCTTGGCGCGAGTTTTCTGCGGTGAGTTCAAGTTGTAATATGTCGGGCTTTCTCCATTGTGTGATCAGGAAGATATAATCCCGGTAATCTATTCATGGGATCGAGTTTTTCGGGGATGACCTCGACGGACGCGTCTCTCTTGTGAGGCGGGCTCGGCACGATCCTCAAGATCATAGGAAGCCTGGAAGATGGAGAAGGACTCAATGACGACCAACGACCCCCTCTCAGGAGAATCGAAGGGGGAGGAGGGCATGCCCTCGTTTTCCCCGGCCCTTGGAGCTGACCCGGCCCAACAGCCGATTGAAGGCGGCTATTCGTCCCCTCAGAATTCCCAGACTCCCAGCGCTCCTCAAACGCCGAATCCTTGGGGCCAGCCGACACCCTCCCCTTATTCTCAACAGCCAACTGCTGAGCAGCCCTACGCATTTCCGCAGCAGGCCCCAGCAGGCGGCCCACAAGGCGGAGCCACTCAGCCAGGTGCGCCTTACCCCCAGCAGGGAACCCCGTACCCCCAGCAGGCAAACCCGTATCAGCAGCAAGGAACGCCATACCCTCAGCAGGGCGCTCCCTACCCTCAGCAGTCAACGGCGTACCCCCAGCAGGGTGCTCCCGGTGGTCCGCAGGCTGGAGCCCCCGTCGGGCCTGGAGCGCAAATGCCGGGTGCCGCTCCCACCAATGGTGCGATGTCCTACATGACGCCTCCGACACCTAAGAAGAGCTCTGGCGGCAAGACTCTCATCATTGTTCTCGTTGCGATCCTGGTCGGACTCGTACTCATCGGCGTCATCGCAACGATGAGCATCAAGGCCCTGTCAGCTTCCTCCCCGACGTCTCCTTCAACGAATCAGGGCTCACATTCGCACGAGACACCCAATAAGACGGATACGAACCGAGACACCTCGGCCTCGGAGGATACGCCCCCTGTCTCCATCGGCAAGGAAGGCGAGATCACGGACTGGAAGGTCAATGTCGCCACCTATACCCGGGAGGCGAGTGCGGCGATGATGAAGGACAACTCCTTCAACGACCCTGCTCCTGCGGGCATGGACCACACGCTCATCGACTTGACGCTCACCTACACGGGAAGCAATCAGGAAGGTGAGGATTTCCTTTTCGAGCTCGACTTCTACCTCGTTGATGAGAGCGGAAAGAAGTACTCATGGGCTGATGCTGATGGCGTTGCCCCGGATGACCTTTTCGCAAGTTTCGACACCTCCTTGAAGCCGGGGAAGTCAGTCACCGGCCAGCTGCTCTTCGATGTTCCTGAGAACAGCAGCTACACCTTCCGGATGGAGAGTTCGGACACCGGGCAAAAGGTTGAGATTCCACTGAACTGATCCGTTCCTCCCCCGCGGCGCCCTCCTCAGAGGCGCAACGGGGGAGGACTTTCGTTGAGAGCATGTCCTCGGGTCTGAAAAAGAAGGCTCTTCCAATGAGTGGGACTCGTCATAGACTGGACCAGGACGGCCTTCGGCCCAACCCATTGAGAATGGAGCGACACGTCATGAATATCTCCTCGCAGCTCAACGCATCCGACGACTTCCGCATTGGTGTCCTCACTTCCGGCGGAGACGCTCAGGGCATGAACGCCGCCGTACGCGCAGTGATCCGCACCGCCCTCGCGGTCGGCGCCCGCCCCTATGCGGTGCTCGAAGGGTGGGCCGGCGCAGTCCACGGCGGCGACTCCATCAAACCGATGGGCTGGTCTGATGTGTCGAACATTCTTTCGGCAGGGGGTACCGTCATCGGTACGGCCCGCTGCCCCGAGTTCCGCGAGTACGAAGGGCGCCACGCCGCCGCTCGCCACCTCCTCGAGCACGGCATTGATCGCCTCGTCGTCATCGGCGGCGACGGCTCCCTCTCCGGCACCAACGAGTTCCGCACGGAATGGCCCCAGCACGTGCGTGAGCTCGTCGACGAGGGCGTCATCAGCGAAGAAGAGGCAGCAGCACACCCCGCGCTCATTGTCGTCGGCCTCGTCGGCTCCATCGACAACGACATGGTCGGTACCGATATGACAATCGGCGCGGATACCGCCCTTCACCGTATCGTCGACGCCCTCGACCAACTCACATCCACCGCCGCATCCCACCAGCGCACATTCGTCGTTGAAGTGATGGGGCGCCACTGCGGATACCTGCCGCTCATGGCGGCCGTGGCGGGCGGAGCCGACTACGTCTTCACCCCCGAGAATCCCGCGGGACCCGGCTGGGAGGACGACCTCGCCGAACATCTGCGCCTCGGACGCGAGGCGGGGCGCCGCGAGTCGATCGTCCTCGTCGCTGAGGGTGCTACCGACCGCGACGGCAACCTTCTCACGACTCAGCACATCGCCGACGCCATCACTGAGAAGACCGGTGAGGATGCGCGCGTCACGATCCTCGGCCATGTGCAGCGCGGCGGCTCGCCCTCGGCCTACGACCGTTGGATGTCCACCCTGCTGGGCTATGCCGCCGTGCAAGAGATCCTCACGACAACCCCCGAAGCCGTGCCCTGTATCCTGGGCGTCCGCCACAATCGCATCACCCGCATTCCCCTGATGAAGGCCGTGCAAGAGACCAGAGCAGTCAAAGACTTCATCAAGGCCGGAGACTTCGAGGGTGCGCAAAGGGCGCGCGGCGTGTCCTTTAGTGGCATGGTGGGCGTCAACGACATCCTCTCAACGCCCCCTCAGCTCACTCCCGAGGCGACGGGCGTCTCCCGCCGTATTGGTATCCTCCACGCCGGGGGCCTCGCTCCGGGCATGAACACGGCGGCTCGCGCGGCCGTACGCCTCGGCATTGCCCGCGGTTGGACGATGCTCGGGATTCGAGGTTCCTGGAGGGGCCTGGCCGACAACGACGTGAGGGAACTGACCTGGGGCGACGTTGAGGGCTGGGCCTTCCAAGGGGGCGCTGAACTCGGCACCCGTCGGGAAGTCCCCGAGATCGAGCAGTATTACTCCCTGGGTCGAGCAATTGAACGCAATGAACTCGACGCCCTGATCGTCATTGGCGGTCTCAACGCCTACCTTGCGGTGCACGCGATGATGAATGAGCGCGACCGTTACCCGGCCTTCCAGATCCCCGTGGTCCTCATCCCCGCGTCTATCGACAACAATTTGCCGGGCTCAGAACTGTCAATCGGCGCTGACACTGCGCTCAACAACGCGACCTGGGCGCTCGACCGCATCAAGGAATCCGCTGCCGCGACCAAACGCTGCTTCATCGCGGAGATCATGGGACGACGCTGCGGCTATCTCACGCTCATGAGTTCTTTGTCCTCGGGCGCTGAGTACATCTACCTGAATGAGGACGCGGCGAACCTGCAGAAGATCGCCGAAGATTCGCGTCGCATGGTCGACTCTTTCAAGGATGGGCGCAGGCTCTTCCTCATCCTCGTCAACGAAGCCGTCTCGAAGTTCTACGACCGAGAGTTCCTCGCCTCCGTGTACGAGGCCGAATCCGAGGGCTACTACGATGTCCGCCACTCCGCCCTCGGGCACCTGCAACAGGGAGGAGCGCCCAGCCCCTTCGACCGGCTTCTCGCGACCAGGCTCACGAACCGCGCTTTGGAGCACCTTCAGAACCAGTTCACCCGGGGTGAGGCCGAGGGCGTGTACATCGGCCAGATCGGCAACCACATTGAAGCGCGCCTCGTGAAGAACATGTTCGACGACCTTGACATCGTCAACCGTCGTCCCTTCGACCAGTGGTGGTGCGAACTCACCCGCATCCAGCGGATCGTATCGATGCAGGACCCGGGGATGCCCGCCCTGACGATCTCGATCGCTGATTCTGAGGAGTGATACCGCCTCAAGGTTCGAATCGAATTCGCAATTCCCATCAACTCAAGGCCCAACTCAAGACCCCGCTCGCCCTATCAACGAAGTAGGAGAACCCATGACCATCCCCACGCTCGATCCGATGATGACCGCCGCTTGGGAGGCCCTCGACGCTCGCGCTGACGCTTTCGACCCCGACCTTCGCGCCTGGTTCGAGGCCGACCCGGATCGCGCGTCGAAGTGGACGAAAACAGCTGCAGATCTGCGCGTTGACCTGTCGAAGAACCTCATTGACGAGGGCGTGCTCGCTGACCTGCTCGCCCTCGCGCAGCAATGCGGCGTCGGGGAACTGCGTGACCGCATGTTCGCCGGAGAACACATCAACACCACTGAGGATCGTGCGGTCCTGCACACTGCGCTGCGCCGCCCCGATACCGACGAACTCATCGTTGACGGCCAAGACGCGATCGCAGATGTCCACGAGGTCCTCGCGAAGGTTTATGACTTCGCCGACCGCGTGCGCTCAGGAGAGTGGGTGGGAATCACCGGCAAAGCGGTCAAGACAATCGTGAATGTCGGTATCGGCGGCTCCGACCTCGGCCCCGTCATGGCTTACGAGGCGCTCAAACCCTTCGTCCGCGAGGGGCTCGAATGCCGTTTCATTTCGAACATCGACCCGACCGATGCAGGCGAGACGACGAAAGATCTCGACCCGGAGACGACCCTCGTGATCGTCGCTTCGAAGACGTTCACGACCCTGGAGACGATCACGAACGCGAAGGTCGTGCGCGACTGGTTCCTCTCCAGTTTGCGTGAGAAGGGCCTCGCCCAGGATGAGGCGGGGGAGAAGGAAGCGATCGCGAAGCATTTCGTCGCCGTGTCAACTGCCCTCGACAAAGTCGCCGAATTCGGTATCGACCCGAATAACGCCTTCGGCTTTTGGAGTTGGGTCGGTGGACGCTACTCCGTGGATTCAGCGGTCGGCACTTCCCTCGCGATCGCGATCGGCCCGGACGGCTTCGAGGAGTTCCTCGCGGGCTTCAACGCGATGGATGAGCACTTCTTGAGCGCCGCCCCTGAGCAGAACGTCCCGCTCCTCATGGGCCTGCTCAACGTCTGGTACTCGAACTTCCTTGGCGCGGACACGCACGCGGTCCTCCCCTACTCCCAGTACCTGCATCGTTTCCCGGCCTACCTCCAGCAGCTCACCATGGAGTCCAACGGCAAGTCCGTGCGCCGCGATGGCACTCCCGTCACCTACGAGACTGGCGAGGTCTTCTGGGGCGAACCCGGCACGAATGGGCAGCACGCTTTCTATCAGCTCATCCACCAGGGCACACGCATGGTCCCCGCGGACTTCATTGCTTTCGCGAATCCGGCCTGGCCGCTCAAGGACGGCGAGGCGGATATGCACGAGCTGTTCTTGTCGAACTTCTTCGCGCAGACGAAGGCCCTCGCCTTCGGTAAGACCTCGGAGGAGGTGCGCGCTGAGGGCACTCCTGAGGCGATCATTCCGGCGCGAGTCTTCACCGGCAACCGCCCGACGACCTCGATTATGGCCGCATCTTTGACTCCGCGCGTCCTCGGTGAGCTGATCGCCCTGTATGAGCACATCACTTTCGTTCAGGGTGCTGTCTGGGGCATCGACTCCTTCGACCAGTGGGGCGTCGAACTGGGCAAGGTTCTCGCCAAGCAGATCCTCCCGGCGATCACGGGCGATACGGATGCTCTCGCTGCCCAGGATTCCTCGACTCGCGGGCTCATCGAGTTCTATCGCGCAAATCGGGCGTGAACTCTTCCATGCCGCGATGCAGGTGAGTCGCTGAGGAACTCAAGAGTCGGCGAGATTCGCTGAGTCTTCGCAGCGAATCCGAAACGGAGGGGCCGCTCCTGCGCGAAGAGCGCAGGAGCGGCCTTTCAGTGAGAAGGTCTCGTGTCGTGCACGACGACTTTTCAAAGAGCTGCGCCTTCCGGTGACGAAATGAGTCGCATCTGGTGCAATGCGATTCTCGATCCGGGACGAGCGGCCCTGCACTCGGGGGCCTCCTCCGCTTAGGCTTATCCCGTACGCGAGCGAGAGCTCGCCACTGTCGACGTCGACATCCGGCGTCCTTTTCGACAACACTAAGGAGTGCCGCATCATGGCAGAACCTCGTATCGTCACCGTCACCGGCGCCGCCGGTAACATCGGCTACGCCCTGCTGTTCCGCATCGCCTCAGGCCAGCTCTTCGGCCCCGATGTCCCCGTTAAGCTCCACCTCCTCGAAATCCCCCAGGCCGTGAAAGCCGCTGAGGGCACAGCCATGGAGCTCGATGACTGTGCGTTCCCGACCCTTGCCGGCGTCGAAATCTTCGATGATGCCACCAAGGCCTTCGAAGGAACCAACGTCGCCTACCTCGTCGGTGCAATGCCGCGTCGCCAGGGAATGGAACGCGCTGACCTCCTCGAGGCGAACGCCGGTATCTTCGGCCCACAGGGCAAGGCCATCAACGACGGCGCCGCAGATGACGTTCGCGTCCTCGTCGTCGGCAACCCGGCCAACACGAACGCCACCATCGCCCAGAACGCAGCCCCGGACGTCCCGGCCTCCCGCTTCACCGCGATGATGCGCCTCGACCACAACCGCGCTGTCGCGCAACTCGCCCACAAGACCGGTGCCGCTGTCGCCGACATCAAGGACGTCGTCGTGTGGGGCAACCACTCCGCCGACCAGTACCCGGACGTCTCCTTCGCGACCGTTGCCGGTAAGCCCGCCACCGAGCTCGTCGATGAGGCTTGGCTCGCCGAAACCTACCGTCCGGTCGTCGCCAAGCGCGGCGCCGCCATCATCGAGGCTCGTGGGGCCTCCTCGGCTGCCTCCGCTGCGAATGCCGCAATCGATCACATGTACTCGTGGATCCACGGCACCCCCGAGGGCGAGTGGGTCCCCGCCGGCGTCATGTCCGACGGCACCCACTACGACGTTCCCGCGGGCCTGTGCTTCGGCTTCCCCGTCACCTCCGACGGCGGCGAATGGCAGATCGTTGACGGCCTGGAGATCTGCGCGGCGACCCGCGCAGGCATCGACCACAACATCAAGGCCCTCCAGGAGGAGTACGACGCCGTTAAGGCGCTCGGCTTCATCAAGTGAGTGAGGCGAGTCCTCGACT
>ERZ772964.790-NODE-790-length-12544-cov-27.7205_pt1 | contig 12544 bp, 9 predicted proteins | sample MGYA00580675_ERZ772964 | MGnify/ENA primary metagenome ERZ772964 (study PRJEB29015, sample SAMEA2737941) | human oral metagenome | biome: human oral; feature: human-associated habitat; material: dental | place: China | collected 2139 ...
GGGGTCGCGGAAGTGGACCCGGTAGGGGCGGGTGCCGCCGTCGGAGACGGCGTGCACGCCCAGGGTGCCCTTGGCGTGCTCCACGGTCTGGAAGACCTGTCCGGCGGGCACGCGGAAGCCCTGGGTGACCAGCTTGAAGTGGTGAATAAGGGACTCCATGGAGGTGCCCATAATCTCGCGCACATGCTCCAGGGACTGGCCCTGACCATCGGTGGACAGCGCCATGCGGGCGGGCCAGGCAATGGTTGGGTCGGCCACCATGAAGGCATTGTCCGCCTTGGATCCGTGTTCAGCGATCTCATCAAGGCGCTCCACGCACTGGGAGACGATCTTAAGAGACTGGTAGCACTCGTCCATGCGCACCTGCAGGCGGGTGTAGCAGTCCGAGCGCTGATAGGTGGGCACGTCGAAGTCGTAGGTCTCATACCCGCAGTAGGGGGTGGTGCGGCGCATGTCCAGGGGGTAGCCGGCAGCGCGCAGGCACGGCCCGGTCAAGCCCATGGCCAGCGCGCCGGCTAGGGTGATCTCGCCAATGCCCTGGAAACGGGCTTTGAGGATCGGGTTCTCCATGAGCAGCAGCTCCAGTTCATGGAGGTCCTGCTTAATGTTGGGCATGGCCGAGCGCACGAAGTCGGTAAAGCCCCTGGGAATGTCCTGGGCCAGGCCGCCGGGGCGAATATAGGCGTGGTTCATGCGCAGGCCCGAAGCCATCTCGAAGACCCGCAGAATGTTCTCCCGGCAGCGGAAGGAAATGGTCATGAGGGTGGTGCCGCCCATCTCATTGCCGGCTGAGCCCACGGCCACCACGTGGGAGGCAATGCGGTTGAGCTCCATGAGCAGCACGCGCACGACGGTGGCCTTCTGCGGGACATCGTCAGTGACGCCCAGAAGCTTCTCCACGGCCAGGGCGTAGGCGACCTCCTGGAAGAAGGGGGCCACATAGTCCATGCGCGTCACGAAGGTCTCGCCCTGCACCCAGGTGCGGTACTCCATGTTCTTCTCAATACCGGTGTGCAGGTAGCCGGTGCCCACGCGGACCTCGGTGACCCTTTCGCCGTCGATCTCCAGGACCAGGCGCAGCACCCCGTGGGTGGAGGGGTGGACCGGGCCCATATTGACCACAATGCGGTCGTGCTCCAGGCGGTCGGCCTCGTCGCGCGCAGCAATGGCGGCAACGACCTCATCCCAGTCGCCACCCGTCAGGGTGTACTGGGGGGCGCCCGCGGACAGCTCGTCCGTGGCAGGGCCGGTGGCGTGAACAGTGCTCATTAGCGGTAGGACCTCCGGGTGTCAGCGGGCGGGGTGACAGCCCCCTTGTACTCCACGGGGATGCCGCCCAGCGGGTAGTCCTTGCGCTGGGGGTGGCCCACCCAGTCGTCGGGCATGGCCGAGCGGGTGAGGTTGGGGTGGCCGTCGAAGACGATGCCCATGAGGTCCCAGGTCTCGCGCTCGTGCCAGTCGTCGCCGGGGTAGACCGGCACGATCGAGGGCACGTGCGGGTCGGAGGCGGGGCAGGCGACCTCCAGCCGCAGCAGGCGCCCGCCGTGGGTCAGGCTCACCAAAGCGAAGCAGGCGTGCAGCTCGCGGCCGGCGTCGTCCGGGTAGTGGACGCCGTTGACGCCCAGGCACAGCTCGAAGCGCAGGTCCTGGTCGTCGCGCAGGGGCCGCACGACGTCGAGCAGGTGCTCGCGGGCGATGAACAGGGTGAGCTCGTCATGCTCGATGACGACCTTCTCGATGGCGGCGGCCGGGTCGAGGCCGGCGTCCTGAAGGTCCTCGATGAGGGCGTCGACGACGCCGTCGAACCAGCCGCCGTAGGGGCGCACGGCGGCCGGGGCGAGGGTGACGACGCTGCGGTGCTCGCCGTAGCCGGTGGTGTCACCGGCGTCGGAGGCGCCGAACTGGCCGGTGGGGGCGGCGATGACCTCCAGGCGCAGCTCGGGGCGCACAGGGGTGCCGGCGACCTCGGGGACGGCGGGGGCCTCGGGGGTCTCGGTCAGGGCCTCGGAGCCCGAGTCGTGTGCCGGGGTGTTCTTCTCACTCATGCCAGCAGGCCCTTCATCTCATGGGTGGGGGTGGCCGACAGCGCGGCGGCCTCGACGGCGCGGGCGATCTCCTCGCGGTGCTTGAACAGCGGCTTCTTCTCGATCTGGCGGGTGAGCTCGAGCATGGCGTTGAGGAGCATCTCGGGGCGCGGCGGGCAGCCCGGCAGGTAGATGTCCACCGGGACGATGTGGTCGCAGCCCTGGACGATGGCGTAGTTGTTGAAGATGCCTCCCGAGGAGGCGCAGGCGCCCATGGAGATGACCCACTTGGGCTCGGGCATGGAGTCGTAGACATTGCGCACGATCGGGGCCATCTTGTGGGAGACGCGGCCCGAGACGATCATGACGTCGGCGTGGCGCGGGGAGGCGCGGAAGACCTCCCAGCCGAAGCGGGCCATGTCGAAGCGGGGGGTGCCGGTGCCCATCATCTCGATGGCGCAGCAGGCCAGGCCCATGGTCACCGGCCACAGCGAGCGGGCCTGCGCCAGGGCGCTGAGCCGCTCGACGGCGGTGAGCATGAAGCCGGGCCCCTCGACGGAGGCCTCGGCCTGCAGGCGCAGGTCCCCCCGCTTGGAGGGGATGGACCGCATCTTCTCCCGGTAGGCCCTGTACTCGTCGTTGTTCATGCTGTGTCGTTCCTTCTCTCCCGCGCCGTGCCCGTTCGCCTCAGTCCCAGTCCAGGCCGCCGCGGCGCCACTCCAGGACGTAGGGCACCGTGATGAGGGCGATGAAGACCAGGGCGGCGCTCAGGCCGAAGAAGCCGAGCCGGTGGAAGGCCGTCGCCCAGGGGTAGAGGAAGACGACCTCGACGTCGAAGATGATGAAGGTCATGCCCACCAGGTAGAAGGCGACCGGGAAGCGCCCGTGCTCGGTATTGGTCGGGGTCGGGTCGATGCCGCACTCGTAGTTGGCGGTCTTGACCCGGTTGCGCCGATTGGGGCTCACGATCGCGGACAGCACCAGGCCGCCGATGGCGATCACCAGGGCCACGCCCGCCATGATGAGCAGGGAGACGTAGGGGTTCATGCTGCCGGCACCATCCTCGTGAGGAGCTGGATGAAGTGGTCGATCGCGTCGCCGCCGCGCCGCTCCCACCCGTCGGACAGGAGCTTGGACACGAGCCTCATGAGGCGCCTGCGGCCCAGCCCGTAGCGGGTGCAGACCCGCATGACCTCGGGGTGCTCGATGAGGGAGACGAAGACGCGGCCCAGGGTGTAGTAGCCGCCCAGCCGCTCGCTCAGGGCGGCGGGGTACTGGCCCAGGGCCTTCTCGCGGCCCGCCGCCGTCGAGCGGGCGGCGGCGCAGGCGGCGGATTGGGCGGCCAGGCGCCCGGACATGAGGGCCTGGGCGATGCCCTCGCCGTTGAAGGGCGAGACCATGCCGCCGGCGTCGCCGAGCAGCATGAGGCCGTCGGCGTAGTGGGGTTTGCGGTTGAAGGCCATGGGCAGGGCGGCGCTGGCCAAGCGGCCGACCTGGTTGTCCTTGGTGAAGCCCCAGGAGTCCGGGGCATTGTCTATCCAGCGGGAGAAGACGGCCTTGTAGTCAATACTGGCGGCTGCGGCCCGTGAGGAGACCGAGCCCACGCCCACATTGACCAGGCCCTCGCCCACGGGCCAGACCCAGCCGTAGCCGGGCAGGAGGTCTGAGGCCCCCACGGGCCCGTCCCACAGCTCCAGCTGGGACTCCATCCAGGCGTCGGTGGCGCGCGGGGAGCGGAAGTAGGCGCGCACCGCCACCCCCAGGGGTTTGCGCTCGTCCTTGGTGCGGCCCACGGCAGTGGCCAGGCGGGCGGAGACCCCGCCGGCATCAATGACCAGGGGGGCGGCAATAGTGGTGGGGGCCTCAACACCCGGGTAGGCGACCCGGGGCGTGGGCTTGACCTCGATGCCGGTGACGCGTCCCGCGGCGGAGGTGCGGGGGGCGGTGGCGGTCACCCCGGTCAGGAGCCGGGCCCCGGAGGCGGCGGCGTGCTCGGCCAGGTCGCGGTCCAGTAGGGCGCGGGGGCGAGCCATCCCGTAGGAGGGCAGGGAGGGCTGCTCAGGCCAGGGGATGTGGAGGCGGTGCCCGCCACCAATGACGCGCAGGCCGGTGTTGCGCTGCCAGCCGGTGGTGTCCACGCCCATGAGGATGAGTTCGCGCACGGCCGCGGGGGTCAAGCCATCACCACAGACCTTGTCCCGGCCGAGCTCCTGCTTCTCCAGGAGGATGACATCCAGACCCAGGACGGCCAGGTGGTGGGCGGCGCTGGACCCGGCGGGCCCGGCGCCCACCACGACGACGTCGGCGCTCAGGGGGGTGGTGCGGCGCACCGCGGTGGAGGTGGCGGGCAGGGCGGCCGTTTCGGTGGCCTTGTCCATCATTGGGCGCCTCCTCCCCACTGAGTCCTACGACAGCCACGAAGCGGGCCGAAGGGTCATCCGGGCACGGAAGACCGCATCAGACTCTACCGACGGTATCCGCCGGTCTTGACAACCCCGCATTTCCCTCTATTTTTCCGCATTCTGGCCTCGTTTGGGGCCGGGTTCCGCCATTGATCGCGCCTGGAGGACGAACACGAATTAGGTATGTTCAACCTCACGAATATCGGTTGTGGTTCCTGGGACACAGGTCCCGGGTGGGGGTCGGGTGGCGCGGTTGGGACCGTCGGGCACCTGGGATGATGGGGGCATGAGCCGAGCCAGCCTCACCAAGGACCCCCATGAGGTCGCAGGCATGTTCGACGCCGTCGCGCGCCGCTATGACCTGACCAATGACGTGATGAGCCTGTGGCAGGTGCGCATGTGGCGCGCTGTCACCCGGGCCGCCGTCGGAGCCGGCCCTGGCGACCGGGTCCTGGACCTGGCTGCGGGCACCGGCACCTCCTCAGTGGAGTACGCCGCCGACGGCGCCCAGGTGGTGGCCTGCGATTTCTCGACCGGCATGGTCGCCGCGGGCAAGCGGCGCCACCCCCGGACCGTCTTCGTCGCCGGGGACGCCATGGCCCTGCCCTTCGCCGACGACTCTTTCGACGTCGTCACCATCTCCTACGGGCTGCGCAATGTGCAGGACACCAGCGCCGCCCTGCGGGAGATGGCACGGGTGACGCGCCCCGGCGGGCGGGCGGTCATCGCCGAGTTCTCCACCCCGGTGGGCGGGCCACTGCGCACCGCCTACCGCTTCTACCTGGGTAGGGTGCTGCCTGCCGCAAGCCGCCTGGTCTCCTCCAACACTGAGGCCTACGACTACCTGGGCGAGTCCATCCTGGCCTGGCCCGACCAGAAGGCCTTGGCGGCCCTCATGCAGGAGGCGGGGTGGCGCCAGGTGGGGTACAAGAATCTCTCGGGTGGGATCGTGGCCGTCCACCGCGCTACCAAGCCCTCATGATCAGGCCCGTGGAGGACGGCGCCAGGCGCCAAGGCCCCGACCGCGCGCCATTGAGGGCATCCACTGACTCCTCCAGCGACTCCCCCAGCGACGTGGGGCGCCTTCGCCTCACGGCCGGTGCGGCGGCCCTGGATCCGCCGCGCCTGAGCTGGCGCACCACGGCGCTTGCGGCCACAGACCTGGCCCGCCTGGCCGCCGGCGCCATCTCCTCGACGGCGGGTGCCGCCAACGGGGCAGGGACTTCCTGGGGGGCGCCCGGCCCGCCCGGTGCGGGCGCCCCCGTCCCCCACCGGGCGGGGCCCGGTGGGCGTACCGGTCTCGGCCTCGCAGGCGCCGCGCCCGTCCCCCACCGGGCGGGGCCCGGTGGACGGTCCGGTCTTATTGACCTGCTCGCGGGGCGGGACGATGTCTGCTCCTGGGTTCGCGACGGTCAAGGCCTGGTCGGATTCGGGCGCATTCTGGAATTGGACGCCCAGGGCGAGGGGCGCATTGACGAGTTGCGCTCGGCCTGGCGGGCGGTGGTCTACGCCTCCTGGTGGTCCGACCCCCTGGTGCGGCCCGGGACCGGGCCGGTGGCCCTGGGAACTATCACTTTCTCCCCCGACTCCGCAGAACGCTCGGTACTGGTGGTGCCCGCCGTCCTCATTGGGGTCGACCAGGAGGGGGCCTGGGCGACCACCGCCGTCCTGGCCGGTCAAGAGCACCCTGGTCCGCAGGCTCTCATCGACGAGCTCCTGACGGCAGGCCGGGCGTCGTCGTCCCCAGTCGGCCCAGTCGGCCTCCCCCACCGCGCGCCTGCGCGCAGGCGCGCACCCGAAAGCGCCGCTGGCGAGCCTTCCGCCCGCGCGCAGCGCCCTGGAGCGGAGTCCAAGGGCGCCACCGGGTCTCCCGCTCAAGCACCGCTGTCCGGGTGCGCCCCCGGGGGCGGCGCCAGCCCCTGCGAGGCCGGGTCCGCCCGCGTGGGCGCCGGGGCCCTCTCCGCCCGGCAGTGGTGCGGGGCCGTCAAGCGCACGCAGGAGCGGATGCGCAGCGGGGAAGCGGCCAAGGTGGTCCTGGCCCGCGACGCCCTCGTCAGCCCTGATGAGCCGATGCGCACTGGGGACCTGCTTCGGCGCCTGGCCGTCGCCTACCCCTCCTGCTGGACCTTCGCTGTCGACTCCATGGTGGGCGCCAGCCCCGAGCTCCTGGTGCGCCTGGAGGGACGGCGCCTATTCAGCCGGGTGCTGGCCGGCACCGCCCGCCGGCGTGTTGGCGCCACAACCGAGCAGGACGCCGCCCTAGCAACATGGCTGGAGGGGTCGGAGAAGAACAATCGGGAGCATGCTCTGGCCCGTGCCTCCGCCCTGGAGGCCCTGGAGCCGCTGTGCTCGGTGGTGGAGGCGCCACCGCGCTTCGTGCTGGAGCTGCCCAATGTGCTGCACCTGGCCAGCGACATCACCGGCGTGGTTGCCGGTGACACCGGGGCCCTGTCCCTGGTAGGCGCCCTGCACCCCACTGCGGCCGTGTGCGGGACTCCCACCACGGCGGCGGCGCGGATCATTGCCGAGGTCGAGGGCATGGACCGGGGGCGTTACGCCGGGCCCGTGGGCTGGGTGGACTGGCACGGAGAGGGTGAGTGGTGCATTGCCCTGCGCAGTGCCCGCCTGCCCGCCGGCGGGGTTGGACCAGGGGCTCCCGCACGGGTGTTCGGCGGGGGCGGCATCATGCCCGACTCCGATCCGGCCGACGAGTTGGCTGAGACCCGCGTCAAAATGCTCCCCATGCTCCAGGCCCTCGGCGCCACCGCCCCCTCCCTCGCCCTCCAACCTCCGCTCTCTCCCGCCCTCCAACCTCCCCTCCAACAAAATCCTCACAGCACAACGTCCATGGATGGTGTGCTGTGAGGATTTTGTTGGAGGGCGGGTGGGCGAGTGGCGAGGCGGTGGCGGAGAGCAGGAGGGTGGCGCCGCGGTGGAGGGCGCTTAGGAGTCCTTGCGCTCGGCCAGGGTCACCTGGATCTCCTGGCTGGTGTTGTCGCGGATTACCGTGAGGGTGACGGTGTCCCCCGCAGAGTACTGACGCACAAAACCGGTCAGAGCGGCCGCCTGACTGGTGGCCTTGCCGTCAATAGCGGTAATGACATCGCCAACCTCAATTCCGGCGTCGGCCGCCGGGGAGTCGGACTCGACATTGCCCACCTGCGCCCCGGCTCGCAGCACACCGTCGGCCTCGCCGCCGCCGTCACCAATGGACACGCCCAGGTAGGCGTGGGTGGCCGTGCCCGTGGAGATGAGCTGGTCGGCGACCTTCTTGACGAGGTTCACGGGGATGGCGAAGCCAATGCCAATCGAACCTTGGGCCTCCTTCGAGGAAGAGCCCATGGAGGCAATGGAACTGGTAATGCCAATGACCTGGCCGGTCTCATTGAACAGGGGCCCGCCGGAGTTGCCGGGGTTAATGGCGGCGTCAATCTGGATGGCGTTGGTGTAGACCTGCGAGGTCGTGCCCTGCTCCTGCCCCAGGAGCCCGCCGGGCGAATCCGGGGACCCATTCTGATCATCGGAAGACTGTTGGCCGCCGTCCTGCTGGGTGGTGACCACGGGACGGTGCAGGGCAGAGATAATGCCAGTGGTCACCGTCGAGGACAGTCCCAGCGGATTGCCAATGGCCATGACGTCCTGGCCGGTGATCAGCGTGTCGGAGTCGCCGGTCTGGGCGACTGTCAGGTCGCCAGGAGAGTTCTCAAGTTCAATAACCGCCAGGTCGGTGGCCGGGTCGGAACCGGTGAGCTGGGCGGAGTAAATACGTCCGTCGGCCAAAGTCACCTGGATCTGTGAGGCTCCGGCGACCACGTGGTGGTTGGTAATGATGTGCCCCTGGGAATCGTAGATGACGCCCGAGCCCACTGAGGTCTTGCCGTTGATGGCCACGGTAATGGACACCACGGAGTTGGCGACGGCGGCCGTGACGGCCTCCCAGTTAGGTGCGACGCCGACGGCGTCAACGGTCTGGGTGGTGGCGCCGGTGGCTATGGCGGTGGGGACGGTGTCGGTCTTCTCGTTCCTGGCGTTCATGGCGGTCACGGCCGCCACCCCGCCACCGGCGCCCAGCAGCGAGGCGATGAGGGTGACAGCCAGGAGGGCGCTCCAGCCCGGTCCGCGGCGCCGCTCCTTGCCGGCAGCCGGCTTGGGGGCGGGGAAGCGGGGAGGCTCTGGCGCGGCCCCCGCGGTCGTCGCGGGCACCGCCCCCGGGCCCGTCGCCGGCGTCGCCCCCGGGCCCGTCGCAGGAGCCCGGGTGGAGTTGGCGGACATAGCCGGCCCAGCGGCACTCCCGGAGCCCGAGGAGAAGTTGTACCCGGCGGGTGTGGCGGGCACCGAGGTGTAGGGGCCTGAGGGCCGAGTGGCGCCAACGGCCTCATACGGGTTGGGGGACGGACCATCGCCGCCGGAGGGGGAACTGGAGCCGGCGGCGGGCCCACCGGAGGAGGGGCTGGAACCGGCGGCCCGCCCACCGGGGTTGCCCCAAGCGCTGTGCGGGTCGGGACTCTCCGCGCCACCGGATCCGGGGACGTGGTCGTTGTTGCTCATTCGTACCTCCTGGGCGGTCAGCCCACTCATCACACGCCAAAGCCAATACTGACGGCCTGGACCGTGCCCGACCCTGATCTGAGACTTCGCTGAGAATCCTATGCGGCTGCCGCCTGTGATAATAGAGCGGTGTGCGCCCCGGTGACAGGCTCCACTCCCAACCGGGTGGAGGTTCTCACAGGCTCAGGTGGACCACGCTCAGGCCGCGAACCGGCTCGGCCAGCACCTGCTCGAGCTCGTCGAGCGTGGCCGGGGTGTAGGCGACGGCGCCCAGTGCGGCAGCGAGCGGCCCCACGGCGACGCGCTGGGGGGTGGTGAAAAGACGAGCGAAGCGATCCTCCCCGGGCACCTTGGCGTACTCCAGGCCGGTGAAGATCGCGCCCCCGGCGTCATCGAGAACGATGACCTGGAGGTCGGGGACCTCCTCCAGGCGCCCACAGGCCAGGGACATGGCGTCGTGAAGGAAGCTGAGATCCCCCATAACAGCGCGCACGGGGCGCCCACGGGCCAGGGCCAGGCCGGCGGCGGTGGCGACGGTGCCGTCGATCCCGGCAAGACCCCGATTGGCGACGGCGCACGGGGCGCTCTGCCCGGTGGGGGCCAGGCGGTCCAGGCGGCGGATGGTCATGGAGGAACCGACCATGAGCGACGGGGCGCCCTCGCCCGTGCACGACTCCCACACGGCCAGGGCCGCGGTGTCGGCGCTCAAGCGCCTGGGCTCCACGGCGACGGGCAGGGCGGCGACGGCGCTGCGCCACGCCCGGGCCCAGTCGGCCCCGGCCGGTCCCACGCCCAAGGCCTGAGCCACGTGCCGGGCCTGGTGTCGACGTGCGGCCTGGTCGCGGCCGGGAGCCCATGGCTGCAGGCGCGTGGCGGTCCCGGCGACGTCGGTAATGCGGGCGCGCTCGGCGAGGACGATGATGTCAAGATCGGTGCGGGCCAGCAGGGCGCCAATAGCCCGGCTGAGGCTGGGGTGCCCCAGGACCACCGCGTGCGTGGCGCGGGCCGCCAGGGTTGAGCCTGCGGGCGCATCCAGTAGTTCGGCGTAGCGGGGCAGGGCGCTGGCGGCGCCGCGGGCCTGGGAGGTGGGCTCGGCCAGCAGAGGCCAACCCATGTGTTCAGAGAGCTCGACGGCCAGGGCGCCCAGGGCCGGGTCGGGGGCGTCCCCGGCAATGACCAGGCCCCGGCTGGGCCCCTGACCCGGCCCGCCCGCGACTGTGATGCGCTCTCGCACCGGCGGCTCATGCTCGCAGTCCCCGCCCTCTCCGGCACGGTGCCCGCCCGTCTGGGGCGGCATTGAATCGGCGGCTAACACCCCGCCCTCTTCGGCACGGTGGGCATGGTGCCCGCACCCCGCCTGCGCTGGCCCCTCGACCCGGCTCCGCAGGGGCGGCGTCGGATCGAGGCGGGCGGGGCCCCCGCCCCCGGACGCGCTGGGGCACTGGACCCCATGGCCGCCGCTCCCGGGAGCCGGCACCCACCCTCTGGCGTCGGCGTCGTCGGCGCCCTGGAGGCGGCCGGCGCCGCCAATGCTGCTGGGGGCGAGCGGGGGGCGGAAGCGGACATTGATCTGGGCCGGTCCCGGGTCGTTGCTCAAGGCGCCGCTGGCCGCCAGGACGGCGCGACGGACCTGCCCCGTCAGTGCCGCCGCCGCTGCCGCCTGCCCGAGGTCGGCGCTCAGGTCCGCGGGGAGGTCGACGACTACCCGGGGGGCGTCCCCCAGGATCCGGGTCTGTTCGGTGGTCTGGTTGGCCCCGGTGCCTACCAGCTCGTGGGGGCGGTCGGCGCTGAGGACCAGGAGAGGCACCCCGGCGGCGTCGGCCTCAGCGACCGCCGGGTGAAGGTTGGCCACCGCAGTCCCCGAGGTGGTCACCACCACGGCGGGGCAGCGCCGGCCCTCCAGGAGGTGGGCGCGCCCCATGCCCAGGGCGATGAAGGCGGCGCTGCGCTCGTCGAGGACCACCCGCAGGCTCATGCGGCCAGCGCACTGCGCCTGGTGAAGGGCGTAGGCCAGGGGGGCACTGCGCGAACCGGGGCACAGGACGGCCCGGCGCACACCGGCGTCAATCAGGGCCGCAACAATGTCCTGAGCTCCCCGCTGAGAAGCCGTCCCCACGGCGGGGCGGCTCACAGCGGCAGACCCGCGACGGCCTGACGCGGGTCACGCCGCTCGCGCTCACGGCGGGCGCGCAGGGCGCCAATGAGGTGCCCCATGCGGGCCTGCCAGCGCGCGGTGAGCTCCTCCCCGGCGGCGGCAAAGCCCAGCAGGGAGCGCGAGACCCGCAGGGGCTGGAGGGTCAGGATCCCGGCCCGGGGCGCCAGTGAGGGCACGGCGACGTCGCGCCCCAGCAAGGTGATGGTGCCCAGGCCGCAGGCGCGGTCGAGATCAGGCAGGGCTGCCGCCAGGGTGAGGCCGGCGAAGATGCCCACGGAGGTGTCCAGGGCCGAGGAGACGACGGCGGGCAGCCCGAGGCGCTCGGCCAGGGCCAGGGTCCGGGTGACCCCGCCCAGGGGCGCGACCTTGAGAACGGCGATGTCGGCGGCCCTTAAACCCACCACGGCCAGGGGGTCGGCCGACAGGCGAATGGACTCGTCGGCGGCCACCGGCAGGTTCATGGTGCGGCGCAGGGCCGCCAACTCGGTGGCGCTCGCGCAGGGCTGCTCGACGTACTCCAGGCCGGAGGCGGCTTGGTTCATGAGGGGCAGGTTGGTGCGGGCGGTCTCCACATCCCAGGCGCGGTTGACATCAATGCGGATGCGGCCGGCCGGCCCGAGGGCGTCGCGAACGGCCTCGAGGCGCCGCAGGTCCTCCTGGAGCGCCCCGGGGCTACCGGCGACCTTGACCTTGGCGGTGGCGGCGCCGCTGAGGCGCACCAGGACGCGGGCGCGGTCCGCAGGAACCTCGGGGATAGTGACATTGACCTGGATCTGGTCGCGGCGGACCGCCGGCGGGGCGATGGCTCTTCCGCCGGGGCCGACGCCGGTGGCCGCCTCCAGGGCGGAGGCCAGCCAGGGGGCGGAGGCCTCGGCATCGTAGTCCCAGAAGGGGGCGACTTCCCCCCACCCGGCGGGGCCGTGCAGAAGGACGCCGTCACGGCGGGTCAGGCCACGGAAACGGTTGCGTAGAGGTATTTCCCAGACCACGGCGCGGTCGATACCATCCAGGAGAGCGCTGCGGTCGAGGGCGCGCAGGGCGTCGAGGTCGAGCTCACCGCGGGCCCGGACATGGTCGGGCAAAGATGCGGTCACAGGAACAGAATAGAACCCGATACGGCGTCGGACCGCGAAGGGCTCGGCCCCGCGCGGCGTCCAGGGCCAATAGGCAAGCCCCTCCGGGGTGATAATGGACACATTCCGGTCCTGTGCGGCGCCCAGGGCCGACCCGGGGCGGGCGACTCGCAGACGCGGCCGCCGGGCAGCGCCCGGACCCCGGGCAGCGCCCGTGCTCTGCGGGCGCACGGGCCCGAGTGCCTGCGGGGGCCGCCCGGGCCCGACGGTCAGCGTTGGACGGTGGCGACCATGACGGCCTTAATGGTGTGCATGCGGTTCTCGGCCTGGTCGAAGACGATG
>ERZ772964.797-NODE-797-length-12508-cov-131.09_pt1 | contig 12508 bp, 8 predicted proteins | sample MGYA00580675_ERZ772964 | MGnify/ENA primary metagenome ERZ772964 (study PRJEB29015, sample SAMEA2737941) | human oral metagenome | biome: human oral; feature: human-associated habitat; material: dental | place: China | collected 2139 ...
CGTTGTCTGCAATCCTCCCCCCGCGGATGGCGCACAAGCGCCCTTAGACTGACATCACGAAAGGTTGTTCCGGGGGCGTCTGTGCGATGCGGGGTCATTGGAGGCGGCGCCGCGACTCCGCGAGAACGTCGCATAACCCGCGAGGTCGCCGGGTAACCCGCGAGCGCGTAGGTTTCCAGTCGAACGCGCACCTCCCACCTGCGCGTTCGACTGGAAACCTACGCGTTCGCGGAGAGTCGGGGACGGGCCGACGGGGCCCGGGGATGGGCGAGACCCCGGGATCCGGGCCGGGCGCCGGGACTGGTCTGGGCGCCGGGACCGGGCTGGGTGACAGGATCCTTCCCGGACCGGTGCTCCCGCAGGCCCGACGGGGTCGTCGAAGTGGTCACCGCGGTCGTCGGGGCGCCCGTAGCGCCCGCCGCCCGGCCCGCGGACGCCCTCCCCGGCCGGTCCGCGGCGGCAGTTTGTCCAAATCTGCCACAAAGGCCCCGATCGAGCCGGAGCGCGCGAGAAGAAACGTTGATATTCCGCGCTTTTCTTCGCCGCCGATCCCGGCCCGGAGCGCCTTTGTGGCAGATTTGGACACGCCCCCGCCCCAGGTCGCCCCAGGAGCCCCACCAGCACCACACAGACACCCCCAGAATAACCTTCCGTGAACGCGCCCGCGCATAACCGGTCGGCCCGCCGCATCCCCCGCTCCGCACCGCACGGAGGAGAGGAGAATAAGCGCGGCGCGCCCTGTCCGCGGTGATCTTCCGCGCAGCGCTCACACCCGCGGGTGGCGGGCGCGGCGCTCCCGCTCCTCGCGCCAGACGGCGAGGGTCTCGGCGGGCCCGACCAGCCCCTCGACGGGCCCGGCGGCCAGGCCCGCGACCCGGTCGGGCAGGAACTCCCGGCCGCGCGCGACCACCAGGCGCAGATCGTGCAGGACGGCCAGGTCCCGGCGCGGATCCCCGGCCACGGCGATGAGGTCGGCCTCAAACCCGGGCGCCAGGACCCCGGTGACGCCGGCCCGTCCGATCGCCGCGGCGGCCCGGGACGTGGCGGCGAGCAGCACCTCGGTGCGGGGCAGCCCCACGGCCTCCAGGGCCTTAAGCCCGCCGACGTAGGCGCGCTGCGGGGACGCGGGGATTCCGGCGTCGTGGCCGGCGACGATCCGCACCCCGTGCTCCCACAGGAGCCGGACGGGCGGCGCGAAGGAGGTGTCGCGGGCGATCAGGGCGGGCAAGTGCGCGGTGACGGTGCAGTCGACATAGACGCCGGCACGCGCCATCTCCTCGGCCAGGCGCGGGTCGAATTCGCTGCGGCCGGTCGCCGAGACGAAGGAGGCGTGGGCGATGTAGTCCACTCCGGCGCGCACCGCCCGCTCGATGCCCTGGGTGCCGTGGGCGTGGGCGGCCGTCCACTTCCCCAGGCGGTGGGCCTCGTCGACCAGGATCTGAAGCTCCTCGGTCGTGAACTGGGCGAACCAGGGGGCGGACCCGCCGGTCATGAAGCCGCCGGTGGCCATCACCTTGATGGTGTCCGCCCCCATGAGGTGGTGGAGGCGGACCTGGCGGCGGATCTCGTCCGGGGAGTCCGCGGCGCCCCCGGCGTGGTGGGCGTGCCCGCCGGTGGTGGTGATCTGCGGTCCGGAGGCCACGATCCGCGGGCCCCGCAGGTCTCCGGCGTCGACGGCGTCGCGCAGGGCGACGTCGACGTAGTGGCGCGCCCCGAGGGACTGGACGCCGGTGACGCCCTCGCTGAGCAGCTCGCGCGCGGCACGGGCGGCATTGAGGGTGAGGCGGGCGATCTCGTGCGGCCCGTAGTCGGGGTACTCGATGTCGGTGCCGGAGGTGGGCAGGTGGTCGTGGGTCTCAATGAGTCCGGGCATGAGGGTGGTGCCGGGCAGGTCCAGGCGCACGACCTCGCGCGGGTCGACGTCGGGGGCGGGCCCCGTCAGGCGCCCCTGGAGCTCCGCCGTGGTCCCCACCGCCAGGATGTCGCGCCCCCGCAGGAGGACGGAGCCGCCGCGCGAGCCGGGCGGGCGGAACGCGAGCCGGACGGGCGGAACGCGGGGCCGGACAGAACCAGGACGCCCCCGACCCCGACCACCAGAAGTCACGAGACGGCACAGCCCCGCCGGTCTCGCGGGCCATCTCCTCCCGAGGGCCGAGTCGACGCGGACCGAGCAGACCATAGACTCCCGAGCATGAGCGATGCACCTCCCTCGGAGACGCCCGACGTCGTCGCACCCACTCCCGCGACATCGCCGGTCGGACTCCCCACCGTCGGCATCGCCCCCGTCGTCGCGCGCTCGCCGCGTCCGCCGTCGACGGTCCGCTCCCGCACCCTTCTGGTGGACGCCCCGCCCCGGCGCCTGCGCCGCGTCGAGGACCTGCTCGACCTGGCCCTGTCCGTGATCGGCTCCCTGTCCATGCTCATTCTGGCGGTCTACGCCCACCAGACGACCACCGGCGTCACCCAGGACGTGCAGAACATCCTCGCCGTCATCCTGCGTCAGGTCCTGGTCTTCCCCCTCCAGGCCATTGAGGGCCTGGCCACCTTCATTATCCCCGTGGCCGTCCTGCTGGGACGGATCCTGCGGCGCTCGTGGCGCAGCGCCGTTCAGGCGGTTCTGGGGACCGTCGGCGGCTGGCTGCTCGGCGTGACGGCCTACATCGCGCTGCGCACCTGGGCCCCGACCTCGCTGCTCGCCGGCCTGACGGTCACCGGCGCCGGTTCGGCCCAGCTGGGCATCTCGGCGACCTACGCGGCCCTGGCCGGTCTGCTCACCGGCGCCGGCGAGCGCCGGTCCGTGCCGGCGGTGCGCTACGGATGGGCGAGCATGTGGGTCATCGTGGGCCTGGCCGTGCTGCGCAGCGCCCTGCCCCTGTCCGGGGCGATCCTGTCGGTCCTGCTCGGACGCGCCATCGGACTCGTCATGCGCTACATCCTGGGGGTGGAGGACCATCGGGCGCACGGCATCCCGCTGGTGCGGGCGCTGCGCCGCGCCGGTCTGGACGCGGTGTGCACAGTGCGCATGGACCGCGCCCCGCGCGCCCGGGCCTGGATGGTGACGACGGACGCCCCCCTGGGCTACACCGAGCAAGTGCGGGAGAATCCGCTGGCCGCACCGGTCACCGAGGACTCGCAGGTCGACGACGCTGAGCCGCCGGCGCTGTCGACCCCCACGTCCGACCCGGAGGCCAATACGATCACGCAGGCCGACGACGTCGACCTGGCCAAGGTCCTGTCCCAGGCGCACAGCGCCGCCCTGGTGGAGGGGCGCACCTCGGTGCACCGCCTGTACGCCGTGTGGGACGCCGGCGGCGTGCGCCGCGACGTCACCGTCCTCGACGCCGACCGCCAGGTCGCCGGCTTCCTGTCCACCCTGTGGGACCGGATCCGGGTCAAGGGCCTGTCCCCCACGCGGGACATGTCGGTGCGCCCCGCCGCCGAGCACGCCGCCCTCATGACCCTGGAGGCCTCCCGCGCCGGGGTGCGCACGCCCCGGCTGCTGGGCATGGCGGAGGCGGCGGAATCGATGCTGCTGGTCACCGAGCACGTCGTGGGCGCCCGCTCCTTCGACTCCCTGGGCGCCAACGTCCCCGAGTCCGTCCTCGACGACCTGTGGGAGCAGATCCGCTGCGCCCACGCCGCCGGCCTGGCGCACCGGGCGATCGACGGCGGCAGCGTCGTCGTGGACGCCGGCGGCCGGGTGTGGCTGCTGGACTGGGACGCCGGGGAGACCATCTCCAACGAGCTGTCGCGCCGCGTGGACCTGGCCCAGACCCTCGCCCTGGTCGCCTCGGGCGCGGGGGCGGAGCGGGCCATCGCCTCCGCCTCCCGGACCCTGAGCGCCTCTCAGCTGGCCTCCATCGCCCCCATGCTCCAGCGCGTCGTCCTGCCCTCCTCCACGCGGGAGGCGATGGGCCGGCGCGGCAGGCTCCTCCAGGAACTGCGCGACGCCCTGGTCGCCCTGACCCCGACCGCCCACGCCGAGCCGGCCAAGCTGACCCGTTTCTCCTCGCGCACGGTCATTGTCATTATCATCGGCATGGTGGCTCTGTGGACGCTGTTGGCGCGGATGAACTTCGAGCAGATCAGCGCCGCCGTCGCCCAGGCGAATATCTGGTGGATCCTGGGTGCTCTCGTCTTCTCCCTGGCCACCTATCTGGGTGCGGGTCTGGCCCTGGTGGCCCTGTCCCCGGCGAAGTTGAGCGTGTGGACCTCCACTGAGGTTCACCTGGCCAGTTCGGTCGTCTCCCTCGTGGCGCCCGCGGGCGTGGGCGGAGCCGCCATTAATCTGCGCTTCCTCAATCGCAAAGGAGTTCCGACGCCGGTGGGCGTGGCCACCGTTGCCCTGGTGCAGATCATCCAATTCGCCGTCACCGTCGTCCTACTCATTATCCTGGCGGCGACGACCGGCCAGTCCACCGGATTGTCCCTGCCCTCGGGCTGGGTCATGGTGGCGGCCATCGTCCTCGTGGCCGTGGTGACGGCGGCACTGGTCATTCCGGGAGTGCGCTCCTTCCTGTGGGCGAAGGCGGAGCCCACCTACCGGCAGGTGTGGCCGCGACTGATGTGGATCCTGTCCAACCCGGGCCGACTGGCGCTGGGCGTCGGCGGCACGGTCCTGCTGAGCCTGAGCTACGTCCTCTCCTTCGCGGCGAGTCTGTGGGCCTTCGGCTACACCCTGCCCTTCTCGGTACTGGCCATCACCTACCTGGCCTCCAACACGGTCGGCTCGGTGGTGCCCGCTCCCGGCGGCATCGGGCCCGTCGAGATCGCCCTGACGGCGGGTCTGGCGACCGCCGGAGTGCCCGGCGGCGTGGCCTTGTCCGCCGCGATCGTGTACCGTTTGGTCACCTTCTGGATCCCGATCCCCGTGGGATGGCTCAGCCTGCGGCGTCTCCAGAAGGCGGGAAGCCTGTAGCGGGGGACTCGCAGCCCCTCAGCGTCTCAAACGCCGTCGGCCGGGTCGGTCGATCGGCGGAGAGGCTTTGGCTATCGACGCGCTTTCGGGCGCGATTCCGCCGATCGGCTCGGCCGATCGGATCCTTGGGGTTTCAGCCGATCGGCTCGGCCGGCCAGCCGATGCGCGGGGGCGCTGGTACGCGTGTACTTAAGCACCCCATCCCCAAGGAGATTCCCCATGAACCTCGAGGTCATGATCGGTGCCATAAGTACGGTTGTGATCGCAGGAGTCATCGCGATCGTCGCCTTCCGCGTCTCGCGCCAGCACCTGCGCTACACCATCGCCACCAACGCCGAGTTCACCACCAACGCCCAGTTGTCAGAGGATCTGCGCGATCTCATCCAGACTGTGACCATTGCCGGATCCTGCGCCATGATCGGGGTGTGCCTCATCGCCATCGTACTCGAGCACTTCACCATCCCCCAGATCGCGATCGTGACCGGCGTCGTCTTCTTCCTCGACGTCGGACTGGCCCGACTGACGGGCCAGAGCTGGGCCCTGGCCGAGCTCGCCGCCACGCGCGACCTCGAGATCCCCTACGGATGGTGGGGCTCCCTCCTGTCCACCGGCCGCATCTGACCGATCGTTCACCGTCATCTGCAACCTCGACATGTTGCGGCATCCGAACACGACTCGGGCAATTCGTTGTGCGGCGCCGTCCTCCCGCGGCCCCATGACGGTCATCGCAACGGATTCGTGTGCCGTCAGCGACTTCGTAGGGCGCACTGCCTCCAGCCTTTCGTCGCCTCTTGTTAAGGTTGCTCCCAGTCATTGGTGCTTCGACGGGAGAACAAGGTGAGCGCACTGCACGTGATCCGCGCCTCCCTGGCGGCCAACGCCCGGGCGGCCATGACCGGCCCCTCCGGCGGTCCGCCGGGGCGGCGCGTCTACGTCATCATCGGGGCGGTCGCCGGGATCGCGAACCTCATGATCAACATCATCCAGACGGGGTCGGCAGTGACGTCGGCCGACCTCGCCTGCATGACGCTCGCCCTCATCCTGCTCATGGCGACCCCACTGCGTCCCATCCCCGGCGTTGCCGTCTACCTGCTGCTGTGGCTCGTGATGCTCGCCCTCCCGGACGCCCACGTCACCGACATGATGATGACCAAAGCAGCCTTCTTCATCTTCCTGGGCCGATTCCTGAGATTCTGGACCGGCCTGGCCATCACCCTGGTGAGCCTGCTGACCCTGCTGCTGAAGATCGCCATCCTCGCCGCTCCCATCGACGGCGTGCACACCTTCCTCTTCTTCGTTCTCATGGCACTCGCATTCTTCCCCACCGGAGTCCTCCTGCGCACCGCGGAGGCCGCCCGGCTGGCCGACTCTCAACGCGCCGCCGCCCGACTGGAGGACATGCGCCTGGAGATCGCCCGGGAGATGCACGACCTCGTCGCCTACTCCATGTCCCAAACCGCCCTGCGCGCCCAGCGGGCCGCCACGGACACGAGCTATCCCCCGCAGGTCCGCGAGGAGTTCATGGCCCTGGAGTCCACCGCCTCCGACGCCCTCCACGAGCTGCGTCTCCTCCTGCGCACCCTGCGCCAGACCGAACCGGCCCTCGGCCGATCGATTGAGACCTCCACCGGGCTCGGCCACGCGGTCACCGACCTGGGCGAGGCCATCCGGATCATTAGCGACGACATCGCCGCCGCCGGCTTCGAGGTGACCTACCGGTGCCTGGGCGAGGCGCGCCCCAGCCGCCTCCAGGCGACGACCCTCTCGCGCGTGGCCCGGGAGATGAGCGCCAATATCATCCGTCACGGCGACCCGGCCAGCCCCGTCACCGTGACCCTCAGCCTGGGTCCGGAGGTCATCCGGCTCGTCACCACCAACGGCGTGGGCTCGGCGGTGCCGCGCCTGCCCCGCTCGGGCGTCGGGGTGCTCGGCATGCGCGAGCGCCTGGCCGCCATCAACGGCACCCTGACCACCCTGGCCGAGGACAACGCGTGGATCACCACCGCCACCATTCCCCTCCCCACACCCCGCACCCATCCCACACCCCTGGAGAAGACCGCATGATCAACGTCGGACTCGCGGACGACGACGCCCTGGTCCGCCACACCCTGACCGACCTCCTGGCCACCACCGAGGACGTTCGCATCGTCTGGTCGGCCCGCGACGGCGAGGAGGCCCTGGCCGCCCTGCAGGCGCCGGACAACCCCGTCGAGGTCCTCCTCCTCGACATCCAAATGCCCCGACTCGACGGCATCGCCCTGGCGGAGGCCCTTCACGAGGACCGCCCCGAGCTGGCCATTCTCATTCTCACCACCTTCGTCGCCGACGCCATCCTCGATCGCGCCCTGGCCGCCGGGGTGCGCGGCTTCATCGCCAAGGAGGACCCCGTCTCCGCCCTGGCCACCACCATCCGGCATGTTGCGGCCGGCAATATGGTGCTCTCACCCACCTCTTCCGCTATCATCAGCAGACGTCAGACAAATGGTGAGGACACTGCGCCGCGTCTGCTGCAACCGGTCGGAGTCGCGCCGAGTAAGGCCTCTCCGAACGCCCTGCCGCCCGGCGTCACGCTCTCCCCGCGCGAGCACGAGGTCCTCACCCTCATGGTGGACGCCCTGTCCAACAAGCAGATCGCCCACCGCCTGGGTCTGAGCGAGGCGACCGTCAAGACGCACGTGTCCACCCTCATCGCCAAGCTGGGCGTGCACGACCGCGTGGGCGCCGTTGTCCACGCTCTGCGCAACCGGCTTGTCTGACCTTCGTCCGGCCGGTTCGCTCATTTGACCGATGGCCCGGTTATCGCCCCGTTGCACGATACGTCTTGTCGCAGACATCCTCTCTTCGAAAGGACTCCCCATGTTCATCCGTCGCAACCCCTTCCCGTGGGACCCGTGGATCTTCTTCCGTCGCTGGTGATTCATTCCCGCCTTAGGCGGTGATGCTTCCCCATATCAGCCGCCGAAATCCTCCGGCGCATCCGCCTCAATAATCCCTGATGAGCGGTGTCCGAGGATTTCGGCGGTTTCCCTGAGAAGGACGGGCCGGTACGCATTCCCGTACCGGCCCGTCCGCTTTTCCCTCCACCATTTTCACCGAGACCGGCGGCGCCCCGACCGGGCGCTGACCGGACTCGCCCCGGCCGGGGCGCCGGGGCGCCGGACGTCAGGCCTCGGTCAGGCGCCGGAGCATCTCGGCGTGGGCGCTCGGCGTCCCCGCCAGCAACGAGCCGGGCTCGCGCACGTCCAGCTCCGTCCCGTCCAGACGCGTGAGGACCACGCCGGTCTCGGCGCACAGAAGCGCCCCGGCGGCCACGTCCCACGGCTGGAGACCGGTGTGCACCATCGCCCCCGCCCGGCCGGCCGCCGCCTCCACCATCTCCAGGGCCGCCGCCCCGTAGCAGCGCAGACCCCGAGTGCCCCCGATAATCCGCGCGAGCCGGGGCACCTCCTCAAGACCGTGCAAGTGGGCGATGACAATACCCTCCGCCAGCGGGACGTCGGCGACCCGCGCCAGCTCGGCACCGGCGTCGGACTCGACGAAAAGGCGCCTCACGCGCGCACCGGCCCCGACGACGGCGGTGTAGACCCGGTCGTCCACCGGATCCGCCACGACGCCCGCCACGGGCCGCCCGTCCTCCACCAGCGCCAGCGAAATCGCCCAGTGCCGGTGGACGGCGATGTAATTGAGGGTCCCGTCGATCGGGTCGAGCACCCACACGCGACCGGCCCAGCCGCCGGCCGCATGCCCCTCCTCCCCGACCAACGGGTAGCCTGCGGGGGCCAGGCGCCGCGCCATGAGCGCCTCGACGGCGCGGTCGACCTGCGTGACGACGTCGTTGCGGTTGCGCTTGGTCTCGATCCGCAGGGCCTGCCCGGGATCGAGGGCGAGGCGGGCCCCGGCCCGGACCGCCCCCAGGGCGAGGGTGAGAAGCTCCGTCAGGTCGCTGCTGTCGTACATCATCTGCTCTCCTGAGTTATGAGGATCGGGGCTGCGACGACCGCCCTGCCCACCATGACCCTCCGACCCCGACTCCGGCAAGGCCGTCCCGATCCTCCGGCAAGGCCGTCCCGATCCCGGGCGCCCGGCCGCGGACGGGCCGGGATGGGCATGGGGACCTCTGCCTACGGGTGCGGGGGCCCTCCCGACGCGGTCCCATGCCACACTCGTCGTGCTTCAAGCCCGGAGCCGACCCTGCCCCGGGATCGTCCCCCTCACCGAAAGCCGTTTCATGGGTACGAAATCTCACAGACGACCAGTCCTGATCGTCACCGTCTCCATCGTCGTCGTCGCCCTGGCCGCCGTGGGCATCGCCGCACTCACCGGCGTCTTCAGGCACGACGACGCCGATGCGCTGACGTCCAAGCGGGACGCCGCGCCCGCCGCGGCGAACATCGGCGGCAAGCGCTTCGTCATCACCTACTCCGACGACTCGCCGGCCGCCTCCGTCATCGCGGCCGCGCAGTCCTACGGCACGAACATTATCGACTCCCTGCCCGAGCAGGACCGGCAGGCCCTGATCGCCGCCGCCAGCAGATTCTCCGTCACGATCGAGTCCGTCACCGCCCACTCCCTGGGCATGGCGGGCATCTCCCTGAGCAAGGAGCTCACCGCCGATCAGGTCAAGGAGTTCATCACCGCGCTCGGGGCCGCGGACGGTATCGAGGCCGTCGAGACGGATCTGCGCATGACGGTCCTGGACGACACGGTGCCCGAAACCCCCAACGACAGATACTTCTCCCGCCAGTGGGGCCTCACCTCCGACTCCTACAGCATTAACGCCACCGGGGCCTGGTCGCAGTCCACCGGCAAGGACGTCACGGTCGCCGTCATCGACTCCGGCATCCTGCCCACCCACCCGGATCTGAAGGACAACCTCCTGCCCGGATACGACTTCATCTCCGACCCCTGGATGTCCCGCGACAACGACGGCCGCGACGCGGACCCGTCCGACGACGGAGACAGCACCGACGCCGACATCTGCTACCAGGGTTCCGAGGCCCACCCCTCGTCCTGGCACGGCTCCCACGTCGCCGGCATTATCGCCGCGAGCACGAACAATGAGAGGGGCGTGGCCGGCGTCGCCCCCAACGCCCGGATCCTGCCCGTGCGCGCCCTGGGCCGCTGCGGCGGCACGTCCACCGACATCATCGACGCCCTCACCTGGGCGTCGGGCGGGCACGTCAACGGCGTCCCGGACAACGACAACCCCGCCCAGGTCATCAATATGAGCCTCGGCGGCGAGGGCACCTGCCCGGCCTTCTACCAGAAAGCCATTAACGCCGCCGTCAAGCGCGGCTCGATCATTGTCACCGCCGCCGGCAACGAGGACATGGACGCGGGCGAGGTGGCCCCCGCCGGGTGCCAGAACGTCATCACCGTCGGCGCCACCGGTGCCACCGGCGCCCGATCCTTCTACTCCAACTACGGCTCCGTCGTCGACGTGTCGGCCCCGGGCGGCGACCCGAACACCGACGACGGCATCGCCTCCACCGTCGACAGGTCCGAGACCACCCCGGCGGAGCCCGCCTACGGCTACATGATGGGCACCAGCCAGGCCGCCCCGCACGTCTCCGGCACGATCGCGCTGCTTCGGGCCATCAACCCGTCGCTCACGACCGAGGAGACCACCGCCCTGCTGCAAGACACCTCCACGCCTCTGAGCAACTGCGACCGCGACGCCTGCGGCACGGGTATTATCAATGCCGCCGCCGCCGTGAACGAACTGGCCGCACGGGGCACGGACCCCGGTCCTGATCCGAGTCCCGCCCCGAGCACGGGCCCTGGTCCTGATCCGAGTCCCGCCCCGAGCACGGACGGCAAGCCGATCAAGCACCACGGGCCCGGCATCTGCCGGAGCGGGGACTCCGACTGCCGGTACTGAACGGCGAGCGGACCCCGCAGCAGTGCGAGTCAGCGGAAACGAGCAGAACATGGCCGACGACGAACCGATGAGCAGCACGTCTCCGCGCAGCGGTCGTCGCGGGACCCGGACCCGGGCGCCACGCCTGTCCGTTCGGCCCGCGGCGACCGCCTTCGGCGTGCTCGCGACGCTCCTCCTAGCCGCCGCGATCGCAAGCGACACCATGAACGGCTCCGGGAGGGCCGACGCGGGCGCACCCGTCGCGCCAGGCCCGGTGACTGCGGTCACCGCCCCCGCCGCTCCCGACCCGGGCGCCGGGGGCGGGAGCGGCGGGGGCGACGGCGGTCCCGCCGTCCCCCGGCCGACTCCCAGCACTCCGACCGACCTTCCGAGCGACGCCCCGACCGCCCCTTTGACCAACCCCCCGCCCGCGAGCCCGGCGGCCACCGGGGTCCTCCTCGTCCTCGACGAGGAGATGAGCGATCTGCTCACCTATGGCGAGTTCGACACCGTCGTGCAGGCGATGACCGGACCCGTCAATACGGCCGCCAATGCCTGCGGCACCTCCCTGGCGGGCATGATGTCCGCGGGCGGCGGGCTGGTCGTCCGTCTTGACGACCCGTCGCTCAACGCGTGCCTCGTCACCGAGCTCGCTGGGGTCGAGCACATCGTCAGCGCCGAGGAGGACAGGCGCGCGACCGTCCAGGGCTGAGTGGGACCGGGGCGGAGCTGCCGGGCGGCGTCGGGGCCGACCCCCGGGATGCGGCCCCCAGCGTATTCTCATCGGGTGGATCAAAGCTCTCCCGCCTCAGGCCGTGGCGCCGTCGTCGTCTCCCAGTCCGCCACTCACACGACTGCCGTACCGCAGACCTTCACCACCGCCTTCACGGTCGGCCGGTCTGAGTCCTGCGACGTCGTCGTCTCGGACCAGCGGGTCTCGCGCCGGCATCTGGTCGTGCGCCCCACGGCCGATGGATGGCGCGCCCAGTGCGCCGAGGGCCGCAGCATGCTCGTCAACGGCCGCGCCCAGACCTCGGCGACCCTGACCGGGACCAGCCGCATCCAGTTAATAGACGAGGACGGGCCGCTCCTCGTCATGGCCCTCGGTCCCGTCTCCGCCCCCGGACCCGGTCCCGATCCCGGCGCTGCGCCCGGCGCCGTTCCCGCCACCGCCACCGTGCCCAGCTCGGTCACCGCGCCCGACCCGGCCACCGTGCCCAGCCCGGTCACCGCGCCTGGCCCGACCACAGACCCCGCCGCTCCCGACATGCCGCGCTCGGTCATGATATCCCGCATTGGAACGATCGGCCGGGCACCGGACAACGACTTCGTTCTGACCGACCCGCTCGTCTCCGCCCACCACGCCCGCATCGAATGGAGCGCCCGCGGCGTGCTCATCACCGACCTGGGTTCGACCAACGGCACCTTCGTCGGCAACACGAGAATCAACTCCTACCTCGTGACCGAGCCGACCACCGTCGGCATCGGCTCGAACTTCATCGTCGTCTCCCCCGCCGACGGCGGCCGGGTCCAGGAGACGACGACGGCGGGCGAGCTGGTGGCCCGGGACCTGACCTTCTCCGTCTCCGTCAAACACGATCGGCTCACCCTCCTGGACGGCATCTCCTTCGCCCTGCCCGGCAACGAGCTGCTCGCCGTCGTCGGCCCCTCCGGGGCCGGCAAGTCCACCCTGCTCAAGGCCCTGACCGGCGAGCAGAAGGCCCAGAAGG
>ERZ772964.801-NODE-801-length-12450-cov-120.187_pt1 | contig 12450 bp, 17 predicted proteins | sample MGYA00580675_ERZ772964 | MGnify/ENA primary metagenome ERZ772964 (study PRJEB29015, sample SAMEA2737941) | human oral metagenome | biome: human oral; feature: human-associated habitat; material: dental | place: China | collected 2139 ...
GGCCAAGAACTCTATCAGCAACCTCCAGCGCGCCGACTTCGAGGATACCCGCGACACATTCGAGACATTCATCAGGGCGACGAAATTCAAGTATAGACTCACGAAATTATCTTGTTGATTACTGGCCGCGGAAGGCTAGAAGGTTATTCTGGGTGTGTCCTGGGTCATTTCCGGGAGGCGATATGATGATGGCCCACTCCCGTGGGGTATCATGGGCGTGAAAGAAACATCCCCATGACCCCGGAAGGAGTGGGCCATCATGATGGAGTGTACCACGGGCCACTGATGATGAGTTCGACGGGCTGCTCGCCTGGCTGCGCGAGGAGGGGGTCGAGGGGTATCCGCCGATCCTGGGCCTGTCCGGGTCTTTGCGGGCGACTTTGATGTACCTACGTCAGAACATCGTGCAGGAGGTGATCGGAGAGTTCCCGGACGTGTCGCAGACCACTGTTTCGCGGGTCATCAAGGCCCTGACGGAGGCGATCTCCCGGACCCCGGCGGTCCTGCTGCTCACCGCGGAGGATGTGCCCCGGGACTGCGACTGTCATGGTGGACGGCACCCTCCTCCCCTGCCCGGACCGGCGCAGGCGCCGCGATCCGTGGTCGGTCAAGCACGGGAGCGCGGGCATGAACGACCCGGATCCTGGTCCGGCTCAACGGAGAGTTCATGTGGGCCTCCGACCCCTGCCCGGGGTCCATGCACGACGTGGCCGCCCCAGGCGCCTTCCGGACTGCTCGACGGAATCGACCCCTCCGGATGGATCGCCGACAAGGGGTACGTCGGCAGGGTGATCACGCCGCACAAGAAGCCCCCCAACGGCGAACTGAGCGAAACCGCGAAGGAGGAGAACAAGAGCGTCAACAGGATCCGCCGGGCCGAAAGAGCGCACCATCGCCCACATCAAGTCCTGGAGAATCCTCCACACCCCCTACCGCCGACCCCTGGAAACATTCGAGCAGACCATCACCGCAGCACTCGCACTATACGCCTTCAAGACCACCCCCTGAATAACCTTCCAGGTGCATCCGTTGTGGGCGAGGGTCCAGGTGCCAGCGGTGGTGGCGACCAGCTCGCCGCGGTCGGTGGTGATCCGCAGGGTGTCCACGTCCCGGTGGGTGACCGTCGCGGTGGCCGGGCGGCCGGTGTCCAGATCCGCCGGCGCGACCCGGTCCGCGAGACGCCTAATCCTGCAGGAAGTCTTCGATGATTTCTTTGCCGGCGGTGCGGACGTCGGGGTCGGTGTGGGCCAGGGCGAGGTCGGCCATGTGGTGGAGGTCCTCGTCCAGTCCCAGGCTGTTGAACAGGGAGGCGAATGTGCACCAGGAGACGTAGTCCATCATTTCGCCCTCGTGCAGCCAGGCGAATGCGGCGGGCACGAGCACGGGGCGCAGTCTGTTGATCGGGAGCATGCGCAGCAGGCGGTGGGCGTACAGGGCTCCTCGTTCGACGTCGACCCATCGCACGATGGCGGGTACGAGGGCGAGCAGGTCGTCGTCGGGGAGCATGTAGGCGGCCCGGAGGGATCCCGGATTGTGCTTTCCGCTCCGGGTGCTGAGCCGCCCTTCGATCAGGGCGACGACGTCGGGGTTCCCCGCCAGGGGCGCGGCCGCCACGACCGCCCGCCGCATGAAGTGAGCGGACTGTCTCACGGCCTGCTCGATCGCCCCCTCATCGACCGGCCCCGCCCCTCCATCGGCGGGCTCCCCGCCGCCGGGCGCCTCGTCGGCCGGCCCGGCCCCGCCGTCGCCGGGTTCTCCGGGAGCTTCGGGCGCGGGGGCCGCGGGTTCTCGGCGGGTGGTGCGGGCGGGGTCGGTCAGGTGGCGGACCTCGTCGTCCAGTCCCAGGTGCTCCAGCAGGCCGGCGCAGGCGCTGTGGAGGGGGCCGTGGGGGTCGGGTTCCTCCCGGAGGCGGGCCGCGAGAGCGGGCACAAGCACCGGGCGCAGCTCCTTGACCGGGGCCATGCCCAGCAGACGCCGGACGTGCACGGACACGGACTCCACACCCACCCACCGGGCGATGGCGGGGGCCAGCGCGAGCAGATTCTTATCGCGCAGGTGGTAGGAGGCCAGGAGGGCGTCCTCGGCCCGCCCGGCATCGGCGCCGTCCAACCACCGCCCCAGCACACCCACAGCACCGCCGCCCACCGGGGGCAAGACCGCCACCTCCGCCTCCAACACGAGACGGGCGACCTCCTCCACCGCACCCGCCGGACCACGGACACCACTACTGCTACTTCTTCTTCTTCTTTCCGACATGCTCCCAGTCCATACTCCTGAATCGTCTATTGAACTCGTCCCCCGTCATCGGATCGGCGGGGTACACGGTCCTGTGACCCCAGGGTGCCGTTCCTTTAACACCGTTCACGACGACGTCCTCCCCGTCGGCGTGAACCGCCAGACCCTCGGGCAGTTTAGTCCCGGCGGGGATCCGATGAACCTGCCCCGTCGCCTGAAGGGCCTCCATGGAGATAGCCGTCGACGCCCCCTTGATATCATCCGCCGGACTCGTGGGACGGGGCTGAGGTCCTACTCTCTCGCTCAGATCATGTCATCGTGCTATGACAAAGTGGCCCATCCTGGTCCTTGGGGTCTGGGGCGCTGGTCGTGGCGTCCGGGGTGGCGGAAGCCGATGGCGCGCATGCGCACCAGGCTCGCGTCCAGGCGGCCGGGGTTATCGGGTGCGGGGGTGATCTTGAGGGAGATCTCGACGTCGCTGGGCCGCTCCGTCTCGGTCCACAGCAGGCAATCGACCCAGTTCCCGCCGCCCTGAAGGGGCGCGGCGTACATGTCCTTCTCAAAGCCGCCGGGCAGGGGCGTGAACGGCGGCCACCCGTAGGTGGTCATGAAGTCATCGACCTCCTCCCAGCCCAGGCGGTTGTGTGAAGTGAGCTCGGCCGCCCGCTCCCAATCCCGCGCCGAGACGGCGTCTCCCACCGCCCGCACCCGGCCCACCACCGCCTCCGGCAGGGCCCGCGTATAGGCCACCGTCGACTCGGACGCCCGATTATCCCGGCACGCGAAGAACCCCGGCGGCGGAGAGGGTGTCACCGGTCTATGAGTGAACATGGTGCAACTGACACGTACCTCGCCGCCCGGCCACACCCCCAGCCTGCGCACCCGCACCCGCTCACCCACCCCCGGCCAGTTCTCCTTGGCGCACTCGGCCCGCTGATGGGACAGGAAGGCCGCCGGCAGGGTGCACACACGCCCGGACTCCACCAGACGCACCAGCAGATCCCCATCACGGTGCTCGACCACCACCGCCCGCTCGATCGGCCCCAAACCCGGCGGCATCGCGAAGCAGCGCGTCGGAAACCCGCGCACGAGCCCCTCCAGCGCGCTCTCCCGCCGCGTCACACGGATCTCATTCAGGCCCGGCACAAGCAGCCTACGCACCCGGATACGCTCACCCACATCCGGCCAGTACTCGGGATTGCAGCACACCGAGTGATCATCCACGGAAACCATATCCATGAACGCCTCCTCACCCGACTCCTCCAGACGCACGAACAAACCCGGACCCGGCATATGTCGGATTATTGAGGCCCATTCGATTTCGATATAGGCGTCCTCCAGCCAGGGGGATTTGAGGGACTCGCTCACCTCCCAGTGGGGGCGAGCACCACTCGACACGGCTTCATCCATCTACTGGCATCCCTCGACGTGGACCTCGAATCCCTCGACCCAGTCCTCGTCGAAATCCGGGTCGTCGGGGTACATGTCCTTGAGAGTCGTCCGCACCCAAGTGTAGAATTTCCGCCATGTCTCCAGGTCCTCGCCCTTGAAATAGCACGGACCATCAGTGACGATGAGACTCATGTAGAACATGATGCCGAAGAACTCCTCTTCGTGCGCACGGATCTCACGGGGGTCCTCGTCCACGAACACCCTCATGAGCCTGACCGTCTCCGCATACGCCTCCAGCAGCCACGGGTACTCCAGGTACTGACTCACCCCCCAGTGGGATTCAGAGCCACTCACCGACGGCCAAACCACGACATACCTCCATCCACCCCGGGATCACGCCCGAAGAGCCTTCTCATCCCAACCATATTTCACCCCCGGGACGGATGTGCATTTTACTGCTTGTAGGGTGAGTTGTCCAGCGGCAAGTGCCGCGTAGCAGGGGCACGGCGACTCCACGTCCCATCCGTATGGTAGTACTCATACCGTTCTGTTCCGGTGCTGCTGGGAGTCATGGGTCTGGAGATGCTCGTAGTCGGAATATTGTACGCGTACTGGGAGGGGTCGGTAGCGATGTCGGGTCCGTGGCCCCAGGCAGTCTCCCCGCCGAGGTCGTACTTGAAATCCCCCGTCGAGGAACCGCTGCGAGCTCGAATCCAGGTTCTGGGGCGCCAGGAACCGGTTCGTCAGCCCGTTCTGGGTGGCGAGTCGGTCGACGTCGTCGTAGTTGATCCTCCCCTTGCTGCTGACGAGTTCGGAGAAGCGCGTAGGCGTCCTGGGCTCACCGGTTTCGGTGTCAACCCACCCGCCGGCCGCATCGTCCCAGGTGCATCCGTTATGGACGAGGGTCCAGGTGCCGGTGGTGGTGGCGACGTAGTAGGCGTGGGTGGTGTCGACCTCGATGTTGTGCACCGTCCGGGCTCGCCCGGCGGGCCGGACGCGGATCACGCGGGCGGCGGGCCCATCGGCGTCGCGCAGAACATCGCCGGGCCTCAAGTCCCAGGGGACCCCTCTCGCTCCGACTCGTCAGATGGGCAGTGGTTTGTAGTGGTGGACGATATGGCCGTCGTCGATCGAGAGAAGGATGGTCCGGGGGTCGTAGTCCTCCGCCTCGATGCGGAGGATCCCGTCCTCGAGGTCCCCGAGGACAACGCCGTCGTAGGCCAGTCTCCGGCTCCTCCAGCGCACCCCGTTCGCGTCCACGCACGTCGCCGAGCAGTCGGTGGCGAGGACGGCGAGGCCGGCCTGCGGGTAGGTGCGGGCGCTGCGGATCGGCCAGTCGGTCGCCACCGCCGCGAAGCCCGCCGGGTCGTCGACGCTCCCCCTGAAGAGGGTGCCGCGGGAGACCACGGTGAGCGTGCGGCCCGCGGGGATGTCGAGTATCCGCGTGAGCGTCTGGCTGCCGTAACCCGGGGCGACGAGCGTCAGCACCCACGAGTCGGTGGGGAGGCCGTCCTCGCTCCCGGAGTAGTCGTCGACGCGAAGGCAGCGGCGGGCCTGGTCCATCTCATCACCGATGACGTACTCCGTCATCCCGTCCGGGAAATCGACGAAACGCGCCTCGAAATCACGCTCAGTACTCTCCACAAGATCATCCCCCTAATGCTCAGGCCTGAAAAAACGATGCACAATGACTTCGGCATTACCGTTCTCAGACAGTCGAACCCCAATTTCGTAAATTCCTCTATAATCTCTTCCCTTGGCCCGCACTGTTTCGGGTATGATATATTCTGCGCCATCTCTGCTGAGATTTGGTTTAACATCATCGAAAAAGGTCGACTGAAAAACCCGTTCGCCATGCTCTAAGATATACTCGTCGAAAGTGTAGGGGAACTTGTGGAAGGGGTCAATGCGTTTTTCTGCGGATCGTTGGAGGACGCGGTTCGAATAGATTCGGTCGGTGCATCCGTTGTGGGCGAGGGTCCAGGTGGCGGTGGTGGTGGCGACGTAGTAGGCGTGGGTGGTGTCGACCTCGATGTTGTGCACCGTCCGGGCGCGCCCGGCGGGCCGGACGCGGATCACGCGGGCGGCGGGCCCGTCGGCGTCGCGCAGGACATCGCCGGGCCGCAGGTCCCCGGCGGGGGTGAAGCCCCTGCCCTGCGCGTACAGGGAGTGGGCGGCGGCGAGCCGAGCGGGCCCGCGGGCGGTGCGCTCTGGTTGGTAGTGGCCCGCCCCGTCGACGGGGTCCGCCCTTCCTTCGACGATCCGACCCACTGCCCCCCCCCAGGCCGATCCGGGTCGCCCGCCCACACAACCCCAATAAGTACTTCCTCAAGTCCCATAGCAGTGATCCTCCCTGTCATCACCACCTCCACCAAACCCAGAACGATTCAGTCTCGTTCGATCACGGCGCGGTTGCGCTACGGCGTGCCGTACGGTGAGGCCCCGATCCGTCTGGCCAGGGCCCGGGGCAGGGGGTAGGGGCGCTCGTCGGGCAGATCCGCGGCGCCGAGGGCCGGCAGCGACCGGAGCCGGACGACCTCGTCGGTGATGTCGCGCAGCGACAGGACCCAGCGGTCCACGTAGTCGTCCACGGCGCCGGGACCGATCCCCACCTGGAGGCAGCGGTGGGGCAGGGGCCGCAGGGCGGCGTCCCGCTCCGGGTCCCACTGCACGCGCACCGGGCTGGAGGCCTTGAGCGCCGCCCACTGCCCGTGATCGGCGTGAAGCCCCGGATCGAAGCGGCTCGGGCAGGACCGGCCCAGGGCCTCCTCGAAGCCCGACCGGCTCATCCGCACCGCCAGGACCCGCTCCTGGCCGGGCTTGGCGGCCCACCCGCAGCGGTGCATCATCCACAGGAAGGACGGCTTGACCCAGGTCATCCGGCCGCGGCTGAAGGGCGGCACGAATCGACCGGCGGCCACCGCGGCCCCGGCGATGGCCGGACCGTAGGCCTGGTAGACGGTGATGGACTCCTCATCCCACACGGCCCGCACCTGACGACGCGGACGGAACGCGGGCGCGGCCCCGGACTGCTCACTCACGGACCCCAACCTGCCACACCCGCGAACCCGCGGCCATCGGGACCCGCTGATGCCCGGCACTCCGATCCCCGGCCTTCGAAAACGACCCGGCACAGCGCACAATCCCCGCCCCGCTCCCCTCAGGACTCCCGGTAGTCCGTACCGGTGGCGCCGGCGGCGAGCAGCAGCCAGGACAGGGCACTGACCGGCGTCGGCCAGTCCGCCACCTGGATCTCAATCGTCCCGTGATCGGCGTCGACGACGCGCGCATCCCACCAGCGCCAGGGCCGCTCGTCCGGATCCGCCCAGTACAGCCACCCCTCCAGGGTCCAGTCCCCGTCCTGCGGGCACTGCCCGGCCAGCGGCTGGCGCGCGAAGGCGGCGAGGAACCACCCCGGCAGCAGATCGCCCGTGGCGACGTCGGTGAAGGCCGACGCCGGCAATCCAGCCAGCCGGAGCATGACACTCCGGGCCCGGTCGATGACGGCCGCGGCGTCACCGTCGGCGACGAAATGCATTCGAGTAAGTCCCAGACCCCCGGGACGCTCTCCGGGTCGCGGCCCCGAAACCAGCCGCTCCGACTCAGCCGACAATACGACCACTCCTCATCTGCGAGATCACGGAACTCATTGGAACGAATATCAAATGAAAACGGGACCCGGTCATCGACCTGGAAGACGGGTTCCCCCAGTGAGACTACTCGCGGTCCCGTCGACGACGACTGATATTCGCCAGGTGCTCCTTCTGCATCGCGCGCAATCCCGCCTACTGCTGGCGGCGGATACGGGCCAGGTACTCGTCCTGTCTCGCGCGCTGTGTAGCGACGAGTCCGGGCAGGACCTCGGCGAGTCTGCGAGAGGCGAACGAGGCCAGGCAGGAGTCGAAGGTCGGGCACCGGCCGGCTTTGAGGCCGGCGATGACGCGCAACTGCTCCTGGCGCTCGGCGTCCCACAACTCGCTCTTCTCGTCACCCAGTAGTGCCCCTAATACACCCAGATTCTCCAGCGCGGATTCCGAGCAGGCCAGGGCCCTTCTCACCCCGCCGCCAGCCAGGACGTGCAGGGTCTCGAAGGGGAGTTCCAGGACGCGCATGACATAATAGTCCAGCAGGTAGGAGTCGTCGCAGTCGGCCTCCGGGAACGCCTCGATGCGCTGCTCGAACTCCTCGGCCTCCCGGGCGCTCACCTCGCGGCCCGCGCACGCCCACAGGTCCCTGATCAGATCGTCGTAGTCCCGCGGGTCGCTGCGCGTGGCGAAGGCAGCGAACATGGGCGACAGCCTCGCCGAACACGCCAGGCACGCCTCCACCAGGCCGTCCCTGGACAGGCCCTGGAAATCACTGGCGGTGAGATAGTCTCTCATTGGGCTTTTCTCACCAGAATCGGGGGCTCAGGGACGGGGATCGTCGTGGTACTGCGGGAAGGATAGGTGCGGAGTGGGAGTGGCGCGCATGGCGCCGCAACACCCTGCGTCGCCCCGGACCTTTCGATGTCATCACGCCGATCCTGGCCAGTCCGCCAGTCCGGGGGTCTTTCTGGTGAGAAAGGCTCATTATCGCGGTCGTCGACTCGTGTGTCCCAATCCACATCCCATCCCGATTCAAGGAAATACCCGTCCAAACTCTCCCGGTCGGGCACCCAATCGTCGTATCCCTCGTCGTCTTTGGTGATGAGGACGTAGTAACCGCATGGCGGGAGGGGTCTGTCCGGCTCGACTCGGACAGTCCAGCCCCTGTAGTCGCCGTTGACGACCCGCCCGCTCGTGTTCAACCGCACGTCGATGATCGGCTCCCCCAGGCAGTCGATCCCCCAGTCGCACTGAAGCCTCTCGTCGCAGAAGCTGTCGGCGAAGACCTCCGGATCCAGCAGGCGCGACCAGAACGTGTCTTCCCCCTCGACCGCCGGCGGGTCGATGTCGGCCAGCGCCTCGCGAATCTCAACCGCCCCGGCGAGCAGGCGGGACCGGTCCCTTCGGCTTCCGTACGGGTACCACGACGTCAACACGTGAAGACCCAGAAGGAACCACCCCAAGTCAGAATTGACCAGGACCCGCCCCGCCCCCGTCCCCACGAGCACCCTCTCCATTTCACGTTCAATGGCGATCGGCTGCCCCACCCCATCCCGACCGATCACCAGCAGGTCCCCGTCCCCCGCCGGCACCACGGGAATCGGCTCGCGGATGAAGACCGGTCCCACCCAGGACGGCACCCGCTGAAGCATCAAGAAGTCGTATTCTAAGAACCTCTGCGCGCAAGCAGAGAGGACCTTCTGGCTGGCCGCCCACGGCTCCCATTCGATCAACGCCCCCATCACAACCCCCACGATATGTAGAATACGATGACGCGAACCACCACGGGCGAAGACTCTGTGACGCCTGTTGCAGCATCATGCCTCATGGACTCCATCACGATCATTCCTCCAACAGATCAAGGAGTGGGACGTGGTTGTTCGTAACTGGTTGTCCCTTCCATATGCTGCGACCCTTCAATGGATTATAGCGTTCGAGGTGTACATGGGCAACCCAAGGGTCATGGCCTCCGGCGAGCGAAGAAGGAACCATACGGAATCCTCGAGATCCGTCAGCACTCCTGAACACCCACTGCTCCGCGTCCATTGTCCTGTATCCTTCCCCGAGCCACTGTTCTCCCGCCTCGAGGGCCTCGCTCTGAGTCAAGCCATACCGACTGGTGAACGATTCGCTCCTGCTCTCCGTCTCCCGAATCACCGCTTGAACTCTGTCCACATCGGAGGACGCGCGTCGTTGGAGTTGTCGTGCGAGTTCGGAGCATTCGTTGTGGACGGCGATGAAGGTGGTGCCGGCGCGAACGTAGTAGGCCTGGAGGCCGTCGACCTCAAAACTGTACACCCGTTGGGTGCGGCCGGTGGGGGCGGTGGCTGTGACCGTGCGCGCCAGGGCCTCCCCGGTGATCGGGTCGCAGGCGGCGACCCGATCACCGGCCGCCGCCAAACCCGTCCTGTGGGAGTCCCGCCAGGAGGCGAACTCGGCGTCGGTCAGCGGGTGGCGCCCCGAGGGGTCGCTCATCCCCACCGGGTTGTTGCCCGCCCAGGAGTACGCGCCGTCGACGGCTGCCAGTTCGCCCAGCGCATCGGTCAGCAGCGACATGCGCCGCCGACACTGGCGGACACCAACTGCCCGGCCGCATCGTAGACCAGAGCCCGCCGGCGCGGCCCGGTCCGCGAGACGCCTAATCCTGCAGGAAGTCCTCGACGATCTCTTTTCCCATGGCTCGTACGAGGCGGTCCTCGTGGGTCAGGGCGAGGTCGGCGATACGGCGGACCTCGTCCTCCAGGCCGATGTCGTCCAGGAGGTCGGCGTACGACCACCAGGAGAGGTCGTCGATCTCAGTGGCCTCGCGCAGCCAGGAGAAGACCGCGGGCACGAGCACGGGGCGCAGCTCCTTGACGGGGAGCATGCACAGCAGCTGCCGGGGGTGGGGGGCCACGCGGTCGACGTCGACCCATCGCACGATGGCGGGTACGAGGGCGAGCAGGTCGTCGTCGGGGAGCATGTAGGCGGCCCGGAGGGATCCCGGATTGTGCTTTCCGCTCCGGGTGCTGAGCCGCCCTTCGATCAGGGCGACGACGTCGGGGTTCCCCGCCAGGGGCGCGGCCGCCACGACCGCCCGCCGCATGAAGTGAGCGGACTGTCTCACGGCCTGCTCGATCGCCCCCTCATCGACCGGCCCCGCCCCTCCATCGGCGGGCTCCCCGCCGCCGGGCGCCTCGTCGGCCGGCCCGGCCCCGCCGTCGCCCGGTTCTCCGGGCGCTTCGGGCGGCGGGGTGCGGGTTCCGTGGGAGTCCGGGTCGGTCAGGCGGCGGACCTCGTCCTCCAATCCCAGGCGCTCCAGCAGACCGGTGCAGGCCCTGTGGAGGGGGCCGTCGGGGTCGGGCTCCTCCCGGAGACGGGCCGCGAGGACGGGCACGAGCACCGGACGCAGCCTCCTGACCGGGACCATGCCCAGCAGGCGCTGGACGTGCGCGGCCGCGGACTCCACCCCCACCCACCGCGCAATGGCGGGGACCAGCGCGAGCAGATCCTCGTCGTACAAGTGATAGGAGGCCAGGAGGGCGTCCTCGGCCCGCCCGGCATCGGCGCCGTCCAACCACCGCCCCAGCACACCCACGGCATCACCGTTGCCTAGCAGAGGACCGACGGCCGCGCCCGCCTCCCACACAAGACGGCCGACCCGAACCACCGCAGCCCCAACCGCAGTCACGCCGCCTCCTCTCCTAAGATCGCTCGGCGGATGCGGACGCCGCGGGCGGGGAGAAGACGGCCCCCGCTACTGGCACACCTCAACATGGACCTGACCCAGTCCTCGTCGAAATCCGGGTCGTCGGGGTACATGTCCTTGAGGGTCGTCCGCACCCAGGTGTGGAATTTCCGCCATGTCTCCAGGTCCTCGCCCTTGAAATAGCACGGACCGTCGGTGACGACGACGTACATGCACTCCAGGACGGTGAAGAACTCGTCCGCGTTTTCGAGGATCTCACGGGGATCCATATCCATGAACACCCTCATGAGCCTGGCCGTCTCCGCCTTGGCCTCCAGCAGCCACGGGAACTCCAGGTACTGACTCACACCCCAATGGGAGTCGGAGCCGCTCACCGACAGCAAGCACATGACCTACCTCCATCCATCCCGGACCCACACCCGAAGAAACTTCTCATCCCGACCATATTTCATCCCCGGGGCAGACCCGAACATTCTACTGCTTGTAGGGCGAGTTGTCCAGCGGCAAGTGCCGCGTCAAGCGGGCGTGACGATTCCACGTCCCGTCCCGATGGAGATCTATTCGCCAGAAGGCGGTATCCCGGTTTCTCTCCACTGTCGAAGCGTCTCGTAGCGCATAGCGAATATGCCGTCCGAGGCCGGTTTCGGGTGGCCCAGCGCCTCGTACGTCGCGGGCAACCATCGTGAGAACTCAAGGAACAGCGCCTCATTCTCCTCGGTGACATGCGCGTATCCCACATCGATGTGAGATACCATCAGCACATCCACGGCGTCGTCGAATGCTTCATAATTTTGCCGCAAATAATCGAGCGGCATGCTCATGAGTAACTTGATGATCTCCTCCTCCTGCCGAATCGATACTATGTACGGAAGGTCGGTCAGGTCGTCAAGTGAACGAAACATGATCTACTGGCTCCTCGGATTGTTCTCGAACGGCCAATTGTCGGTGGGAATATGAGATTCGTTAGGATATCTGAAAAACTTCACCCATCTCCCGAACGTGGCGTAATTCGATCGAGTACTCTTGTCGCGGATCACTGTTGTCGGACCGGTGGCAGAGTTTCCTGTCGGAAGGTCGGGGTCAGGCTGTGCACCATGCGTGTGCGAAGACACCGGTCTGCTCGCATAGATCTTAACTCTTCCTCCTTGCCCCCAGGTTTCCTTGATTGTCACGCCATTGACCTCGCCGAGTTTAACGATGTCATTGTAGTTGATTCGACCATTAGAAACCAGTCCACTGGGATCGCTCGGAGCCGTTGTGAATCGTCCGGTTTCGGTGTCGCGCCAGCGGTCGACACGACTGTCCCAGGTGCATCCGTTGTGGGCGAGGGTCCAGGTGGCGGTGGTGGTGGCGACGTAGTAGGCGTGGGTGGTGTCGACCTCGATGTTGTGCACCGTCCGGGCGCGCCCGGCGGGCCGGACGCGGATCACGCGGGCGGCGGGTCCGTCGGCGTCGCGCAGGACATCGCCGGGCCGCAGGTCCCCGGCGGGGGTGAAGCCCCTGCCCTGCGCGTACAGGGGGTGGGCGGCGGTAGCGACCAGCTCGCCG
>ERZ772964.804-NODE-804-length-12434-cov-25.8896_pt1 | contig 12434 bp, 5 predicted proteins | sample MGYA00580675_ERZ772964 | MGnify/ENA primary metagenome ERZ772964 (study PRJEB29015, sample SAMEA2737941) | human oral metagenome | biome: human oral; feature: human-associated habitat; material: dental | place: China | collected 2139 ...
GCGTCGACGAGCTGGTCGAGCGGCTCGAGGCCTTCGATGCCGGCACCGAGCAGGAGCGCGCCGCACTCGATGCCGCCCGCTCCGCCCAGGAGTCCGCCCGCAGCCGCCTGGAGGCCGAGCGCGAGGCCCTCGCCCAGGACCAGCGGCGCTGCCTGGCGGCGCGCGGGACCTGGCCGAGCGTCACCGCCCGCGCCGCCGCGCTCCTCGTACGGGCCAAGGAGGCCGAGGACGCCTCCGCCGACGTCGACACCGCCCGCACCTCCCTGGCCCAGGCCCGCAGCGCCCTGGCGGACCTGGCCGTCGCACTGAAGGAGGAGGGCTTCACCGGTGCGGCCCAGGCAACGGCGGCCCTCATGGAGCGCGATGCCATCGAGGCCCTGTCGGCCAGCGTGCGCGCCGCCGCCACCGCCCGCGAGCGGGTCCGCCTGAGCCTGGAGGACCCGCAGATCGCCGCCCTGAGCGGCCAGGAGGAGGACCGCCTCGAGGCCGCCACCGCCGAGCTCTCCCAGGCGGACGCCGCCGCCCGGCAGGCCGCCTCCACTCAGGCACGCACCGCCGAGTCCCACGAGCACCTGCGCCGGGCCGTCGACGGCGTCGAGCAGGCGGCCACCGCCTATGAGGAGGCGGCCGGCTCCAGCGCCGACCTCATCCGGGTGGCGAACCTCGCCCGCGGGGAGAACGAGGCCGGCACGCCCCTGGCCACCTGGGTGCTGCAGGCCCGCTTCGAGGAGGTCCTCGTCTTCGCCAACGAGCGCCTGTCCCAGATGTCCTCCGGACGCTACGAGCTCATCCGGGTCGCCGAGGAGACCGGCCAGCGCCGGCGCCGCAAGGGGCTCGGGCTGGCCGTCGTCGACCACCTCGGTGACGAGCGCGCCCGCGACCCCCGGACCCTCTCAGGCGGGGAGACCTTCTACGTCTCCTTGTCACTGGCCCTCGCCCTGGCCGACGTCGTCTCAGCCGAGTCCGGGGGCGTGAGCCTGGAGACCCTCTTCATCGACGAGGGCTTCGGCACCCTGGACGCCGACACTCTCCAGACGGTCATGGCCGAGATCGATCACCTGCGCGCCGGCGGGCGCACGGTCGGCATCGTCTCCCACGTGGCCGAGCTGCGCGACCAGATCGCCGAGCGCATCGCAGTGCGGCGCGTCGCCTCGGGCGGGTCCACCCTGAGGGTGACCGCCTGAGACGACGCGCCGCGAACGCGTTCTCCTCACCGGTGCCGCCCCCGCGGCCGGCACCGGTCCGCCGCCCTAGTAGACGCCGGAGGAGGACTCAATCGTGATGGTGGGATCGCCGGAGCCCTCCGGCAGCTCCACCTTCCCCGAGAAGGTGAACTTCGCCTTGCGGGAGCTGGGGTTCTTGTCGAAGGCCGACGGCTTGGGCGAACCGGAGATGTTGATCTCGTCGGACTTGAAGGACAGGTCGGTACTGTCCTCGGAGAACTCCACCTTCGTGGCGTCCTTGTCCACCGACAACGAGGTCATGTCCGTGGAGGTCTCGAAGGGGCAGAGCTTGTCCGTGTTCGTCGGAACCGTCGCGCAGGACTTCGTCTGCTCCTTGACCTTCTCCAAGGCCTTGGTCTTCAGCTCATCGGTGGGAGTGGCCTCCACCTTCTGGCTGCCCGCCGTTTCAAAGGACGAGTTCGCGCTCGCGCCTGAGGGAATCAGCGTGAGCGAGGACTCCTTCACAGTCAGATACTTGCTGACGGAGTCCGAGGCCGCCACCGGGTAGACACCCGGGTAGGCGTACTGAGTCGCGTTGCGAGTGCCACCCCACCCGCTGTCGTCCTTAGCCAGGTCGACGGCGACCCCGCCGACCTTCAGCCCAGGAAGCGTGGAGGAGCTGAAGTCCGTGGAGACCACGAGGGCCTTGTCCACCTTCCAGGTCTCCAGCCCGAAGGAGCCGGAGCTCTTCGAGGCGGTGAAGCTGTACTCGAAGGCCTTTCCGTTCAGGGACAGGTGAGCCTTGATCGTGGCGGAGTTACCGGAGATCGTGGGCTCGTCGATCTTGGAGACCTTGATCCTCGCCGTGGCGGCCTTCATGGCCTCGTCGGTCAACAGCTTGCGCTGGTCATTGGGAACGCCCGGGTCCACCATCTTGGTGGCCTCGGCGGCCTTGCCCTCCGACAGGAGCGTCAGGTAGCTCTCGACCGCCTTGTCGGGCCCGCGCATGCCGTTGACGACGTTGAGCGCGACGACACCGACCACGACCAGCGCCACCACGACACCGGCCACAGTCAGCCCCAGGACGACCTTGCGGCGCGAGGCCGCGTTCATCGGGGCGGGCTCGGGCAAGGCGCCCGCCCCGCCCGCAGCGGCTGCGCCGTCGACGCCGGGAACTGGGGCCGGGGCCTGTGACGCGGGCGTGGTCTCCGTCCACTGGCCGGTCGCCGGATCCACCGAGAAGACCGCACCGGTGGCCGTGTCGGTGGCGGTACTGGCCCCGGTGACCGGGTCGGTGCCGTAAACCCACTGCTGGGCCGACGTCGTCGGCCGGCTGCCGGAGGTGCCCGCACGCCAGGCCGCACTGGCCTTCTTCCCACCGGCCAGCTGCAGCACTGCCGGGAAGGTGGAGTAGATCCACATGGGGAGCAGCTCCGCCAGAACGGAGATGATCGCCACCACGATCCCGAACATGAAGAAGGTCAGGGCATTGGGCTGGATGCCGTAGGAGAGCTGGCGAGCGGCCTCGCCGCCCGAGGAGCGCAGCGGAGCGTCGGTGCCTGAGAAGTGCAGTGGGAGCAGGCCGTAGAAGACGATCGCCCCCAGGACGAGCGACACGAGCGGGAGCTGCCAGACTCGCACCCACTCGGCCCGCCCAGTGCGAGCACGCCTGACGCCCACGCGCACCGCCGCCGCCACGACGGCCATGATCATGGCCACGAACAACAGGATCGACCAGCTGCCGAACCAGGTCCAGGCGTAGGCGTCGCCGCCCTTCTCGCCGCCCAGGGACGGCATGTAGTAGGCCAGGTCCATGGCCTGAGCGGTGTCCGCGGTCAGGCCGCCCAGGGAGCCGAGTCCCAGAGCGATCAGCACCAGGTTGGGAAGGAGAACCGGGAGCAGGAGGATCGAGGCGAACCCCCATCCTCGAGTGAGCGCCGCCGCGATATAGGCGACGATGACGAAGACTCCCAGAACCACACCGAGCGCGACGCTCAAGGCGCCCAGCTCACGGCCGATCTGCACCACCTGGCCCGGCAGGCGCTCGAGCAGGGGCCCGCCGCTGCGGGCCACCACCAGTGCCGCGAAGACCACGACAGTCACCAGCAGGATCGTCATCAGCGGGGAGGACGAGACCACGACCCGCTCCAGCCCCAGCATCTTGATGCTCAGGGAGAAGGGGGCCGTGACCAGGCAGGACAGTAGCGCCACCGCGAAGGCCTCGGCTCCGGCCCTCGCCAGCGTCGGAACGAGCGGGGCCGCCGATCCGTCAACTGCAACGCGACGTCGGGCCAACACGTAGACCCCGATACCGGCGGCGGTCAGTGCCCCCATCGGAAGCAACGTGAAGGTCAGGGTGACGGTCTCATAGGAGGTTGAGCCCGTCATGGCGAACTGCCCGCCCAGGCTCCAGCCCATGAGCAGCGGCAGCATGGAGAAGGTCGTCGGGAACGTGTCCGTCGTGTCCATGGTCGTGATGGCCACGAGCGTGAGGATCGCGCTGACGGCCGCAGATCCGAGCACGACCGCCAGCGTCAGGCCCGTGGAGGTCAGACCCGGAGCGCGGAGCCACGCGGTGAAGGTCTGCGCCAGGGGCGAGGGCTGCCCGACCTGCTGAGGCGGCCCGACCTGCTGGGGCTGCGCGAACCCGCCTAGTGCCTGAGGCATCGGCTCTCCCGGAGCAGGCGCCGCGGCGACGGGGGCACCCACGGCCTGAGGGGCGGCCACGGGCTCGACGCCGGCGGCCGGTGCCGGGGGCGGAGGAACCTCGGTCACACCCGGCGGGGCCGCGAACGCACCCGGCGGTGGTGCCGGAGCAGCAGCGGGCGGTGGGGCCGACGTGGCAGCGGGTGGCGGTGCCGGCGCGGCAACCGGCGGCTCAGACACGGAGGCACCCGGCGGCGGCGGAACCGGAATAGCGGGGAAGCTGCCGGTCTCTGGCCCAGATGTCATCGGGGGTGGAGGCGCAGGAGTGTCACCGGCGCTGTGTGAGGACTCAGGAGGAAAACTACTGTTAGACACAGGGCTGCCTTCGATAGGGAATCGAACAGGGTAGTTCTACCCCATCAAAACCAGCCACACATCTATTTCGTGACCCGGTCTTGACATGTGACCCCGCTGTCCACAGCCGAGCATCGACGCCGCCACGATCAATGCGCCGAACGTCCTACCGCCTTCTGTCTACCCTTCACCGCCGGCCTGCTCACCGTCTCCCTGCTGGCCATCGCCGCCTTCCTGGCCAGTGCCGTCCTGAGTGCCGTCCTGCTGGTCGCCGGACTGCTGGTCACCACCCTGAGAGTCAGCTCCCTGCGGGTCGACGCCCTGCTCGGCGGCCTTGTCCTTCACCGTGTTGAGGACGCTGATGATGTCCTCACGCCCGGGGAAGGAGACTCCTGACTGCAGGGTGTTGAGGACCTGGTCGATGTCGCCGGTCTTGATCTGGCCGGCAAAGTTCTCCGCCTCAGCCATGGTCTGCGTCTTGAGGACACCGGCTCCGTAGTAGACGCCCGCAGCGGTCGCCGCCAGGGGCAGGAACAGCGCGGCCAGAAGCAGCAGTGCCGCCGGAGCCTTCGGCTTCGCCCGGGCCAGGGCCGTGCAGGCGACGAAGAAGGCGATGAAGGCCAGTACCGCTCCACCGCCGACCGCGCCGATCGCGGTCCAGTTCGGGGTCCAGGACCGGCTCGAGATGATCTCGAAGACATGAAGCGTGGTCAGCAACGTGTACGTGCCCCATCCCAGGAGCCCGGAGGCCACCAGCACCATGATCGTCCCCACCGGCAGCGCGGCTGTACGACGGCGCTCTGGCGGCCGAGGAAGCGCCACTGGACGCTCCGGCTCGGGCTCGTTCCAGGTCTCCTGCACCGGGCCCCGCGAGGCCGCCGGCCGAGCGGGCTCGGGGTTGACGTAGACCGGCTGGACCTGCTGGACCGGCTCAGCCGGGTAGGTAGCCTGCATCGGCATGGCCATCGTCTGCTGTGCCGCCTGCATCGGCTGGAGGACCTGAGTGTACTGGCTGCGCTGGTCGGGTGAGGCGGCCAGCTGCGGGGTCGACGTCGACGGCGGCAGGTAGCCCCAGCCCTCGCCTCCGGGCGGCATGGCGATCGCCTCAGTCGCTCCCGCCTGCGCCTCGGCCTGGGCGAGGTCGATCCGCTCGGTCGGCCGTCCACGGTCAACATGGTCGACGCGGTCGACTGCCGCATCACCCTCGGCGTCGTCGTCGAACTGCGGCCCACGGGAGAGAGGACGGGACACGATGAGGCTCCTTGCCACGGGGGGGGTATCGATTGGGTCTCTACGCCCCCGAGGCTACGCCACCGACGCCGTAGGCACGAGGAGCCTCAGGTCCTCGTGCGGTGACTCACCGCATGTTGTCTCGCACCGCGAGCGCCGAACGAGGGGCCAGGACCACATGGCCCGTACACGCCTCACCGCTCAGCAGGTCGGTGCCCACGACTCCGGCCACCTCGGCGGCCCGGTCACCATGGTTGAGCAGGAAGAGGATCTCTCCCCGCCGCTGGGCCTCGACGCCGTCGGGCAGGTCGGCCACGACCGGCCGCACCCGGGCGTGCGCGCACACGAGTCTCAGCAGGGCGGCCCGGCTGAGGGCGTCGAGGTCGGCGGCCACGTACCAGGCCGCCCCCGCCGTGCCTCCCACGGCGCGCCGGGTGATGGCGGGCCGCCCGGCCAGGTCCGCTCCCCCGCCGCGGCCGTCGAAGACCGCCACGACCTCGGCCGGTTCCCATCCCTGAGCGGCCTCGCCGTCGCCGGGCGCTTCGTCGACTCGGATCTCCTCGGCCCAGCCGCCGGCGCGCAGGTCGGGGGCCGGTGATCCCATCCGGTCCAGGACCCGGTGAAGCGTCTCGGCCACAGCCTCCAGGCCCGTCCAGGTCTCGGCGGCGGGTGTTCCGACGACGCGGCTGAGGCGGTTGACGAGCGAGCCTCGTGGTTCGGACTGCTCCACCGGCCCGCTTAAGGCGGCATGGTCAGTGACCCGCACCCCGAGCAGGGGCCGCAGCGATCCCAGGTATCCGCCCAGAACCGCCCCGACGCCGGCGTCAACGACCCCGGTGGGGCCGACCACGACGACCTGAGCGCCCGCGGCGGCGGCCTGCTCCAGGCTTCGGGCGAGCCCGGGGTAGTCGATGAAGATGGCGGGAACGATGATGAGCCGGTAGCCGCTCAGGTCTGCTCCCGGATCGGTTTTCGCCGGGATCAAGTCGGTGGCGATCCCGGCCTCCCACAGGCTGCGGTGCCAGGCTCGGGCCGCCTCGAAGCGCTCACCGAGCTCCACCGGGCCAATGGCTGCGCTCATGGCCCACTGGCTCTCCCAGTCCAGGACGACGGCCGCCTCGGCGCGCACCGGCTCGCCCAGGACCGGGCCGAGCCGTTTCAGGGCCCGGCCGGTGGACACCACCTCGTCCCAGGTGCGGCTGGCGCGCCCGGCGTGGGGGACCATGCCGGAGTGGAAGGTCTCGGCGCCCTGTCGGGACTGGCGCCACTGGAACTGCAGGATGCCGTCGGCGCCGTGGGCCACGCGCGCCAGGGACCACAGGAGGAGCTGTCCGGGGCGCTTGGGTGAGTTGCGCCCGCGCCACTGGACGGCGCTGGGCGCCTGCTCCATGAGGATCCAGGGCCTCCCACCCGCCAGGCCCCGCATGAGGTCACCGGCCCAGGCGACCTCATGGGCGGCGGCCGGGTCGGCGGGGTCGGGGTAGGAGTCGTCGGAGATGATGTCGAGTGACTCGGCCCAGCGCCAGTAGTCGGTGGCCGGGAAGTCGCCCATGAAGTTGGTGGTTACCGGCTGGCTCGAGCGCTCGCGCAGGATGCGGGCCTCGGTCTCCATGAGGCTGCGCAGCTGGTGGTCGCTGAAGCGCCTCCAGTCCAGGAGCTGGGCGGGATTGCGGAAGGTGGGCATGGCCGCCGGTGGGGAGACCTGCTCCAGGCTCGTGTAGCGCTGGGACCAGAAGTCGGTGCCCCAGGCGGTGTTGAGGCGCTCGACGTCGCCGTAGCGGTCCGCCAGCCAGGCCCGGAAGTCCTGGGCACAGGCGGGGCAGAAGCACTCGGCGATGTGGCAACCGTACTCGTTGCCGACGTGCCACATGACGACGCCGGGATGGTCACCCAGGCGCTCGGCCAGCGCCCTGGCCAGGGCGGCGGAGCGCTCTCGGTAGACGGTCGAGCTAGGGCAGTACTGCTGGCGCGAGCCGAAGCCCAGGCGTACGCCGTCGGCGTTCATCGGCAGGGACTCGGGGTGGTCGGTGGCCATCCAGGCGGGCGGCGAGGCGGTGGCGGTGGCCAGGTCGACGGCGATCCCGGTGTCGTGGAGACGGTCCACGATCTCCACGAGCCAGTCGAGCTCGTAGCTTCCCTCGCGCGGCTCGAGTCGCGCCCAGGAGAAGATGCCTAGGGAGACCAGGTTGACGCCGGCCTCGGCCATGAGCTCGAGGTCCTCGGCGAAGGTGGCCTCGTCCCACTGCTCGGGGTTGTAGTCGCCGCCGTAGGCGGGGCTGGTCAGCCCCAGCGGCTCGTGGGGCGCTGGGCGACGCGCGGCGGCGGGGCCGGGCGTCTGCTCGGGCTGGGGCGTGGAGGCTGCGACAGGGGGCTCGGGGCTGGTCATGGGCTGATTCTCCCCCACTGCCCACACCCCGGCGCCCGGATCGGGCGGCCGCACACGGGATTCAGCTGATCGTTGAGCGCGAGCCCGTCAGCCAGGCCAGCGGCACCGTGGTGAGGAACAGTCCCTGCCACTCGCGCTCCCACAGCAGGGCGATATCGCCGCTGGGAAGCTGGGCCATGCACTGGTAGACGTAGTGGCGCGGGTTGATGACCCGGTTGTGGGGCCAGGTGGCGCCGTCGTCGTGGCTCAGGCGCATGACGCCGCAGCCGCGGAAGGGCAGCATCTGGGAGGCGTTGGCGAAGACGATGCTCCTGCTGCCGGGGTCGGCGACTCCGGCGGCGTCATGAGCGCCGGTGACGGCGATGGCGTTGGGCTGGGAGAAGATCTCGGTGAGCTGGTCGTGGTAGTCGACCTCGCCCCAGGTGGCACCGCCGTCCCGGGAGACGGCGTGGGCGACCCGCCCCGCGGGGTGCTGGTTGCGGGCCCAGACGTGCACGGCGCCGTCGGCGCCCTCGACCAGGACGGACTCGTACAGGCTGGCCCGCTCGTCGGCCAGGTCGCGCGAGGAGACGACCGCACCCAGGACCTCGCGCCCGTCGTTGGGTGAGGTGCCCAGGGTCCAGCTGGCCCCGCCGTCGTCGGAGTAGATGGCGGCGCAGGACAGGTAGCCGGTGCCGCCGGCCTCGTGGCTGTAGTAGACGGGGACGAGGATGCGTCCGGCGTGCTCCGCACCGGTCAGCTGGATGGCGTTGCCGGGGCCGGTGCCCAGGAAGCACATCCAGTCGGCCTTGACCTGGGCGGTGATGTCGATCGGCTCGGACCAGGTGGCGCCCTCGTCGTCGGAGGTGATCATGAGCAGGTGGGAGCTGCGGTGCTGGAAGAGGCAGTCCTCGGGGGCCTGCTCGTAGGCGAGGTAGATGCTGCCGGCCGCCTCACCGTCCAGGAGGACGTCACCGGCGCGGGCACCCGTCGTGGCATCAGTGCCCAGGATGACGTGGTAGTCGGTGGGCTCGCCCGAGGCAGTCACCACGGTGCCGTCGGGCTCGACGGCGAAGAGCTCTCCGACGCGGTTGTGCAGCATGCGGCGCCCCTGGGCGTCGAAGCCGGTGCCGACGACGGCGTTGGGCTGGCCAATGCCACCGGGGAACTGGTCGACCAGGCAGATGACGCGGCCGGTGGAGCGGTCCTGGACCAGGACGGAGTCGATGAGGGAGGCCCCCAGCGCCCCGGTTCCCGGCAGCGAGAGGAGGGTGCGCATCTCCTCCCAGGTCTGCCCACCGTCGAGGCTGCGGCGCATGACGAGGTTGATGTCGTTGGGAGCGTCGTTGGGGATGGAGACGCGCTGGTCGGCGCCGGCCAGGACGACGCCGCTGTCCAGGGTGAGCAGGGAGGGGATCCGGTAGGACTCGGCGCCGTGGTAGCCGGTGTCGAACAGGGCGCGAGTGGGCAGCGGGGAGGCCCCTGCCAGGCGCTTGATCTGGGCGTCGGTGAGGGCGGCGTCGTAGATCATGGCGGTCTGGGCCTCGCCGAAGAGGCGCTTGCCGTCCAGGTCGGCGCCCACCACCACCCGGGCGACCGGTGCGATGTCAGCCAGGAAGGCGCTGCCGGGGACGTGGGCGACCTGGTAGCCGTTGACGTGGATCTCCACCGCGCCGCGGGCCGAGGTCACGACGACGTCGTGCCAGGTGCCGTCGTCCCAGTGGCCCGGGGCTCGCACCTCGATGAGGGGCTCCGTCTCGGACGAGTCCGCTCCGGGCAGGATCCGATAGGACAGGCCCCCGGCGTCGATCTCGAGGTGCAGGGTGCCGTCCTTTCCGCACGCGGCGATGACGGTGCCGGCCTGTCCACGGCCCCGGGTGCGGAACAGGGCGCGGATGGCGCCGGTGGTCAGGGCCCCGGTGCGGCGGGCGTCGCGGGCGGAGAGCTCACTGGCCGCGAACTGGACCATCGGGGTGGCGGCCAGGGACTGGGCCATGACGGCGCGGTCGCTGAGGGGCTCGGCCCAGACGGCCAGGCGGGTCACCTCCGCGATCCCGTCGGGATCGATGCTCACGCCGGTCAGGCCGATCTGGGCGAGGAAGGCGGCCAGGGTCGTGGAGAAGCACTCGTAGCCGTCGGCGTAGAGGTGGGTACCGGTCTCGTTGACGTTCAGGGCGATCGTGTGGGGGCGGCCGTCGTCCAGGCCCAGGGCGTCCTCGGCGTCGAGGACGCGCCGCTCGACGCCGTCGCCCGTCTCCGGCCCCGCCACCGGCGAACCGTCGGCTCCGAGCACCTGCTCGCCGTAGAGGCGGCCTCCGCGCAGCTCCAGCGCGATCCGCCCGTTGGTGCCGGTGAGCGCCATGAGGGTGGCGTCGGCCCTGGCGGAGACATCAAGGAGGATCGTGCCGCGCTCGCAGGCGGCCAGAGCGGTGAGGTCGCGCTCGCTGACACTCAGCGGGGAGGAGGCATCGGATGGGATGAGTTCGAGGAGCATGAGCCGGGTCTCTCAGGAGAGTATCGACTTTCTGGCGGATTGATGCGGTGAAGCGAAGCCTGTGCGCGACGGTGCGCCACAACGCCATTCAGTCATATGATGTCTGATGTATCGCGCACTGTAGCACGATTCCAGAACCTCAAGGAGACCCTATGTCCGCCTCAGAGAATCGGACTGAGAACCAGACTGAGCACCAGGCTGAGAAACCCGCTGAGCACCGCGCCGTACCGTTCGTCGTCGGCGCCTACCCCATGCTTCCCCCGAATGACGAGGACCGCCACGGGGCTGCTGCCCTCTACGCCGCCCTGGCCGACCTCGGTTGGGTCGACGGCATCGAGCTGCCCTTCCGGGAGGCGCTCGACGCGCCCACGCCATGGCTGGCCGAGCAGCTGGCGGGGCGCTTCACCCAATGCGTCGTCACGGCGATCCCGGGAACCATGGGACGTGCCGGGGCCAATCCCGCCTTCGGCCTGGCCTCCCCCGACGACGATGGACGCGGACAGGCCCTGGCCTACACCCGCTCGCTGCTCGAGGCGGTCGACCGCCTCCACGAGGCTGCGGGCGAGCAGCTCGTCACCCGGGTGGAGCTTCACTCGGCGCCCCACCATCAGGCCGGCACCGAGGCCTTCCACGCCTCCTTGAGCGAGCTGGCCGAGGACTTCGCCTCCCGGAACCTGGGCATGATCGTGGAGCACTGCGACGCCGAGGGCGGTGTGGGCCCCTCGGAGAAGGCCTTCCTGTCGCTGTCCCAGGAGATCGCCGCCTGCCAGGACACCCCGGCGCTCATCACCGTCAACTGGGGGCGCTCGGTCATCGAGACCCACGACCCGACCACCCCGGAGAACCACGTACGCGAGCTGGTGGAGGCCGGCCGCCTGGGTGGAGTCATGATCTCGGGCGCCGGTCCCGAGGAGACCCAGTGGGCCTGGGCGTGGGCCGACGCGCACCTGCCGCTGGCCGAGCACGAGCCGACCAGCTGGCTCACGCCCGAGCGGGTGGCCGCCACCATGCGTGCGGCCGCCTTCACCCAGACCTATGAGGGCCTCAAGATCAATACCCCGGCCAGTGCCACCTTGGAGGAGAAGCTCGCCTGGATCGACCGTGTCCGCGAGGCCATGCTCAGCGCCTGAGTCGCCCTCGTACCTCTGCCTGCCCTCACACGACATTCGGCCCGCTCCCCTACCGGGAGCGGGCCGAACGCTATGCGATCCTCAGGCCGTGCGGGCCCAGTGAGGGCTCGATCAGAACTCGACGTCCTCGCTGCTGGAGAAGCCGGTGCGGAAGTCGTCGGAGAAGTCCGCACGCAGGTCGCCGCCGAAGTGGAAGTCGTCCAGGGCGACGGACTCGCCGAAGACGTTGTCCCCCAGGTCCACGCGGGAGAAGACCTCGGCCTTGACCTCCTCGGTGGGCTCGACCTCGATGTCCGAGTAGCGGGCCAGGCCCGTACCGGCGGGGATGAGCTTACCGAGGATGACGTTCTCCTTGAGGCCCAGCAGCGGGTCGGACTTGCCGTTCATGGCGGCCTCGGTGAGCACGCGCGTGGTCTCCTGGAAGGAGGCGGCGCTCAGCCACGAGTCCGTGGCCAGGGAGGCCTTGGTGATGCCCATGAGCTCGGGGCGGCCCGAGGCGGGCGTGCCGCCCTCGGCCATGACCCGGCGGTTCTCGGCGCGGAAGTGCATGACGTCGACCAGATCGCCCTGGAGCAGCATGGTGTCGCCGGCCTCCAGGACCGTGACGCGGCGCAGCATCTGGCGCACGATGACCTCGATGTGCTTGGAGTGGATGTCCACGCCCTGGGAGCGGTAGACCTCCTGGACCTCGTCCACCAGGTGGCGCTGGGTGGCGCCCACCGACCGCAGGCGCAGCACCTTCTTGGGGTCCACCGGCCCCTCGGTCAGCGCGTCGCCCGGCTCCACGTGGGCGCCGTCGACGGCCAGCAGGCGCTGGCGGCGCGAGACCGGGACCACCAGGTCCTCCTCGCCGTCGTCGCGGGTGATGAGCAGGCGCTTGCCATCGGCGTCGTCCTCGATCTTGAGGGTGCCGGCGGCCTCGGCCACGGCGGCCTCGCCCTTGGGCGTGCGGGCCTCGAAGAGCTCCTGGACGCGGGGCAGGCCCTGGGTGATGTCCGCGGCGCCGGCCGCACCGCCGGTGTGGAAGGTGCGCATGGTCAGCTGCGTGCCGG
>ERZ772964.805-NODE-805-length-12432-cov-5.2423_pt1 | contig 12432 bp, 11 predicted proteins | sample MGYA00580675_ERZ772964 | MGnify/ENA primary metagenome ERZ772964 (study PRJEB29015, sample SAMEA2737941) | human oral metagenome | biome: human oral; feature: human-associated habitat; material: dental | place: China | collected 2139 ...
TTGCGGGCGGAGATGGCGAAGTCGCCGGGCAGGACGGCGCCGGGCAGGCTGACCACCACCGAGTCCCCGACGTCGAAGTTGTGCGCCCCGCACACAATGCCGCGACTGGGCAGGTCTGAGGGCTCCTTGCCGGTGCCGGGGGGGTCGTTGTACGCGCCCACGTCTACGCGGCAGTAGTTAATGACCTTCCCATTGGACTGTTTCTTGGACTCCAGGGTCAGGACTCTGCCCACCACCAGCGGGCCGGTGACGGCCGGGGGGACAATGCGCTCCTCCTCCAGGCCCACGCGCACCAGGTCGGCCGCCAGCTGCTCGGCACTCAGGTCCGCGGGGGCGTCGACGTGCTCGCGCAGCCACTCAATGGGGACGTATGGCATGTCAGTGGCCCTTTCCGGTCGTACCGAACTGCTGGGAGAAGCGGATGTCGCCCTCGACAATGTCGTGCATGCTGGCGATGCCGTGACGCAGCATGAGGGTGCGTTCCAGGCCCATGCCGAAGGCGAATCCGGTGTACTCATCGGGATCAATGCCGCAGGCGATGAGGACATTGGGGTTGACCATGCCGCAGCCGCCCCATTCGATCCACCCGGGGCCGCCCTTCTTCAGGGGGAACCACAGGTCCATCTCGGCGCTCGGCTCGGTGAAGGGGAAGAAGGAGGGGCGCAGGCGCACGCGCGCCTCGGGGCCGAACATGGCCCGGGCGAAGTGGTTGAGGGTGCCCTTGAGATGGGCCATGGTCAGGCCCTTGTCGACCGCCAGGCCCTCAACCTGGTGGAAGACGGGGGTATGGGTCTGGTCGAGCTCATCGGAGCGGAAAACCTTGCCGGGGCAGGCCACGTACAGGGGCGGGTCGGCCGCGAGCATGGCGCGGGCCTGCACCGGGGAGGTGTGGGTGCGCAGGACCAGGTTTGCGGGCTCGCCGCTGGCGGCACCGACCGATTCGCCCTGGATGTAGAAGGTGTCCTGCATCTGGCGGGCGGGGTGGTCGGCGTCGAAGTTGAGGGCGTCGAAGTCGTACCACTCGTGCTCGAGTTCGGGCCCCTCGGCGATGGACCAGCCCATGGCGATGAAGAAGTCGGAGATCTCCTCGACGAGCAGGTCCAGGGGGTGCCGGGCGCCGCTGGCGGTGCGGTCGGTGGGAACCGTGACGTCCACCGCCTCAGTGCGCAGCATCTGCTCCTCGGCAGCGGCCTCCAGGACCTCCTGGCGGGCGGCCAGGGCGGTGTTAATACGGCCCCGGGCCCCGCCCAGGAGCCGGCCGGCCGTCGGCTTATCCGCCTTGTCCAGCCTGCCAATGCCCCGGTTGGTCAGGGCCAGGACAGAGGAGTCGCCGGTGTAGGCCAGGCGCGCTTCCTTCAGGGCGGCCAGGGAGTCAGCGGCGGCCACAGCCGCCAGGGCCTCCTCGACCAGATCGTTAATGCCCACCTCGTCCAGGGGTGAGAGCGCGCCGGGTGCGTCAGTCATGGTTATGCCCTCCCGCCGGGGTTGGTGTCTCGTGCCGGGTCCCAGGGTAGTCGGCCCTACCGGCAGGTCCGAATCCGGGTCGGGTATCGGGCGCGCGGGCCCGGCTCAGCCCAGGCGGGCAATGGTGCGGTCAGTCACCTCGTAGGCGCTGACGGCGCCCCCTGCCAGGGCCTCCACGGCGCGGGGCCGCACCAGGAGGGCGCCCACGACGGCCGCGGCCGGCAGGAGGCTCAGCGGGTCGCGGACCGGGGTGAGGACCTCGCGGCTGCCCGCGAGGGGCGGGCCCGCGCCCAGGGCGCGGCCCAGCGCGCCCAGCACCGCCCGGCGCCTCCCCTGCCGCTGGGCCGCCCCCAGTGCGAGGGCCATGGTCGAGCGGGTACGGACCCCGGGCCGAGCGGTCAGCACCCGGCGGGGAAGCGGCCCCCCGGTGGCCAGGGCCATGGTCAGCAGCGGCAGGTTGACCCCGGAGGCGGCGGCGGTGTCGGGCTCCGTGGTGCGCGGGTTGCACTCGATGAACCGGGGCCGACCGGTGGAGCCGGTGAAGTAGTCGCAGGTGAGGCCGCCGTGCCAGGACAGTCGTTGGCCGATCCGGGTGACGGCGTCGACCGCGGCCGGGTCGCTCACCGACAGGCGCGCCGCCGCGGACCCTCCCACACCGGTGCCGATGCGCTGGCTGCACGCGACCGCGACGAGCCGACCGTGGTCGAACAGGGCGGCCACCTGCCGGTAGGCGCCGGCCACGGGCGCCTGCACCATGACCGGGGAGCCGCCGGCCCCCAGGCAGTGCCACGCCGCGACCGCCTCGGCACGCGTCCTGGCCCGGCGCACACCGCGACCGGCGGTCGAGTAGGCGGCCTTGACCCACACCGGGTACCCCACCCGGTCCAGGTCCGCCTCGCCACGGACCTCGTGCCAGGCCGGCTGGGGGACGCCGAGCTCGTCGCACACCCTGGCGAAGGCGATCTTGGACTGCACCTGGGCGAAGGCCTCCGCCCCGGCCACGGCCAGCCGCCCGGAGGCGTGGGGCAGGTACCTCCTGCCCGCCGCGATCAGCCACGCCTGCTCGTGCGTGGCCAACAGCGCCCGGTACCTGCCCGTGGCCAGCAGGGCGTCGAGGGCCCGCAGGTACCCCACAGGGCTGGAGCCCGGGGCCGGGACCCGGCGCACCGCCCGGCACCAGGTACTGAAGGAGGCCAGCGGCCAGCCCGCCGGGGAGGCCACCTCCACGTCGACCCCGCAGGAGCCGAGCACCGTCACGGTCTCCCGGGCGGTCAGACTCGCCCCCTCGGACAGCAGCACCCGGTCACGGACCATGGCAGGATCCTAGCTCCTGCGTCGGATGGTGGGCCGCGGCCGCCCGCCGACCTGCCGACGGCGGTTGACGGTGACGCGACGTCACCTGGTGGGATGGGCCCATGCGCACCAGGGAGATCGCCGAGGCGGCGTCCACCACTCCGCGGACCATCCGCCACTACCACCAGCTCGGGCTGCTGCCCGTGCCGCCCACGGTCCGGGGCCGGCGCGACTACGGCATCGAGCACCTCGCCCGCCTCCTGCGCATCCGCTGGCTGGTCGGCACCGGCCTGAGCCTGGGCCAGGTCGCCGCCCTCCTGAAGGCCGACGCCTCGGGGGACGACCGCCAGCAGATCCTGGCGGACCTGAGCGCCACCCACGCCTCCATTCGCGCCGAGCAGCAGCGCCTGGGTAAGCAGGCGACCAGGATCGAGCAGCTCATTGCCCAAGTCGAGGACGGCGGGCCGCTCTCACCCCTGCCGACCCGCCTGGCGGGCTTCTACGACGCCCTCCGGGAACGGGTGCTGGCCGCCGGGGGCAGCACCCGCGGTCTCGACGTCGAGCACCAACTGGTACAGGTCCTGGCGGCCCTCCGCCTCATCCCTCCCAGCGCGGAGGCCTTCATCGCCGCCCTCGACCACAATGACCTGGACCTGGCGGCCGGCCAGGTGGCGGCCTTCACCGCCCTGCCCGGCCTGCCCGCCGACGAGCGCGACCGGCAGGCCCGCGCCCTGGCCGAGCGCACCTGGTCCCTGCTGGTGCGTCACCAGGAGCACGTCTTAGCCGTGGCGCGGGACCTTCCCACCGGCCACTCCGGGAAGACCCTGTGGGCTCTGCTGGGACGCCTCGCCGAGGTCGCCTACTCCGACGATTCTCAACGGGTCTTCGTGGCCCACCTGCTGGAGCTCATCCTCGACGATCCCCCGCTGGCGGCCGCGATCCGCCGCTCGGCGGGGACGCAGGAGGTCCGGCTATGAGGGCGCGCGACGACTCCGCCCCAGCGATCCGGGCCCGGGGCCTGGTCAAGCGCTTCGGGCGCACCACCGCCCTCAACGGACTCGACCTCGCCGTGGCCACAGGATCCATCCACGGCTTCCTTGGCCCCAACGGCGCCGGCAAGTCCACCACCATCCGGATCCTCCTGGGCCTGTACCGGCCCGACGCCGGCCAGGTGCACGTCCTGGACCGCATCCCGGCGCACGAGGCCTCGGCCATTAACCGGGAGGTGTCCTACGTGCCCGGCGATGTGGCCCTGTGGCCGAACCTGACGGGCGGCCAGGTCCTTGACGCCCTCGCCGGCCTGCGCGGCAGGCGCGACAGCGCCCGGGAGGACAGGCTCATCGAGCGCTTCGAATTGGATCCGTCGAAGAAGGTGCGCACCTACTCCAAGGGCAACCGGCAGAAGGTCGCACTCATAGCCGCCCTGGCAGCGCCCACCCGTCTGCTCATCCTCGACGAGCCGACCTCTGGACTCGACCCGCTCATGGAGCGGGTCTTCGCCGAGGAGGTCGCCGCAGCCGCTAGCGCGGGGCGCACTGTCCTGCTTTCCAGTCACATCCTGGCCGAGGTGCAGCACCTGTGCTCGGCGGTGACCATTGTCAAGGACGGGCGCGTGGTGGAGGACGGTGACCTGGAGCATCTGCAATCCCTGGCGGCCACTCGCATTGGGCTGCGCGCCGCCCCCGGGCGGCTGGCGTCGCTGGCCGCCGCGCTGGCGGCCCTGGGCGCCGCGCCTGAAGAGGACGGGGACCGGTTGACTCTGCAGGTCGCTTCAGATCAGGTGCCCGCGGTCCTGGGCGTGGTTGCCGAGCACCGGGTCACGGACGTGGTCTGTGGGCCCGCGAGCCTGGAGGACCTGTTCCTGCGCCACTATGAGGACGTTCGATGAGGGGCGCCGGACTGGGGCCGCGCGGGTCGGGGCTGCGCGGGCTGGGGCGGGCGGTGCGCCTGATGCTGTGGCGGCTGCGCCTGCAGGTGCCCGCCTGGGTGTTGCCCCTGTGGGCGCTGGCGGCCATGACACCGAGCTACAAGAGCGTTTACCCGTCGCTGGATTCACGGACCGCGCTCATTGCGGCCGTGCGGCAGAACCCCGGCACCCGCCTGCTCTACGGGGTCCTGCCGCTGCCCGGGAGGATCGGGCAGCTCGCCCAGTGGGAGATTGGCAGCCACCTGCTGGTGTGCACCGGTCTCATGGCCGTGCTCCTGACCTGCCGAATGCTGCGGGCCGATGAGGACGAGGGCCTGGTGGAGGGGCTTCGGGGCGCGGGCGCGGGACGGTGGGTGCCCTTTTTGGCCCCTGTCCTGGTGGTGTCCGGGGCGGTGGCCCTGCACGCGCTCGGCGTGGGCGCCGTCATGACCCTCCTGATCGTGCGGGTGGAGGAGTTGACTGCCTCCGGGGCGTGGGCGCTGGCGGGCACGGTGGCGGTGGTGGGCTGGGCCTTCATGGGAGTGTCCGCGGTGGCGAGCCAGCTGGCCCGCAGTACGGTCGGCGCGCGGGGCCTGTCCCTGGGAGTCCTCGGGGCCGCCTTCGTGCTGCGGGTGGTGGCCGATGAGGCTGACGCGTCCTGGGTGCGGTGGTTCAGCCCCCTGGCCTGGCGGGACCTGGTGGAGCCCTACACCCACGACCGGGTGGCTCCTGTCATGGGGTGCGCTGTCTGCTGTCTGGTGCTGATCGTGGTGGCGGGGGTGCTCTACGCGCGCCGGGAGTACCTGGGCGGCTATCTCCCGGACCGCTCCGTGAGTTGGCGCCGGTGGCGGGTCCACGGGCGCGCTGACCTGTTGGCGCGCCTGTGCCTGCATCCCGTGGTGGGTTGGGCGGTGGCGGTGGCGTGCGTCTCTGCGCTCTTGGGCACCATGGCCGGCAGCATTACGGATCTGCTCAAGCCGGGGTCGCCGACGGCGCAGATGGTGGACGCGATGGCGTCGGGCAGCCCGGTGGTGCAGTTCATGGACCTGCTGACCGTTCTCACCGTCCTGCTTGTGGTGACGGCGGCAGTGGATCGGGCCGGTTCTTTAGCGGAGGCGGAGCGTCGGGGGCTGGTGGAGGCGGAGGTCGCGGTGGGGACCTCCCGCTCCCGGATCTTCGTGGTGCAGGCCGGTGCCGCGGTGGTTGAGGGGGTGGTCCTCCTGCTCGTCTCGGGCGGGGCGTTCGCGGCGGCGACGGCGGGGCAGATCACCGAGGACCATGCGGTGGGGCGTGCTGTTGTCTACACGGTCAGCCAGCTGCCGGGGATGCTCGCGGCGGTCGGGATAGCCCTGGTCCTGGTGGGCTCGGCCCCACGGTGGGTGCCGCTGGCGTGGGCGGTAGTGGCCTGGAGCGGCTTCGCCCGGTTCCTCGGCGGGCTCGTCGAGCTGCCCGCCTGGGCGCGGGACCTCAGTGTCATTGGCCACCACCTTGACGTGGTCGGCCCAATGGGCTGGAGGCCGCTGGCGGTCCAGGCGGCGGTGGGTGTGACGGGCGCAGCCATCGGACTGCTGGCCTACCGCCGCCGGGACCTGGGCGCCTGAGCGCCCGCCGCTACCGGTGGGCGGCGAATGCGACACCGGGGCCTCTTGGCGGGTCGCGGACCGCTGGCGGGGTCCTCCAGGGAGAAGATCTGGCTCGTCTTGGTACCTCCGGTCTTGAATACGCCCGCCTGTTTAATGGCCGAGGCCCAGGTGGATGCCGCCACTGCGTCGTCGCCGGCCACGGGGCCGGAGTTAATGACGGCGTCGTAGTCGGCGTCCTGGGAGTTGGAGGAGACCGCCTGCCCGTCCGCGCCGGTGTCGGCGCAGGCAGCCAGGACGGTGGCCAGGGTCAGGGCGCCGCCGGCGCCGAGCAGGGAACGACGGGAGAGGGTCGTCATGGGGTGTCCTTTCACATGTGCCTGGCTGGTTGCCGTCGGCGGATTATTGGTGGGAGGTGGGGGCCGGCCCTCAGTGGCTGAGGACCTTGGACAGGAAGTCGCGGGCGCGCTGGGTGGCCGGGGCGGCGAAGAACTCCTCGGGGGGCGCCTCCTCGACGATCTGGCCGGCGTCCATGAAGACGACCCGATCGGCCACGGAGCGGGCGAAGCCCATCTCGTGGGTGACCACGAGCATGGTCATGCCCGAGGCGGCCAGGTCCTTCATAACGTCGAGAACCTCGGTGATCATTTCGGGGTCCAGGGCGGAGGTGGGCTCGTCGAAGAGCATGACCTTGGGGTCCATGGCCAGGGCGCGGGCAATGGCCACGCGCTGCTGCTGGCCGCCGGAAAGCTGGGCGGGGCGCTTGCCCTCCTGGTCGGCCAGGCCTACCCGCTCCAGCAGTTGGCGTGCCCGGGCGACGGCGTCGGCCTTAGGAAGGCGGCGGACCCGGATGGGGGCCATGGTGATGTTGTCCAGGACGGTGCGGTGGCCGAAGAGGTTGAAGGACTGGAAGACCATGCCGACCTCGGCGCGCAGGCGGGTGAGTTCCTTGCCCTCTTGCGGCAGGGGGACGCCGTCGATCTCAATGGTCCCCGAGCTAATGGTCTCCAGGCGGTTAATGGTGCGGCACAGGGTGGACTTGCCTGAGCCGGAGGCGCCGACGACGGCGACGACCTGGCCGGAGTGGATGTCCAGGGAGACGTCGTCCAGGGCGGTGAACTCGCCAAAATACTTGGTGACGTGGCTCACTCGGACCAGCGGGGTGTCGTCTGGTGCGGGGCGGGCGGGATCGGTGGTGCTCATCGTGTCCTCATGCAGGGGTTGCGGTGAAGGGGGTGAGCGTCCGGCGGCACAGGGGTACCGCGGTCCTGCCAGCGAGGTCAGGGGATCCGGACGCTGCGTGCGCCGGATCGGTTCAAAAGTGTTGGGCCACCGGGCACTTCAGGTCAGGGCCGGCAACACATCAAGTCGCGCACGGGCGCCACCTCGCCAGCAGCCACGGCCGTGCGGGCTCGTGATCCGCTGGCGAGAACCGGGGCGCGATGGGCGCCAACGCGTATGGGCTCAGCGGCCCTCTCGGGGCCGGATTGCGTCCGTGTGACGCTCCTGGCAGACCCCTTGGCGAAGGTCCACCAGTGTCCACCAGGTCAGGCACCTCCACACCCACTCCAGGGGGCCGTAGCGGAAGCCTCTCAGCCACAGGCGCGCCACCACGGACTGCACGACCAGCACCAGGACGGCTACCGCCAAGAGCGGCCGGAGGTCACGGCTGCTCGCCCAATGCAAAGCCGAACCAATGGCGGCCACAATGAAGCTCGCACTCACGTAACAGGTCAACGCCATCTTCCCCAGAGGCTCGAAGAAGGCGATAACGGGTTTGCGGATCGGGGAGGAGCAGGCGAGCGCGATGAGGCAGATGTAGAGCATGGCCTGCACGCCACCGGCAATACCACCGAAGTACCCGTACCTGGGGTCGCCATCAATATCGTACGTCTGCGCGTAGACGGCTGGGATTGTCAATGCCGCCGCCGCGGCGGTGGCCAGCACCAGGCGGCGGTCGGGATGCTCAAGGCGGGCGGGCAGGCCGTAGGCGGCCGCGGCGGCGCCCAGGAGGAATAACGGCGGAACATTGATGACGCTGGAGCCGACCCAGGCGAAGGATGCGATGGTCCCGGTCACCGCCAGCACCGCCACCAGCCAGCGCGGGGCCTTCAACACGACCGGCAGCACGAGGAGCCCGACCACGGCATACACCTTAAGCACCTCGCCGGGGTACACCAGGGAGTGCAGCACTCCGATCGCCAGCAAGGCGATTAGGCGCCTACCCACCACTGTCCAGGGCGAGGCACCGCGCCTGGACGCCGAGTCGGCGACGAACTTCAGGCTCATCCCGAACATGAAGGCGAAGATCGGCACGAACCGGGTGGAGACCAGGTAGTGGAGGGCCGTCGCCGCCGTCGAGGGCGCATTAGTCGTCACGGGCGCATCCCAACCCAGATGCGTAATGTCCCCAATGTTGACCAGGAGGATGCCGCAGACGGCGAAGCCGCGCAATACGTCGATGACCCGGTAACGGGGCGCGGATCTCGGCAGAGGCGACTCGCCCACTGGCGCCCCACCACGCTCCTCGCGGCGGGGCCGGGTGAGGTATTGACCAGAGGCGGTGCGGAAAACAGGCGGTGCGGTTGGAGTGCTCATGTCTTTGAACACTAGGGGCGCCCACCAGCCGGATCCAGGGAAAACCGCGTTATTCCAACTCGGGATGGATCCTTTGGAGCGCTTTTCCACCCATGGGTGGACTCGCCGCGACCACCGTGGATCTCACCGGCTGCGCTCGGGACGGACCAGGCCCGTCTCGTAGGCGAGCACAATCAGCCCCGCACGGTCCCGCAGGGAGAGCTTGTGCAGAAGGCGGTTAATGTGGGTTTTGACGGTCGATTCGGCCAGGACGAGTTTTTCAGCGATCTCCCGGTTGCTCAGCGCCCGACCCACTAGGGCCAGAATCTCCTTCTCCCTGGCGCTCAGGGGCGCCAGGCGCCCGTCGTCCCCGGGCGACCGGCCCGGGCCCCGCCCGCCGGCCGTGCTCCTCGCACCGTCCAGTTCTGGTGCTTCCGGCGCCGCCCTGGAGATCCAGTGGCTCAGGAGTCGACGCGTGGCCGAGGGCGCCACCACGCTGTCGCCGCGGGCGACGGCCTTGACTCCGGCAATGAGCTCGGGGGCCGTACTGTCCTTGAGGAGGAATCCCGAGGCCCCACAGCGCAATGCCTCCACGACGTACTCATCGAGGTCGAAGGTGGTCAGTATGAGAACCCGCACGTGCGGGTGGCTGCGGGCCAGCTCGCGTGTGGCCGCAATCCCGTCCATCCGGGACATGCGCACGTCCATGAGGACCACATCGGGCCGGCGGGCTCGCACCGCGGCCAGGACCTGGTCCCCGTCGTCGGCCTCCCCGACCACAGTGATGTCTCGGCGGGCGTCCAGGATCATGCGGAACCCGGCCCGCACCAGGGTCTGATCATCGACAAGAAGCACGCGAATTGGGTCAGTCATCACTCTGGGGCTCCCGTCTGGGTGGCGCTGGTGCCACTCCGGGCCGATCCGGTCCTGTCGTCATGCGACTGTTCGCCAGGCACCCGTGCCTCGACGAGCAGGCCGCCACCGTCGCCGGAAGCGACTCGCAGACTGCCTCCCACGGCCTCCACCCGGCGTCGGAGGCTGCGCAGCCCCTGGCCACTGCTGCCGGTGTCATCACCGCCGTCTCCACCAGGTTGGCGGCCGGGGCCGTCGTCGCTCACTCGCAGGATCGTGGCCTCGGGGGCGGCAATGAGCTCGACCAGGATTCGGCTGGCGCCGGGCGCGTGCTTAATGGCGTTGGTGACCCCTTCTTGCGCGACCCGGTATAGGGCCAGTTGCGTCTGAGGCCCGGGCGGGGCGTCCCGAAAGCGGCGCAGGTCGGTTTGACCGCGGGCCTCCAGTTGTACGGGGGCGCCGGCATCGACGGCTGATTGCACTAGTGCGGGCAGGTCGGCCAGGCCCGGGACGGGGTGCAGCAGCTCCGTCGAGCCTGTCGCGCCCAATAAGCCGTCGGTGGGCGCCCTGAGGGATCGTGTCAGGGCGCGGGTCTGCCCCAGCGCGTCGCGAGCCGTGGCCAGGACCGTCGCCAGGGCTTGACCCACCTGCTTCAAGCGCTCCTCGGCATCCAGGCTCGTCTCCTGGGCGCCGAGGGTGGCCAGGTAGTGGCCTGCTTCGGCCTGCACGGCGATCAGGGCGAGGGCGTGCCCAACGACGTCGTGCACCTCGCTGGCAATCTCGGAGCGGAGGGTGGCCGCCTCAGTCTTGAGGCGCTGATCCTGCTCCGCCCGGCGGGCCAGGACCTCGGCCTCGCGCGCCTGCACGACGCTGCGGCGCAGCGTCACCAGGCGGCCCATCGCCCATGCGAGTAAGCCCAGGGTCAGTTGGAGAACGAGGAGTGTGATGAGGCTCTGCCAATACATCGGGTCCGGGACGACGCCTCGTTCGTCCTCGGTCCACGCCACCGCCGCCACAACGCACCCGGCGCCCATGAGCCCCAGCCACACGGGCTGCAATCGTCGGCGCCCCCGCTCCCCCAGGCGGAAGAGTGCGAACAGAACGATGAGGTCGGCCGTCAATGACCCATTGATGAGAAGGAGTTGAAGTCCTGCAAGCAGAAAGACCACGGCCAGCATCACGTCGGTGTCCAGGCGCCGCCACCATGTCGCCGCCCACGCCACGCACAGCGCTACAACCGCGCCCCAGTTCCCGGTCGCATTCCACACCTCCGGCACCATGTTGACCAGCATCAGCGTCATGACGGCCGTCCACAGAATCCGCAGGATGAGCGAGGAGCGCACGCCTACGACGGCGCTGGCGAGCCCACGTAATCCGATGCGCATTGCTCACCGCTGCGCCCGGGCGCTGGCGTAGAGGCAGAGGGCTGCGGCCGCGGCCACGTTGAGGGATTCGGCCCTGCCGTGGATGGGGATGGAGACGACGGCGTCGGCGCAGCTCAACGCTTCAGGGGTCAGCCCGTGCGCCTCGTTGCCCAGCAGCCATGCGGTCGGCGCCGTGAGCACTGCCCCGGCATTGAATAGGTCCAGGGTGCCGCGGCCGTCGGCGGCCAGAACCGTCAGTCCGGCCTCACGCAGGGCGGCAACGACGTCGCCAAGAGCCCCGGCGGTGACCACGGGCAGGTGGAACAGGCTGCCGGCGGTGGCGCGCACCACCTTCGGTGAGGTGGAGTCCACGCTCCCGCGCACCAGGACGACCGCATCAGCCCCGGCGGCGTCGGCAGTGCGGATAATGGTGCCCGCATTGCCCGGGTCCTGCGCCTCGGTGAGTACCGCCACCAGCGTGGCCCCCTCCAGGGCCGCGGCCAGGGCCCGGGCGCCGCAGACCTCCTCGGTCCTGGCGACCGCCAGTACTCCCTGGCTGTTCGCGCTCATGGCCGCCATGACGTCGGCGGAGACCAGGTGGGTGTAGATCCCGGCCGCGCGGGCCTCTTCCCAGGTTCTCGAGTGCCGGCCGGCCGCCTCCTGGGTCATGTAGACATCGCGCACGCGCCCCGGCGCGAAGCGGACCGCTTCGCGCACCCCCTGGGGCCCCTCGACCAGGAACTGCTGGTGCCTGGTGCGGGCGCTCTTACGAGCCAGCCCCGCCACCCGGCTCACCCGCTGAGAGGAGGGGTTAGTCAAAATGGTGGGGGTCCCAACGCCGCTCATGGCGTCCAGTCTAGGTGGGATGCTTCTTCGCCCCGTCGGCCCCGGGCGCCTCAGCGCTGCTCCCTGCACCTCGACAACACCTTGATAACCCCGGCATGACTGCTGATTGCCGGGGTACTCGAACCGGCTCAACGAGGTCAGGGCCCGCCCCGCGGCCAGCGGATTGAGGCGTGGACGGCATGAGGAGTGGACGGCGCCGTCCACCTGCTGGTGGGCGGCGCCGTCGAGTGGAACCAGGCGGGGCGGGGCCCGCTGGCGCGATTGTCAGGCCTTGGGGGCGTTAACGTCCTCTGGGAGGGCGGTGCGAGCCACCTCGACGAGTGCTTTGAAGCCGGCCGGCTCGTTGACGGCGAGCTCGGCGAGCATACGGCGGTCGATCTCAACCCCGGCCAGCCCCAGGCCCTGGATGAAACGGTTGTAGGTCAGGCCCTCGGCGCGGGCGGCGGCGTTAATGCGCTGAATCCACAGGCGACGGAAGTCGCCCTTGCGGGCGCGACGGTCGCGGAAGGCGTAGACGCCGGAGTGGGTGACCTGCTCCTTGGCCTTGCGG
>ERZ772964.808-NODE-808-length-12426-cov-103.012_pt1 | contig 12426 bp, 13 predicted proteins | sample MGYA00580675_ERZ772964 | MGnify/ENA primary metagenome ERZ772964 (study PRJEB29015, sample SAMEA2737941) | human oral metagenome | biome: human oral; feature: human-associated habitat; material: dental | place: China | collected 2139 ...
GTCGACGTGCCAGGTGCGCACCATGGACTCCCAGGACTCGGGCTCGGTGAACCGGGCGCTGCGGCGCAGGGCCTCCACGGTGCGCGACAGCTGGGTGACGGTGGCGCAGTAGACGACCAGCACCCCGCCGGGGGCGAGCACGCGGGCGCACTGCTCCACGTTCTCCCAGGGGGCGAGCATGTCCAGCACGATCCGGTCGGCGCCGGCGTCGGCCAGGCGGGCGGCGGCGACCTCGGCGAAGTCGCCGGTGCGCAGCTCCCAGGCGGGGTGGCGCCCGCCGAACCAGGAGTCGACATTGGAGGCGGCGATGGCCGCGAAGTCCTCGCGCCGCTCAATGGACAGCAGGTGCCCGTCCCGCCCGACGGCGCCCAGCAGGCTCATGGTCAGGGCCCCGGAGCCGACCCCCGCCTCAATGACGCGGGCGCCGGGGAAGATGTCGCCCATGGCAATGATCTGGCCGGAGTCCTTGGGGTAGACGACCTGGGCGCCCCGGGGCATGGACAGGACGTAGTCGGCCAGCAGCGGGCGCAGCAGGAGCAGCTCGTGGCCGGTGTCGGTGGTCAGGACGGTGCCCTCCTCCAGGCCGACGACGTCGCGGTGGCGGAAGCCGCCGCGACGGGAGCGGAAGCAGCCGTTCGGGTCGAGGTGGAAGGTGTTCTTGGCGCCCTTGGAGTCGGTGACCTGGATGCGTTCGCCGTAGCGCAGGGGGCCGCGCCGCCCGGCCGGGCCGAGGACCTCCTGGACGGGGTGGCGCGGGGGGAGGCCCCCTCCGGTCCGCGGCTCACTCATTATTGCGCAGCGCGGCGGGGTCCGGCCGGCGGGCGACGACGACGAGCTGGAGGGGCAGCATGTCGCGCAGCGCCGGATCGGTGAAGCGGTAGCCGTCCTCGCAGGGCTCCATGAGGTCGGGCCAGCGGCGCCAGGCGCTCACCCGGGTCTCGCCCACCTCCTCCAGGACGAGGCCCGCCTCCAGCAGGGCGGTGAGGATCTCCCCCACCGCGTGGTTCCACTGGTGGCTGCGGGGGTGGGCGATGGGCGCGGCGCCCGCGGGCGCCTCCACGTAGGAGCCCTCGTTCTGCCAGGTCATGGGCTCGTCCCGCTGGAAGTAGGGCTCGTGGAGGGTCAGGCCGTGGGAGGCGTCGTCCCCCACGGCCATGAAGACGGGATGGTCGTCGCGCAGGACGAGGCGCCCGCCGGGGCGCAGCAGACGGGCCACGACGCGCGCCCAGGCGCCGACGTCGGGCAGCCAGCACAGCACGCCCAGCGTGGTGTAAACCAGGTCGAAGTCTCCGGTCACGGCCGTTCGGGCCGCGTAGACATTGGACTCGACCAGCTCGATGCGGGCCCCGGCCCGCCGCGCCAGGTCCCGGGCCCGCTCCAGCGACCGGGCGGACAGGTCGAGGCCGACGACGCGCCGCGCCCCCAGCCGGGCCAGGCTGATCGTGTCCAGCCCCAGGTGGCACTGGAGGTGGATGACGTCGAGGCCGGTCAGGTCCCCCAGGCGCCCCAGGTCGGCGGCGACATCCTTCGTGATCGCCCCGGGCGAGGCGAGCAGCTCGGCAATGCCGTAGCCGGCGGCCTCGTGGAGGGCGGCGCGGTCGTCCCAGTTGGCGCGGTTGTCGGCGAAGTGGGCGCTGTGCGTCGCGCCGGGGTCCGGCTCGGTCATGGCGCCAGTGTAGCGGCGAGCATCTGAGAGCCGGTCACGAAGGTCAGTCCCCGGTCCGCGAGCGCGATGAGGGACTGGCCCACCGCCTCCAGCAGTTCCCGGCTGGGCTGGGTGCGCCCGTCGTGGCACAGAATGATCGAGCCGGCGTGGGCGCGCGTCGTCAGGGCGCGGGCGTGTTCGGCGCTGGGGGTGTGCTCGCTCCACAGCAGCAGGTCGAGTCCGCGTTCGGCGGCCACGGCCAGGGCGGGGGCGTCAATGCGCCCGTAGGGCGGGCGCCACAGCCCCGGTCGCGGGGCGCCGGCCGCCTCAATGGCGGCGATGGTGCGGTCCACGTCGGCGCGCAGGTGGTCGGCGTCGGCGCTGTAGACGTCGGTGTGGACCCAGTTGTGGACGCCGATTTCGTGGCCGGCCCCGGCTTCGCGGGCAATGAGCTCGGGGTGGGCGGTGGCGGCCTGGCCCAGGACGAAGAAGGTGGCGCTCGCGCCGGCGGCGGCGAGGAGGTCCAGGACGAGCGGCGTCCAGGTGGGGTCGGGGCCGTCGTCGAAGGTGATGCAGGCGCGGGGGGCGTTGTCGGGGCCCTGGAGGAGGACGCGGGCGGTGAGGGCGCCGGGGCCCGTGGGCGCCGGAGCGACCCGGTCGGTGGGCGCCAGGTGGGTGTCGAGGCGGTGGGTGAGGGCGGCGCCGCCCGCTGCGCCCAGGGCGCCGGCGGTCAGGAGGGCGACGCCGGCCAGTCCTCTGCGCGGCAGGCGGCGTCGGGCGGGCGGGTCGTGGGGGGTCGGGGTGGAGGGGGTCATGGTTGTCGTCACTTGGCTCCGGTGGGCACGGCGCCGCTCATGCGGCCGTCCTCGACCAGGACGAGCCAGCGCGAGACGGTGCGGGCGGTCTTGAGGGCCCGGGCGGCCTCGGGTCCGGTGGTGGCGGTGGTCACGGCGCGGGCGGGCAGGGCCAGGCAGACCTGTCCGGCTGTGGCCCGCTGCTCGTCCATGGCGCCCAGACCGTCCAGGCCGGCGGCGTCGATGACGCCCAGCAGGGTCGGTCCGTCGGTGACGAGGATGAGGGCGGCGCCGTCGTCCAGGATGTGGCGGATCCGTTCCAGGCCGGTGTCGGAGGGCACCACCGTCACGGGGCGGGCCAGGTCGCGCAGGTCGAGGCGGGCGGCGGCCCGCTGCTCCCGTCCGAGTCCGAGCACCCGCCAGCTGGTGGCGGCGATGGGCCAGGCCACCATGACGGCCAGGATGAGGGAGAAGGAGTCGGGCCGGCGCCCGGATGCGAGCAGGGGGCGGGCGATCCACTGCCAGGCGATGGCGGCGATGACGGCCAGGCCGCCCCAGGCGGCGATGGTGCGGCCGAGCCGGGCCCGCCCGGTGACCTGCTCGACGGCGGCGGCCAGGGCGTGGCCGCCGTCGAGGGGCAGGGCCGGCAGGGCGTTGAAGACGGCCAGGGCGAGGTTGACCCAGGTCAGCGCCCACAGGGCGAAGGCGGGGGCCAGTGGCGGGAGGGCCGCTTCCAGGGCCGCCCGGCCGGCGGCCCACAGGGCCAGGTTGGCGGCGGGGCCGGCCAGGGAGGTCAGGGCGTCTTTCCAGGGGCGCCAGGCGGTGGCGGGGCCGAAGGTGGTGCGCCCGCCCCACAGGTGCAGTTCGTACAGGACGGGGCGGCGGCCCAGGGCGGCGCCCACGGCGCCGTGGGCGAGTTCGTGGGCGAGGATGCTTACGGCCGCGCCCACCACGGTGGCGGCGACGGCCCCGGCGACGGCGGGCGCGCTCAGGCCGGTCAGGGCGTCGGCGGCCAGCGGGTACCAGGAGCCGGCGATGAGCAGCCCGAGCAGGGCCGAGGCCGGTTGGACGACGATGTCGGCGCCGCCGATGCGGCCCAGGACCCAGCCTCGGGGCGTGGACTGCGGTGACATGCGGGTGAGCCTAGCCGGTCCGGGGTAGGTTCGTGGGCGTGAGCCATCATGCGCCCCTCGGCGCGCCGGAGCGTCGGCGCGCGGCCCTGTCCCCGTCGCGGGCCAAGGACTTCAAGCAGTGCCCCCTGTTGTTCCGGCTGCGGATGGTGGATCGGCTGGATGAGCCGGGGTCCTTGGCCACGCACAGGGGCACTCTCGTGCACGCGGTCCTGGAGCGGCTCTACGACCTGCCGGCCGGTGAGCGGACCGTGTCGGCGGCCCTGGGGATGCTGCCGGGGTTGTGGGAGGCCCATCGGGAGGGGAATCCGGCGGTCATGGGGCTGTTCGACTCCCCCGGGCGGGTCGAGGCGTGGCTGGAGGAGGTCCGCGGGCTCATTGTCTCCTATTTCCGGTTGGAGAACCCCGCTCGGCTCGAGCCGGCCGAGCGCGAGCTGTTCGTCCAGGCGCGGACCGGTTCGGGGTTGCTCCTGCGCGGTTTCATTGACCGCCTGGACGTGGCCGGCGACGGGGCGGTGCGGGTGGTGGACTATAAGACGGGCCGCTCCCCCGGGCCGCGCTTCGTGGAGGAGGCGCTGTTCCAGATGCGCTTCTACGCGCTGGTGCTGCGGCTCATGCGCGGCCGGGCGCCGCGGCGGCTGCAGCTGGTCTATCTCAAGGACGGGCGGGTGCTGACCCACGACCCGCGCGTCGCGGAGTTGGAGGCCTTGGCCGCGGATCTGGAGCGATTGTGGGACGAGGTGGAGGAGTGCGCCCGGAGCGGGCGGTTCGCGCCCCGCCGTTCGCGCCTGTGCGACTGGTGCTCCTTCCAGTCGCTGTGCCCCCTGTTCGGGGGCGAGCCCCCGCCGGCGCCGGAGGAGGGTGCGGCGCGGCTGCTCGCGGCCCGGCGGGCCGCCTGAGGCGGGGCGGGCGGGCCGCGCGCCGCCGCCCTCGTCTTGACGGGGCCGTTTACGGTTAGCCCATGGAGCATCGCAGACTGGGCCGCACGGGCCTGCGCGTGTCGTCGGTGGGCCTGGGCACAATGACCTGGGGGCGCGACACCGATGAGGTGGAGGCCAAGGAGCAGCTCGACGTCTTCCTCGACGCCGGCGGCACGCTCCTGGACACGGCGGCCTCCTACTGCGAGGGGCTGAGCGAGGAGGTCATCGGCCAGCTGCTGGAGCAGCACGTGGACCGTCAGGAGCTGGTCCTGGTGTCCAAGGCGGGGGTGCGCACCTGGCGCACGGGCGAGCGGCCCAGCGCCGCGGACGCCTCGCGCGGCACGCTTCTGGACACCTTGGACATATCCCTGGGCCGCCTGGGCACCGACCACTTGGACCTGTGGCTGGTGCAGGTGCCCGACGCCACGACCCCCATGGAGGAGACGGTCGATGCGCTGCGCATTGCGGTCGTCTCGGGCCGGGCCCGCTATGTGGGGGTGTCCAATCATCCGGCGTGGGCCACTGTTCACGCCGCCGATCTGCTAGCCGGGCGCGGCGGGGCGCGCATGGCGGCCGTCGAGGTCGAGCACTCCCTGCTCAGCCGCGGCATTGAGCGCGAGGTGGTGCCCGCCGCGGCGGCCCTGGGCCTGGGGGTCATCGGCTACGCCCCGCTGGGGCGCGGGGTGCTCACCGGCAAGTACCGGGCGTCCACGCCGGCGGATTCGCGCGGGGGCTCCCCGCACTTGCGCTCCTATGTGGCTCCCTATCTGGCCCAGCGCTACGAGGGGGTGGTCGAGGCGGTGGCGACGGCGGCCGTGGGCCTGGACCGCAAGCCGGTGGAGGTGGCCCTGGCCTGGGCGCGCGACGCCCCGGGCGTGGCCTGCACCATTGTGGGGGCGCGCACCCCCGCCCAGCTCCAGGGGGCCCTGTCGGCGGAGGATTTGAGCCTGCCGGTGCAGATCCGCCACGCCCTGGACGAGGTGACGGCGCCGGAGCTGGGCTACCCCGAGCGCTTCTGATCGGGGAGTTCGCCCCACACGAGGGCCACGCGCCGCCCGTCGACCTCGTGGACGGGCACGTCCATGCCGAACACGGTGCTCAGGCACCGGCGGGTCATAATCTCCTCCGGCGTCCCCTGGGCCACGACGCGCCCCTCGCGCAGGGCCACGATCCGGTCCGCCCAGGCGCCGGCCATATTGATGTCGTGGAGGACGACGACCACGGTGCGCCCCAGTTCGCGGGAGGCGTCGCGCAGGCGGCGCATCATGGCCACCGCGTGGACCATGTCGAGGTTGTTGAGGGGCTCGTCCAGGAGCATGTAGGGGGTCTCCTGGGCCAGGACCATGGCCACGAAGGCCCTCTGGCGCTGGCCGCCGGACATTTCGTCGAGATGGCGGCCGGCCAGGCCGGTCAGGTCCATCCACTCCAGGGTCCGGTCCACCACCTCGTCGTCGGCGGCGGTGGGGCGCCCGTGGTTGTGGGGGTAGCGGCCGAAGCCGACCAGGTCGCGCACGGTCAGGCGGGAGGACCGACAGGACGCGGGCGAGTTCGTCGCCGGGGGTGCGCGCCACGTCCAGGCCGCCGACTTCGACGGTGCCGGCGTCGGAGCCCAGCAGGCGGGCCATGACCGACAGCAGCGTCGACTTGCCGGCGCCGTTGGCGCCGACCAGGCAGATGAGGCCCCCGGCGGGCAGATCGAGGTCGACGTCGTCCAGGACGAGGCGGCGCCCGTAGGACTTGGCGACGTGGCGGACTCGGATCATGAGCGCCTCCCGGAGCGGATGAGCAGGACGATGAGGGCGAGCCCGCCGAGGAATTCGATGACGACGGACAGCACGGTCTCGTTGCCCAGGGCGTGGGCGAGCAGGGTCTGTCCGCCCACGAGGACGACCATGGCCACGAGCGCGGCCATGGGCACGGTCACGACGTGCCGGTCGGTGCGCGCGGCCCAGTAGGCCAGGTGGGCGACGAGCAGCCCCAGGAACAGGATGGGGCCCACCAGCGCCGTCGAGACCGACACCAGGACGGTCACCAGGGCGATAATCCGCCGGGAGACGCGGCGGTGGTCGACGCCCAGGGCGGTGGCGGTGTCCGGGCCCAGGGCCACGACGTCCAGGGCGCGCAGGTCCCTGACGGACGCCAGGGAGGCCAGGGCCGTCAGGGCCAGGGAGGCGACGAGCAGCCTGGTGTCGACCGAGTTGAAGGAGGCGAAGAGCCGGTTCTGGAGCACCAGGTAGGTGTTGGGGTCCAGCAGGCGCTGGATGAAGGTCGTATTGGCCCGCAGGAAGGTGCCCAGCACAATGCCCAGGAGCACCAGGGTGGTCGCCGAGCGCCGTCCGCGCAGCACCAGGGCCGTCAGGCCCGCGCCCGCCCCGATCATGACGGCGACGGTGAGCGCGAAGACGCCCAGGTCGGGCAGCGCCGCCCCGGCGGCCCCGAGCGCGATCAGCATGAGCGCCTGGATGAGGGCGTACAGGGCGTCCAGGCCGAGCACGGAGGGGGTCAGAATGCGGTTGCCGGTCACGGTCTGGAACATGACGGTGGAGGCGCCGCTGGTCCAGCCCACGCACAGCAGGGCCCCGAGCCTGGGCAAGCGGAAGGGCAGGACCCGGACCGGGTTGCGGGCGCCGACGGTGAGGAAGGCCGCGCAGGCGGCCAGCAGGCAGACGACGGCGACGGCCAGGCGCGCCGCGGCGGCCAGGTCGTCGGCCCGGCGCCGGGGCGAGGGGCGGGCGGCGGGCGCTTCAGGCACGGTCCACCCCGCGCAGGATAATGACAATGAACGCGCCGGCGCCGACGACGCCTATAATGACCGTCACCGAGATCTCGTAGGGGTAGTGCACCAGGCGGCCGACGACGTCGCAGACCACGGTCAGCAGCGCCCCTCCCGCGGCGACGACCGGCAGGGCGCGCCGCAGGTTGTCCCCGCAGATCCGGGAGGCGGCGTTGGGCACCACCAGGCCGAGGAAGGGCAGGGTGCCGACCACGACGACGCTGACGGCCGTCATGACGGCGGCGGCGGCGACGGCGAGGTCGACGACCAGGCGGTAGCTCAACCCCAGGCCCGTGGCGGCGTCCTCGCCCAGGCCGGCGACGGTCAGGTGGTCGGCGGCGAGGTAGAGGGCCAGGGCCAGGGCCGCCACGACCCACAGCAGTTCGTAGCGGCCGGCCAGGACGCGGGACAGGTCTCCGGCGGTCCACGACCCCAGCGACTGGAGGAGGTCGTAGCGTCAGGCGACGAAGGTGGTTCCGGCCTCGACGACGCCGCCGAGCATGAGGCCGATGAGCGGGACGGTCACGTCGGCGGGGGTGCGCCGGGCGGGCAGCAGGTGCAGCAGGCGCAGCAGGAGTCCGCTGCCGGCGACGGCGCAGGCGGAGGCGACGAGCATTTTGCCCATGACGCTGGTGGCGGGGGCGAGCAGGGCGACGGCGAGCAGCCCGACCAGGGCGAATTGGCTGGTGCCCGCCGTGGTGGGCGACACAAAGCGGTTGTGCATGCTCATCTGCATGACGGAGCCCGCCACCGCCACCCCGGAGCCGGCGAGCACCGCCGCCAGGGTGCGGGGCACGCGCGAGACCAGCAGGATGCGCGAGGAGTCGTCGGATCCGGAGAACAGGTCGGCCGCGCCCGTGCCCAGGGAGACCAGGCACGCCAGGACCAGGGCGCCCAGGACTACCGCCGGAAGGAAGATATCAGCGCGACTATGGTAAGCCTCAGTTTACCAGGACTTAAGTCCTTAAACCGGGAGGGTCTCGCTCGGACGGAGGCGATAAGGGGCGTCCTACTCCTCGTCCTCCTCGTAGTCGGAGTCCTCCTCCTCGTCGTAGTCGTCGTAGTCCTCGTCCTCGCCGTCCTCGTCCTCGTCGTAGTCCTCCTCGTCGTCGGCGTCGACAATGTCGAAGGGCAGCTCGATGCCGTAGGCGGTGAACAGGGCGTCGTCGTAGGTGAAGAAGGCGTCCTGGAGCGCGTTCTCGGCGGCGACCACCGCGGGCGAGAGATCATCCCCGGTGGCCGCGGCGTCCAGGTGCGCCTCGAAGGCGGCGATGAGTCGGTTGAGCGCGGACCGCGGGTCGTTCGTCATGCGGGTCACAATACCGGCCCGGGCCGTCCCGCGCCCCGCGCCCTGCCGCTCACTGGTCGTCCCGCTCCAGACCCAGGATCCGGCGCATGGCGCCGTCGAAGATGTCGCGGCCCTTGAAGCGGGAGGTCTCCTCGGGGCCGACGACCGCGCGCTCCCCGTCGCGCAGGATCTGGGAGGCCCCGCCGTCGGGGCCCAGCGGCAGGACGACGTGCTCGGGCCGGGGGGCGTAGACGGCGTCGGGGCTCCCGCCGGCGATGAGGGAGCGGATATTGGCGGCCACGACGCGGGCGTGGGCGCGGGCGGCGTCGGCGCGCTTGGTCTCGCGCACGTCGGTAATGTCGCCAATGGCCCACACGCCGGGGTGGCCGACCACGCGCAGGCGGTCGTCGACGCGGATGGTGCCGTCGTAGCGGCGGATCTCGTCGTAGTCCTCGCCGAGGAACCCGGTGGCCGCCGAGGCGCCGTGGGCGCGGAACCACATGTCCGCCTCCAGGCGCCGGCCCCTGGTGGTGGTCACGCGGAAGGGCGAGAGGACGCCGGGGTCGATGGGCGGCAGCCAGGCCAGGGTGTCGCCGGTGATGATCTCGACGCCGCGTCCGGCGAGCTGGCGGTCGATGGACTGGCGCAGCTCGGGCAGGTAGTCCCGGTTGGGCAGGATCCGCTCCTCGGCCTCCAGCAGGACCACCTCGATACCGGGGAAGGCGGAGGTGATCTCCCCCACCAGCTCCACGCCCACGTCGCCGGCGCCCACCACGAGCACGCGCCCGGCGCGCTCCAGGTTGGCGTGGGCGCGCTCGATGCGGGCCCGGGCAATGGCGGCGCAGGACTCCAGGTGCTTGGCCGGGAAGGGGTAGGCGGTGCCGGTGGCCAGGACGAGGTGGTCGGCGTCGATGTCGCCGGCTCCGGTCACCGACACGGTGGTGCCGCGCACGGCCAGGGCGGTGCCGTGCACGACGCGCCCGCGGGTCAGGAGGCGGTCGTAGGGCATGAAGATCCGCTCCGCCCACCGCCGGTCGACCACGGCCCTCAGGGCCGCGGCGTGGTTGACGAAGGTGTCCTTCTGCTCGACCAGGGCGACCTCGGCGACGTCGTCGAGGGCCTTGGCGAGCGCAATGCCGCCGTAGCCGCCTCCGACAATGGTGACGCGAGTCATGTGTGCTCCTTCCGATTCGCGCTATGGGCGGTGCGGGGCGCCGACGCGCCGCGCGCTCGGGCCAGGCCGCGGCGGGACAGGAGCGGCTCGATGCGCGGGTCCCGGCCCCGGTAGGCCCGGTAGGAGACCAGCGGGTCGCGCGAGTCCCCGCGGGAGAGGAACTCCCGGCGGAAGGCCTCCCCGGCCCGGCGGTTCAGGCCCAGGTCGCCGTCGCGCGCGCCCTGGCCGTCCGTGCGGAACCACTCGGCGGTGTCGGCGTCCATGACCTCGCTCCAGATGTAGGAGTAGTAGCCGGCGTCGTAGCCGCCGGCGAAGATGTGGCTGAAGTAGGTGCTGCGGTAGCGCGGGGGGACCAGGGCGTCGTCAATGCCGCGCTCGGCCAGGGCGGCGTGCTCGAAGGCCTCGACCTCCTCCGCCCCGGCGGGCCCCTGCCCGGGGCCCAGCGTGTGCCAGGCCTGGTCGAGCAGGGCCGCTCCGAGGTACTCGGCGGTGGCGTAGCCCTGGCCGAAGGCCCCCTGGCCCCGCAGCCGCTCGACGAGCCCGGCGGGGAGCGCCTCGCCGGTGTCCGTGTGGCGGGCGTAGGAGGCCAGGACCTGGGGGTGGAGCGCCCACTGCTCGTTGACCTGGCTGGGGAATTCGACGACGTCGCAGGGCACGGAGGTGCCCGAGGCGCTGGGCCAGAAGGTGTCGGACAGCAGGCCGTGCAGGGCGTGGCCGAACTCGTGGAAGCAGGTGATGACCTGGTCCCAGGTCAGCAGCGCCGGCCCGTCGGCGGGCTTGTCGATATTGACGCAGTTAATGACCACGGGGCGCCGCCCCGTCAGGCGGGACTGGTCGACCAGGGCGCCCATCCAGGCCCCGCCCCGCTTGCCCCGCCGGGCGTAGTAGTCGCCGACGAACAGGCCCAGCACCGGGGCGCCGGCCCCGGCGCCGTCGCGCACCTCCCACACGCGCACATCGGGGTCGTACATGCGCTCGGCCAGGTCGGTCCGCTCGTGGAAGGTAATGCCGTACAGGCGGGTGGCGGCGTAGAAGACGCCCCGCTCGACGACGCTCCACAGCTCCAGGTAGGGGGCGAGGATGGCGTCGTCCAGGCCGAAGCGCTCCCTGCGCCCGACCCGCTCGTAGCGGGGCCAGTCGGCCGGCCCGAAGGTCTCGCCCGGTCGCGTGCGCGGGTCGGCGGCCATGCGGGCCGCGCAAGCCTCGGCCTCGAGGCGGGCGTTGGCCATGGCCGCGGGCGTCAGCCGGCCCAGCATTCCGGCCACCGCCTCGGCGGTGCCGGCCGCGGACCCGGCGGCGACGACGGCGGCGTGGTGGGGATAGCCGAGCAGGGCGGCGCGCTCGGCGCGCAGGCGGGCGATCTCGACGACGAGGCCGCGGGTGTCGTACTCGCCCCCCAGGCCGCGGCCCATGGACCTGGCCAGCAGCTCGACGCGCGCCGCGTGCGACTCGGCGGTCGCCAGCCCGGGGTCGGCGGTGAAGTTGGCCACGCCCGCGGCGTGCATGGCGTTGGCCGCCAGGGTTCCGAAGCGGGTCGTCAGGCCCGTCAGCCGCGAGTTAATCGCGCGCAGACGGTCGGCGTCGGCGCCGGTCAGGGCCACGCCGTCGCGCTCGAAGGCCTCGACGGTCAGGCGGATGAGACGCGCGGTCGGCCCGTCGACGGGCGCGCCGTCGGCGTCGACCGGCTCGACGCCGGCCTCGCGCGCGGCGCGGACGAGGTCGTCGAGGGCCTTGAACCGGCGGTACAGGCGGACGTCGAGGTCGTGGGCGTCGGTGTGCGCCGACAGCTCGGGGGCCAGGGCCTCCTCCAGCTCGTCCAGGTCGGGGCAGTGCGTGGTCGAGGTGAGCGTCCCCAGGACGGTGAGGGCCCGGTCGAGCAGCTCCCCGGAGCGCTCCAGGGCCGCGACGGTGTTGGCGATCGTGGGCTCGGCCCCGTCGCAGGCCACGGCCTCCCACTCGCGGCGCTGGGCGGCCATGCCCGCGCGCACGGCCGGCTCGATGTCCTCGTGGCGCACGGCGGCGAAATCGGGCAGTCCCAGGTCGAGCGCCCACGGCCGGGCGAAGACGTTGGTCTCGGCAAGCGCGGCCGCGGTAACGGCGGAGGACTCGGTCATGGGCCCATGGTGCCATGGACCGGCGGGTCGGCCGGGTCGGGATCCCCGGCGGGCACGTACCGCCAGGCCATGACGGCGGCCAGCAGCAGGAGGGCCGCCCCGAGTTCGAAGCCGGTCTCGGAGATGGCCGAGGCCGCCCCGGCGCGGTCGGCGACATTGCCCATGGTGACCAGCAGGCCGGCCAGGACGAAGGAGTAGACGTCGCCGATCCACAGCAGCTGGCTGGCGCTGGGAGCCAGGTCGGCGCTCAACGAGGGGATGGCCAGGGACAGGACCGTGGCGTCGACGGCCAGGAGCGTGACCGCCAGGTTGAGCACGGCCAGGGCGGCCCAGTCGCGCGGGCGCGGCGGAGGCGGCGAGGAGGCGGCCGGCGTCGGGGCCGTGAATCCCCTCACGACCCGGCTCCGCCGCCCACTTCCCGCCGCCCGATCCCGAGCACCCCCGCCACGTCCGGGGGGAAGTAGTCGGGTCCCTTGAGGACCTTGCCGTCCCCGCGGTAGACCGGCCGCCCGTCGGCGCCCAGCTTGGACATATTGGAGCGCTGCACCTCGGCGAGCACGGCGGCCAGGTCGATGCCCGTCTCCAGGG
>ERZ772964.810-NODE-810-length-12386-cov-32.2379_pt1 | contig 12386 bp, 15 predicted proteins | sample MGYA00580675_ERZ772964 | MGnify/ENA primary metagenome ERZ772964 (study PRJEB29015, sample SAMEA2737941) | human oral metagenome | biome: human oral; feature: human-associated habitat; material: dental | place: China | collected 2139 ...
GTTTTTGTAAAAGCTTACGTTTATACTAGCACACTCAAACCATTTAGTCAATAGCGGTTCACCCAACTAATCCGTAAGCCATAGTAAACCGCAGAAATGCTATTGGGCTGGCGAACAGTTCTGGCTGGTTAGCTCTTGCTATCCATTCTAAACAAAGAGAGTCTAGCTGTCTCGTCAGGATTCTTCCGCCGAACAGCTTCCGAGCATGCCGCTTCGTCACGCTCCAGATATTCTCTCCTTGGTTGGTACCGGCAAAGCGCCCTTTGCTATGATTCCAACCCTCATGAGCGTAGCCAAGTAGTTCTAGCTCGTCATACGCCCGCCATTTGTCGCTCGCCGCTAGGCTGCCTGCTACGATGTAATCCTGAACAAATTGTTCAAGCGGTTGTCTATCTCGGCTGTCGGTAATGCGTAGGGCAATGCGCCCGGTCGTAGTATCTTTAGCGCCAACTACGATGTGCTGAGGCTGTTTGGATCGCCTCTTGCCAAAGTAGCTTTCATCTACTTGCACCACACCCTCCAGCATGGCGGTGAGCTTGCTGCTGTCAGGCAGTTGCTTGCGGAATCGGGCAAACCAGCGCCGAACAGTAGTATAGCTTACGCCAGCTAATAGGTATGACGTTTCCGTTGAGCGTTTTGTTTGCTAGCAGTAGAGCAGGATGAACAGCTGCCGGGGACTTAGCTTCATGCCGTATAACCAACTAGCGCGGTAGCTGGTAGGCCGGTATTTCTTGCGGCACAGTTTACACCACAGATATTTGTTGCAATAGTTTTCATGAAGACCCTTATGGCAGCAAGGACAAGACACCTCATCGCCAAAGACTAGTTTGTTAAGGATCTGCCAGTATTTCTTGTTACTGGCAAACTTTTGGTATGGCAGGCATTAGGAACATCCCCTTTCACTTAGTTGCTATTCACTCCTAAGTTTACGGGATGTTCTGGTTTAGTTTAATGGACCAATAGCAGACACCTTATTGACTTATTAGACAAAAAGAAGTACAGCGAGTAGACCAACACAAAACCGATGGTGTGGTGTGGTAATTGTTATAACTACAAAAGAGGAGTTTTATGAAATACGACAAAATAGGACCCACAGAACGCAATGAACGCAATTGGCTGTCACTGAGAAAAGCTGGCGCAGCGATCGCCATTTTAGCCGCTTCATTCGGCTTGACAGGCTGTAGCGACGCAACATCACCATCTGATAAGACGACAGTAGCCTCAACGGCAGATGCCGGTCATACCGATCAGAGAGGATATCCCGACGTTGACTGGAAGATAGTTGATTATGGATGTAACGAAGGAGCAGAAGGTTGTGAAGTTGGTGATTTCGGCATAACAGTGAAAGGTTGCGATGACAATAACAATCTGCTCTTTAAGCACGTCTATAGTGGAGACTCTCAATTAATCGTCATTCCTAACAGCCCTGAATGCGGCGGTACTCCGTCAGCATCTGAAAACAGCCCCGCGCCAACCGCCGAGACAACACCCACTCCAGCCAACGGCAATTAAACTTGACATCACAGCTTATCCTCGCCAAATCGCCGCGCCTCTGTTATAATGGGCATAATTATGCCTAATAAATTACCTACTGTCGCCATCATCGGCCAAGCTAACGTTGGCAAAAGTTCATTGTTCAATCGCTTGACACGCGCCCGCACCGCCATCGTCGCCCGCGAAGCCGGCACCACCCGCGACAATGTTGTTGGCAAAGTCTCGTATAAGCGCCGCGCCTCATCTCCCGAGAAAACTGCGATAAGCGCGCCATCTTCTGCGCTGGGGGCTGTGAAACGTTCGCGAGGAGCGGACGTTTCAGCCGAACGCTCGCGTAGTATCTCCAGTGGAGATACAAGCGAAAAGAGTACTCCAGTGCAGGAGCGTGGCGCTGACGCAACCGCCAGCCTCTCCGACAAGTCGATAGCTCTGCGGACGGCATTGCCGGATGCATTCGACATGGAGGAGACGGTTGGCGGTCGCGCTGCAGCGGACACCCACGCCGAATTCTGGCTGATCGACACCGCCGGCCTCAAACCCGCCGAAGATGAATTCGAAGCCACCATCCAAGACCAAATCGCCGACGCCTCCGCCGCTGCCGACGTCATTCTCGTCATGGTCGATTCCACCGTCTACCCATCAGACGCCGACCGTCAACTGGCCAAAAAAGCCTTAAAAAGCGGCAAACCCGTCCTCCTCATCGCCAATAAAGCTGACCTCAAAGGTTCGCTCCACGCCGACGAGTTCAAACGCCTCGGCATCAAAACCATCATCAAAACCTCCGCCGAGCACAACATCGGTATCTCCGAGCTGCTCGACAACATCGCCGATCTCATTCCGCCAGCCACTCAAACCACACCTGACGACATCATCCGCGTCGCCTTGATTGGCCGGCCAAACGTCGGCAAAAGTAATCTGTTTAACACCTTGGCGGGCAAACAGCAAGCCATCGTCGCCAACGTCGCCGGCACCACCCGCGATGTTAACCGCGTCCAAGTCCGCTACCACGGCCAAACCATCGAGCTACTGGACACCGCCGGCATCCGCCGCCAAGGCAAGCAAGAAACTGGCATCGAAAAGTTCTCGGTCCTGCGCACCATGCAGGCCATCAACGAAGCCGACATCTGTTTTCTGCTGATGGACGCCAATGAATTAAACGTCGGACTAGACCAACGCTTAGCCGGCATCATCGACGAGGCAGGCAAGGGGCTAGTGCTGGTCGTCAGTAAATGGGACTCCGTCGAAGGTAAAGACGCCTACACTCATGACGAGCTGGCACCGCAAATTAGTTATCATTTCAAATTCACCCCCTACGCACCGCTGATTTTCACTTCATCAGTCACCGGTCAAAACGTCGCCAAATTGTTCGACCTAGCCCTCGATATTTATAAGCGCCGCCGCCAAGAATGCAAAACCCGCGTCCTCAACGACCTCTTGCAAAAAGCCGTCGCCGCTCATCCACCAGCTGGCCTGAAAAACTCGCATCCAAAGCTCCGCTACATCGTCCAGACCGACACGGCCCCACCGTGGTTCGTCATCTACGGCAGCAACCTCAAATTCGTCCATTGGAGCTACAAACGCTACCTCGAGCGCACCCTGCGCGAAGCCTTCAATTTTGCCGGCACGCCAATTAAATTATCTTTCCGCGACGAAAAGCAGCTGAAAGCCAACCGTGAACGCGTAGCCCGCGGCCTAGAACCAGTCACCAAAGCATACAAACAGGCCAAAAACGCTGAAAAACGCACCTGAGAGTATTTGTCGATAGGCTATTTTCAAGTCAATACACTATTTACAAATATAAATTATCGTGATATAATACAAAAGATATGAATAACACTTTAGACAAACACCCTGCAGAAAACCCGTCAACGACTCCCGCCGATATTCCTGACCCCGAAACAACTATATTTCACGTAACCGTAAAACCTCTCTTTAGCAAAGAGGCAACTCCTGAAACGCTGCGCATCGCTGCAATCGGAGGCATCACCGTGGAACAGCCAGACGGTAGGGGCGCAGAAGAGGTAGGAGTTACTCTCTACGCAGGAGACACTGGCAATCATACACCACTACTTGAACGCGCTGGTAAAAAATCATCCGTTATTGACATGCCTGAAGCTACTGGCTGCACAGAAGCAACTATGTCCATCGCCGCAGAACCTGGCAATGGAGAATACCCAGATTTCAGTGAGGCTGTCATTGGTGCTAAGATGTCAGGAATAGCAGGTGAAGATCTAGCCACTTTGGAACAAAGAGAGCAAGCTGTTAAGGATTTTTTGCAAGCACTCGGTGAAGTAGCAACTTGTGCATTATTGCTCAAAAATTTTTCCGAGCTAAGCAAAGGCTTTGTTGCCACTTTCAAACCTGGAGACCGGAAAGAGCCAAGCGGTGATTTTTATTCAACCATTACCGCTGATAGTCCAGATTCCTCTGCAGAATAAAAACAATCGTCAGCTATACACAATTAAACTTGCGAATTATCCCGCGCCTGGTGTCAACGCAGCGTCTGCGGGATTGCTTCCTCTTTTTTCCATCCATTTTCCTGCAAGTTTTCGTAGGCTTCCGTCATTTTTATCGCCATTTTCACCCTATTTTTGCCTAAAATTCAATAAAATTGCGCTAATCTATTGACTTCGGCGTTCGGATATGATACATATCAGCTTTTGTTGACAGATGTTTGACGTTTTGTCCAAAAGTGTATTTTGACAAGAAGTTGAGAATAGAGCAAGGTGAGATTTTGCAGCGTTATTTTGGCATGTCTACACAGATTGGGCAAATAACGCTTTGAAACCTCATCTTGCTCAAGCGCCATCCGGGCGCCAGGGCAGTGTTTTTATAAAATACAGGCGTACGCCTGGATGAGGAGAAAGTAGTCTTATGGGCGTCTACTACAAGAACGCAGAAGACATCGTGAGAGGGCGTGTCGGACGACGCCTCGATACTTTTATGTATCATGAGACTAAGAGAGAGCTGCGTAGAGGTGAACACCTCTACGCAGTCGTAGAATTCGCGACGCACACAGCGGCGCTGTGCGTCGACGAAGACAAGGAGTTCTATACTTTCAGTAAGCTCCTTTACCCGTATACTTTCTATGCCTTGAGCGAGTATGCACACTCGCGCTCGGTGTAGAAAAACCCGGACTGGCAAGCCGCCGAGAATCCTTGGCGGTCTCTCTCCGCCTATATTATTCTCCTGCTTGTCAGTTCGCTCCATAGATGCGTGTCTATGCTGATGAGTCGGAAACGACGAAAGCGAACTTTTATCCAAACATCACTAGTTGCGCCGCCAAGGCTTCGCGCGTAATTTCATCCGCTCGTTTGCCGATGAACACGATTTTTGCCGCTTCCTCAGGCTTGGCATGAGTTATCTGAATTTGCTGCTCGGTCGCCTCCACATGCTGGTGCGCGCCGTTGTCACTAATAAAGCACCCCTTCATTCGCCGCAGGCCATACGCCCTGAACAGTTCCGGCCACATGTTTTCCAAGTGCCGACTGGGTGATATTCATACCCGAGACGTCCAGCACGGCGTACGTCGGATTATCCGGCACCGCCAGCTCGCCGTCGTACGTATCAAAAAACGCAAGCAGCCCCGACGGCGTAGTTATTTTACTGAAGTCAAACCGACCGTGCGGCGCGCTGAACACCTTGGCGTAGGGCAGGGCGCGGCATTTTATGTCGTATTCAGCTCGCTCGCTATCGTTCAATAAATCTTCCTTAGTCACCAAAATCACGTCTGCTGCTTGCAGTTCAACTTCGTGCGCTGACTCAATCCCGCGCAAAATCTCGTGCGCATCGATCACATAAAAACTCTGCATCAACTCATACTTATTGAAGATTTGTGCATTTATCAATTTCTCGACCAAATTCATCGTTCGCGCCACACCCGTCGCCTCGATAAATACTGGCGCCGGAGGATTCCGGCAAAAATCCAGCAGCATCCGTGTCAGCGCGTGTTTCGACGAGCAGCAGACACAATCACCAGCCAGCGTCGTCACCATCTCCGCCAATCCCTCCAGCCGATAGCCGTCGACATTTTCATTAGCGTATTCATTTTCAATCACCCGCGCGCCCTTATAGTCACTTTGTTGCAATAAGAATTCCAACACGCTGGTTTTACCAGCACCCAGCGAGCCGTTCACCAAATACAGCGGCACCTTATCAACAACCGCCCGCGCTTCGTCAAACGCCGCATTAACACTAAATTCCAAATCGTCATCGCGTTTCGCCATACATCTATTATACGTCATCACAGCCAAGGTGCTATACTAAGGCTATGAAAGTTATTCTGGCCCTTGGCAATCCTGGCGAAAAGTATGCTTACACCCGGCATAACGCTGGCTTTTTGGTAATTGACCAGTTGGCGACAGGGCAGAGTGCACATTTTAGCAATAAGCCGAAATTTTCTGCGAATATTGCCGAATTGAACAGTTTTACGGTCAATTCATCCGCTAGCGCAAAACCACCTGTTATTATTCCGCGAGAAAAAATTCTCCTCGTCAAACCGACCACCTACTATAACGAGGTTGGCATTGCCGCGCGAGCGCTCATGGATTTTTACAAGCTGACGCTTGATGATGTACTGATTATTCACGACGACACGGCGCTTGATTTTGGCAAGATCCGCGTCCGCAAGGGTGGCCGCGACGCTGGCAGCAACGGCTTAAAATCGCTACATGCTCACATCGGCGCTGATTTCTGGCATATTCGTATCGGCACCGACAACTTACTGCGGCGGCAAATTGGCGACGTTGATTTCGTCCTCAGCAAGTTCAACACCGATGAACGCAAAATCCTCCGCGACTGGACGATTCCCGAAGCGATCAAGCTGATCGGTACATTTCTTGACGGTACCATCGAACCGCTCAGCGTCAAGCTCTAATCCCCAACACATCACTACGCCACTACGCTTGTGGCGTTAAACCAAATAAATTCTTATTGCAACAATGTCGCAATAGTAAACGCTCCCGCCCAAAAATAAAAATCCAAATACTAATTACCGTCGCTTCCGCGACACAATCTTCGCCGCGCCGTGCTTCAACCGCTGCTCAGCGCTATGTAATTTCGCCGCGGCTGCTTCTTGCAAATTAATCGTTCGCGCCTCCAGCATGCTGCTGCCAACCGCCAAACTTACAAACAACAGCCCCAAACCGCCCGTCGCCCATTCCGGCAGCTCCAGATGAAACAGCTTGGCGATCATCATCATACCCAGCGCCATGATCGCCCAGTGCGCGCCATTTTCCAGATATTTATATTTGCTGAGCATGCCCGTCCGCAGCAAATACACCGTCAGCGACCGCACCCAAATCGCTCCAGCACCCAAACCCGCCACGATCAGCAGCACGCTACTAGTGATGGCAAAGGCACCGATGACGCCATCGAAGCTAAAACTAGCGTCCAACACTTCCAGATAGAGCAGGCTAGCGAACGCTGCCCAGCCGACCTTGACCTTAACTGACTTAGCATCATCCTCGTGGAAGAATGAGCCGAACAATTCCAGCCCGATGTGCAGTATAATCCCCAACACCGACGAGATCAGCACCAGCGCCCGATGCGGCGGCTCAACCGTGAAATACAGCACCGCCGCCACGCTAAGCATCAAACACACCTTGAAATTCTCAAACCGCCCGGCCTTAGCCATCCACGGCTCGACATGCCGCATCCAGTGCACGCGCTTGTTATAATCAATGAAATAACTGAGGCCAATCATAATCAGAAACGCGCCGCCAAAGGCATCGATCATCGGCGAGGCCTCGTGCAAAATATGGCCGTATTCTGCTGGTCTATTCAGCGCCAAATCAACCACTTCCATGAAGCCATGGCCGCTCGCCACCATCACGATGATAATCGGCAGCACGAACCGCACCACGAACACCGCCACGAAAATCCCAACCGTCAAGAACACCTTTTGCCAAACCTGGCTCATGCCGGCTAACACCTTGCTGTTAATCACCGCGTTGTCAAAGCTAAAAGTCACTTCCAGCACTACCAAAATTGCAAACAGCCACAAGCCGCTCGCGCCGAAATGTCCGAAAATCAACCCGCCCAACGCCAGCGTCAACAGCGCCGAAAACCAAAAAATCCGAAATGGGTGATGCGAGTGCCAGAGATGTTTCATAATGATTTAGTATAACACAAAGCGCGTGCGGTATAATTTATATATGGCAAAAATTAAAAAGCCTAATAATCGACTCGCTAGCTTCATATCCAACAATAGAGAGCTTCTCGGCTGGATTGCCGCTGGTTCGCTAGTTGTTATTTTTCACAATTTTAGCCTCCATTTTGGTGTATGGCTAGCTAGCGGCGAGGCTGGCAAATGGCTATCCCAAGCGGCATTATCGCTGCAAGATTTCCTCACGCTCACGCTGAGCGTCATCGTTGAAGCAGTCCCATTTCTTATCTTAGGGACTATCATTTCCGCTCTAATCCGCCGCTTTCTACCGCCGGAAAAGCTGGTCAAAATTTTACCAAAAAACGCATTATTCCGCCGGCTTATCTTATCGATAGCGGGGTTAGCGCTGCCAGTTTGTGAATGCGGCAACGTGCCAGTCGCCCGCAGCTTACTAGCCCGCGGCCTAAAACCCGCCGATGTCGTTAGTTTTCTGTTTGCCGCGCCAATCCTCAATCCAATCACCATCATCGCCACCATCACCGCCTTCAGTTTCGAGCCGCGCATGGTTTGGTGGCGGGTTATTTTCGCGCTTGTTATCGTTCAAATAACCGCTTTCATCGTCAGCTTTTTCAAGGAAGATTCCATCATAAATCCAGAGTTCAAAAGCTACTGCCGCTCGCACAAACACAGCTCAAATCTGCCAGAATTATTCAGTTCCTCGCGCAATGAATTTTGGCAATTATTCACCATGCTAACCATCGGCGCCAGCATCGCCGCCGCCACTCAAGTTTTCGTCCCGCGATTTATTATAAACGCCGTCGGCAGCGACATTGTCTTATCGGTTGCCGCCATGATTGGCCTCAGTTTTATCGTTTCAATCTGTTCTAGCATCGACGCCTTCTTTGCGCTGGCGTACGCGCGCAGCTTCACGACCGGCTCAATTTTATCTTTCTTATTAGCCGGCCCGATGGTTGATATCAAGCTGATTATGCTCATGAAAACAACTTTTCGCTGGCGCTTCATCGTGGCAATTGTGCTGATAATTTTTGCGTTATCGTTCGCGGCGGGCATAGGAGTAAACTTATATGCGCGTTAATTTATTAAAATCTTTTGGCGGAATTATTGTTTGCGGCTATATATTGTTATTAGCTTGCCGCGACCAGCTCGGTTTTTATATCCATCCACGATATCACATATTTGCTAGCATTATTAGCATCGTCGGAATCGTACTTTTGCTTATTGATACAATGTTGCAATTGAAATTTAAGTCTGCTACCAAACCTGTCAAATCCAAATTCAACCCAAAGCAGGTTAAGCCAGCGTCTTATTTGGCAATAATTATCCTACTGGCCGGCTACTTACTACCGCCAGAACCACTATCACCCAGCAGCCTCGCTCAGAGAGAAAGCCCAGCCATTATTGAGCCGGAAAGCCGCTGCGAAATTCCTAAACCCAGGGAAGGCAGTTCCACTGTTTCGGTCAACCGCTGGAAAACCGCCATAAATTCCTGCAAGCAAACTTCATATTTTAACAACACCGACATCTCTGTAACTGGCTTCGTCTCAAACGGCTTGCTAAGAAATTATGGCTACAATTATTTCTATATCGCGCGCTACGTCATTAGCTGCTGCGCCGTCGACAGCGTCCCGATGAAAATTCTTGTTGAGAAAAACTTTTTTATCGATTATCCAGATGGGACTTGGCTAACCGTCAAAGGGAAGCTATCGCAAAAGGTCGTCAACGGCCAAGCTGAATACGTCATCATTGATGCGCGCGCCACTAAAATCGACCAGCCAAAATATCCTTATGAACTGCTTGGCGTGTAATTTTGCCACTTTTTAATCGCGCCATGCTCCTGGTAATATTCATGCGCGCGCCAATTGGACAAGAAAACTTCATCTTGTTCAATTTCGCCAAGTAGTGAAAAAATCTCGCTGAGCAGCATTTCGTCGGGATATTTTTTGCTGCCTATCAGGGGGCGTTGCCCGTTACTGCACAAATGTGCATTAAGAAATATAAAGCGCTTGGTGCAAATATAGCCGGGTTTCGAACAGTGCAAGCGAAAATCGTGCATGGTTTTAATCGGCTGCGCCTCGTCCTGATAGGCCTCAAACTTGTACATCACCCAAACTAGTGGCGTATCAAACGTCATGTCATCAGACAGTTGCTGCTGCTCATGTCGCAGATCGTCCAACTCTATTCGTATCTGTTCAACATCGCTATTCTTCAATTTCGCCAACGCCAAACGACGCTCCGCAGCAGCAATCTTTACTGTCAAAGTCTTATACTCATCATACATATCAAGCAGTCTATCAACCGCCGCTCTCGCACTATTCGTACCTTCCATCATCCCAACTCCTTCATAATTACTGCGCGCGTAATCTCACGCGCCCGCTCGCCAATGACAACTAATTTTAATGACTCGTCAATGGCACCGCGCGTGACCCGTATTTGCTGCGGCGTTGCCTCGATGTGGTATATTTCGTTACCGCCAGCGACCGCACCTTTCATGCGCCGCAAAGCATATTTGTCCCGCAAACTAGCCCAGATCTTCTCAATATTCTCAGAGCTAATAGCCAAACCAGCCACATCAACCACGCTGTAATTTAAGGTATTCTCAGCCGCCCTTTCCGTAGGCTCGTGCAGCAGCAAATAATCCAAAATCTGCGACTGGCCGCCAAGCTGCATCAGATCAAATTTACCGCGATCCATCACCACAACCTTCGTCAGTCCTTGCTGCAACAATGTCTCAATTAGCTGCCGGCGGTCATTTTCAGCCAGTAAATCCAGCTTGCTGATCAAAACCATATCTGCAGCCCGAGCTTCCGCTAGCAGCGCCCCCGTCAAACCATCAGCTCTAGCTTCAGCTCCATCCACGACATATAACGACTGCTTCAAGTCATACTGCTCAAATACATCACCAGCCAGCAATTTCTCGACCACCCGCAGAGTATTAGCAACACCAGTTGACTCAATGACAACCGGTGCTTTTCCGCTTATTGCAAAATTGTGCAAAATGTCAATCAGCTCCTCACCGCTACTGCAGCAGATACACTCGCCAGCAATTGTTGCCACCTCATCAACGCGTTGCGCCAATGTGCAACTGTCGATACTTTCCGACGCAAACTCATTCTCAATCACTCGCGCGCCAGCAAACTCAGGCTGCTGCACTAAGTAATCGACCAGCGTGGTTTTGCCGGCACCCAGCGCACCGTTCACCAAATATAATGCAATCTTATCATTCATAATTAGCCTTTCTTGTACACATATACTGAGTTAATGATATCGTCGTCAGGATTATACTCGACCAGCAGCTGTACGCGCTGCAAACTATTCGGGTCAAACGCTGGGTATAACAATGTTTTCGCGCCATGAGCACCACGCACGATGATCCGCCCGCCAGGCCGGAGCGCTGGCAAAATATTATCAATAATTTGCTGTTTGACTTCAACCGAATCGCCCGCCAGCCCAGCCACATAAATCACGTCGTAAGTAGTATCCGGCAAAGCTACCGCCGCTCCGTCCGCCACCAAACACTCGCCAACCGGCCAAGCAATCGCCCGCGCTAGCTCGCGCGACTGCGTCAAAGCAGCCGGCGCCACGTCCACCAAGTCAACCGCCGTGCCTGTCTGATACCACAAACACCAAGCAGTCAAAGGCAGGGGACCGCTGCCGATCATCACCGCGCGGCTACTGTCAGTCAAGGACAAACCCGACCCGCCCAGCAAGCCAACTTCACGCCGCACTAGCTCGCGGTAATTGTCAATATACCAAAACTTTTCCAGCTCTTGCTGCGGACGGGCTGAGCTGGCAATTCGCCGCGACCAATACATCTCCATCTCTGATTCTGACAGAGAGCAACGGCGCTGCACTTCGCGGCACACCTCATCATTACACCACTTTGGTAATGTTGTCGCCTGCACAGCTGCCGCCACCAAGCCAGAAAAAGCCGCATTGACGTCTGGCGATGGTGCAAAATCGTGCAAATTCATCACTGTTTTAATTGCCATATCCATAGCTTTTCATAATGCCAAACCCTCCGAATTATTGCAAATTTGTTGCAATAAGTTGTATACTTGCAATATCATGACCCTCGACGATCTATTCAAACAGCACAACCTGCGCCTCACCAAACCGCGCCAGCAAGTCTTCGACGCGCTGCAAAAATCAAACGTTCCGCTGACTATCAGTGATATTGCAAAAAAGTGCAAAAACATTGACCGTACTAGTGTTTACCGAGCGCTGGTCATCTTTGACAAGCTGAAGATCGTCAATGCCGTGACTATTGGCTGGAAAAATTACTACGAGCTAGCCGAACCCTTCATTCCGCATCACCACCATTTATATTGCATCCGCTGCCAAAACGCCGCGCCAATTCAAACGCCGGAACTTGAGCAACTTATTCGCTATCTTGGCAATAAATACGATTTCAAAGTTACCGAGCACCACTTTGAACTGGAAGGTTTGTGTAAAAATTGCCAGCAAGCATTACACGAACAAGCCTCGCGCCAGCAAAACCAAAGCTAAAACGCCAAGAACCTAATCAAAAAGCCAAGGGTTGAAACATCTCCTTGGCTTTTATAAACCCGCAATCAAACCAGAACTAAAATAGCTTCAAATAAACCCGAACGAAGTTATTCCTCAATTTTCGCCGCCAAAGCCTCGCGCTCGCGCACCAGCTGGCGGTATTGCTTCATAGCGCTCATCATGGCATTGCGCTGCTTACTGTCGAGGTCAAAAATCGCCAACAACACCGCGTCAATCTCCTTCAATGCCTGCTGCACAT
>ERZ772964.816-NODE-816-length-12304-cov-16.96_pt1 | contig 12304 bp, 11 predicted proteins | sample MGYA00580675_ERZ772964 | MGnify/ENA primary metagenome ERZ772964 (study PRJEB29015, sample SAMEA2737941) | human oral metagenome | biome: human oral; feature: human-associated habitat; material: dental | place: China | collected 2139 ...
CCATGACGCAGTAGAAGACGGCGAAGACGATCGCGAAGCTGAAGTGGATGATGAACGAGTAGATCGGCAGCCCCTCGTTGCCATTGAAGGTGATGCCGGTGTGGGACTGCTCCGGGCTCATCCCCAGCTGCTCCAGAAGTCTCTGGGGCGGGTTCGTCGCGTTGCGCTCCGGGGTGCGGGGCGGGAAGGGGACCTCCCAGCCGAACTTGACGATGGCGGAGAAGAACCCTCCGATGATGCCGACGAGGATCGCGGTCCCGATCCTTCGCCGCGTGGGGTCGGTCTTCTCCAGCAGAGCGGACAGCATGGGTGTCTCCATGGGTGACTGGGGTGAACAGTGTGATGACCGGGTCGGTGGACGGCTTGCAGATCGAACGGTGTCTTAATCGTCCGTTGTCCACCGACCCGGCCCTCGGAAGCCTGGCACGAGAGGCGGCTGGACCGCAATGCCATCGTGACCTGCGTCTGGTCGTGTTGCAGGTGCGATGTGGAGCATCTGGGCTGCGGAAGATGGCGAGGACCCCGCCGCAGCTGTGGCTGCGGCGGGGTCCTCACTCAATGGGTAACGCGGGTCTACCGGCTCAGTTGCCGCCGCCCTGCTGGCTGTCGGCACTGGCACCGGCGCCACCCTGCTGCTGGCCGGCACCACCCTGCTGGCCCTCGGCACCGCCCTGCTGGCTGCCGGCGCTGCCGCCAGCGCCGCCCTGCTGGCCGGCGCCACCCTGCTGACCCTGGTTGTTGTCACCCTGAACGGAACCGCCCTGCTGGCCGGCGCCACCCTGCTGGCCTCCGGGGCTGGCGGGCTGGTTGTCGCCGCCCTCGGGCTTCGCGGAGCCGCCGCCGGCAGCACCGCCCGTGCTGTCGGCGCTGCCGGACATCTTGCTGTCGGCGCTGGGGGCGATGGAGCCGCCGTCGCTGGTGCTGCCGGCGGTCTGCTTGGTGGCGGGTGTGGTCGAGTCGCTCGAGCCGGAGCCGGAGCAGGCGGCCAGACCGAGTCCGGCGGTGACGATGAGGAGTGAGGTGGCGAGGGTCTTGGTGGCACGTGTAGCGGTGAATCGCATGAGTTCTCCTTATGCCTTGCTGGTGCAGTGTCAGTGCGGGATGGCCCGCTCTTGCGGATCCGGAGTCGCCGTCGTCCGTGTTGCTCACGGGGCTCTCTGTGGGAGCTCGACGGCGTCCGTCATGAGTGACGATCGTCATAGACGGCTATGTGGTTGTTCGACAATCCCCGTTGCCGATGGCTCCGAACCTCTTTCGAGACTAACAACAAGAAACGGACCGAAAGGGTGAATCATAGTGACAACGGTCTCTAGTCTGGTGGTCATCGGACTGCTGGGAGGGCTCATCACGGGGATCTCCCCGTGCGTCCTGCCGGTGCTCCCCGTCATCCTCCTCTCCGCGGGAGCGCAGGGCGCACGCGGTGATGGAGACGAGCCCGACGGCGGCCTCGCCTCCCGCTTCCACCCCTACCTCGTGGTTACCGGCCTTGTGGTTAGTTTCACGGTGTTCACGCTCCTGGGATCGACCCTGCTGAGCCTGCTCCATCTGCCGCAGGACCTCATCCGGTGGGTCGGCATCATCATGCTCGCACTCATCGGCCTGGGCATGATGGTGCCGAGGGTCATGGAGGTCCTGGAACGACCCTTCGCGCGTTTCCAACGTTTCGGCGGCTCGAAGAACCCCTCCAACGGCTTCCTCCTCGGCCTGGTGCTGGGAGCCGCATACGTGCCCTGCGCCGGCCCGGTCCTGGCGGCCGTCGCTGTGGCGGGTGCCACCGGGCGGATCGGCGTCGACACCGTCGCACTGGCCCTGTCCTTCGCCGTCGGCACGGCGATCCCGCTGCTGGCCTTCGCCCTGGCTGGCCGCGGCATCACGGAGCGGATCCGAGCATTCCGTACCCGTCAGCGCGCCATCCGTATCACTGCCGGTGTCGTCATGCTCGGCCTGTCCGTCGCGCTCGTCCTGGACGCCCCTGCGGCTCTCCAGCGTCGCCTGCCCGACTACACGGCCTCCCTTCAGGCCCGTACCGACGAGCTCCTTCACGGCGACTCCTCCTCCGGAACCTGCCGTCCTGGAGCCGCTACTCTCGGTGACTGCGGCCCCCTGCCCGCCATTGATGGCACGGTGGCCTGGCTCAACACGCCCGGTAACCAGCCCCTGACCCAGAAGGACCGCTCAGGCAAGGTCACTCTGGTCGACTTCTTCGCATACTCCTGCATCAACTGCCAGCGCTCGATCCCCGGCGTCGAGAAGCTGCACCAGACCTACGCTGAGTACGGCCTTCAGGTGATCGGCGTCCACTCCCCGGAGTACGCCTTCGAGAAGGAGGTGGACAATGTGCGTGGCGGCGTCGAGCGCCTGGGCATCACCTACCCCGTCGCGGTCGACTCCAACCTGACCACCTGGAGCAACTTCAACAACCACTACTGGCCCGCCCACTACCTGGCCGACGCCCAGGGCAACGTCCGTCAGACTCACGTCGGCGAGGGCGGGGAGGCCACGACGGAGAAGCACATCCGCGAGCTGCTCAAGCAGTCCAACCCGAACGTGAGTCTCCCGGCCCCTGTCTTCTCCGAGGTCGACGACGACGCGGGCACGGACAGTCCCCGCACCCCCGAGACCTACCTGGGATCAAGCCGGGCTTCCGGCTTCGCTCAGGGCGCCCTGCAGAAGGGGCGGCACTCCTTCTCCTTCCCCTCCGACCTCAAGGCCGACACCTTCGCCCTTGACGGCACCTGGAAGGTTGATTCCCAGTCCATCGCCCCGGCCGACGGTCCCGGTCGGCTGCGCCTGTCCTACCGCGGCAAGCAGGTCAACCTCGTCGTCTCCGGGGAGGGCGACCTGACCTGGAGAGTCAACGGGCGCACTCATACCGCCCACGTCTCGGGCGTACCCAACGGGATGGAGCTGGTCCGTACCGACGAGGTGGGCTCGGGTGTGCTCGAGCTTCAGGCGTCGCCGGGCCTGGAGCTCTACTCCTTCACCTTCGGGTGACCCTCCGGTGCTGATGGAGACGACACCCCGGGAAGCTTCCCCGGAGACGAGTCGGGAGACGGTGCGATGATCCTGACGACGCTGGAACCGCGCACTAGGACGCGCACCGCCTGCGCCGCCGGTCTCGCCTACCATTCCCCTGTGACAAGCAGTTCTTGCGGCTCTGAAGAGGAGTGGATCGCTCAGGTGGCCGACGGTGACGCCGACGCCTTCGCCCACCTCTATGACGCCTGGTCCTCTCGCCTGTTCGCGCTGATCCTGCAGATCGTCGTCGACCGTGCCCAGAGCGAGGAGGTCCTCCAGGAGGTATTCCTCGAGGTGTGGCGCACCGCCGGATCGTTCTCTCCGGCTCGAGGCAGCGCCCGGGCCTGGCTGGTGACCATGGCCAGGCACCGGGCGATTGATCGGGTGCGCTCCTCCCAGTCCTCCCGAGACCGGGAGAGCCGGTGGCGCGACTACATGCCCGACGTCGATCTGACGCTTCAGCAGGTCGAGGACAGGCTGGAGGGCGAACAGGTCCGCCGGGCGCTCGAGGCCGTCGGGGAGCCCTACCGCTCCACCATCGAGCTGGCCTACTTCACCGGCCTGACCCACCGCGAGATCGCCCGCCGCACGGGCACGCCGCTGGGGACGGTCAAGACACGGATCAGGGACGGAATGGCACGGTTACGACGAGAGCTGGGGGTGCAGGCATGAAGGACCGCGACGACACGCACGAGGACGCCATCAGCGGTGGTGCCGATATGCCGGGCGCCGCGGATTCCGACGGTGTCCAGGGGGCCGATGATGCCGACACCCGTGAGGCGCTCGACTCCGAGACAGCGGCCCTGCTCGGTTCCTCGCTGAGGCCCGTGGCCCCGCCCGCCGCGATCCGCGCCGCCCTGCTGGAAGCCGTCGCGCGTGAGCCGCAGGCGGGGCAATCGGTCGGTGCTGCCGACAGCGATGACAGGGATGTCGACAGTGACACCGGTGGGACCAGCGGCGCAGCCGCCAGCCGGGGCACTGACTCGGCTGACTCGTCCGTCGTCCCCCTCGATGTGCATCGCAGACGCCGCTCGGCCTGGCGCACCGGCCTGATGCGAGCGGCCGCGGCCGTCGTCCTGCTCGGCGTCGGTATCGGTGTGGGGCGCTGGAGCGCACAGGGCGCGGTCGATGAGGCCATGGACTCCATGGCGGAGTCCATGGCGCCGACCCAGCACTACGCCCACCTCAACCAGGCCCAGGATGTCCAGCGGGTCACCGACACGATGCCGGACGGCCACGTCGCGACTCTCACCTGGTCGCAAGACATGAGCATGACTGCCCTGACCCTGCCGGCCGCGATGAAGGACTCGGCCGGCGACCGCAGCCTCCAGGTCTGGCTCAAGGAGGGGGAGCGGACTACCTCGCTGGGCGTCTACGACCCCCGCGACGGAGCCGGCTTCTCCTTCCTCGACATCATGCCCAGACCTGGCCAGCAGATCGTCATCACCATGGAACCAGCAGGTGGATCGCCCCGGCCGACGACGCCGCCCTTGGTCACCCTGCGGGTGAGTGAGGACGCCGAGCAGGCCGGCACCGCGACCGGCTCACCGACACCCGAGCCCTCCTCGACCCCCGCCGGGGAGTCCGCTTAGCGGTGTCGAGTGGCTGGCGGTATCCAAGCAGCCAGGTGTTTGTGATGCAGTTAACGCATGAGTTGACCGCAGGGTTCTGAGGGTGGTGCTGACGAACGTCAGTGTCAGTCGGTTGATTCCCCGTCCTGCTGCGGTTTGCCGGGAACGGCTCGGAAGGTCGCTAGGACAGGGGAATTACGGACGTCGGAGGAGATTTGAGGAAGGAACGGTGAATGCCTCTGCCGCTGTGCGGAAGACGCTGTTTGTGCTTCTTTTTCTTCTCTCAGTTCTGACACTCGCTTTGATTTCGGGATTCCGACGTCATATCCAATGCGAAGAATCCGGTCCCCTGGTTGGTGGCCGGTTTTGGCGCGTTTGGTTACCAGTGATCATTTTGGATCGGGAATGACAAGGAGATACCGTCTCCGTGTCAGAAGTAGTACGGGAAGGGCGACCAGTCGGGGACGCGGCGCTGGAGGAACGCATCGCGCCCCTCGACCGCCTCATCGGTCATGTAGGCCAGGCGTGTGGCCTCACCGGCGAAGACCTGCTGGCCCGCCATCCCGTCATCGGCCAGGTTGAAGGCGAGCTTGAGCATGCGGATGGCCTGGGGAGACTTGGCCGCCACGATGGCCGCGTACTCCAGGGCCCGCCCCTCGAGCTCGGCGTGGGGAACGGCCTCGTTGACCACGCCCCAGCGCTCGGCGGTGACGGCGTCGTAGGTGCGGGCCAGGAAGAAGATCTCCCGGGCGCGCTTGTCTCCCACCTGGCGGGCCAGGAGTGCTGAGCCGTAGCCGGCGTCGAAGCTGCCGACATCGGCGTCGGTCTGCTTGAAGCGCGCGTGCTCGATTGAGGCCAGGGACAGGTCGCACACGACGTTGAGGCTGTGGCCGCCGCCGGCCGCCCAGCCCGGCACGGCGGCGATGACGACCTTGGGCATGGTGCGGATGAGGCGCTGGACCTCCAGGATGTGCAGGCGCCCGGCGCGGGCGGCGTCAATGCGCGCCCGGGCGGCGGCCACGTCCGCCTCGTGGTCGTGACCGGTCCCGGTCCCGGTCGGCGCGCCCGGGCTCCTCGCGTTCGTAGCGGTAGCCGTCGCGATCCCGGATGCGCTGGTCGCCGCCGGAGGAGAAGGCCCAGCCGCCGTCGCGCGGGGAGGGGCCGTTGCCGGTGAGGATGACGGCGCCGACGTCGCCGCTCATGCGCGCGTGGTCCAGGACCCGGTAGAGCTCGTCGACGGTGCGGGGCCGGAAGGCGTTGCGAACCTCGGGGCGGTTGAAGGCCACCCTGACCACCGGCAGGTCCTTGAGCCAGGTGCCGTCCGAGTCTCGGGTGCAGCCCCGGTGGTAGGTGATGTCCGTGAGCACCTCTGTCCGGGTCGGTTCTCGCAGGGCATCGGTAGCGGTCTGGGCATGGGTGAAGCCGGGTACCTCCCGCCAGCGGGCGGGATCGAAGATCTCCGAGACGCGGCGTGGAAGCGGATAGGGCGGGGTGGAGGAGGCACTCATGGCCCCAGCGTAGAGCCGCCGGCGGCCGGCGAGGACGCAAGCGCCCTGCGCCCTGCTTTCTGTGGCCAGTCGCCCTGTCTGGGCTCAGTTGCCCAGGGCGGCGGCGATGAGCTCGGTGCGCGAGGTGTGGCCGAGGCGGTGGAGGACCTCGGAGACGTAGATGCGCACGGTGTTCTCCGAGATGCCGAGCTTGCGGGCGATGCGCCGGTTGGTCAGTCCCTCTAGGAGGCAGGTGTAGACGTCCTGAAGCCGGGGCGGGAGCTCGTGCACCAGCTCCTGGATACGGGCCTCGGCGACGGCTCGGCGCTGCTCGGACTGGTAGGCGTTGACGAGCATCCTCGTGGGGCGTGAGGACATGACCGGTTCCCCGCGGCTGGCGCGCAGGAGCGCGGCGGCGACGTTCTCCGTGCTCTCATCCTTGGTGATGAAGCCGTTGACGCCCTCGGCCAGGGCCTCGGTGAGCATCTCGTCGCGGCTGAAGACGGTGAACATGACAATGGGCATCTTGGGGAAGCGTTCATAAATCGCTCTGGCGGTCTGAGCCCCGTCCATATCCGGCATGTCACTGTCCAGCAGGACAACATCGATCGGCTGCTGCCCGGTCATGAGCAGGCTGATGGCCTGCCTTCCGCTGGAGGCCGCGGCAACGACGGTAATGGCCCGCTGCGTGTCGAGCTGCTCGGCGAAGGTGGTACGGATGAGTGGGTCGTCATCGACAATGAGGACCCGTAAGGAACGCAGACTGTGACTAGGCATAAATGGCTCCGTCCGGCGGCGACATGAGGGATCTCGCATTAGTGGTCGGTATGGCGATCTCACTCCAGGGAAGGCTGGCAAGAACGGTCCAGGAGGCTCCGATCCGGTTGGAGCTCAGCGTGCCTCCGGCGTTCTCGAAGCGATTCTGAAGCGCTAATAAACCGTACCCTCCGTGCATCTCCTCGGGTACCTTCTGCTCCCGCCACGGTGAGCTGCAGCTGATGTAGAGGGTGTCCTGCTCCTGCTCCACGAACAGGGAGACCAGATCGTGCGGGGCGTTGTACTTGAGGGCATTGAGGATGTTCTCGCGGATGAAGGCGACCAGGAGCCGACCGGGCTCAGATCGGTGCAGCGCCGGGATATTCTCGATGCCGTCCAGATCGGCGTCGAGGATGATCTCGCGCTGGGACAGTGTGGAGACGCTGGAGTCGACGATCTCCCGCAGGGTGGGCTCTTCCTTGGGCAGCCCCTGGGAGACGGCGAGGTTGTGGATGAGCAGACGCAGATGGGTGAGGGCTTGCTGGGTCCGGTCCTGCAGATCCAGCAGGCGGTCGCGGTCGTCTCCATTGGGGTGACTGATGGAGCGCGAGATAATGAGCATGCGGGTGAGGTCGGCGGCCAGGTCGTCGTGAAGACTGTCCGCAATATCGCGGCGCAGCTGCTGAATGAGCTCGGCGGCGACCTCCTTGGAGCGCTCCGCCTCTCGCTGCATCTCCTCGAGGCGTTCCCTCGTGTTACGGATCAGGATACCGATGGAGATGCATACCAACCCCCAGACAATAGCCCAGAATGCTGCAGGAGCAAGTGGGATTCCAGATAAATATTGCGCTAAAACATATGCGCACATCTGGACGATGCTCAGTTTAATTTTGCTGGCCGCAAGAAGGTCAATGATGATCGCGTAAACGAGGAACCAGGCCCATAACGTTTGCACTCCCGGGAGGGAGAAGTTTGCAATTAATATGATTGAAAAAGCGGCTACTCCGACGCGGCGATCTTTTATATAGATGTATAAAATATAGGAAATTCCCTGAAGGGTTTCCCAGGAGACAAATGAAACCGTATTAATGCTGCCAATGTTGTATGAGAAGTATGTGATGACGTCAAAAGGAATGACGAGCGTGATGGCTAGCAAAAGGGCGGTCCGTCTTAGATGCGGAAGAAATCTGTGGTACCGTACCCAGAGTGCTGATAGAAAACTATCGTTATGCATTGTCCTTGAGGGGCGGAGTTGTTGGTAGTGATTTGTTCTTATGTTCTGCATCTAATGTCAATAAAATGTTGCCACCCCTAAGGTGTGACGCTTAGGGGTGGGGCCAATCAGTGATACCACCGATTGGCCTTCCTGTCACACCATGGAGAGGGTGGGAAGACACAGTAGTCAACGAAGGGCCTGCCAAAGGCGCTTGCTGAGTCGTCCTGTCGTGCGGGACTGGCTGCCGGTGCGGCGCTGGCCGGTGCGGCGAAGCCCGCTAGGAGGAGGGCGACGAGAGAGATTCGAGCAACGGTTTTCATCAAGGAAACTCCTGTCTGAGGGAGGTGTCGAAGGTCAATTTATCCTACCATTCTTGTAGTTTGTGACAAGTATGTATCTTCGACGTCGTGAATGATTCGTTGCTCAACAAAAGATGTCGCAAGGAGTCGTGAACTACTCCCCGGGGTCACTGGGCCGGCGGTCAGAGCAGCCGGCAGGCCCCCGGTCCCGGCCTGGTCACGATCGTGGAGGCGCGCTCGGCCGCCTGCTCTCGGTCCCGATAGGCCTGGAGCCACTGTGAGGCGAAGTCCTCGGCATCGTCGGTCGGAACGAGGGCGTACACCGCCCCGCCCCACCCTGCTCCGAAGGAGGAGGCGCCGACGGCCCCCATCTCACGGGCCAGGGATACCATGAGGCGGGTCTGCGGCACCTGGTTGCGCAGACCCTGGTCGGCCAGCTCCTGGGAGCGCTGGAGGACCTCGCCAACGACGGGATCGGCCGCGGCGATCAGCCGGGCGCCGGCCGGGACCAGCACGAGGGACTCGATGAGGAACTGCTCGATCCGCTCCCGCTCGTATCCGGGCTCGCACAGCCCCAGCAGGTCCCGCAGAGCCGTATCCGGGCTCGCACAGCCCCAGCAGGTCCCGCAGAGCGGGGTCTGCGGCCGCCTGCTCGCCGGTGGCGTCCCCGACCAGGTGCCTGACCGCACCGGCCAGGGAGACATCGTTGCGTCCGGTGGCCTGGTTCCACCTAACCAGCACCGACTGGACGGTACTCGGCCCGCGGTTGTAGTCCTCCAGGGCCGCGCCGGTCTTGTGCGCCAGCACCCCGCTCACACCGATGACGAAGGCCCACTGGGCGGGGAAGGAGATGGTCTGCTCGATGCGCATCGGATCGAAGCCGGCCAGGAGCAGCCGGTTCCGGGCGCCGCACAGCATGCCGGTGTGGTCCTCGCTCCCGCCGCGGGTGCCCACCCCGCTGGTCCCCGGCAGGTCGCGCCAGCTGCGCCCGCCCTCCACGGCGGCGAGGTAGCCGGCCAGGGACAGCCGGTCGGGCATCGCCTCGTTCCACCGGGGATCCCGGCTCCAGCCGTTGAGGTCGGCCAGGGCCAGAGCCGTGGCGCACACGAGCGCTGAGGACGAGCTCATCCCGGAGGCCGGCGGCAGGTCGGAGGAGATGGACAGGTGGGCCGCGGCTCCCGCCCCGAAGTTGAGGGTCAGCCGGTCCAGAACCGTCTGAAGGTAGTGCCCCCAGTGGCCCGGTTCCAGGCCGGGGTCCACCCCGGCACGCAGAGTGATGGGGGCACCGCCGTCGGTGGTGGCGGTCAGGGACGACTGCGGTCCCCGGGCGCGGTGCGCACGCGCCGTGATGGCCCGGTCGACGGCGCCGACCAGGACCGAGCCGCCGGCGTAGTCGGTGTGCTTGCCCAGGACCTCGACGCGTCCGGGTACCCGCCAGGCGGACTCCTCGGGCGCCTCACTCATCACCCGGCACTCTTCCTGGCTCACAGCGATACCTCCGTCCCGGTCAGGCGGGCCTCGACCGCGGCGATGTCCTCGCGGCGGGACAGGTCCAGGACCGCGCCGGTGGCCGGCAGGACCGGCACCGGGCAGCGCAGGGCGCGCACGGCGTCGACGATCTCCAGCTCGCCGCGCGGTGATGGGGTGATCCGGCGGCAGGCGGCGAAGATCTCACTGGTGAATCTGAAGGCGTTCATCGACACCAGTGCGTGGGGCCCGGTGGCCCGGACCGCCTCAGGTGAGGGCTTCTCCACGATCTCCGCCAGCACCCCGTCGCGGGCGCGCACCAGTGCGAAGGCGGCGACCCTCTCCGCGGGGATGTTGGAGTCCGCCACGAGCGCGGCGCGGTCGAAGCCGGCCAGGGCGGTGCCCCGGTGGCGGGCCAGGTCGCGCAGGGCCCGGTGGGGGTAGTAGTTGTCCCCGTTGACCATGAGGAAGGGCTCACCGTCCACAGCCGCTTCGGCGGACAGGACGGCGTCGGCCGTTCCCAGGGGCTCGGTCTGGACGGCCAGGTCGGTCGTGAGCCGCGTGAGCCCCAAGGAGTCGATGTGATGGCGGAAGTCCTCGTGCTCGGGCCCGACGACCAGGACGGCCCGCTCGATCCCGGCGTCGGCCAGGGCCGCCAGGCTGTAGTCGATGAGCCGGTGCCCGCCGATGGGCATGAGGGCCTTGTAACCGCTGGCGGCGGCTGCGGCCTGCTGAGAGGTCAGGTCGGAGCCGGCCGGGCCCTCCGTGCGCATACGGGTTCCCAGACCCCGGGCCAGGACGACGGCGGTGCGGGTCTGGCCTGCTGCGTCAGTCATGTCAGTCATCGCGTCAGTCATGTGGATCCTCTTCTCCTGCTCGTCTTAGGCGTCCAGGCCGTCGTGGCTCGCGACGGCGACGTCGTGCCACCCCAGAGTGGGGGAGTAGCGCACAGCGCTGCTCGGGCTGCCGACGTTGCCGGGCAGATCGGGCTTCTCCTCGACGAGCAGTCTTCGTGAGCACAGGTCGGCCACCAGGGTCGACACCGTCGCCTTGGACAGTCCTGTCTCGCGGGCCAGGCGGGTGCGTGACAGGGCGGGGCTCGTCTGAAGGTGGCGCAGAATGAGTGACATGTTTGAGATGCGCACGTCGGCGTGAGCCTTGGGGCCCTGCGCTCGCGGGGTGCTGGGGGATTCCCAGGGGCCGGGCTGTTCACCGGGATCCATCTTGCAGCCGGCACGCCAGCATCCTCCTGCATTGGCACTCTGGTGGCCCTCTGGGCTGTGGTCGCGCCTCTCAAGCCTAGTGATGCGGGCCGCTCTCCGGGGCCGCACGGGGTGGGCGGTCCGTGGTGTCGGTGATACCCCGTCTCCGTCCTCCGGTCCGTCCTCCGGCGGAACGTCGAAGCGGGGGAGGCGGGCCGCAAGCCGCCTGCTGTCCCGACTCCGAGCGCAACCCGAACAATAATGTGATGTTCTTCACTTTGATTGGGTCCGCGGGGGTCCGGTTGCAGATGTGCGAGCAATTGGTTATGTGACCTTCCTGTGATGTTGGTGAGGGTGGTCCATGTGAGCCCTCGTTATCCGTAGTCTTTCCAACCGTTTCTAGGGCTGCGGACGGCGAGGATCGCTTCGGCGGGCGCGATGATCCTCGTCCTGTTCCCAGGACGTGTCCTCAACCACGTCCATGCACGTGTCAAGGCCCAAAGACCCGTGAATTCGCGGATTCTGGGGTGCCTTCCGATTGACCGTTTGACTGCATCGCATCACCATAAAACGAGGCTCGCGGCCGTCTTAAGGCCCCGGAAGCGGTTTTCACGACTTCGTCTTCCGGGCCGTGTAGCGGGCAGGTCCAGGAGCTAGATCGTGAGGAGTGCTGTGAAAGTCATTGAAGCCAGTCATGTCTACAAGGTCTTCGGGCGGCGACCGTCCGACGGCGTCAAGAAGCTCAAGGCCGGAAGGACGCGGGACGAGCTGAGGAAGTCGGGGCAGACGGCCGCCGTCATCGATACCTCCTTCGACGTCGACAAGGGCGAGATCTTCGTCGTCATGGGTCTGTCGGGCTCCGGCAAGTCCACGCTCATCCGCATGGTTAATGGCCTGCTGCCCATGACCGCGGGCAGCATGACCCTCTACGGGGACGACCTGGCCGACATCTCCAAGCCGAAGCTGCGCGACCTACGCCGCAAGCGCGTGTCCATGGTCTTCCAGAACTTCGCCCTCCTGCCGCACCGCACGGTGGGTGAGAATGTCGCCTACGGTCTGGAGGTCCAGGGAATGGGGCGCTCCGAGCGCGAGCGCCGGGCCGAGGAGGCCCTGTCCATGGTGGGCCTGGAGGGCTGGGGTGGCTACAAGCCCGGCGAGCTCTCCGGAGGGATGCGCCAGCGCGTGGGCCTGGCCCGGGCCCTGGCCGCCGAGACCGACATCCTGCTCATGGACGAGGCCTTCTCCGCGCTCGACCCGCTCATCCGCCGGGAGATGCAGGACCAGCTCA
>ERZ772964.821-NODE-821-length-12251-cov-18.5642_pt1 | contig 12251 bp, 12 predicted proteins | sample MGYA00580675_ERZ772964 | MGnify/ENA primary metagenome ERZ772964 (study PRJEB29015, sample SAMEA2737941) | human oral metagenome | biome: human oral; feature: human-associated habitat; material: dental | place: China | collected 2139 ...
AGGCCGTGGGCACCGAGCGCGTCCACGGCGCCGGCTGCACCCTGGCCGCCGCGGTCACCGCAGAACTCGCCAAGGGCGCCGATCCGCTTGAGGCCGCGATCACCGCCAAGGAGGTCGTCTCCTCCTCCATCCGGCACGGGCTGCGCGGCAACATGCCCTTCCTCTACGTCTACCAGGGCGAGTACCGGCAGGCCTGAGGCCCCACCACCGAGGTTCCCCTCGGCTGCTCCCCGATCTTCCGCTTCACCACCCGCCGCCGACGGTCTCCAGCCCCGTCGGCGGCGGATGTGCGTCATACACGCCCAGATCTGTCACTCTGGGCGACTTTTCAAGTGGACTGCCGCGACCTTGGGCACACCTACATGACCCTGACCTGCGTAGATACCCCAGGCCCACCAGCGCGAAGCAGCACCGACGCACCTAAAAGTCGCCGTTCGTGACAGATCGACCTGAGTGAACCAGCACGCCAGCCCACTAGATAGACGATCTAGTAACTAGATAGTCTATAAACTATGGACTCATCAGCAGCTCGCCTCCTGCGCGGATTTCTGGAACCCTGTCTGCTCTCACTGCTGGCCGAGCACGCCGACTACGGCCTGTCCCTGGCGCAGCGGCTCGCCGTCGCCGGGCTGGATGAGGTGCCCGGCGGCACGCTCTACCCGGCTCTCATGCGCCTGGAGAAGCGCGGCCTCGTCGCGATCTCCTGGCGCCCCTCCACCTCCGGGCCCGCCCGCAAGTACTACGAGCTGACCGATGCCGGGCACACAGAGCTCGCCGCACGACGGGCCGAGTGGCGAACCTTCTCCACGGCGGTCGGCGCTCTCATCGAGGGCCGGAAGATACGCACGGAGGCCCCCTCATGAGCCGGCCCGAGGAAGCCAGGGACCCGGTGCCGGACACGACGGCCGACTGGTACCGAAGCTTCGAGGCGGAGCTCGCCTCCCACGGCCCGCCGACCTCCGAGATCGAGCGCACGGCTGCCTCAACCCGGGCCGAGGCCGAGGCAGCCGGAGTGGCACCCGGCGACCTGTACGGTCCGGCGGTCCTCTACGCCCGCGAGGTCGCCTCTGCACTGCGGGACTACCAGGCTGACGTACCCGCTCCCACCGCGGCCGCTCCCGTCGTCCTGCGCCTGAGAGACGTCTCCGCGCGCCGAGGCAGGCGCACGGTCCTGTCCGGCATCAACCTCACCATCCACCGGGGCGAGGTCGTCGCCGTCGTCGGAGCCAACGGCGCCGGCAAGTCGACCCTGCTTCAGCTCTGCGCCGGCCTGCTGCGCGCAAGCGGTGGGAGCATCGAGAGGACGCCGAACTTCGGCTACGCGCCTCAGCTCGACTCCTTGGCGCCGCTGCTGACGGTGGACGAGCACCTCCGGCTCTTCGGGGCGGCACGCGGGATCCGGCGAGGCCGCTCCGTCTCGACGGGACACCGCCTCCTCACCCGCCTGGGCTGGACTGCTCGCGGAGACCAGATCGCCGGGACGCTCTCGGGCGGGACCCAGCAGAAGCTCAACGTCGCTCTCGCCCAGCTCGACGCACCCGATCTGCTCCTGCTGGATGAGCCCTACCAGGGCCTGGACGCCCTGGCCTACGAGGACCTGTGGGCCCTCATCTCGGCCTGGCGCACCTCGGGCGCAGGCGTCCTGCTGGTCACCCACCTGCTGCGCGACGTCGACCTGGTCGACCGCGTCGTCGAGCTGCCGGCCCCGCAGGAGGACGCAGGCCGGACAACCCACCGAATGCCCCGACGGGGACAGCGAAAGGAGCCCGCATGAGCACGCCGCCTGACCAGTCCACACCGCAGACCGAGTGGGACCACGCCGAGGACGCCCGGTTCCAGTCGACGGCCGCGACCACGGGCCTGGTCGCGCTCATCACCCTGCGTGAACTCGCCCGACGGCGCGGCGCCCTCGCGCTGGCGACCCTGCTGCCGCTGACCTTCTACCTAGTGCGCCTGGAGACGCACTGGACCGCCATCCGGCTCCTGTCGATCGGCCTGGGCTGGGCGACGGCAACGCTGGCGCTGTTCACACAGGTCTCGTCCCGCTCAGTGGACCGCCGCCTCGCTGTCAGTGGGGCTCCACCCGCGACCCTGCTGCTGGGTCGCTACCTCGCGGTGCTTGGGCTCGGGTGGATCATCGGCCTGCTCTACAGCGGCCTCGTCCTGGCCACGATCGGCGACGAGCTCACCCACCCGAGTGCGGTGCCGGTCATGCTGCTGCTGACCGCCACCGTGGCCACTCCCCTGGGCTCCCTGGCGGCTGCCCTGGTTCCACGGGACCTGGAGGGGGCTCTTCTGCTGCTGTCGGTCATGGCGGTGCAGGTGCTGGTGGATCCTTCCGAGGGCTGGACCCGTGTCCTGCCGCTGTGGTCAACCCGGGAGCTGGCGAGCGTCGTCGTGGAGAACCTGGGGTCCGACACGGCCGACTACTTACGCCGGGGCCTGGAGCATGGCGCCGCCATGGCCGTCCTGCTGACGGCGGCGAGCTGGGCCTTAGGCGTCCTGCGCCTGCGCACGGTGAGCATTCCCGCTCCCATACACGGATAGGTCGAGAATCGACTCTTTCCCGCTCTGATTCTCTTCACCAGGCGAGTCATGATCCAATGACCTCACAGCTGCCTGACCAAGCTGAAGTCCTTCTCCCTGCTCAAAATCATCGCCAAGAAAGGAGAAGGATAATTGAGGTGCTTCGCCACGATCACTTTCCTGTTGAAGAGGGATGCCCGCACCGTCCAGGGAAGCGATCGGTACTCAGGAGGCTGGCGATCAACTGCGAAGTGCACGAACTGCTGGCTGGCCGCAAATCCCCGAATGACACTCCAGGGAATGTATCTTTTAAACCCGTAGGAGCTGCAGTCAATGATGCCGCTCTCGGTAATGGTGAGACTGAATCGGTTTAATACGGGCCGCCACATGGAGATCAAACGACAGAGAGACAGGACCCATGCCAGTGCAACAAAGAATGTGATCCACTCATGCCGCCAGCTGCCCCACAGGATCCGCACCGCAGGCGCACCTATGAGGATGAACAGAACTCCGATGAAAAGAGCCACTGGGCGCTTTCCTTCGAAATATATGGGACCGTAAGCCGCATCCCGTACCTGGCTCAGGTCTAATGGTTCCAGGCACATATCCCGCCCCTCAGTCGTTTCAGATGGCTCCTCTTCCAAACTCGCCGACACAGGAGGGCTTGCATCAGAGGCAGCCATTCACGTACATCTCTTCTCTGCGTCCCTCCGACAGCGACGATGGTCCACTCAGATCAATCATCACCAGGTCACTATAGCTCAGAGGCAAGCCGGGACGCCTTTCAGACAACGAATCCAGATGGAGCTTGAAGTCCTTCGGGCCGTCCCTGAATGGGAGGATGCTACGCAGTCTTTCCACCCTTTTTGGGTCGACAAAAAGACTCTCAATCCATTCTGGATACAGCCGCGCCGATGCAATCAGTATATTGAAGCTGTCGACATCGCCCACGGCATTCAGTAGCGGAAAAAACACTTGCGGTCGCGCCACTCCATAGGACCGTGCCCCCCCTGAGACGCCCTCCTACTCACCTGCTGACTACAGACGACATTCCATTTACTATATGTCTCCCCCTGGAATCTGCACACAAGCCCCTTCCAGGAGCGAATATCCTTCCAAGACACCTCAAGCACTCGATCTTCGAGGCGTTGATACATTCCATCCGCAAACAGATCAATATCACCTGGATGCTGCATCCGCTTCCGACGCTTCCACCAATAGTAAATAACTGAGCCAAACAGAAAGATACCTATCGTCACAAAAATCGTTAAAGAAACTACCGCCGGAGCACCCTCCTCCGGATCGGTTAAGAATAATGCGACCCCACCAAAAGTCAGTAATGTCCATGCCAGCCTCAGCAGAATCGATGAAATTAAAGGGTCGAAGTTTCTGTCCGCAAGGATCCTCGCACCCCGCTCAATCCACATTACTGCCGGGATCCGCACCTGATAATCACACATTCGGTCTGAACGATATGCGTTGGCCCTTGCGCACGCACCGCTAGCGAGTATCAAAACACATGAAGTATAACTTGCTGCGAGATTACCTGTCATCTCAAATAAACACACGAAGTACACAAACATCGCAGCTACAACTGTCCAGATGATTACAAAGCACCATGTAGACAGTTTCGCCCTACCATACGCGATCACCCATTCTTTTTCAGCCAGGGAAAGAATACTTTGATGAGATTCGCTCACCTATATCATCCTTCCTACTCACATCCCACGCCTACGGATTCGCACCGCTGGTTCAACTTCTCCTACAACAACGACTCTTCAGGACGTGACAATGAAAGAATCTCAGTAAGTGAACCAACGCGATCTTGTGACGAGAGTAAGGTACTGGCCCATGCAGGGTCAGTCCATGCAGTCCAGATAAATGTATACATGGCATCATTATCGACAACCGGAGTCAGGAGTATTCCGAAGTTTTGTGGACGCTCACCTAAGTATCGTTTCGGTTTTCGATTCCCAAAGCGACGAACCTGCTTCCTACTGACTGCATTCCATAGGTCCGTATACTCACCCATGTTACTTCTTCGCCCTCCCTCCCATACATTAATGTCCTGCCACGACACTTCAACAACTCGATCAGCAACACGTTGCCGAATTCCTTGAGGAGTCAGCGCAATGTCTCCAGGATACCGTCTACGCCTATATCTTACCCAAGCATAATGTACACACCGTGCGAAGGATATTAACGCCACAGCAGTTAGTAGCGCGAGTGCCACATACGTGACAGGAATGCCATCCATTCCATCTTCGGGGTCAACTATTATCAGGATAATCCCGATAACAGCCAACAGGAATGATATCCAGAATATAATGAACGACAATAGAGGGTCGAAGTTCTTGTCGGCAACCAGTCGAACCCCAGTTTGCTCCCACACAATTTCCGGAACCAACACAGCGTAACCAAATACTCGGGACGAGAACAGGTAGTATGCGCACATCCCAAAGGAGGCCAGAACAAGAGAGACATAGCCGAACTTCTCCTCAACAGAACCATGTGCTATATCGTCGAGGCGCCACAATACAAGCAGGAAACCAACGCCCATCAATGGCCATATCAGAGCAAGTAGCCAGTCGGTGATACCGCGCGAGTTGCACCTACTAACTCGAGCGGTTCGCAGAGCCTCGTCGTCAGTTCTCATGTGTCATCCTTTGGCGGATAGCACGCCTTATTTCTGAATTGTCAATACGCTAAGTACACGACCGAGAATGAGCAAGCATGTCCCCTGAATACAGCAACTGCTGATTGGGCTTTTCATAACTTGGTGCACTTAGTATGTTCATGACTCGCTCAGCACGATCGTGTGAACTGAATAGTTCACGAGCCCAACCCGGATTGCTTTGAGCGGCGTCAATTAATGCATGCATTGCACGCACGTCACTGGCGGGACTCAGAACGAGAGTCAAACACTGAAGTCGCCTACTCTGAAACGCTACTGGATCACGCGATGCAGGAAAAGATACTTCGTGATTGCTTGCAGTAGTCCATAAATCACGAAATGTGCCAAGATCACTTCGTTTCATCCCTCGCCAACCCTCAATATCCTGCCAGGATGCACACGCAATGTAATTTCCATACCGCTGCCGAACACCCTCTGGAAACAGTTCAAGGTCTCCAGGATACTGCTGGCAAGCACGTCTCAAAATCCAGAATTGCACCACTCGAACTAGAAAGAATATTCCAACAACAAGCAGAATAATAGAAAATACGAGTGTAACGGATCGTCGATTCGACCCATCGGACCACAACACCAATGCCATTGCAAGACCCAGAGACGCTACTGCACATCCCGCACGAAGAACGATGGAGGCGATATGTGGGTCGAATTTGGAGTCAGCCACCACCAGCACTCCAGAAGGCCTCTGCTTCACTTCTGGAAATACAACCCAATGACCGGCTGATCTTGAAGCAAGCAAAGCGTAGGCTCCGACACACACTGAAGCGAATACTATGGATGCATGGCCAATGAATGGCATGGCCGACTTGAAAGACCTATCCACAGACCAATCAAGGAGAACAAATCCAACTCCCAGAACTGGCCACAGTACGGCGAAAAACCAGGTGTGCCATTCAGGCTTTCCGATCACACTCGTTCCAGAATAGCGACGCATGTTACCCATAGTTCCATCATCACCTATTAATCACCATCCCAGTTTGTCCCATGTCTTTTTCGCAGTGTCACCTATTCCCTTAGCCACATCAACAACTCCATTCCCCACATCCTTTGCAGTGTTCATCGCACCATTCACCACACTACGCTCCAAGTCTGCTGCAGCAGTAAGTCCTTCTCCCGCAGCGTGCATCACGCCTTTGTTGTCTTCGTACAATGAATCGACAAATTTATCGGTCATCGTCGACACTTCCATGGAGATGGCGACGCCAACAACGAATCCAATAGCACCACCTATGGCGGTACCTGGGCCAGGAAACACTGATCCGATAGCCGCTCCAGTAAGTGATGAAGCAGCAATTCCTGCAGCGGAGCCCGTAGCAGTGGCTGCTACATTAGAAACGAAAGCCTGCTCGCCAGATTCACCGCGCTGTCGGTCAGCCCAGTAGCCGATTCCTGTACCCACAACCGCCAGTGCTGCGCCACCAATTTTTACGGAGTTACCCAACTTGCTCCCCGGCGCTCCACCCTTATAGGATGCGGCTTGCCCCTTCATGCCTCTACCCTTGAGTTCAAGGCGTGTGGCTTCATTCAACGCAGCATTTGCGGCGCGAGCATTAGCTGGATTTCGCACACCTTGAGAAAGCCCACCTACAATCATCTTTTCCATTCCTTTACTCATGCTAATCAAACGACTGCCTTCGGCAGTCAGAGCACGCCGCACATGTATAGTCCACAAGGGTGGCGCTGCACTCCGAACAGCTTCCGCAACAATACTGAACATTTGGTAGTCATTTTTCACTCGATCAACATCCTTAGACGTCATCGATGAGCGAAGATCTTGCTGTCCAGTGGCAAGCTTCGAATTCGCCGTGGACATACGTACAGACAAACTTGAGTATAGTGCGGCTTTCTTTGTATCCGCGGTGTCTTTTGGTTCTTGCACTACCGTTCCACTGACCACAAGGCCACCTGCCGTAGCATCACTTCTGACGCACTCCGCCTCAGTCTTCACTGAAAGAAGAATCGATGCATAGGTCGTGAGTACCGTCGCGATGTCTGTGATACGAGTCGAAAGGGAGTCACTGGCGCCCACAGCATCGGCCAACCAGCTGACAATCGCTTCGGCGGTTTCGCCCTGCCATTCCGACCCAAGGATCGTCCTGGCTGAGGAGAATCTATCTCCAGACGCACTTACTGCCGGTTCCAAAGACGAAGTCAACCAGTCGGCTAAACTAGTGATTTGTTCTGGCTTTCCTTCAACCTTTGTCTCAATAGCCATCGTTTACTCTTTTCCCCACATCAAGGCTTGGGCACCGTCACTGACTTGCTGGTCTGTCGCTGAGAAACCTTCTACAGTTCCACGTAGCTTGTTGGAGAAACCATCAATTCCACTACTTATCTCATCCGTATAGCCAGTCACCTCTAAGAGTGCGCCCACTATCGCCTCAGACACATCCCCTGCGTCAACTTCTGCGGGACCACTACCGCGACATGCGCTGATTAAATCCTGAGCAATCGTCAGGCCTGAGATAGCCGATTTTGCTGCGGCGCTATCAATCTTTACCGTTCCACTCATCGCTGGTCCTCCGGAATTCTGATGTCCTGAAGAATAATGTCGTAGTGTTGCAGATTCTGCGCTTCCTGGAGAGCGTCCCAGTCCAACAGCGCCCAGTGAACATCGCCGGCCAAGTCGATCAATCGATCCAGAGCGGTGTAGACCAGAAGCGCGACCCGGCCGTCATCCAGATTCCTGTAGGCCAGATGGTTGATCCCATCGTCTCCAGGTGTACAGGGCACGTAGACGACGGGAGGCATCGGCAGCTCCCGCTTTCGTTCACTTACCGGTGGGGTCTCGGTGTCCTGCGGCAGACTGCTCTGCTTTGGCGGAGCAGTCTACTGGGGCGGCTCGTTCGGGGACAAGAGATAGTAGTCGTGGGGCATGGGTATACGTTACACAACCGAAATACAGACGGCAGCAAGTTCCGGATAGGAGTCTTCATGCCTTCATCAAGGATCCGCCCGCTGCCCGCAGGGAGCCCATAGCGACGTCGTCGACCATCACCACTGACGCCGCCGCGGGCCGGCCTCGGCACCCAACCGGCCTCCCGGCCCCGCCCCCTGCCGAACCGGCCTACTCGTAGGCGGGCTCAGGGGTGACGTCGCGCGCCATGTTGGCGAAGCGCGACACGTGCCCCTGGAAGGCCACCGGGATGGTGCGGGTCTGCCCGTTACGGTGCTTGGCCACGATGATGTCGGCCTCGCCGGGGCGCTCCTCGTTGTTGTAGTACTCCGGGCGGTGCAGCAGGATGATGATGTCCGCGTCCTGCTCCAGGGAGCCGGACTCGCGCAGGTCGCTCATCTGGGGCTTGTTGCCAGTGCGCTGCTCAGGACCGCGGTTGAGCTGGGCGACGGCGATCACCGGGATCTCCAGCTCCTTGGCCAGCAGCTTGAGGGAGCGGGAGAACTCGGAGACCTCCTGCTGGCGCGACTCGACCCGCTTGCCCGAGCTCATGAGCTGGAGGTAGTCGATGACCATGAGCCCCAGGTTGTGCTGCTGCTTCATGCGCAGCGCCTTGGAGCGGATCTCCGGCATGGTGAGGTTGGGCGAGTCGTCGATGAACAGCGGCGCGTTGGAGACGGGGTTGTAGGCCACGGCGACGTCGGTCCAGTCCCGGTCCTCCATCTGGCGAGAACCGCGCAGCTTGTTCATGTCCACGCTGGACTCGGCGGCCAGAATGCGCATCATGAGCTCCATGCGCCCCATCTCCAGGGAGAAGTAGCAACTGGTGATGCCGTGGTGGATCGAGGCCGAGCGGCAGAAGTCCACGGCGAGCGTGGACTTACCCATGGCGGGGCGCGCAGCCACGATGATCATCTGTCCGGGGTGGAGCCCGCCGGTGAGCTCATCGAGCTCGATGAAGTCGGTGGGCACTCCGGTCAGCGCCCCGTTCTCGCGGTTCTGGGCGGCCTCGATCTCAAGGTTGGCCTCCCCCAGGAGCTCGGAGACGGCGACGTAGTCCTCCTTCTCCCCCTCGTGATGGGCCACCGAGTAGACCTCGGCCTCGGCCAGCGTGACGAGCTCGGCGATGTCGCCGGCGTCGGTGGAGTACCCCAGCTGGGTGATGCGGGTGCCGGCCTGGACCAGGCCGCGCATGAGCGCCTTGTCCTTGACGATGCGGGCGTAGTAGCCGGCGTTGGCGGCCGTGGGCACGGTGGCCATGAGGGAGGCCAGGTAGGGCGCGCCACCGATGCGCTCGAGCTCACCGCGCCGAGAGAGCTCATCGGCCACGATCAGCGGGTCGGCGGGCTCGGAGCGGTTGTAGACCTCGACGATCGCGTCGAAGATCGACTCGTGGGCCGAGCGGTAGAACTCCGGGCCGCGCAGGACGTCGATGACGTCGGTGATGGCCTCCTTGCTCAGGAGCATGCCGCCCAGCGTGGCCATCTCGGCCTCGAGGTCCTGAGGCGGGAGACGGTCGAAGGCGGCACTATCGGTGCGGACGCTTCCGCCGTCGGCGCCCCCATCCGGGCCGGCCTGAGCGCCCATGCCGTTGTCCATCCGGCCACCTTCCGCACTATCACACCGGCTGGCACCGGCCCGTCCTAGCGCTCCCGACGACGTCGTGCCCCGCCAGGAAGACGCTCGCCCGCATAGAGCGCGCGCGTGACGATAACGCCATCGGGCAGGCCCCGCAAACTCTCAAGTTCACCCGCCTTGGGGATATCGGCATCGTCGCTGTGGGAAGACCCCCAGAGCCTGGGGACAGAGGTGGGCAGGCTGTGGATACGGATGTGCACACTGGAGGCGACTCTCCCACAGGCAGGCGACTTTTCGTTGAGATACCAGGAATCTGAGGGTTCAGGCTTCCTATAGGTTCTTCCCACGACATCACAATGTGATCTGTGGACAAGTGGGTAAACCTGTGGACAAACATCATCTTCGACTTGAGGTCCGCACCGTTTGTGACTCCCCTACAGGGTGGTCCGTTCCAGTTATCCCCAACCCCCGGCATCTCGGCCGAACATCGGCTTCATCAGGCATATCCTCAGCAAGTATTCAGCCTTCTAGTACTTTCCTTGGACTCGAATAGTTGTGCAATCCCCCAGGACAATCCCGGCGATCCGTAGCCTTGGTCACGCCCACGGCCCACCCCTGCGACCTCATCCTCAACCTCATCCTCAACCTGGTCGAGAGGACCACCCCGAGCAGTCTCCCTCCGCGCCCGGAGCCTGCACTCGGCGCCTACCCTCGAGCGCTCCGCAGTGGCGGCCACGCGCTCCTCCCCTTCCCACGCGATCCCGTCCGACGACTGCCGACGGCTGATGCTCCGGCGCGGAACCCTGGTCCACAATGGGGGCCGTGCCCGACACCAGTCACCCCGCCTCCAGCAGCCTCAACCGTCAGGTCCTGTTCCTGGCCGTGCCCGCCCTGGGGGCACTCATCGCCGAGCCGCTCTTCGTCCTGGCGGACTCGGCGATGGTCGGACACCTTGGCGCGGTGAGCCTGGCGGGCCTGTCCCTGGCCTCAACGATTTTGACGACGACGGTGGGCCTGTTCGTCTTCCTGGCCTACGCCACCACGGCGACGACGGCACGGCTGTTCGGGGCCGGACGGCGCTCCGAGGGCCTGCGGGCCGGCGTCGACGGCATGTGGCTGGCGCTCCTGCTGGGGCTGGGGGCGGGCGCCTTCCTGGGGCTGACCGCCCCCTGGCTGACCGCGGCGATGGGCGCCAACGGCGCGGTGGCTCAGGCGGCCGTCGCCTACCTGCGCGCCTCCTGCCCGGGACTGCCCGGCATGTTCGTCGTTCTGGCGGCCACCGGCGTGCTGCGCGGCCTGCTGGATACGCGCACGCCCTTCGTCGTGGCCACCGGCGGAGCGGTCTTCAATGTCGTCGTCAACGCGATCCTGCTCTACGGCGTCGGGATGGGGATCGCGGGCTCGGGCGCCGGCACCGCGATCGCGCAGACGGCCATGGCGCTGGCGCTGGCCACTCCGATCACCCGGGCGGCCCGGGCGGCCGGCGTGGGACTGCTCCCCCACCGCCAGGGTCTGCGGGCCTCCCTGGGCAGTGGGACGCCCCTGCTCATCCGTTCACTGAGCCTGCGGGTGGCGATCCTGGCGACCGTGTGGGCGGCGACCGCGCTCGGGGAGGTGTCGCTGGCCGCGCATCAGGTGGTCAACGCCCTGTGGACCTTCGCGGCCTTCGCCCTGGATGCGCTGGCTGTGGCGGCGCAGGCTCTCATCGGCACCGCCCTGGGACAGGCCCAGAGGGCGGATACGGACTCCGCCGAGCCAGACGCTGAGGCCCTCACCGAGGAGGAGGCGGGGGCTGCTGCGGCGACCGCCGGCTGGTCCATTGACGAGCTCCTGAAGCGCATGCTGGCCTGGGGCGCCGGGACGGGTGTCCTCATCGGGCTGCTCATGGCGGTGGGCGCTGCCTGGTTGCCCTGCGCCTTCACCTCCGATGCGGGCGTCATCGCGGCCGCCACCCCGACGCTCCTGGTCGCGGCGAGCGCACAGCCACTCGCCGGCGTCGTCTTCCTGCTCGACGGCGTGCTCATGGGCGCCGGCGACGGCCGCTACCTGGCCCGGGCGGGCCTGGTGACGCTGGTGCCCTATGTGCCGCTCGCGCTGCTCATCGGAGGCGGCGTGCTGCCAGGGGCTGGCGGGGCGACGTCGGGCCTGGTGCTGCTGTGGATCGCCTTCGCCTGGGTCTTCATGGCCGCCCGCGGCGCCACCACCTACCTGCGCTCACGCGGCACCGCCTGGCGCCACTGACCTACCCCTCGCCGACCGGCCCTTCCCGCGCTGTCGTGCTTTACGCCTCGAGGTCGAGGGTTAAGGCTACGACCTCGCGACCTACCCTACGATCCGGACCGCCGGCACGAGGCCGTCACCCCGTGGCCACAGCGCTGTACGTTCCCTGCTGCATCCACAGGGCTCCGATGCTGCGGTGGCCACCTCTCCCACCCGCCCATCACGCTTGCGACATGGAGCCCTATCCCGAACCGCCTCAGCTGCCGCCCGTTGTCGCGTCCGCTGGCCCACCGGCCGCCATGCGCAACCCCGTCAGGCTCCTTCGTGGTGTCTATGGGG
>ERZ772964.827-NODE-827-length-12204-cov-17.3584_pt1 | contig 12204 bp, 8 predicted proteins | sample MGYA00580675_ERZ772964 | MGnify/ENA primary metagenome ERZ772964 (study PRJEB29015, sample SAMEA2737941) | human oral metagenome | biome: human oral; feature: human-associated habitat; material: dental | place: China | collected 2139 ...
TCTGGGCGGCCTCGGTGTCGAGGTCGAAGACGACCTCCATGTGGTCGGAGATGAACCCGAAGGGGGCCACGACGACGCCCCCGGGGCGGTCCGCGGGGCTGCCGTTGGTGAGCTGCCCGGCGGCCAGGGCCTCGAGGTGGTCGTTGACATCGGGCTCGAGCCAGCGGGCCTGGGGCGGGCCGGAGCGCGAGCAGTAGACGAGGTCGGACTCCACCTCCTCCAGGCCGAGGCGACGGGCGACCTCGGGCACGAGGACGGCGGCGAGGGCCCTGTGCTGGGCGACATAGGAGACCTCCGTGGACAGATCCGCGGCGACGCCGGGCTCGCGCGGTCCAGCTGGCCGCCCGGCGGGCTGTCCCGCACCAGCCGACTCCGAGGCACCGTCGGATTCGGGGGTCGGGGCGGAGCCGACCTCCATGCCCAGGGGGATGGAGTGGGTGACGAGGACGAGGCGTACGTCCGCTGCGGCCACCCCCTGCTCGGCGAGAGCGCCGTAGGCCTCGACGATCGCGTCGACGTTGGCCTCCAGCAGGCCGGGAGTGTTGTAGTAGGGACGCGTCTTGTCCACGGTGAGGTCGACGGGGGCGCCGCCCTCTCCGCCGACCCGGGCGGCGGCGTCGGCCTCGAAGCCGTCACCGGTGGAGCCGTCCGCTCCGGCGGCGAGCAGGGCGGCGGCGCCGGCCAGGTCCTCGCGGTACTGGCGGCACCCGGAGTAGGAGCCGAAGGCGGCGGTGGGCAGGGCCAGGACGTGACGGGCGCCGGCGTCGGCGAGCTCGCGCAGGGCCTGGCTGACGAAGGGGTGCCAGTTGCGGTTGCCGACGACGACTGGCAGCGTCGAGCCGCGCTCGGCCAGGCGGGCCTGGAGGGCGTCGCGCAGCTCGGCGTTGCGCGCGTTGATCGGGGAGGCGCCGCCGAATCCCTGGTAGTGGCCGGAGACCTCCAGGAGGCGCGAGTCGGGCACGCCGCGGCCGGCGGTGGCGTTGCGCATGAAGGGCAGGACGTCCTCGGGCCGGCGGGGCCCACCGTAGGACAGCAGGAGGACGGCGTCGTAGGGGGCCAGCGGGTCGGTGGCCGGGATACTGGCCGGGATGCCGGCGAGGTCGGGCACGGGCGCGGCGGCGTCAGTCATGGGTTCCTCCTACGGGATCCAGGCCGAGGACGAGCTCGAGGGCCTGGCGATAGGCATCCTCGTGGCCGTCCTGGCCGGCACGGCGAGCCATGACGGTGGGCTGGTGGAGGAGGCGGGCGGCCAGGTGGTGGAGGGCGCGCTCGGCCTGGGCCAGGGTGATGACCGGCTCGTCCGAGGCTTGAGAGGGGGCCTCGGGAGCGGCCTCTGAGGCGGTCTCGGACGCGGCCACCGAGACGGCGACCGCCCCGTCGGAACCGGAGGCGCTGTTCGCGCGGACCACGCCGCCGCCGGCGACCACACGGGCCTCGGCCCGCCCGTCCACCGAGGGCACGGTCGAGGCCGGCAGCCGGGACTGCAACGGCCGCAGGCGCTCGATCTCCTCCGTGACGACCTTGCCGACGTGCGAACGCAGGGCGGTGATGAGCGGGTCCATGCTGCGTCCGGCCAGGGTGCGCTCGAAGTCGTCGGCCTCGGCGTCGACGATGGCGCGGGCGGCGTCGACCTGCCGGACCTCGGCGTCGGGGACGGCGTCGCGCACACCGGGAAGGTCGAGGTGGACGACGCCGGGCAGGGCGCGGACGGCCTCGTCGACGTCGCGGGTCAGGGCCAGGTCGAGGATGACCAGGGGGCGGCCGGCGCCCCCGGCCGAGCGGAGCCGCTCGGCGGCCACGGGGGCGACGACGTCGGCGGTGAGGACCGGTCCGCCCACGCCACGGCAGGTGACGACGAGGTCGGACCGGACCATGGCCTCGGGCAGGGAGTCCGTGGGCACGGCGCGCAGGTCGTGGCCGGCGGCGAAGGTCTCGGCCCGGTTGGAGGCGGAGAAGACGGCGATGTCGGTCAGGCCGCGGGCGCGCAGGGCGGCGACGGTGGCCCCGGCGTAGGAACCGGTGCCTACGATGAGGGCGCGGCAGCCGATCAGTGGCGGCAGATGGCCGGCGGCCTGATCAATGCCGACGGCGACGACGCTGCGACCCTGGCTGGAGAGCTCGGTGTCGTGAGCAACCCGGCGGGCGGTGGCCGAGGCTCGCTCGATGATTCGCACGAGGTCGGGACTGAGTGTGCCCTCGGCGGCGGCGGTCTCGGCGGCACGGCGGACCTGGCCGACGATCTGGGCCTCGCCGACCACCATGGAGCTCAGGCCCGCGGCGATGGCGAGCATCTCGCGGCGAGCGGCCGCGCCGGCCAGGTGGGACAGACTCAGGGACCCCGGAGCCAGGCCCGCGCGCTCGGCGAGGAAGGATGCCACGGCCTCGCCCAGGCCGGACGGCGCGGCGTCGGCGGACGAGGCCCAGGCGGCGGAGCCGTGCGTGGCGGAAGCGCGGGAGTCCGAGCCGTGGGCGGCGGAACCGGGCAGCGGGTGGAGGGCTGCCGGGCACCCGGTGTCGGCCCAGGAGTCGGCGTCGATCAGGAGGGCCAGACGGTTGCAGGTGGACAGGACGACGACCCCGCGCAGCGCGGGGACCGCCTCCAGGAGGTCCGGACCCAGTCCCGGGGCGACCGCCCCCAGCCGGGCGACGACGTCGAGGCCCGGCAGTCGGTAGTCGGCGGAGAGAAGATGAGTAGTCACAGCGAGCGCTATTGAAACATCACTGCGGCGTGCGGGCACAATAGCGGCGTGGCGACGCACTCCAACGTCAAGACAATGTGTCACCACCATATTTCTGACACCATGTCAGCACCTGACCGGTATCCGGAAGATCGCATCATCACGCGAAATAAACCCTCTCTGACCACTGCTTACAGGAGGCAATCGAATATGTCTCACATTCAGTTCCCCTATCGCAGGGAGAATACGCGGCGTCAGCATTCTTCATCCGGTAATAGCGATTTCGTCACCGAGGCTTCACACAATTCAATCGAGCGCGAGCAGGCGGCCCGTAAGCCCGATCCGACCGGCATCGAGGCGGGGACGGGCCGGGAGGCAGACGGCGCCGAGTGCCGGAGGGAGGGCGTCGGAACCACCGCGCACCCCGCGATCCTGGAGGCCCTGGCGGGCCGGCGACCCGCCCGCACACCCGTGTGGTTCATGCGTCAGGCGGGCCGGTCCCTGCCGGAGTACCGCGCGCTGCGGGAACGCGCCGGCGTCCCGATGCTGGAGGCCTGCCTGGACCCGGGGCTCGCGGCCGAGGCGACGCTGCAGCCGGTGCGCCGCCACGGCGTTGACGCGGCCGTTCTCTTCTCCGACATCATGGTGCCGCTGCGCCTGGCGGGAGTAGGGGTGCGGATCGAGGAGGGCGTGGGGCCGGTTCTGGACGCCCCGGTGCGCAGCGCGGGCGAGGTGAGTGAGCTGGTCGCCCACCGCCTCGGCGATGGCCCCGATGCACGGGGCACGGCGGGCGCTGAGGGTGTGGCGGCGGTCCAGGAGGCGGTGCGCCGCGTCGTCATCGAACTCGGCAGCCCTCAGGCGCCGGGCGTGCATGAGGGCCTGACTGAGCGGGCGCGCGCGGGACTGCAGCACAGCGCCGGGCCGGCCGGCTGGACGCCGGTGCTCGCCTTCGGCGGGGCGCCCTTCACGCTGGCGGCCTACCTCGTCGAGGGCCGGCCCAGTCGCGACCACCTGGCGGCGCGCACGCTCATGCGCTCCGACCCCGAGTCCTGGGACCGGCTCATGACGTGGTGCGCCCGCCTGACGGGCGAGTTCATCGCCATTCAGGTGCGCGCCGGGGCGGCCGCGGCCCAGCTCTTCGACTCCTGGGCGGGCTCGCTATCGCCACGCACCTACCGCGAGCGGGTGGCGCCCTACTCGGGGCTCGCGCTGGAGACGGCCCGGGGCGCGCTCTCCCCCACCACTGGTCAGGCTGCGCCCCTCATCCACTTCGGGACCGGAACGGCCCGGTTGCTGGGGCTCATGCGGCAGGGGGCCGACGCCGTCGGGATCGATGAGCGCATCGAGCTCGGTGAGGCGATCGAGACTCTGGCCCAGGCCGACCCGCAGGCGGGGCCCTGCCCGGTTCAGGGCAACCTCGACCCGGCTCTGCTGGCGGCGCCGTGGCCGCTGGTGGCCGAGGAGGTGGACGCGGTCCTGGCCGCCGGGCGTGCGGCGCCGGGACACGTGGTCAACCTGGGGCACGGGGTGCCGCCGGCCACCGATGCGGATGTGCTCACCCGGATCGTGGCGCGGGTGCACGGCTCGGCCGACTGGGAGGCCGTGGCGCTGGCCGGCTGGGACGCCGTCGCGGAGACGAGGGCGGGAGCTGCGGCGGGGACGAAGGCGGACACCGGAGCCTGCGCCGGACCAGGCTCGGACGAGGAGGCGCAGGCGGCAGCCGGCGGGCGGAGCGTCAGCAGGCAGGACCGGCAGGCTCCGGGCCGGCAGGCGCCGCGGGGACCAGGTGGAAGGCCCCTGGCCCGCACGTCGCGTCGCCCCGAGCGGGGAGATCGCTGAATGGCTGGGCACGCGCAGCACGCCGAGAGCCACAAGGCGCCGGCCCAGCGGTGGGACGCGCTCGTCGTCGGCGGCGGGATCGCGGGGCTGACAGCGGCCTGGGACCTGGTGCGCGCCGGGCTGCGGCCGCTGCTCATCGAGGCGCGCGGCTACACCGGCGGGCTCGTCGCAGCCGGGCCGATCGCCGGGGTGCGGATGGACCTGGGCGCCGAGGGCTTCGTGGTGCGCGGCCAGGCGGCTACCTCGATGCTGGCCGAGCTCGGTCTGCGCACCGCTGCCCCGCACGGTCGGCCCCGGCTCTTCCTGCCGCCGCTGGCACCGGGCGACGGCGAGGAGCCGTCCGGCTGGGCCCTGCACCGGTTTCCCGACGACGCCTACCTGGGGATCCCCGCGGACCCGCTGGCGTCCGATGTCGTCGCCATCATCGGGGAGGCCGCCGCGCGCCGGGCCACGCAAGACGCCGACCTGCCCGGAACCGTGGGAACCGGCCCTGAGGATCCGGCCGACCTGGCCTCCTTCGTGTCCGCGCGGATGGGGGCCAGCGTCCTGGACCGGCTCGTGCGCCCGATCGTCGCCGGCATCCACTCGGCGGACCCGGCGGACCTGGCCGCCGACGTCGTTGTGCCGGGCCTGCGGCGGGCCACGGCGGAGCAGGGGTCCCTGAGTGCCGCCGTGGCGGCGGTGCTGGAGCGGCGTCGGGCCCGCCGGGACGGGGCGGGCGGACGGAGCGTGGACGCGGCCGTCGAGGGCGGACTGTTCCGGCTCACCGACGCGCTGCGCGAGGCGATCGAGGCCGGTGGCGGGAGCGTACGCACCCGCACCGGCGCTCAGTGGCTGCAGCCGGCCGGCGGCGAGGACAGCGAGGGCGGGCGTCGTTCCGCCTGGCGGGTGGGGATCGCACCGACGCGGCGCGGGCCGACGCCGTCGGACGAGCCTGTGCCGGACGGGGCCGAGGAGGTCGTGGCTACCGACCGCGTCATCCTGGCCTGCTCAGCACGTGCAGCGCTGCGCCTTCTGCGGGGGGTTCCCGGGCTGCCCGCGAGCGCCACGGACCTGACCGTGCCGGTGGGGGCGCCGATCGCGCGCTTCACGCTGGTGGCCCGGGCACCGGGACTGGGCGGGGAACCGGTGGGATCGGGCCTGCTCGTCGCGCCGGCGGAGCAGGCGGCCTCACACGAGGTGTCCTGCCCGGCCCGGGCCAAGGCGCTGTCGCACCTGAGCGCCAAGTGGCCGTGGGTCGGTGAGGAGCTGCGCGCGCTGCACGGACCGGACGTCCACGCGCTGCGGCTGTCCTACGGCCGGCCCGGCCAGCCGCGCCCGGAGGTGGACCTGTCGGTGGCGTTGGCCGACGTCGCCGCCCTGACCGGGGTGCGGATCGAGCCGGAGGCGGTGATCGACCACATGCTGGTGCGCTGGGACGGGACGCTGCCACCGGTGACCCCCGCTTACCGGGAGCGCACGACCTGTCTGGAGGAGCTGCTCGCGTCGGTCGCGGGAGTGGAGGTCACCGGAGCGTGGGTGGCGGGGACCGGGATCGCGGCCGTCGTCGGGCACGCCCGCGCCGCCGCCGCACGCCTGGTGGGCTCGCCTGATGAGTGAGGCGACGCGCCAGGACGGGGGACGTTGTCGCGTTCGTATATTAGGTCGCGAGCTCGTACCCCCTCGGTACGAGGTCGAGCCCAACGGTACGAACGCGACGAATGAGAACTGCGCACGAGGAGGGGATGCATGACCACGACGGGGACGGACTCCGGACGGATTCGGCTGGGCACGCGCGGTTCGCGCCTGGCGCTGACCCAGTCCGGGCAGGTCGCCGAGGCGCTGATGGCGGCCGGCGCTCCCGGCGAGGGCTCCGGCGCGCGGCGTGATGGTCTGGACATCGACCTGGTCACCGTGCGCACGGACGGCGACGGCGATCGCACCCCCCTGCGCAGTCTCGGCGGGGTCGGGGTCTTCGCGGCCCGGCTGCGCCATGCGCTCCTGGACGGCGAGGTGGACCTGGTGGTCCACTCCTTCAAGGACCTGCCCACCCAGCCGGTCGAGGGCCTGGAGGTCATCTGCGTGCCGCCGCGTGAGGACCCGCACGACGCCCTGTGCGCCCGCGACGGGCTGACCCTGGCCACTCTGCCGGAGGGGGCCCGCGTGGGCACCGGCTCGCCGCGCCGGGCCGCCCAGCTGCTGGCCACCCGCCCGGACCTGGAGGTGGTGGACCTGCGCGGCAACGTGCCCACGCGCCTGGCGCGGGTGCGGGGGCTGGAGGCGGTCGGCGTCGGCACCGATGAGCCGGTGGCGCCGAGCCGGGCGGATGCCACCGGCGACCTCGACGCGGTGGTGCTCGCCCTGTCGGGGCTGCGGCGCCTGGGACTGGAGCACTGCGCGAGCGAGGTCCTGGACCTCGAGACGATGCTGCCCGCGCCGGCTCAGGGTGCCCTGGCCGTGGAGGCGAGGGCGGGAGAGTGCTCCACCGCGCTGGCCCGGGCGGTGGCGGTGCTCGACGATGAGCCCACGCGCCTGGCGGTGACGGCGGAGCGGGCGCTCATGGCCCAACTCGGTGCGGGCTGCGCGGCGCCGGTGGGGGCCTGGGCTCACCTCAGGGGCGGCGACCGCGAGCCGCGAGCGCTCGTGCTGCGGGCGGTGGTCACCTCGCTCGACGGCGGACAGGAGGTCGGCTGCGAGCTGAGCACCGAGCTGCCCGAGGCCTCTGGGGGGCCGGGGGCTCCCGGGAATACGGCGGCGGTTCGTGCGGCCGAGGCGCTGGGGGCCAGGGCGGCCGAGGTCCTGTTGGAGGACGGTGCCGCCCAGATCGTCGACCTGCACGCCAGCAAGCCCCGGCGGGACTGAGGCCATGGAGGACTCCACCGCACGCAATGACTCAGCCGAGTACCTGACGGGCCGCCCCCGAGAGGGCAGCGGGGCGCCGCTGTCGGGGCGGGTGGTTCTGCTGCCTCGGCTCAAGGAGGGCGACCGCATCGCCTCGGCGCTGGAGCGGGCTGGGGCGAGGGTGCTGCGGGCTGCCGTGACCCGGACGGTTCCGGGGGATGCGGCGGCGCTGGAGGCGGCCGCGCGCAGGATCGCGGCGGGCGAGGCCGCCTGGCTGGTGCTCACCTCGGCCCGGACCGTTGCGGCACTGGCACCGTACCTACACGTTCCGGTGCCCTCGGCGCTGCGGGTGGCAGTCGTCGGTCCGGCGACCGCGCGCGCCTGGGCAGAACTCGCCGGAGCCACCCCCGACCTGGTGGCCCGGGGATCGGCCGCTGCCCTCCTGGGGGAGCCCGTGCTCGCCGGCCCACCGCCAGCACCGAACGCTGCGCGGCGCGTGCTGCTGCCGGCCTCGGCCCTGGCCGACCCGGCCTTGGGGGACGGCCTGCGTCGGGCGGGCTGGGAGGTGGAGCAGGTGGCCGCCTACACGACCATCACGGCCGACGCCCACGACCTGCTCCCGGGCCTGGCGAGCACGTGGGGCACCGGCGGTGTGGACGCGGTCGTGCTCACCGCCCCATCCACGACGCGGGCCGTCCTGGAGCTGCTCGGCCCGCCGCCGCAGGGAACTGGGTTGGTGGCCATCGGTGCCACCACGGCGGCGGCAACCCGCGGGCTCGGCCTGCCGGTCGCTGCCGTCGCCCCCTCCCCCACGCCCGAGGGGGTCCTCCAAGCCACTATCGACGTCACGACGTCGGACCCAACGCTATCCACCACTCCCCCACTCAGGAGCACCTCATGACCGACGCCCTTCGACCGGCCGCCGACTTCCTGTCGCGCCGCTCCGTCCCCGACCCGCAGGCCCCCACGGTCCGCCCCCGGCGCCTGCGCACGACTCCCGCGATGCGGCGCCTGGCGCGCGAGCACGTCGTGGACCCGGCCGCCCTCATCCTGCCGGTGTTCGTGCGCGAGGACATCGACGCCCCCCGCCCGGTGGAGGCGATGCCGGGGGTCGTCCAGCACACACTGGACTCGCTGCGCCGTGAGGCCGCCGCCTGCGCCAAGGCCGGGATCGGCGCCATCGACCTGTTCGGCGTGCCCGCGACACGGGATGAGGCCGGCACGGCGGCCTGGGCGGAGGACGGCATCCTCAACCGCGGAATCGCGGCAGTGCGCGCGGAGGTGGGGGACGAGGTCGTCGTGTGCGCGGATACCTGCCTGGACGAGTTCACCAGCCACGGCCACTGCGGGCTGATCCGCCCCGACGGCCCGCGCGCCGGCGAGGTCGACAATGACGCCACCCTGGCCACCTACCAGGCGATGGCCGTCTCCCAGGCGGAGGCCGGGGCGCACATGGTCTCGCCCTCGGGGATGATGGACGGGCAGGTCGCCGCGATCCGCGCGGCCCTGGACGCCACCGGCCATGATGACGTCGCGATCCTGGCCTACTCGGCGAAGTACGCCTCGGCCTACTTCGGGCCGTTCCGGGAGGCCGTGGGCTCCACGCTCACCGGGGACCGGCGCGCCTACCAGCAGGATCCGGCCAACCGCCGCGAGGGCACGCGCGAGGTGATGCTCGACGTCGCCGAGGGGGCGGACATCGTCATGGTCAAGCCGGCCGGCCCCTACCTGGATGTGCTGGCCGATGTCGCCGCCGCCTCACCGGTGCCGGTAGCCGCCTACCAGGTCAGCGGCGAGTACGCGATGGTGGAGGCGGCCGCGCAGCGCGGGTGGATCGACCGCGAGCGCGTCATCGCCGAGTCGGTGCTGGGCATCGTGCGCGCGGGGGCGGACATGGTCCTGACCTACTGGGCCAGGGAGATCGCCGAGAACCCGGCCCTGCGCTGACTTCTTTCCTCCGCCGATGGTCTCTACTGGTTCTGCCGATGATTATCGATCAAAGATTCCGGCTTATATCTCAGCACACGTGCCTGGGAGACCCTGGCAACGTCTTCCCAGCGCGCCCGGAAATACGTCCTTCCCACCTGCTTCGAGGAGCTTCAGCTCCTCGGTCCGGTCTCGCCGCCCGTCGTAGCAAACGGTCCCCAGCGGCATCAACTCGCCAAAGTGTCCACGGTGGCGACTTTTCAACTCCCACCTCATTCAGTATCTGAAAGTAACCACCCTCTGACCTGGGATACTGCAAGAAGGAATCGGTTTCGACCACCTGAAAAGTCGCCACTACGGACACTTTCACCTCTCCCGCGTTCCCAACCGGTCAACACCACGTTCAACGCCCGACAGACGGTCTCAGTCCGGTAGTTTGAGAGGCAGTCCCGCCCGGTACGACTTACCGGTCCGAACCGGACCCGACCAGTCTCTTCATCGACAGGATCACCGTGACTCAGCAGCCGCAGCCCGCAGCCTCCGCCCCCGCCAACGCGACTCACGCCACCAACACCGCCCTGTTCGAGGCGGCTCGCGCCGTCATCCCCGGGGGCGTCGACTCCCCCGTGCGCGCCTTCGGCTCGGTGGGTGGCACGCCGCGGTTCATCGCCTCGGCCGGCAGCGCCCACGTCACCGACGCCGAGGGCCGCCGCTACGTGGACCTCGTGGGCTCGTGGGGTCCGGCGCTCCTGGGTCACGCCCACCCGGAGGTCGTCGCCGCGGTCCAGGCCGCCGCCGCCCGCGGCCTGTCCTTCGGTGCCCCGACCAAGTCGGAGACGCTCCTGGCCGAGGAGGTCCGCCGTCGGGTCCCCGCCGCACAGAAGGTCCGCTTCGTGTCCACCGGCACCGAGGCGACGATGACGGCCGTGCGCCTGGCTCGCGGGGCCACGGGCCGCGACCTGGTGGTGAAGTTCGCCGGCTGCTACCACGGGCACAGCGACGGCCTGCTCGCGGCGGCCGGCTCGGGCCTGGCCACCGGCGGCCTGCCGGGAAGCGCGGGCGTGCCCGCGGCCGTGGCCGCCCAGACGATCGTCCTGCCCTACAACGACGTCACCGCGCTGGAGACGTGCTTCGCCGAGCGCGGCCCCGAGATCGCCGCGGTCATCACCGAGGGCGCTCCGGCCAATATGGGGATCGTGCCGCCGGCACCCGGATTCAACGCCGCGATCCGCCGCATCACCGCCGAGCACGGCGCCCTCATGATCCTCGATGAGGTCCTCACCGGCTTCCGCGTGGGCCCGGCCGGCTGGTGGGGCCTGGAGGCCGTCGACGGCTGGACCTCGGACCTGCCGGCCTTCGGATCCGAGCCCGTTGCCACCGGCGCAGCCCCTTCCTGGCCGGACGCGGACTGGCGCGAACGCGCCGCCTGGGTGCCGGACCTGGTGACCTTTGGGAAGGTCGTGGGCGGCGGGATGCCACTGGCCGCCGTCGGCGGACGCACGGAGGTCATGGACCTACTGGCACCGGGCGGCCCCGTCTACCAGGCGGGCACGCTCTCGGGGAACCCGCTGGCCACAGCGGCCGGTCTGGCCACGCTCCAGCTGGCCGATGACGCCGTCTACACCTCGGTGGCCGCCCGCGCCCACGCCATCGGCGAGGTGGTCTCAGCGGCCCTGACCGAGCAGGGCGTGCCCCACCGCGTGCAGCGGGCGGGCTCGCTGTTCTCCTTCATGTTCGGGCAGCGTCCGGCCGAGCGGGGCGTGAGCGACTACGAGGCCGCCCGCGCCCAGGAGACCTGGCGCTACGGACCCTTCTTCCACGCCTTCCTCGAGGCCGGGGTGAGCCTGCCGCCGTCGGTCTTCGAGGCCTGGTTCGTCTCGGCCGCGCACGGCGCCGCAGAGCTGGAGGCGATCGCGAACGCGGCCCCGGCGGCCGCGCGCGCCGCGGCCCGGGCCCAGGCGGGCTAAGGGGCCCGTCCCCTAGGGCCGCCAGGGCGGCGGGGCGAGGGCGGCCTCGTAGGCGGCGACGTCGACGTCGGCGTTGAGGCTGATGACGATGCGCATCCGGGAGTCGGGGTGGGCCGCCAGCCAGCGGCCGATCGTCTCCAGGGTCACCAGGGCAGCCTGCCGCTTGGGGTAGCCGAAGACGCCCGTGGACAGCGAGCACAGGCCGACACTGCCGAGCCCCGCGGCGTGCGCGACGTTGAGAACGCTCGTGTAGCACGAGGACAGCAGGCGCCGGTCGCGCAGCGTGGGCTTGCGGCCATCCTCGATGACGGGACCCACCGAGTGGATGACGTGCTGGGCGGGCAGGTGGTAGCCGCCGGTGAAGACGGCCCGACCTGCCGGCTCTCCGCCCTGGCGGCGGGTGGGGTCGAAGGTCTCCGCCCAGGTCATGTAGCGGGCGCACTCGGCGCGCAGGGCCGGCCCGGCCACGGCGTGGATGATGTTGTCGATGCAGCGGTGCCCGGGGGCGAAGCAGCCGAGCATGCCGGAGTTGGCGGCATTGAGGACGGCGCCGGCGCGTAGCCGGGTGAGGTCGCCGCGCCAGAAGGCCACGTTGCGGCCCAGCAGACCGGGCACGTGGTCGGTGATGGCCAGGGGCGGGATCTCAGTGGCGTCGACTATGCCACGCTCGGTGGCCTCGGCCTCCAGGAGGGTGTCGAGGTCGGCGGCGATGTCCTCGGGCAGGGGCGCCGGGGGCCGGGCGGTGAGGAGGAAGTCGAGCATGGTGCGCAGCTCGTCCGGATCGGTGGGGACCGTCGAGTCGATCCAGTCTGTGGCCCCCTCGGGGTCTGAGCGCAGGAAGGCGTAGACCAGGTGGCGCACCAGCGCGTCGCGGCCCGAGGCGCCGACGGGGACCGCCCATCGGGCTCTGACAGCGTGACTGACGTGGGACTCCAACTTCACGCGGGCCATCATAGGATATCAAAACGTAATGT
>ERZ772964.830-NODE-830-length-12165-cov-25.822_pt1 | contig 12165 bp, 13 predicted proteins | sample MGYA00580675_ERZ772964 | MGnify/ENA primary metagenome ERZ772964 (study PRJEB29015, sample SAMEA2737941) | human oral metagenome | biome: human oral; feature: human-associated habitat; material: dental | place: China | collected 2139 ...
GCTTTTTTATATGCAACATTAGGCGGGAGTGTAGCGAAGGTGTTGAGCTGTTACGGGGCTATTGACAAAAAGCAAAAATAGGAGTATAATAAGAAGAGTAATATAGTTAAAATTTACTAAAATTGACCGCTCGCGCTAGATAAAAAATCACTACAGAATCCGCCGCCCCTCCAGGGCGTGGCTGAGGGTGATTTGGTCGGCGTACTCCAAATCGACGCCAACCGGTATACCGCGCGCCAGGCGCGACAGTTTGATGCTTAGATGCGCTTCTTGAATTTGCCGCTGAATAAACAGCGCGGTCGATTCGCCTTCGACGCTGGCGTTGGTCGCGATGATAACTTCTTTGGCGTCGTCGCGGCGAATGCGCTCCAGCAGCTCCGGAATATGCAGTTGCTCCGGACCGATGCCGTCAATCGGCGAAATCGTGCCGCCCAGCACGTGGTAAGTGCCCTTGAACTGCCCGGTGCGTTCCAGCGCGACGATATCGAGCGGCTCTTCGACCACGGCAATCACGCGCTTATTGCGCTGGCTGTCGCTATAAAGCGGCGAAATTTCTTCGCCCGCGTCAATCAGCGCGAAAGTCACGGGGCAGGTTTTGACCTCGCTATGCAGCGCCGTCAGGGCGCGCGCCAGCGACTGCGCCGCGCTTTCGTCTGCGCGCAGCAAAAAATAGGCGTAGCGCTCGGCGGTGCGCGGTCCTACGCCCGGCAAACGCCCGAGCTCATCAATCGCGCGTTCCAGCGCTTTTGGCAGCAACTGCGCCATGCCAGGCTAAAATCCTAGGTTGCCCAGACCGCCCATCAGCGGCTTCATTTTTTCGGCAGCGATTTCTTGAGCTTTCGCCATACCGTCGCGAATCGCGATTTCAATCCAGTGCTCTAGCTGGTGGATATCATCCAAATCGACGTATTCCGGATTGATTTTAATCGACTTAATCTTGAGCTCGCCGGTGATTTGCACGATAACCGCGCCATCGCCCGCTTCGACCTCGACGATTTCTTTGGCGAGTGCTTTCTGCGCTTTGCGCAGGTCGTTCAACATCTTCATTTGGTTTAATGCCATTGTCTGTCCTTCCGTAAAACTGTTTCGTGATAATCTGTATTATACTGCAAAATCAGGGAATTTTGTAGACGTACAGGCGGTCGGCGTTTTCGGCGCGGCCGCTCGCCACGATTTGCTCTAACTGCCAGGTTTCGGGCACGGGCTGCTGGCTGCGTGCGGCTTTGGTCAGCACTACTGTGCCGGCTGATTGGTCGGCGAGCTCGCGCAGATTGATGTTGTCAGCCCGGGCAGCGACGATATTATAAAAATCGCGCTCCGAATCGGCAGCCACCAGAGCCATCGGCGCGTGTTTACTGGCATAGTTGTGCACCAAATCCAAATCATTGGAATAATGCGCCAGCACGCCCGGCGTATAGCGGTAGCCGTCCATGTAGTGCGTGATGTTCGTCGAGGCGATGCCAATCACCAAAATCGCCAGCGGCAGCAGCCCGGTCAGGCGGGCGTACGGATTGCGCGGGAACAGCTGGTACCAGTAGCGAATCAAGAAATCGAAACCAGTCGCGATAACGATAGTCATGACAAAGAAAAGCGCGCTGGAACGCTCCGGCGTCAGCAAAATCAGCGGAATCAAAAATATACTGAGCGCGATAGTTACGTAGCTGCGCGCCGTGTAATGCGTTTTGAGCAGCCGGCAAAATCCGAGCAGCGCGATTAGCGCCAGCGTCAGCGAATAAGCCGGTCGCAGCAAAGCGCTGTTGCTCTGTAGATTAAATCCGAACAAATCAGCCAGCGTCAGCCGCGCTGTCGCCGAAAACTGCGAAAAATCGTTCGGCAGACCGGCTAGCTCCAGCGCCGTCGACGGCTGAATCACGATAGCATAAACCAGCGGCGCCATGCTAGCCAGTCCAAACACCATCGCCAGCAGCAGCTTGGTTTTGCCTAGGCGCTTCATGATGAAGCGAATGTGCGGGTGCAGCAGCGACGTTATCAGCAGCGACACCACTACGTAAATCCCCAGCGGCACATAAAGCGCCACCGCCATCAGCACGCCGCCCAGAATCTTCCAAAAAGTGTGAAAATACTTGCCGCGCGTCACGCGCAAGCCCGCCACCAGCAGCCACACCGCGATAGCGTTAAACGTAATCGCCGGCGTGCCGTCCTGCGCCATAAACAAAAACTGCGTCGTCGTCGCCAGCGCGATGGTGGTGATAACGGCGACGTTGCGCTTCAGCCAGGACTGCGTCAGCACGAAAATGCCGATTATCGTCAGCGTCGCCAGAATCAGCGACGGCAGTTTAATCGCAAAAGTCGTCGCGCCGAACGCGAAAATGCTCAGCCGCTGCAGCAAATGATACGGAAAATTCACAATCATCGCCGGGTCGAGCGAACTTTTCGACAGCGAACTGCTGGTTAGAACGGATTGAATTTCGGCAGCGCGCAGTTCGCCCGGAATAGCGCGCGCTCCCAGCCAGACGATAACGCCAATCAATATTGCGATTATTATAAATCCCAACCCGAAACGCCAACGATACAGTAAATAATCTGTGACGCGTGATTTCATAACTCTTTCGATTATACCAGAAATTTTACTCGTGGCGACGGTCAAGCGACATAAAACGCAGCCGTTCCGGGTGGAAGTACAGTTGCACCTTGCCGGTCGGACCGTTGCGGTGCTTGGCGATGATTAGGTCGGTGATGTTTTGCACCTCGGGATTGTCGGGCTCGTAGTAGCCTGGGCGGTAGATGAACGACACCAGGTCGGCGTCTTGCTCGATGCTTCCTGATTCGCGCAAATCAGCCAGCTGCGGAATCGGCGGTTGGCGCGATTCGACGCTGCGGCTTAGCTGCGACAAAGCGATTAGCGGCACGTTGAGCTCGCGCGCGATGAGCTTCAGCCCGCGCGAAATCTCGCTGACTTCTTGCACGCGGTTGCCGTTGTGATTATTGGTAGCTTGCATCAGCTGCAAATAGTCCACCACAATCAGCCCGAGCGGCTGGTCGTGCGCGGCGCGGCGGGCTTTGGTGCGCATTTCCAGCACGCTCAGACCCGGCGTATCGTCGATGAAAATCGGCGCTTCCGCCATTTCGCCCATCGCTTCGCTGATTTTGCTGAAGTCGTCGTCGCTCAAATTGCCGGTGCGAATATTCCAGCTATCCACGCCGGACGCGTCCGCCAGCATGCGGTCGATTAGCTGCTCTTTGCTCATCTCTAGGCTGAAAAACAGCACCGGCAGCTTGGCTATGGTAGCTACGTTGTACGCCAGATTGGTCACGAGCGTGGTTTTACCCATGGCTGGACGGGCTGCCAAAATTATTAAATCGCTGCGCTGAAAACCGGCGGTCATGTTGTCGAGGTCGCGGTAGCCGGTGCGAATGCCGCGCAGCTGCCCTTTGTTGCGGTGCAATTCCTCGATACGCCCGAAACTTTCGTCCAAAATGCTTTCGATGCTAGTCAAATCTTGCTTGAGTGACTGGTCGGACACGCTGAACAGCTTGGTCTCGGCTTTTTCTAGCAGCTCGGCGGTGGGAATTTCTTCGTCGAAGCTCATTTCGCTGACCTCGCCGCTGGCTTTGATTAGGCGGCGGCGCACGGCTTTTTGCGCGACGATTTCGGCGTAGCTGCTAGCGTGCGCGGCTGTCGGCACATAATTCGTGAGTTCTGTCAAATAACTGCTGCCGCCGACTGTTTCTAGGCGGTCTTTTTTCTTGAGCTCGTCGGTTAGTGTCAATAAATCAATCGGTTTGTGGCGCTCGTACAGGCGCATCATGGCGGCGAAAACCATTTGGTGGCGCTGGTCGTAAAAATCGGCCGGCTTGACGATTTCCGACGCATCGGCGATGACATCGTCGTCGATTAAAATCGCCCCCAGCAGGCTCATCTCGGCGTCGATGTTTTGCGGCGGTATTTTGGCGTCGACTTGTTTGGCAGACTGTTTTTCGGGCATTATAAACTCACTTCCTCTCCACCGCCCATAATAGCAATAACTGCCGCCGCTTGGCTATCCTCGGGCGGTTTCGGCGCGGCTAGCACGGCGATTTCGGTGTCGGCGCGGTCAATCGCCTGCAAAGCCTGCGCCATGGCGGGCTGCGCTTTGTCGATTTGGGTTTTGGCGAATTTTTTGCCGGCGTAAATCGTTAATTCGCCGCCGTCGTAACTGTAGCCGCACTTGACCAAAATGCTGTGAGCGCCGGCTGCCAACTCTTTGAGCGGCGCCAAAAAATCATTCCATGGAAAAGGCTGGCTGGCGGTCGATTTGGCGCTATTTTTCGATGATTTTGGCGTCTTTTTAGCCCTTTTGGCGGGTTTTTCGGCGGAAGCTGGGGGTTTTGGCGCTTCGGCTGCAGCATCGTTTGTAGCGGGTTCTAGGGGCTCTGCAGGCGATTTTTCGGGGGTTTTTGGTGTGCTGCCTATCCGGCGGCTAGTAATTCCGGCATCGCCGACCGGTGATTTTTCGGGGGTTTTTGGCGCGCTATCCGCCGCGGGCGCCAGGGCGGCTAGCAGCGAAATGTAAGGCCACGGGCTGCGCGCGACCTTGAACAGCGAATCGAGCAGCGCCAGCTGATTTGGCCGGCTAGCGGCGCTACGCCGAATTTGGCGCGCGATTTGGTCGGCGGCGATGGTTGCCGGCACGCCGCTACGTTCCATCTCTTCTAACAGGCGCGTGATTTTCGTTAAATCGCCCGCCGCACAGGCTTGCAGCAACTCGTCGATTTCGCGGGCGCTCGCTAGCCCCAGCGACTCCTCGATTAGCTGAGCCGTGATTTTGTCGGCAGCGATGTGCTGCATTTGGTCGAGCAGGCTGATGCTATCGCGAAAGCTGCCCTGCCCCTGTTCGGCGATTAGCCGCAGCGCATCGTCGTCGATGGCGATATTTTCGGCGTCGGCAATCATGCGCAGGTGCGACGCCGCGTCAACCTCGCTGATTAGGCGGAAATTAAACCGCTGCACGCGGCTTAGGATTGTCGCCGGCAGTTTGTCAGCGTCGGTGGTCGCCAAGATGAAAACGACGTGCTCGGGCGGCTCCTCGAGCGTTTTGAGCAGCGCATTGAAAGCCGACTTGCTGAGCATGTGGACTTCGTCGATGATATAAACTTTTTTCGGCGCGCTAACCGGCGCGATTTGGACTTTTTCGCGCAAATCGCGAATGTCTTCGACCGAATTGTTGCTCGCCGCGTCGATTTCGATGATATCTAGGTGGGTTGCCTCGCCGGTATACGGCAAACCGTTGATTTCGTGCGCCAAAATCCGCGCAACCGAAGTCTTGCCGACGCCGCGCGGACCAGTCAGCAAATACGCGTGCGCCGCTGCGCCGCGAGCAATCGCCCGCTTGAGAATCCCCGTGATATGCGGCTGCCCCACGATTTCATCAAGCGAACGGCTGCGATACTTCCGATACAACGCCTTGCTCATTCACTATATTATAGCGCAATTTTCGCTCGCTTTCGTCCTTTTGGACTCATCAGCATAGACGCGCATCTATGGAGCGAACATGACAAGCAGACGAGAGATGCCAGAGGTTCGCCGGAGAAGCCGGTCGGTTAGCTGCAGCTGCCGGTTGGCTTCTCGGTGGTCTTCGTTATGGAACTGATGTTCCAAAACGAAGAGAAAAATGGCACACGGTAGCCAAAAGATTCGATTCGGTAGGTCTCGCCCACCTCGATTTTGCCGTAAAGATCGGCAGAGTCGAATCGACTCCCCTGGGTTCCCATGTAGTCTTTGACCACATAGGTCTCGCCCGAAGTATACACACGATATTCGTGCGTATCTCCGGAGCGCACTGATTCTTTGCCGCATATAGTTGCTATTTCTGTATGCGGACTCGCCTGCTCAAATGTGTCTGAGCAGCCGCGAACAAGGAATGCTAGTAGTAAGCAGCCGCCTATTACTATTGCGAATAGTTTCAGCTCGCTCATATCGCTAAGCCTCATCTTTTTCCTCTTTCTCCTCACCCAGACCCGAAGCCTGCGGTCGTAACCGCTGCGACTCGCCCGGGTGGCGATGTCACGAGGTGAGGTTTGGAGCTTCTTGTCAAGCAGCAATCTACCATTCATAAATCCCCAAATCTCACCTCGTGATAAAATCTCTGTCTGCTTGTCAAAGTACAGCTTTCGCCAAGGCAAGGAGCTAACAATTCACTCAACTTGTCAACAAAAGCTGATATATATATCACATATGTAACAAAAAATCAATCTTTTCACCATGAAATCGCCATAAATAAAAATCACACCAGAGGAAACAGCTCGTCCTTTAGCGCCTAAAACATGTTTCTACACAGTTTCACCAGTTCTTCTCTGATCTCCAGATTTCTTTTCAATTCTACGTAGAGATGCCCGTCAGTTTCCTTTAGGCGCTGCTCGAGATTACGCTTTTCATTCTCTAACCCCTTGATGCGCTGCTTAAGCTCGGCGTTCTCCTCCTCAAGCTTTTTGATGTATTGTTCGAGGTTGCCGTCCTCGTGAGATTTATAAGTCTCCATCTGTTCTCTCCATATTTTAGCACTACCCTATCTTTTCATTATACCACAGATTGCCAAATAACGCAAATCATGCTATCATAAAATCTGATGGCTAATCCTCTTCCGAAATTGGTGACTTTTGACGGCGATGCGCGCAGCGGCAAGGGTACGATTGTGAGTTTGGTGAAAGATTACGTGCGCGACGAGCTGCATAAATCCGTCATGCTGATCGATGCCGGACAGGTGTTTCGCGTGCTGGTGGTGATGACGCGGGAATACGGCGTAAATTTGGACGACCCGGCGGCTATTGACGCGTTTTTGTCGGACAAACGCAATGAAGACGCGTGCGTGCGGCGCGTGAAATTCGTGTATCATTTGCCCCGGGCGGACCGTGATGCGCTGCTTTATACGCCAGAAATCAGCGCCAGCAGCGTCAAGATCGGCGCCCGCCCGCGCAGCCAAGCGTTCAAAGACGCGCTGCTTCGCAAGTGGCTGCGCGACGCCCGTATCGAAGGTGTCGAGGTGGTGCTGCTGGACGGACGAGCCTTGGGCGAGGTCGGCGAAATGCTGGCAAGCGAAGGCTTGTGCGAGCATGTACTCGACCTGTTTTTCATCTGCGACCCGATAGTGAGTGCGCAGCGCACGCTCGGCATGATGCCGCGCCCGTACGACGAGCTGACGCCCGACGAGCGTTTGCGGGTCGATAGCCAAGCCGAGCAAATCGCCGCCCGCAACCGCGCCGACCGTACGCGCTCGATTCAGCCGGTCGTGCCGCCTGCCGGCGCGGAGACTTATCCTGTGGCAGAATTACCAGCGCAGCTGCCGCCGCGCGACCCCTGCCCTGCCGCCATAATCGACCGCAGCGTCGAACTGCCGCACGAAACTATGGCGCTGCCGGTGATTCGCTTGGTGAGCACGTATTGCAGTCCTGCTAGCACCGAACCCCAATAAAAACAGCACATGAATTGCGCTAGAATTGCGTCGATTTTTCCGCGCGCGGGTATAAACTTGGTGATAATTTAAGATTATTTGACTAGCCGCTGATATAACTCGATATACGCGCGGGCGGTTGATTCGGGCGATAATTCGCGGAAGACCGACCTGGTACTATGGGCGAGCTGGCGGCGAAACTTGTTATCGGCGAGCCGGCGCATACCATCGGCGAGCGATTCGGCGGACGGTTCGACGAGCAGGCTGTTGTCTGAATTGAGTCCGACATCCAGGCGATCGTCGCAGTATAGTAGCGGTACGCCGGCGGCGAGCGATTCAGTTATGACAATTGGTTGGTTGTCGAAACGGTACGACGCCAGTACGAAAACGTCGCTGTCGCATAATTTCTGAACGATTTTCTGCTGGCTGCCAATGTGCCCGGTGAATATTATGCGTTCGTCGCCGCTAGCATGCGCCTTGAGCTCTGGCAGCTCCGAGCCATCGCCGATGATTAATAGCTCGCTGTCAGGTAAATTCGCCTGGCGAAAAGCGTCGATTACGATGGCGAGGCGCTTTTCTTTGACGATACGGCTGATGCTGATAAAACGCAGCGTGCCTGGCTTGTGTTTGCGCTTAGTTTTGGTGATAATCGCCTCGAACGAACGGCTGTAGCCCGTCGGAATACTAGCGTGCGGAATATTACTGTCGGCGCCGGCGGCTTGAATATAGCGTAGCATATAGCGCGAGGGCGTGGTGATGGCGTCGACGCTCGCTGCCATAATCGCTTGCGAACGCCAATCGAAAATGCCGATAGATGATTCTTCATTCAAAACCGCGCGATTGACTGGTCGCAACTCGCCCTGTTTTCCGCTAATTCGCCGTAGTCGATACGCCCCCAGCCGGTAACCGACGCTGCCGAAAAACGAAACCACGGGCGTAGTAGCATGGCCGCCCGCCATATTGGTGTGAAAAGTGTGTACGTGCGGAATGTTTTGCAGGCGCGCGATATGCGCTGCCAGCCGCACAGCGCCCGTGTCGGTTTGGCTGTGAATGACGTCGAAGCGATGCTTACGCGAAATTCGCCCGGCAAGCGCTCGGTTGCTGACGATAATTCGCGTGTGCTTCGGCAAGCCGGGCAGCCGAAACGACGGCAGCGCGACGACTTCGACATTGTCCGGCGGGTGCAGCTGCGCGGCGGGCGCAAGTAGCGTAACCTGGTGTCCTAAGCGAGTCAATTCCTCTATCTGCATCTGTACCGATCGGCTGACTCCGCTAAAATCAGGAAACATGTCTTCCAGAATCAGCGCGACATGAAGAGTTTTCATGGATTTCATTATACAACAATTTGGTTTTTGCCGGCGAGCGTTTTATAATTGAGTATTATGAAAAAAGCGAAAAAGGTGCCGAGTTTGGTGCAAATCGCCGAAGAATTGGGCTGCCGAGAAGTTCGGCACGGCGGGTTTTGCTGGTTTGAGTGCAATACAAATGCCGAGAAATCAGTCTTGATTTTGCACGGCGTGACGGGCGGAAAACTCGACATGATGCCGTTGGCGCGCGAATACGCTAGGCGCGGCTGGGCGGTGTATTGCCTGGATTTGCCCGGGCACGGCGGTTCGGCTATGCCGGAGCTGCAGTCGTACGATGATTTGGCTGTGTGGCTAAAGCGGGCTTTGGCAGAGATTGGCCGCGAATTCGATTTGATAGTCAGCAATTCCTACGCTTCGGCGATCGTTTACCACGCTCTTAATAAAGGCTATATCCCCGGGCAAACAGAAATTTTCTTGGGCTGTCCGACGCCAACGACTTCAAGGCTGGCTGATAGTATGCAAAAAGCAGTTGATTATTTGCCGAGCCGTCCAGTTTGGCAGATTTATAACACCCTGCCTATCCAGATTGTGCGTATAAAAATCGCTCTGAAAACCAGAAATAGCGAAGCTTGGGCGTGGCTGCGGGAATCTGAGTCGAAGAAGAAAAGCTATACCACCATCGAAAGCACCAGTGCGCTATCGACGCTGCTCTATGCGGATAACCCTTTCAAAATTCCCCTGCCGCTCGAAAATCAAAAGAGCTTAACGATCGTCATGGGCACGAAAGATAACGTTGCCTCAAGAGGTGCTATCCAAACCATGAAGAAGCTAGCGCCAGAAGCAAAGCTGGTGGAAGTGCGCGGCGTCGGGCATATTCTTCACTTCGAAGCGTGGCGTTCGCTGATTAAATAATAGCGCCATAAATTACCCAAGAGGACAGCTAAGCGCAGGGGTGGCTTATTAAACTTTTGTGGTATACTAGTATGTAATATGAGGATCGCAATTTTTATTGACGACTACTTGCCGTCGGTGCACGGAGTGGCCACGTCTACTGTGACCTACAAGCGGGCACTCGAGGCGCTCGGACACGAAGTATTTGTCATCGCGCCGAAAATAGAGGGCTACGAAGACGATGACGATCATGTCATTCGCATGCCATCGCTAAAAAACTACGTGTTCGAAAAGCGTGAAATGGCGTATATTTACCCAGGGCTCGCAAAACGCTTGGACGACTATAAGTTTGATATCGTTCACAGCCAGACGCAGTTTTACTTAGGCGTGTTGGGATATAGCGTAGCGAAACGGCAAAAAATTCCGCACGTGACGACAATTCACACGCTATACACCGAGCTAATCGACGACTATCCTTTCGTGGTGACCGTCGGCTTAATCGCGGCGACGGTAGCCTTTCCGGTGGTGCTGCGTACGCGCCCGATTATGCCAAAAATGTCTCGCGAGCAAATTCGCGGTCTGGATAAAAGCGCGATCAAAGACATGATGTCGCGCCAAGGTTGGCGGCTAACGGCGGCGTTTGCTAATAAATGCGACGCCTGCTTGTCGCCGTCCAAGCATTTGGCTGAGATTTTGGTGAATGAAGGCGGCTTGACGACTTCGTATTATGTTTTCCCGAACAGTATAGACACGCAGAAGTACCGCCAAGCCAAAGCGGCTGATTCGCCAATTAGTAAAAAACGCGGCGAAAAGTTTATCATTTGCGTGGCGCGGCTTAGCCCCGAAAAACGCCAAATAGCGCTGATCGAAGCGCTGCCGCATATCGCCGATAAAAAAACCAAGTTAGTGCTGGTCGGCGGCGGTCCGTACGAAGATGAATTGCGGGCGCGCGCAGCAGAGCTCGGTCTGGAAGATCGCGTAATTTTCACTGGAATGTGCTCGAGCGAACAAGTGGCGGCGCTGCTCAAGCAAGCGGATGTGTTTGCACTGGCGTCGTACCATTTCGACAATCAGCCGATGACGTTTCTAGAGGCAGCGGCGGCGGGCTTGCCGATTGTCTATTGCGATGAGCGAATGACCGAAGCGCTGACGCCGAAAAACTCGGTTTTGACCGCAGGAATCGAAGGCGAAGATTTTGCGCGCGTATTCGACGAGCTATTTGCCGACCCTGAGAGGCTCAAAAAGCTGTCGGCGGGCGCATCGAAGGTCGCCAAGGAGTACGATTCAGCTGTTATGGCGAAAAAATTGGTCGAGCTGTATCAGAGTTTGATCGATATTCGCCGGTTGCTTGGCGAATGAATCTTTTGGCAAAACAGCTCTTAGAGCGCGTAGCTTGAAGAGTACTTTGGAAGTGGCGCGAACTACGCGGCGATGGCGCCCAGATAGACTGCTTTAGTCTAGTATTTACCGCTTAGATGGCGGCGATTTTCGCGCTCTAAGTCGCGACGCTTGATGGTTTCGCGCTTGTCGTAGCGTTTTTTGCCTTTGCCAAGCGCGATGACCAGCTTGATGAATCGTCCTTTGGTTAGCAATTTTGTCGGTACGATTGTCATGCCTTGGGTGCGGCTAGCGGTGAGCTGGTCGATTTGCTTGCGGCTGGCGAGCAGCTTGCGCGGGCTGGTGTCGACGGTGCGCGCGCCAGGTTTGCCGCGTTCGTTTTGACGCAAGCTGAAGCTAGCGTTGTTTAGCCAAAGTTCGCCGCCTTTGACGCTGACGAAAGCGCCTTTCAGCTGGACGTGACCGTCGCGCGCGGCGCGGACTTCCAGTCCGGTCAGCACCAATCCAGCGACGATTTCCTCGCCCAATTCGTAATCAAACCGCGCCCGGCGGTTGACGATAGCTGGCGGCTTGGCGCTGTTTCGGCGCGAACGCTGTGTAGTCATAAACGTAATTATATCATTTTTTGCAGAAAACGCAGAATGTGTAAATTATATCATATATGATATAATTTACGTGAAATTTAGACTAAACATAAATTAAAACTATAGTACACAAGATGTCTGCGTATATAGCAAAAATATGATAAAAAACTAATTATCGAACGGGTCGTGTTTTTTGATTATTTTTTCTAATTCAGCTATATCGCCCTTTACGGACGGATTTTCGGAATAAGGCAGAGCCTTCTCGATGACTACCAGCAATTCTGGATCTTCTAGCTTCTTTCTAACGCCGTCTGGGTGAGTCATCGCTAGCTGCTTCAGTCGCCCAACCATTTCCCCGAACTCATTTATGGTATCGCGATCGATTTCGTCTAGTTCTTCTGCGGGCGGCAGGCTAATTTTATTAGAGCCAGGCAGGTCGTAGCTAGCGAGCTCTTTGCTTCTAGACGACGGGTTTTTACTGAGCATAGCCCAGTCCTCTCCGGAGCTTTTTCTCGGGTCGTCGTCTTCTGGGTATGCTAATGCTGTACGTTCTGCCATAATCGTCCAATTATGACAAATATCGCGCGCGTTGTCAATGCCCACTTACTCTCCCACAACATATCAAACACTTTTTTAATTAAACCCCGCAATCCCCCC
>ERZ772964.833-NODE-833-length-12148-cov-108.648_pt1 | contig 12148 bp, 9 predicted proteins | sample MGYA00580675_ERZ772964 | MGnify/ENA primary metagenome ERZ772964 (study PRJEB29015, sample SAMEA2737941) | human oral metagenome | biome: human oral; feature: human-associated habitat; material: dental | place: China | collected 2139 ...
CAGCGCGAACTCGACATAGGCGTTCCCCGAGGCCTTCAGCGTCGCAGGCAGCCCCCGCGCCTCGAGCCCGTCGTGCACCTCGCGCAGCCGCTGCGCGAGCTCCTCGAAGCCCTCGCGCACCAGCGCGGCGAGGATGGCCTCCCGGTTGGCGAAGTAGTGGTAGGGGGCCTGGTGGGTGCAGCCGGAGCGGCGGGCGACCTCGCGCATGCTCAGTGCGCCCGGACCGCCCTCGTCGAGGAGCTCGCGGCTGGTCCGCAGGAGCCGGGCACGCAGGTCGCGGCCGCCGCTCCCGGCCGGCCGATCTACTGCTTCAGACGTCACATGAGCAGTCTAGGTCCGGATCCCGCACGCCGCTAGACAGTGTCAAGTTTCCTGCTACGCTGCCACTTGACACTGTCTAGCAGCAAGGTGCGACATGACATACGACGCCATCGTCATCGGTTCCGGCATCGGAGGACTGACCACCGCGGGCCTGCTCGCCCGCGTGGCGGGCAAGCGGGTCCTCGTCCTGGAGCAGCACACGGAGCCGGGCGGACTGACGCACGCATTCCGGCGCGACGGCGCCTCCTGGGACGTGGGCGTGCACTACATCGGGCAGCTCGGCCCCGGCTCGCAGGTCCGCGCGTACTTCGACTACCTCTCCGGCGGCGAGCTGGAGTGGAACCGCATGCCCGAGGACTACGACCGCTTCGTCTACCCGGGCCTCGACCTGCGGGCCAGCTCCGACCCCGAGCGCTACGAGCGCAGCCTCATCGAGGCCTTCCCCGACGAGGCGCGTGCGATCCGGCGCTACTTCAAGGACGTCCGCCGCACCGCGGCCTGGACGACGCTCGGCTTCGCCCAGCAGATGGTGCCCCGGCCCGCGGCCCCGCTCCTCGGACTTCTTCAGCGCCTGACCGGACGCACCGCCACCGGCACGACGAAGGCCTACCTGGACGCCCGCTTCCGCTCCCCCGCTCTCAGGGCCGTCCTGGCCAGCCAGTGGGGCGACTACGGCCTGCCGCCCTCGCGCTCGGCCTTCGCCGTGCACGCGATGATCGTCTCCCACTACCTCGGCGGCGGCTGGTTCCCCAAGGGCGGCAGCGCCCGCATCGCGCGCACCTTCGAGAAGGGGATCGAGCAGGCGGGAGGGGCCGTCCGCGTCGCCCAGGAGGTCACGCAGATCCTCATTGAGGACGGCGCCGCCGTCGGCGTGCGGGTGCTGGACCGCCGGGGCCCGGACGCGCGCGAGCGGACCCACCGCGCCCCCGTCGTCGTCTCCGCCGCGGGCGCGGCCACCACGCTGTCCCGACTGCTGCCCGTCGACGGCGACATCGGGCGCGCCACGGCCCCCGCGCGGCGCACCATCGCCCGCCTGGGCACCGGGATGTCGGCCGTGACCGTGTTCCTGCGCCTGCGCGAGGACCCGCGCAGCATCGGCGTGGACGGCGGCAACGTCTGGGTCGGCCGGGACCTCGACCACGAGGCCGGCGGCGACGGCCGGGACGACCCCGATGCGCGCGCGGCCGCCCTGCTGGCCGGACGGCCGGACAGCGTCTTCGTCTCCTTCCCCTCCGTCAAGTCCGGAAGGACGCCGCACACCGCCGAGATCATCGCCTTCAGCGGCGCCGGGGCCTTCCGTCCGTGGGCGGACCGCCCGCAGGGGGACCGCGGCGCCGAGTACTCCGCGCTCAAGGAGCGCATCGCCTCCGGCATGCTGGCGCTCGCGGAGACCGCAGTGCCCGGCCTGAGCGACCTGGTGGAGTACACGGAGGTCTCCACACCCCTGACCTTCGAGCACTACACCGCGCACCCGGCCGGGGCCTTCTACGGGATCCCCGCCACGCCGCAGCGGTACAGGTCCCGGCCGCTGGGCCCGCGCACGGCGGTGCCCGGCCTGCTCCTGTCGGGCCAGGACGCCGGGAGCCTGGGCATCGTCGGCGCCATGATGGGCGGGGTGGCGGCCGCCTGCCAGGCACTCGGCGCCCGGGGCTTCCCCATGATCACCTCCGCCGTGCGCGCCGGTGCCCCCGCACGGCCCGCCGACCGGCCCCGCGCGCTGCCCGAGGGCAAGCACCACGCCGCCGTCGTCTCCAAGCGGCGCCTGACGCCCAGCGTCTGGGAGGTGACGCTGGGGCTGGAGGGGCCGGTCGGCGCGTGGGCGCCCGGCCAGTTCGCCCGCCTCCACGTGGGCGAGGACGCCTGGCGCGACTACTCGATCGCCAGGCTCGAGGACGGCGCGCTCCGGCTGCTGGTCTCGACGCGCACGGGCGGTGCGGGGTCGCGCTTCATCGAGCGGGCCGAGACGGGTGCGCGCACCGTCGTCGAGCTGCCCCTGGGACGCTACCGGCTCAAGGAGACCGGGCGGCGGCGCGTGTTCGTCGCCACGGGCACCGGGCTCGCCCCCTTCCTGGCCATGTTCCGCCACGCCGACGGGCTGAAGGACGACACGCTCCTGTTCGGCTGCCGCCGGCGCGAGGACGACCTGACCTCCCTGGTCGAGGCCGTCCTGCCCGGTCGCGTGGTGCGCTGCGTGAGCCGCGAGACGGCGCCCGGCCTCTTCCACGGGAGGGTGACGGACGCGCTGAGGCAAGCCGACGTCGACCTGTCGGGCGCGGACGTCTACCTGTGCGGCTCGGCCGCCATGGTGGCGGACTGCCGGGAGATCCTCGACCACGCGGGCGTCGCGGAGGTCCTCACCGAGCCCTACTGAGCGGCGCCGGCGCAGCGGCGGAGCAGTACGCTCAGTCCGCCTGGAGGACCTCGGCCACCCTCCACGGGTCGGGGACCAGCACGAGCACGACCTCCCGCCTCGCCTGGGCGGGCACCTCCCTTCTCGATCCGTCGGCCGCGATGCGCACCGAGGGCGCCTGCGACTGCGAGACGCGCACGGCGGTGGCGCCCGTCCAGCTCTCGGCAGCCTCCCGGCCGACCGGCACGCCGGTCGCGGAGTGCACCGTGGTGCTCAGCCCCTCGATCTGCTCGCCCGAGTCGATAATCGCCGCCAGCAGCGCCTCGTCGGCCAGGGCCGCGGGCGAGCCCGGGACGGTCGTGGACGCCAGGGCGACGGCGTCGCCCTCGTTGAGGGCGGTGTCCCGGGCCAGTGAGAGCTCGACGACGACCGGCATCATGTCACTCGTCGCCTCCGCGTCCGCAGCCTCCCGGGTCGGCGTCGCCTCGGTCTCGGGCCCTGTCGTCGCGCCGGGCGCCTCGGCGGCCTCCGTCCGGGCCGGATCCTCCGAGGAAGGAAGGGCCGCCGTGACCGGCACGGCGTCGGCGCCGCGCGTCCAGCCCGGCAGCCTCCCCCGGACCAGCGCGCCGGCGCCCACCGCGAGGACGATCACCAGCAGCACCAGGCCCAGACGCCCGGCGCGCCGTCGACGGCCGGCCGGATGACCTTCCGGGCCCCAGGGCCGGACCGGGTGCCGCACCCCGCGGCCGCGGCCCCGCCGCGAGGCCACGTTCCTCGTAGGCCGCGCGGTGGCGGCCCGCAGGGCCCCTGCGGCCAGCCTGGCGCCGTCGGGCAGCTCGATGGTCCCCGGCCGGCCGATCTCGGGAGCCCGGGCCGCCAGATCACGCGCGCTGGGCCTGCTCTCCGGGTCGGCATCCAGGGCGTCGGGAAGCACCCGGTCCAGCCGCTCGGCCAGGGCCGGCGATCCAGCTGCGCACTGGCGCAGGAGGGCGGCCAGGGAGTACACGTCCGCCGCGGCGCTCGCCGGCGCCCCGGCCTCGCGCTCGGGGGCCGCACTCGTTCCGGTGCCGGTCTCCAGGGCCCCTCCCAGCAGGTCGATGAGAACCGGATGCCCATCGGTGCTCACAATGACGTTGGCGGCCGCCACGTCGCCGTGGGCCATGCCCCGCTCGTGCAGGTGCGCCAGCGCGCCCCCGAGGTCGTCGAGCAGCCGCGCGGCCTCGTCGCGGGTCAGACCGCCGCGGGCGCCCAGCACCACGGCCAGGTCGGCGCCCACAATGAGCTCGCTGACCACCGCCACGCGCCCCTTCGGCAGCGAGACGACCTGCCGCACCGGAGCGATCGCCCCGTTGCGCACCAGCCGCAGGTCGGCCAGGCGACGCAGGGCACGTGCGCCGCCGGCGCCCTCGGGCACGTCGACGACCTGCACCACGACGTCGTTCCCGGCATCGTCCAGGGCCCGCCGCGGAGCAAGATGACCCGGGCGGTCGCGCCCCATGGGCTCGCCGACGGCCAGGCCCACGGCCACGAGCTCGTCACGGACGTCCTCGGGAAGATCGGTGTCCCGGGCGGGCGAGGGGCCGTCGTCATACGGCGGCTCCGATTCCGGGCGGCGCGGCTTCAGGGTTCTCATATCTGCCATGGTCCTCGCCCGACCTGCCGCACCGCCAGGTCTGGGGCACCCTGTGGATAACTTTCGGCCGTCCGGCGCGCAGAGGGCCGTCCCATGGCGGCCATCGACCCTACGGCGGCTATGGTGATGGCGTGCACCGTGTGGACCTCGGCCTCGGCTCCCGCCTCGTCCCCTTCCAAGAGGGATGGGAGCTCCAGCGGCGGATCCACGCGGAGGTCGCCGGCGGCCGCCGCGCCTCGACGCTTCTCATGGTGGAGCATGAGGCGGTGTACACGGTGGGCCGCAGGGCGCACTCCTGGGAGCGGCCCGACGGCGACTTCGTCGAGCCGGGCCACGTGCCGGTCGTCCGTGTGGACCGGGGCGGGAAGACCACCTGGCACGGCCCCGGCCAGCTCACGGTCTACCCGATCGTGCGCCTGGCCTCCCCCATCGACGTGGTCCGGTACGTGCGCGCGCTGGAGGAGGCCGCCATCGAGGTGTGCGCCAGGCACGGTCTGGCAGCCATCCGGGTCGAGGGTCGCTCCGGCGTGTGGGTGGCGGCCGAGCCCGGGTCGCCCCGGCCGGCCCGCCGCCTGGAGCGCAAGGTGTGCGCCCTGGGGGTGCGGGTGGCACGCGGCGTCACGATGCACGGCATCGGCCTGAATGTGGATCCGGATCTGAGTGCCTTCGACCTGGAGCGGATCGTGCCGTGCGGCATCGACGACGCCGGCGTGACCTCGCTGGCGGCGGAGACCGGGACGCGCCTGCGCGCGGTCGACCTTGCCGACGACGTCGCCGCCGCCCTCGCTGGGAGTCTTGCGCCGCTGGTGACGCAGGACACGCCGGCTCGCGTCACCGGCCTGGGCCCTCGGTCCCAGATCGAGGGCTTCTGGCATACACTGAGGACGCCGTCATCGTCTGAGGAGGGTTCGTGACCACTACCGTCGCCCCCGAGGGGCGTCGGCTTCTGCGCGTCGAGGCGCGCAACGCCGAGACGCCGATCGAGCGCAAGCCCGAGTGGCTCAAGACCCGCGCCGTGGTGTCGCAGACCTACCAGGAGGTCCGTGGCCTGGTGCGTCAGCGCAAGCTGCACACCGTGTGCGCCGAGGCCAACTGCCCCAACATCTACGAGTGCTGGAACGAGCGCGAGGCTTCCTTCCTCATCGGCGGCGAGCTGTGCACGCGCCGCTGCGACTTCTGCGACATCGCCACCGGCCGTCCCACCGAGTACGACGAGGACGAGCCCGCCCGGGTGGCCGCCTCGGTGGCGCAGATGGAGCTGCGCTACGCCACGGTCACCGGCGTCTCGCGTGACGACCTTCCCGACGGCGGCGCCTGGCTGTACGCCGAGACGGCCCGGCAGATCCACGCGATGCTGCCCGGCTGCGGCGTCGAGCTCCTGGTCCCCGACTTCAAGGGCCGGGCCGAGCCGCTGGAGGAGGTCTTCTCCGCCGCCCCGGAGGTGTTCGCCCACAACCTGGAGACCGTGCCGCGGATCTTCCGGCGCATCCGCCCCGCCTTCTCCTACGAGGGAAGCCTGAGGGTGCTGCGGCAGGCCTCCGAGGCAGGGATGCTGACCAAGTCGAACCTCATCCTGGGCATGGGAGAGACCCGTGCCGAGATCGAGGACGCCATCGGCGGCCTTGTCGAGGCCAAGGTGGACATCCTCACCATCACCCAGTACATGCGCCCCTCCAAGCTGCACCACCCCATCGACCGTTGGGTCAAGCCCCAGGAGTTCGTGGCGCTGGCGAAGCTGGCCGAGCAGATGGGCATCGCCGCCGTCATGAGCGGCCCGATGGTGCGCTCCTCCTACCGCTCGGGCACGCTGTGGGGCAGGGCCATGCGCGCCAAGGGCCGTCCCATCCCGGCGAATATGACCGAGCTGGCCGCACCGGTCACCGCCCGGCAGGAGGCCAGCGCCCTGGTCGCAAGGATGGGCGACGCCGCGTCCTGACCCGCCGGAGCCCGGAAGAGCTGCGAACCCGTCTGGTCGCGCGGAGAGGGCGGCGACGTCGGCTATGGTGGGGACTGTGAGCAACGCCCCCAGCGCCCGGCCGAAGAAGAAGCGCCGTTTCCGCGAGCGCATCCTGAGCACCGTCCAGAACATCAAGGACTCCTACACGATCTCGCGCAGGACCTACCCGTGGGTCGGGTGGGTCCTGCTGGGGACGGCGGTTCTGCTCATCACCCTGGCCGTGGCGCTCGCCCTGGTCACCCGCCAGGCGGTCTGGTACTGGGTCCTCATGGCGGTGCTGCTGGCCCTCGTCGCGGACATGGCGATCCTGTCGTGGACGGTGCGGCGCGCCTCCTACTCCCAGATCGAGGGCAGGTCCGGGGCCGCCAAGCTCGTGCTCGACCAGGTGCTCGGCCGCGGCTGGTACCTGGAGTCCGAGCCGGTGCACGTCAACCCCAAGACGGAGGACGTCATCTGGCGCCTGGTGGGCCGCCCCGGCGTCGTGCTGGTGGCAGAGGGCCCCACCGGTCGGCTTCAGCGGCCGATCGCCGACGAGCAGAGGGTCCTGCGCCGCATCCTGTCCACCGTGCCGGTGCACGTCATCAATGTCGGCATCGACGAGGGGCAGACGCGCCTGATCGACCTGTGGCCCACCATCCGCAGGCTGCCTACCAAGCCCACCAGGCTCACCGACACCGAGATCAGTCAGGTCTCCAAGCGCCTGTCCTCCCTGTCCTCCAAGGGCCTGCCCATCCCCAAGGGCATCGACCCGACCAAGATCCGCCCGGACCGGCGGGCCATGCGGGGCCGCTGAACCGCCATCGCCCAGAACGGGCGCGCGCCGGCGCCCGGTCGTCTTGGCCCCGAGAAGGTGAAACAGCCGGGACACACACGCGGCACGCCCGTGTCACGGCATGCCCGTAGGGTTCAGCCAGCCGCACACCGCACCGCCGCAGCCCCCGAGCCGGGCCGGCGCCCGAGGCGGACACCACTGATGAAGGAACACACATGTTCAAGGACGCGTCCGAGGCCCTCGCCTACATTGAGAAGGAGGGTGTCGCACTCGTCGATGTCCGCTTCTGCGACCTGCCGGGCGTCATGCAGCACTTCACGATCCCGGTGGCCGCCTTCAAGGAGGACGCCCTGGCCGACGGCCTGATGTTCGACGGCTCCTCGATCCGCGGCTTCACCGCGATCCACGAGTCCGATATGAAGCTCGTGCCCGACGTGACCACTGCCTACCTCGACCCCTTCCGCGAGGAGAAGACCCTCATCGTCAACTTCTCGATCGTGGACCCGTTCACGGACGAGCGCTTCTCCCGCGACCCCCGCTCGATCGCGGCCAAGGCCGAGGACTACCTGCGGTCCACCGGTATCGCCGACACCTGCTACATCGGCGCCGAGGCCGAGTTCTACCTCTTCGACTCCATCGAGTACGAGACCACGCCCGGCTCCACCCGCTACGCCATCGACTCCAACGAGGCGGCCTGGAACACCGCCCGCAGCGAGGAGGGCGGCAACAAGGGCTACAAGACCGCGTTCAAGGGCGGGTACTTCCCGGTCTCCCCCTCCGACCAGATGGTCGACATCCGCAACGCCATGGTGCGCACCTGCCTGGAGTCCGGGCTGGCCATCGAGCGCGCTCACCACGAGGTCGGCACCGCCGGGCAGCAGGAGATCAACTACCGCTTCGCCTCGCTGCTGGCGGCCGGCGACGACATGATGAAGTTCAAGTACATCGTGAAGAACGAGGCCTGGAGGGCGGGCAGGACCGCCACCTTCATGCCCAAGCCGATCTTCGGCGACAACGGCTCGGGCATGCACTGCCACCACTCGCTGTGGAAGGACGGCAGGCCGCTGTTCTTCGACGAGCGCGGCTACGGCCAGCTCTCCGACTGCGCCCGCTGGTACATCGGCGGCATCCTGGCGCACGCGCCCAGCCTGCTGGCCTTCACCAACCCGTCGGTGAACTCATTCCGCCGCCTGGTGCCGGGCTTCGAGGCCCCCGTCAACCTCGTCTACTCGGCCCGCAACCGCTCGGCCTGCATCCGTATCCCGGTCACCGGCACCTCCCCCAAGGCCAAGCGCATCGAGTACCGCGTGCCCGACCCCTCGGCCAACCCGTACCTGTGCTTCTCGGCCGTCCTCATGGCGGGCATCGACGGCATCAGGGGGCGCATCGAGCCCCGCGAGCCCATCGACAAGGACCTCTACGAGCTGGCTCCCGAGGAGTACTACGACATCGATAAGCTGCCCTACTCCCTGGACCAGGCGCTCGACGCCCTGGAGGCCGACCACGACTACCTTACCGAGGGCGACGTCTTCACCCCCGACCTCATCGACACCTGGATCGACTACAAGCGGGACAACGAGATCGTCCCCATGCGGATGCGCCCGCACCCCTACGAGTTCGAGCTCTACTACAACCTGTGACGGGCTGACGGCGGCGGCGCACCGGCACCTGCGCCGAGGGCCCGTACGGTCGCCTCGACTGTCGGGACCCGTGCCGGCGCCGTCGTGCGAACCGCATGCGAGCGCAACGTGCGCGATACCACCCTCCCCGATGTGCATATCTATACTCATTCATGTATATCCTGTCGGTGCACCGGGACCGGCACGCCGGCTCGCACATCCCGCCCACCCCCGAGGAGCCCCCATGAGGATCACCCGCGCACTGACCGCCGGCACCGCCGTCGGCCTGTGCCTCGCCCTGTCCGGCGCCCTGACCGGCTGCACCCACGCCGAGGACTGGAAGGCCATGCGCAACGACGGTGCATCCGCACCCGCCAAGGGCTACGACACCTCCGGGATCCAGCCGCAGGAGGACATCATCGCCATGCTCCCCGAGGGGGCGCTGGCCGACGGGGTCCTCGACATCGCCGCCGCCACCGACTACCCGCCGGCCGAGTTCCTCGACACCGGCGGCACCGCGATCGGCTACGACGTCGATCTGGCCAAGGCCATCGCGGCCGTCCTGGGGGTCACCTCCACCACCCACACCGCCGAGTTCGACTCGATCCTGGCGGCGGTGGGCACCAAGTACGACGCGGGCATCTCCTCCTTCACGGTCTCCGCCGAGCGCGAGGCCGCGATGGACATGATCGCCTACATCAATGTCGGCTCGCGCTTCGACGTGGTGTCCGGCAACCCCAAGGGTGTGGATCCCTCCGACCATCTCAACCTGTGCGGCCTGACGATCGGCGTCCAGACCGGCACGAGCCAGGAGGACGCCGTGCGGGAGGACTCTCGGGGGTGCACCAACGCCGGCCGGCCCGCCATCGCCGTGCGCTCCTACTCCACCCAGTCCGAGGCCACCACGGGCCTGGTGGGCGACGTCATCGACGCCGTCTACTCCGACTCGACCGTGGCCGGCTACTCCGTCGAGAACACCGGCGGGGCGGTGGAGACGGTCGGCGAGGTCGAGGACGCCCTGCCCCAGGCCGTCGTCATGTCCAAGAGCAGCCCCGACCTCAACAGGGCGGTCCAGGCGGCTATCCAGTACCTCATGGACTCCGGCATCTGGAAAGACATCCTGGACGCCTGGGGGATTCAGGACGCGGCCCTGACCACCGCCGAGATGAACCCGAAAGTGGAGGAGTGAATCGTGCCCCCAGCACCCGCAGCCGACGACGCGCCCGTCCAGCTCAACCGCCTCAAGCCGGTCCCGCGCCCCGGGACCTGGATCAGCGCCACGATCGTCGCCGTCCTGGGCGCCATGCTCATCCACGCGCTGGTGACCAATGACAAGTTCCACTGGGACACGGTGTGGTTCTTCTTCCGCGAGGTCCGCGTCGTCCGCGCCGTCGGCTGGACCCTGCTGCTGACCTTCCTGGCCATGGCCATCGGCATCATCCTGGCTGTGACCACCGCCATTATGCGCCAGTCCTCCAACCCCGTCCTGCGCTGGGTGGCGGTGGGATACCTGTGGTTCTTCCGCGGCACGCCGATCTACACCCAGCTGGTGTTCTGGGGCGCCCTGTCCGCGCTCTACCAGTACCTGAGCCTGGGCGTGCCCTTCGGCCCCGAGCTGCTGACCTTCAAGACGACGTCGGTGTTCACGCCCTTCGTGGCCGCGACGCTCGGACTGGGCATCAACGAGGGCGCCTACCTGTCGGAGATCGTCCGCTCGGGCCTGGCCAGCGTCGATGCCGGCCAGGCGGAGGCCGCCGGGGCCCTGGGCATGAGCAAGGGCCAGATCCTGCGCCGCATCGTGCTGCCCCAGGCAATGCGGGTCATTGTCCCGCCCACCGGCAACGAGACGATCTCCATGCTCAAGACGACGTCCCTGGTCCTGGCGGTGCCTTTCACGCTGGACCTGACCTTCGTGACGAACTCCTACGCGTCGTTCACCTACCAGACGATCCCGCTGCTCATTGTCGCGGCCCTGTGGTACATCATCATCACCTCGATCCTCATGGTCGGCCAGCACTACCTGGAGCGCTACTACGGCAAGGGCTTCAGCGGCTCCGCACCGGCCTCCGGATCCAAGAACGGCCGCACGCTGTCCGACCGCCAGCAGGCGATCCTCGACTCGCACACCACCAAGGACAACCCCTTCCTGGAGGTCACCCCATGACGGCGCCCGACAAGCTCGACGCAGCCGGTCCCGACGCAGAGACCCCCGACCCGGCGGACGCGACGCCCAAGGTGCGCATACGCGGCCTGCACAAGTTCTTCGGCGAGATGCACGTCCTCAAGGGCATCGACATCACCGTCGCCTCGGGCTCGGTGACCGTGCTCGTGGGCCCCTCCGGCTCGGGAAAGTCGACCCTGCTGCGTTGCATCAACGAGCTGGAGTCCATCGACGCCGGCCGGGTGTGGGTCGACGGCGAGCTCATGGGCATGCGGGAGGTCAGGCGCGCCGACGGCAGCGTCCGGCTGCACGCCCTGACCGACAAGCAGCGCGCCCGGCAGCGCGCCAAGATCGGCATGGTCTTCCAGCGCTTCAACCTCTTCCCGCACATGACGGCCCTGGAGAACGTCATGGAGGCCCCGGTGCAGGTCAAGAAGGTCCCCAAGGCCAAGGCGCGCGAGCGCGGCGTCGAGTTGCTGGAGCGGGTGGGCCTGGGCGACCGCCTGGACCACTACCCCTCCCAGCTCTCCGGCGGCCAGCAGCAGCGCGTGGCCATCGCCCGGGCCCTGGCCATGGACCCCGAGCTCATGCTCTTCGACGAGCCGACCAGCGCGCTCGACCCCGAGCTCGTCGGCGAGGTCCTCCGGGTCATGAGGGACCTGGCAGCCTCGGGCATGACAATGGTCGTGGTCACCCACGAGATGGGCTTCGCCCGCGAGGTCGGCGACCAGCTGATCTTCATGGACGGCGGCGTCATCCGCGAATCCGGCCTGCCCACCGAGGTGCTGGACAATCCCCGGGCCGAGCGGACCAAGGCCTTCCTGTCCTCCGTGCTGTGAGTGATCCGCCCGGGCGGCGCGGGCGCCTCCCCGTACCCATTCTGCATCCCATTTCTGCAACCCGTGGAACCCATGGCCCTCCAGACAGGGCGGACAGAGCAGACGCTCGTCGTCGGCCTCGTGGCGAGCCAGGGTGACGAGCTCTTCGCACCGCGCGCCGCAAGGCTCTCGCACCCCGCCTGCAGGCCTGAGCGCTCCAGGCCGAGCGAGATGTTGGGGGAGACTCGGTCGAAGCGCACCCCGGTCCTCAAGCAGCCCTCGCCCCGCCTCGCAACTACCGTCTCAAATTGCAAGAACCCGGTTGCATCTGGATCTGGCCGGGCCTGGGGGCTTATTCATAGGGTGTATGTGAATGTGATTCCGAGGATTGCTGTGAGGGTTTCCTCGAAGGTGTTGATGGGGAGGCGGTAGTCGGTGTGGAGGGCCCTCCAGGTCTTCAAGGTTGACGATGGTGCGCTCTGTCTTGCAGCGGGTCGTGCTGATGGGTCTGTTCCAA
>ERZ772964.835-NODE-835-length-12133-cov-145.237_pt1 | contig 12133 bp, 12 predicted proteins | sample MGYA00580675_ERZ772964 | MGnify/ENA primary metagenome ERZ772964 (study PRJEB29015, sample SAMEA2737941) | human oral metagenome | biome: human oral; feature: human-associated habitat; material: dental | place: China | collected 2139 ...
CCGAGATGGGCGGTCGGGCCAAGTTCGTCAAGGTCGACATCGAGGAGAACCCCGCGGTGGCCCGCTCGCTGGGCGTGTCCTCGATCCCGACCTTCGCGGTCGTGCGCGACGGCGAGGTGGTCCACCAGTTCACCGGCTCGCGCCCGAAGGCCTCCTTCAAGGCGCAACTCGACAGGGTCCTCGCCTGACCCTTCCTCCCTCCCCCCTTCGCGAAACCGGCGGAAACGACACGCGAAACCGGCGGAAAATGCACATCCTGTGGATAGCTCGGCATGATCGGGAGCAAAGCGCGAACCGGGCAGGGGGTGCGCCCGCGATGCCGGGGAGCATCGGGCCGTCTGCTACGCCTCTTCGCCCTCTGCTACGCTCCCTTTCCTCGTACAGTGGAGGGTGAAGGAGCGTAGCAGAGGGGAAGTGGCGTAGCGGCATTACCACGGGCCGACGGCGCGGATCCGGACGTGCCCGCCGCTGCCGGCGTCTAGAGGTCGACGGCGGAGACCGGGGCGGGGCTGACGCCGGCCGAGGTCGCGGGCACCGTCTTCGCTGGCGGGATGTCCTCGTCGGAGAAGCGGATTCGGGAGAGCCGGGTCAGGTTCACCACGGCGAAGAGCACCCCGAGGAGGAGCGCGATCATGATCACCACCATGACGACGGTGAGGACCCGGGGGATGGCGCGCTGCCTGCGCGGCGTCACCCGCGGGCCCACGAACATGTAGGGCAGGCCGCCCTCGAACTTCTTGAGTTCGGGCTGCGCGTCGTCGGACTCATCCATGATTCTGCCGCTCCGGTCTGTTCTGTGCGCTGATGACATCCACACTACCCGTCGTCGCGGGCGATGCGGCGGCCGTCGTCGCCTCCGTCCAGCCCGGCACCGGGCCGGCGTCGCGTTATGCGCCGTCGTCCTCCGGCAGCTCGCGCAGCACGCGGGCGGGCACGCCTCCCACGACGACGCCGTCGGGCACGTCCGCGGTGACGACGGCGCCCGCCGCCACCACGACGTTCGAACCGATCGTCACACCCGGAAGAATGACGGCGTTCCCGCCGATCCACACGTCGTCGCCGATCGTCACGGGCTGGGCGAAGGCGCCCCACTGGCGCCGGCCGCGGGCGCTGAGGGGGTGCCCGACGGTTGAGATGAGCACATTCGGCCCGATCATGACGTGCTCGCCAATGCGCACCGGGGCGATATCGAGGATCGTGACGTTGTAATTCGTCAGGAACCCGTCGCCCACATGGATATTCGCGCCGTGATCGCAGTGGAAGGGCTGCTGGACGCTGACGAAGTCTCCGGTCGAGCCGAAGAGCTCGCGAATGAGCCGATCCTGGGCCGCCACATCCGTGGGCTCGGCGTCGTTGAAGGCCCGGGTCAGGACGACGGCGCGCTGCTTGCGCGCCACCACCTGCGGATCCAGGAACATGTAGGGCAGGCCCGCATCGAGTTTGTCGAGCTCGGTCATTGCGCCGGGCCGCGCGTCGTCGGATTCACTCATGGCACCGTCTTTCCCCGTTCCAGTCTGTGCGCTGACGACACCCAGGCTACTCGCCGCCGGGCGCGCCGCACCTCGCGCGCCCGGCGGACCGGTGGCGCAGGATCAGCGCAGCACCGGTAGGGTTGACACATGCAGTTCATCTCGACGCGCGGGGGCATGGACCCCATCGGCTTCACCGACGTCCTCCTCCAGGGCCTGGCGCCCGACGGCGGTCTCACCGTCCCCGCCGAGACGCCCCGGCTGACCGCCGAGGACCTCGAGTCGCTGCGCCCCCTGCCCTACGCCGAGCTCGCCGCGCGCATCATCGGCCTGTACGCCACCGACATCCCGGCGGCCGACCTGCGCGAGATGACGGCGGCCGCCTACGGCCCGCCGCACTTCCCCGCCGAGGCGGTGCCGCTGCACCGGCTCGACGCGGTCGCTGACGGCCTCGTGCTGGTGGATCTGTCCGAGGGCCCGACCCTGGCCTTCAAGGATCTGGCCATGCAGTTCCTCGGGCAGGCGATCCCCCACGTCCTGGCCCAGCGCGGGCGCGTCCTCAATATCCTGGGGGCAACGAGCGGCGACACGGGCTCGGCCGCCGAGCACGCCTTCCGGGGGCGCGAGGGCGTCAGCGTCTTCATGCTCTCCCCGCTGGGGCGGATGAGCCAGGTGCAGCGGGCGCAGATGTACTGCCTCGCGGACGCCAATATCCACAATATCGCCGTCGACGGCGTCTTCGACGACTGCCAGAACCTGGTCAAGGCGGTCAACGCCGACGCCGCCTTCAAGGCGGAGTACTCGATCGGCGCGGTCAACTCCATCAACTTCGGGCGCATCGCCGCGCAGGTCGTCTACTACGTGTGGGCCTGGCTGCGCGTCTCCGACGACGTCCCGGAGCGGGCGCGGCCGGAGACGCGCGTGGACGTCGCCGTTCCCAGCGGGAACTTCGGCAATATCTACGCCGGGCACCTGGCGCGGAGCATGGGGGTGCCCATCCGGCGCCTCATTCTGGCGACGAATGAGAACAATGTCCTGGACGAGTTCTTCCGCACCGGCGTGTACGCGCCGCGCCCGCGCGAGGCGACCCTGGCGACGTCGAGCCCGTCCATGGACATCTCGAAGGCCTCCAACCTGGAACGATTCATCCACACCCTCCTGGGTCCGGAGGCCTTCGTGGAGGCGTGGTCCGAGCTGGAGCGCACCGGCAGGCTCGACCTGTCGGCGCAGCGCGACCGCATGGCCGGGGAGTTCGGATTCGTCTCCGGCACCTCGACGCACGCGGATCGGCTCGCCGCCATCCGCCTGGTCCACGCCGCCACCGGCAGGCTCATCGATCCCCACACGGCCGACGGCATCACGGTCGCCCTGGCCCAACGGAAGGAGCGGGAAGGCGGGCGTCCCACCCCCGCCCCGGCGCCCATCCTCGTCATGGAGACGGCGAAGGCCGCGAAGTTCGGCGAGACCGTGGCCGAGGCCATTGGATCGGCGCCGCCCCTCGACGAGTCCCTGGCGCAGATGCTCCGCGCCGAGCAGCACGTCGTCGAGATCCCGAACGACGTTGAGCGCCTGCGGGCGCTCATTGCGGCGGACGCCGTACGCCGCTGAGGAGTCGAGGGACCGGGCAGATCCGAGTCGGGCCGACTCAGGACGGGCCGGGCCGGACCGGGACGATCCGAGTCGAGTCGGGCGGCGGGCGACGGGGGCGCCGAGCGATGTTTCACGTGAAACACCTCTACGCCGAGCCCCTTCTTCGACCTTCGCGCCGGGCGTGGCAGACTTGGAGCGCGGCCGGGACAGGCCCGCCGGAGAGGAGACGGATGTGAGCGACGCGCCCCAGGTGAAAGGCAACCGGCTCGATCCGTGGCTGGACAATTACGCCGCCCGGGCCCACGGCCTGCGCGCCTCGGAGACGCGCTCGCTCTTCGCCGTCGCCTCCCGCCCCGAGGTCGTCTCCCTGGCCGGCGGCATGCCCAACCTCAAGGACCTCCCGCTGGACGAGCTCGCCGAGGCGACCGCCCGCATGATCCGCAAGGACGGCGGCCGCGCGCTCCAGTACGGCAACGGCCAGGGCCTGCCCGCCCTGCGCGAGTGGATTCCGCAGGTCATGATGCTGGAGGGCATTGACGCCGACCCCGACGACGTCGTCGTCACCACCGGCTCCCAGCAGGCCGTCGACATTCTCACCGAGCTCTTCATCGACCCGGGCGACGTCGTCCTCGCCGAGGCCCCCACCTACGTCGGCTCGCTCTCCATCTTCGCCACCTACCAGGCGGACGTCCAGCAGGTCGAAATCGACGCCGACGGCGTCGTCCCCGAGGCGCTCGAGGAACGCATCATCCGCCTGGAGCGGGAGGGCCGCCGCGTCAAGTTCTTCTACTGCCTGCCCAATTTCCACAACCCTGCCGGCGTCAGCCTGTCCGCGGAGCGCCGCCCCCGGGTCGTGGAGATCTGCCGCCGGCACCGCATTCTCATCGTCGAGGACAACCCCTACGGGCTCCTCGGCTTCGAGGGGCAGACCCGCACCGCCCTCAAGACCATCGCCCCCGACGACGTCGTCTACCTCAGCTCCTTCTCCAAGATCTTCGCGCCGGGCTACCGGGTCGGCTGGGCGGTCGCCCCGCCCGCCGTGCGGGAGAAGATGAAGCTGGCGTCCGAGGCCGCGATCCTGTGCCCGTCCTCCGTGGGCCAGTACTCCATCGCCATGTACCTCGACACCTTCGACTGGAGGGGCCAGATCGGGGAGTTCCGGGGGATGTACCGGGAGCGCCGGGACGCCATGGTCGCAGCGCTGGACGAATTCATGCCCATGTGCTCGTGGAATGTGCCCGACGGCGGCTTCTACGTCTGGGTCCGACTCCCCGAGGGCCTGGACGCCAAGGATATGCTGCCGCGCGCCGTGACGAACCTCGTCGCCTACGTCTCCGGCACGGCCTTCTATGCGGGCGGACGGGCGGGGCACGACCACATGCGCCTGTCCTTCTGCTATCCCGAGCCGGTCGAGATCCGCGAGGGCGTTCGGCGCCTGTCGCGGGTCGTGGGCCGGGACCTGGAGCTCCTCGAGCTCTTCGGACCGACTCGCTCCCGCCCGACGCGGGGCATTACCGCCCCGGCGCCCGATCAGATCTGAGGAGTCAGCATGAGCGAAACCTTCGCCCCTTCGACGGAGCCCCTGCGCGTGGCCGTCCTCGCCGGCGGCCTCAGCCACGAACGGGACGTCTCCCTGCGCTCGGGCAATCGCGTGGCCCAGGTTCTCAAGCACCTCGGACACAGTGTGCTGGTCCTCGACGTCGACGCCCGGATGATCTCCTCCCTGCGCGCCTTCGGGCCCGACGTCGTCTGGCCGCTCGTGCACGGCGGCCCCGGGGAGGACGGCGGGCTGCAGAACGTTCTCATCGCCCTGGACCTGCCGTATGTGGGCACGCACTCCGACGGCTGCCAGCGCGCCTCCTTCAAGCCCACCGCCAAGGCCATGGTGCGCACCGGGGGCGTGCTCACGCCCGATTCGGTGACCCTGCCGAAGACCTACTTCTCCCAGCTCGGGGCGCAGGAGGTCCTCGGCGTCGTCGCCGCCCACCTCGGCCTTCCCGTCGTCGTCAAGCCGAATCAGGGCGGCTCCGGGCTGGGCGTCTCACTGGCCGAGGACGCCGACGAGCTGCGCAGCGCCATGGTCGCCTGCTTCGCCTACGACGAGCGCGCCCTCATCGAGTCCTATGTTCCGGGCCGCGAGATCGCGGTCTCCGTGGTGGACACCGGGGACGGCCCGCGCCCGCTGCCGCCGGTGGAGGTCGTCACCGACGGCGAGTACGACTTCGACGCCCGGTACAACCCGGGTCGCTCGGAGTACTTCGTCCCCGCCCGCCTCGCCGCCGCCGAGCTCGCGCTCGTCCAGGAGACCGCCATGACGGTGCACCGCACCCTGGGTCTGGGCAATCTTTCGCGCACCGATCTCATTCTCGACGACGCGGGCACGCCGTGGTTCATTGACGTCAATGTCGTCCCGGGGATGACCGAGACATCTCTCCTCCCCCTCGCCGCCGAGGCCGAGGGCGGCCTCCCGGAGCTGTACGACGCCCTCGTCCACCACCCCCTGGTGACGCCCTCCTGATCCGCGGGCGGCGATCCGCGGCGGCGTGGCGGCCGGGATGCGTTTCACGTGAAACATGCCCAGACCCCGGCCCCGGCCGGCCGTTGTCGCCCATACCGACCATTGCCGCCCATATCGGCGAGCAGTAGACTGTCGTGATTGTTTGTTCGGGCGTACTGAGGGCATTGCACGGGTCGAGGGGGTTGGGTCATGACGGCGAGACTATGGAGGGTCGTGCTGAGCGGCGACGAACGGAGCTTCCTGGAGGAGGTGGTAAACTCGGAGCAGGGCGCGCCCAGGCGGATCCGTCGGGCCCGGATCCTGTTGGATCTGGACGAGGGCCGGGACGAGGGGCGGCTGACGCAGCGCGAGGTGGCCGAACGATCGGGGGTAAGCGTGACCACGGTGGTGCGGGTCGCCAAGGACTATGCGCAACGGGACGGGGCTCGGGCGGCGATCAATCGCAAGGTCCGGCTCAAGCCGCCGGTGGAGTCCAAGGTGACCGCCGAGGTGGAGGCCAGGGTGATCGCCCTGGCCTGCTCCCAGCCCCCGGAGGGGTACGGGCGCTGGTCATTGCGGTTGCTGGAGCGGCGGATCGCGTCGACGGACGGGATTCCAAACCTGGATCACTCCACGATCGGCAGGATCCTCAAGAAGAGGCACTTCTCCCTCGCCTGAGGAGAGGCCCCTCCCACCGTGACCGGATCGACCCCGAGCCACACACCTCGTCCCCCCCACCTGAGAGAACCGATGGATCGACGATTCGAACCCCGCAGAACCTGCAAGGGCCCGGGATGGTTTCACGTGAAACATCTCGAGCCCTTCCCCATTTCCAAGTCTCAGTCATCCGTGAACGGCGTCCCCGGAACCAGGGTCTCGACGATCCGCGCCAGATCCTCATCGCCCGCGAACTCGATCGTGATCCTCCCCTTCTTCGATCCCCGGGTGACCTTGACCCTGGTATCGAAGGCATCCGACAGTCGCGTCGAGAGCGCCGGCAGCGGAGCGCTGCGACGGGTGCGCGATCCCGCCGTCCGCCGCGGCGCGTCCTGCGCCTGCGGCTCGTCGTGCAGCGCGACGAGCTCCTCGGTCGCCCGGACGGACAGCCCCTCGGCCACGATCCGCTGCGCCAGTCGTTCCATGGACGCGGCGTCCGGCAGGCCGAGGAGCGCCCGCGCGTGACCGGCGGAGAGCACGCCCGCCGCCAGGCGCCGCTGGACGAGGGGCGGAAGCTTCATGAGGCGCAGCGTGTTGGAGATCTGCGACCGCGACCGCGCGATCCGCTTCGACAGTTCGGCGTGGGTGCAGTTGAAGTCCTCCAGCAGCTGCTGGTAGGCGGCTGCCTCCTCCAGCGGATTGAGCTGAACGCGGTGGAGGTTCTCCAGCAGAGCGTCGCGCAGGAGGTCCTGATCCTCCGTGTAGCGCACCACCGCCGGAATCGTCTCGAGCCCGGCCTCCTTCGCGGCTCGGAGCCGCCTCTCACCCATGACGAGCTCATAGCTCTTGGCCCGGCCGTCCTCACCGTCGACCCGGCGCACCACGATCGGCTGGAGCAGGCCCACCTCCTTAATGGAGGCGGCGAGCTCACTGATGTCGTCCTCATCGAAGACCTGTCGCGGCTGGCGGGGATTGGGGACGATGATCCCCACCGGGAGCTCGGCGAAGGTCGCACCCGGCACGGGAACCAGATCCTCGTCGTCGGGGCTCTTCGCGCCGGCCGGCTCAGTCGCACCGGCACCGGCCACCCCGGTCCCGGCGGCCTCGAGCGGGATATTCAGCTCCGACCGGCCCGACGGCGACGGCGTCGCCTCGTCCTGGGGGCGGTTGCCCAGACCGATGAGGGAGAGCTCGGAAGCGTCCGCCATCAGTGTTTCACGTGAAACACGACTGCGCCGACGGCCGGTCCTCGTCCCCTCGGCCCTCGCCCCGGTGGACTCGGACCCGGACCTGGCTCTGCCGGACTTGGGCTTGGCCGCGGCGGCCGAGGGCTTCGTCGCGGTGGTCGGAGGTGACGACCTCCTGCCGCGGGTCCGCTTCGAGGGTGCGAGCAGGGTCGAGGCGATCTCCGCGGCATGCCGCGAAGCGGCGTCCGAGGCCTCATCCGTCACCGTCTTCGAGCGAGCCGGCAAGCGCGACTCGGGGAAGAAGACGTCCGTCGGACGCCGGGACGGGATCTCCGTCTGCGCCTCGGGGATGAGTGCCTGCAGGCCTCGTCCCAAACCTCGCTTCTTCTGGGCCATCACGTCTCCTCAACGTCGTCGGGCACGTTGATCTCGGGCAGCTCCATACCCGTGCCCCGCAATGCGATTTCCTGAGCCAGGACCTTGTACGCCACCGCGCCGGACGACCTCGGGTTCCAGAAGACGACCGGCGCCCCGAAGGACGGCGCCTCCGCGACGCGCACGGATCTTGGTATCTTCGTCTTGAGGGTTGCGGCGGGGAAGTATGTGCGCACCTCCGACTCGACGTCCCGAGCCAGCGTCGTCCGCTTGTCGAACATGGTCAATGCGATCATCGAGACGCACAGGGCCGGATTGTGGATCTCGGCGACCCTCTGCACCGACCGCGTGAGCAGGGCGAGGCCCTCCAGGGCGTAGTACTCGGCCTGCAGGGGGATGAGCACCTCCCCGGCGGCGACGAAGGCGTTGATCGTCATAATCCCCAGACTCGGCGGGCAGTCAATGAGGACATAGTCCAGCCGGGGCAGGCCCTCCCCGCTCCTGCTGAGCAGGTAGTCGCGAAGCGCCTGGCGCAGCTTCGACTCGCGTCCGGTGGAGTCGATGAGCTCGATCTCCACGGCGGCGACGTCGATCGAGGCGGGCAGGCACCACAGGTTCTGGGAGAAGCGCGTCTGCGAGACGACGTCCTGGATGCGCACGCCCTCGACCAGCACGTCGTAGATAGAGGCGTGCTCCTCCCCGTGCTCCACGCCCAGGGCCGTGGAGGCGTTGCCCTGCGAGTCCGCATCGATGACGAGGACGTGAAGGCCACCCTCGGCGAGCGCCGCGGCGACATTGACCGCTGTCGACGTCTTGCCCACGCCGCCCTTCTGATTCGCGACGGCGATCACCCGAGTCTGCTCGGGGCGCGGAAAGCCGACGGCTGAGACATCCTCGAGGACGGCGTGCTCGGCCCGGAGCTGGTCGAAGATGGATGAACCTGACAACCCTGGTCTCCTCGTTCGGCTTCCCGACGGCGCACACCGCCCGGCCACCCCAGTCTACGTGAGTCCGACGACGCCGTCGGGAATGCATCGCCGCCGATCCGCCGCCGATCGGTCGCGACCGCGCCTCTATCCTCTCCGCCGGCGGATCTCGACCACCCGGGTCGACTCCCCGCCGGGGGTGACGACGTCGTGAATGACGGCGGGTTCGAGCCCCGCCCCCTTAATGACGCGCCTGGCCTCGTCGACCTCGGCCCGGGCCCGGGCCCCCTTGAGGGCGAGGAGGCGCCCGCCCGGGCGCAGCAGGGGCGCGGTGATGCGGACGAGCCCGGGCAGCCGGGTCACGGCGCGCGCCGTGACCGCGTCGAAGCGGTCGCGGACCTCCTGGGCCCGGGCCCGGCGCAGGACCGCATTGTCCAGGCCGAGCTCCGAGACGACGTCGGTCAGCCAGTCGATCCGCCGCTCCATCGGTTCAATAAGCGTCACCTCTAGATCGGGACACATCAAGGCGATAATGACGCCGGGGAAGCCCGCCCCCGACCCGACGTCGGCCACGGCGCCGCGGCGGGGCAGGAAATCGACGACGGCGGCCGAGTTGGCCAGGTGGCGCGTCCAGAGCCGGGGGAGCTCGCGCGGGCCGACCAGCCCGCGCAGCTCGCCCTGCTCGGCCAGCATCCGCGCGAAGCGCTCGACCCCGGGCAGGGCGGCGCCGAAGAACTCGCGCATCGGCCCGTCGGGCTCCTCGAGTCCGGTCGTCGGCCGCCCGCCGCCAGCCGGTTGCCCGTCACCGTCGGGCCGGCTGGCGTCGCCGGGCCGGTCGGCGTCGTCGGGCCGGCTGGCGGCCGCACCCTCGGCGCCCGCCACGGCCCTCAGGCCCCGTCCCGCTCGGCACTCTTGGATCCGCCCGCGCCGGCCCCGGCCGACCCGGGGCCGGCGGCGTCGTCGGCATCCTCGGCCTCGGCGGTCTCGTCGGCCTCGGCGTCACCGGTCCGGGCGTCGTCAACCTCGGCGGTCTCGTCGGCCCCGGCCGACCCGGGGCCGTCGGCGTCCTCGACCTCGTCGGCGTCGTCGACCTCGTCCTCGGCGGGCATGACGACGACGTGCCGGTGCGGCTCGGCGCCCTCGGACTCCGACACGAGCCCGGCCGCGGCCACGACGTCGTGACAGACCTTGCGCTCGAAGGGGTTCATGGACGCCAACGACACCGGCTCGCCGGTGAGCTGGACCTTCCTGACGGCCTCCTGCGCGACCTTCGCCAGCTCGGCGCGACGGGCCGCGCGGTAGCCGTTGATGTCGAGCATGAGGCGCGAGCGGTTGCCCGTGCGCGCCTGGACGGCCAGACGGGTCAGCTCCTGGACGGCCTCGAGGACCTCGCCGTCGCGGCCGACGAGATCGGCCAGATCCCGCTCGTCCCCGGCCTCGGCGGCGACTATGGCGATGGAGGCGCGGCCGTGATCGATATCGATATCGATATCGCCCCCCAGGTCGACAATGTCGAGGAGGTCCTCGAGGTAGTCGGCGCCGACCTCCCCCTCCTCCTCCAGGCGCTTGATCATGGCCGACGAGGTGTTGCTCTCGCTCATATGGCACTCCCCTCCGTGGGATCGGCGATGTGGCGGCGCGCCGTCAGCGCCGGCGCTTCTTGCCGCCCTGATTCTTGTTCCTGCGCTGCTGGCGCTGGCGGGCCCGCTTCTCATAACGACGGCGGGAGATCTCCTCGGGCGTCAGGCCGGCGACATTCTCCTTGCCCGGCTGCGCCGACTCCTCCGCGTCCGCGCCGCCCACGGCGATCTGCGCGTCCGCGGGCGCGGTCGGGGTGGACGGGCCCCTCCTCTGCCGGCTCTTGCGCACGGGCTGAACGCGCTGCCCGCCGACCTGGCCCCGCTCGGCGGCCTCGGCGGCGCGCTTGGCCGCCTCCTCCTCCTCGAGGCTCGGCTGGCCCCTGCGGGCCCGCTTGGCATTGATCCGGGCGCGGTACTTCTTCTCCGCCTCGGATCCGGGGGCCGGCATATTGCGAATGGTGAAGAACTGCTGGCCCATGGTCCACAGGTTCGTCGTCACCCAGTAGACGAGCACGCCGATCTGGAACTGGATCCCGGTGAAGGCGAAGAAGATGGGCATGACCGTCATCATGATCTTCTGCGAGCGCATCATCGGGTTGTCGGAGGTCTTGGCGGACTCCGGCATGTTCTTGGTGCTCAGCTGCGCCATGGTGTACCACTGCGTGACGCTCATCATGACGATCATGACGACCGTGACGATCTTGGTCGCGCTGTCGGAGGCGTTCATGAAGGACGAGGACAGGCTCGCCCCGAAGACCGTGGAGCGCTGGACCTCGTCGGCCAGCGCCGCCGTGAGCGGGCCGATGGAGTCGTGCCCCGGGTAGGTGTGCGAGGCCACGCTCTGAAGGTTGGCCAGCACCCGGAACAGGGCGAAGAAGACCGGCATCTGCAGCAGGATGGGGAAGCAGGAGGAGAAGGGGTTGGTCCCGTGCTTGCGGTACAGGGCCATCATCTCCTCCTGCATCCGCTGCCGGGAGGCCTGATCCTTCTTGCCCTTGTACTTGTCCTGGATCGCCTTGAGCTCGGGCTGCATGAGTTGCATGCCGCGGCTGGCCCGGATCTGGCGCACGAACAGCGGCATAATGAGCAGGCGCATCACGATCGTCAGTCCCACGATCGACAGCACCCAGGCGGCGCCGGGGCCCTTGCCCATGCCGATGAGGACGAGGAAGTCGTGGATGCGGACCATGACCCAGGCGACGGCCACCTTGAGGGGCCAGAGAATCGTGTCCATTGCGCTCCTTGCTGTGGGGATCGGCGTTCCCGCGGGCGCCGTCCGCCGGAGGATCCGGCCTGGGCGCGCCGTCGGTGCGCGCGTCGGTCTAACGGGACGGCGACGTACCGGTGGACTCGGGTCGGGGGATGTCGTGGGGATGGCGGTAGCGCCACGCCCCCGGCTCGGGGACGTGGTCGACGCCGCCGGGGGTGAAGGGGTTGCATCGCAGCAGCCTCCAGCCGGCGAGCAGGAGGCCCTTGAGGGCGCCGTGGACGGTCAGGGCCTCGACGGCGTAGGCCGAGCAGGTCGGGTAGTAGCGGCAGCAGCGGGGCAGGGCCGGGGAGACCCGCTCCTGGTAGAGGCGGATCGGCGCTATGAGCAGTTGGCGCGCCCTCATCGTCGCGCCCCCCGCCCCGGCTCGCGGCTGCGGGCCAGCAGCCGGTCGATATCCGCGCCCAGCTGGCGGCTCGTCGCCCCGTCCGCCCCGGCCAGGGCGCGCACGACCAGGCGCGCGCCCGGCTCGAGACCGGCCGTGCGCTGCGCCATGAGGGCGCGCACGCGGCGCTTGATCCGGTTGCGGTGGGCCGCCCGGGCCACCTGGTTCTTGGGCACGACGACGCCGACGAGCGCCGGGGC
>ERZ772964.840-NODE-840-length-12094-cov-4.48559_pt1 | contig 12094 bp, 10 predicted proteins | sample MGYA00580675_ERZ772964 | MGnify/ENA primary metagenome ERZ772964 (study PRJEB29015, sample SAMEA2737941) | human oral metagenome | biome: human oral; feature: human-associated habitat; material: dental | place: China | collected 2139 ...
GAGGCCCGCCGCACACCAGAGCGCGCCCCCATCCTTGTCCCCCACAGCGAGCCCCTCCACCCCCTCGAAGACGACACTCCGTCACCTCGGCGCTACACTTTTCAGCAACCTGAAAATTGCTCTTTGGAAGAAGTCCCCATGCTCTTCAGCCTTGCATCGCGACATCTAAAAGCGCGAGTCTGGGAAGTCCTCGCAGTCGTCGTCCTTCAAACCGCAGCGACAATCGCCTCCCTCGAACTGCCAGACCTCAACGCCCGCATCATCGACGAGGGCGTCGCTCAAGGCAACACCGGGCTCATCTGGCACTTCGGCGCGCAAATGCTCGCCATCGCCTTCGCGCAGATGCTGTGCACCGCGCTCGCGATCTACCTGGGGGCCCGCCTCGCCATGTCCCTCGGAGCACACCTGCGCTCCGACATCTTCACGAAGATCCACGGATTCGCCACACAGGACTATCACTCCTTCGGCGCCTCCTCGCTCATCACCCGCTCGACGAATGACATCCAGCAGATCCAAACGACGGTGATGCTCACCTTCTCCATCATGATCGGCGCCCCGATCATGGGTGTCGGCGGCGTCATCATGGCACTGCGCCAAGACGTCAAACTCTCAGCGGTCCTCCTCGTCCTCGTTCCCCTCCTCACCGTCATCATCGCCCTCGTCATGAGGCGCCTCAGCCCACTGTTCCACGAGCAGCAAACCCGCATCGATAACATGAATACGGCTCTGCGCGAAGAACTGGCCGGGATCCGCGTCATCCGCGCCTTCATCCGCCAGGACTTCATCCGCGAACGCTATACCGAGGCAAACGATCAGCTCCGCAAGGTTGCCCTCTCCATCGGCTCCTGGTTCGCTTTCCTCTTCCCTGCCGTCATGGTGGTCATCTCAATCTCGACCGTCGGGGTCCTCTGGCTCGCTTCAATCCTCATCGACTCTAATGAACTGCAAATCGGTTCAATGATCGCCTACATCAACTACGTCGGCATGATCTCCGGCGCGGTCATGATGGCAGCAATGATCTTCATCATGGTTCCGCGCGCAAATGTGGCGGCTCGACGCATCACCGAAGTCCTCGACCACGAAGCCACCGTGAAGGAGGCAGATGCCCCAGCCACGATTCCCAGCGGGCCGTGGACCTTCACCTTCGAAGGAGCCGCTTTCCGTTACCCCGGAGCCGAGGAGGCCGTCCTCGAAGACCTGAATCTCACGCTCCGCCCGGGCACGACGACCGCCATCATCGGCGCGACGGCCTCCGGTAAGACGACCCTCGTGAATCTACTGCCACGCATGATCGATCCGACAGGCGGTCACCTCGCCGTCAACGGCCAGGACCTCAAAGACCTTCCCCTCTCGGAGCTTCGCTCACGTATCGCGATGGTCCCCCAGAAAGCCTATTTGTTCTCCGGCACAATCGCCTCCACCGTCTCAGGCGTAGAAAACCCCGACGCCGCGCAACGCGCCAGGGTGGAACTCGCGCTCGAAGGGGCGCAGGCGAAAGAGTTCGTTTCCGCCCTCCCCGATGGGATCGATCACGAGGTCGAGCCCGGTGGAGCGAACTTCTCCGGGGGCCAGCGCCAGCGCCTGGCCATTGCACGAGCCCTGTACCGGGCGGCCGAGCTGTACGTCTTCGATGACTCCTTCTCGGCCCTCGACTACGCAACGGACGCGAAGCTGCGCCTCGGCCTCAACACCTACACCAATGGTGCAGCCATCCTCATCGTCGGGCAAAGGGTCGCCTCGATCCGCCACGCGGACGAGATCCTCGTCCTCGAAGATGGGCGCATCATCGGGCGCGGCACCCACGCCGAACTGCTCTCGTCCTGCGAGACCTACAAGGAGATCGTCGCCTCTCAGATGAAGGAAGAGGAAGCAGCATGAGCTCGCGGGAAACACGTCAAGCCCCTCGTCCTCGAAACCCCCATGAGGCGATGAATAGGCCCGTTGAAAAATCGAAGGATTTCTCCGGCTCCTTCAAACGCCTGATCAGGGAACTGCGCCCCGACTACTGGTTCGTGTCCATCGCTCTCATCGCCGCCGTGTTCTCAGTGGCTTTCAACGTGGCCGCACCGAAGGTCCTTGGCAAAGGCACCGACATTATCTTCAACGGTGTCGTCTCCAAGATGATCGCTCAGGCACCCTCGAAGGAAGCGGCCGTCGCCGCCCTCGAAGCCCAGGGAAAGACGGATCTGGCGAGGATGCTCGACTCCATGGACATCACTCCGGGGGCGGGCATCGACTTCGACGCCCTCGGCAGGGTCCTTCTCATCACGGTCGGCATCTACCTCGCCGCAGCCCTCATCTCTTTTCTCAGCGGCTGGGTTCTTCGGATCGCGGTGCAAAACCTCGGCTGGCGTTTGCGCGACAAGGTGCAAAGGAAGATCGAGAAACTGCCCCTGTCCTACTTTGACTCGCACTCGCGCGGCGACCTCATGTCACGAGTGTCGAACGACGTGGACAATATCGCTCAGGTCATGAACCAGACCCTCTCGCAGTTGTTCCAAGCGGTCCTCATGGTCCTCGGTATTCTCGCGATGATGCTCACCCTCTCGTGGAAGCTCACCCTTCTTGCTCTCATTGTCATTCCGCTGGGCGGGGCGCTCACCGGGGTTCTCATGAGCAAGGCGCAGCCTCAGTTCCGCCAGCAGTGGAAGTCCACCGGCGAAGTCTCAGATCTCGTTGAGGAGACGATCTCCGGACACGAGGTCCTCGCCCTCTACGGTCTCGAGGAGCGCTACACCACCGCCTTCGAGAAGTCGAACTCTGCTTTGTATCGTTCAAGCTTTATCGCGCAATTCATTTCGAACCTCGTGATGCCGCTGATGAACATGATCTCGAACATTTCCTATGTGATCGTCGCGGTCGGTGGCGGCCTCATGGTCGCGAAGGGCTCCATGTCTCTGGGCGATGTGCAGGCATTCATCCAGTACTCGCGCCAACTCAACCAGCCGATCGGCCAGCTCGCGCAGATGATGAACTCACTCCAGTCTGGCGTCGCCTCCGCTGAACGGGTCTTTGAATTCCTCGACGCGCAGGAGATGGCTCCTGACAGGGGCGCGAAGTCCTTGGCCGAAGCGCGCAAAGCCACCGGCGCTGATGGTGTCGCTGTCGAGCTCAGTGAATGTGCTGGTCGCGCTGATGGTGTCAACAATGCCGAAGGCGCGGAAAGTGGCGAACTCACTCAAGGCGCCGTCCACGCCGAGGGGGAGAGCCTCGCTAAGGGGAGGGCTCTTCGCACTGGCAGCGTCCTTGACGAGGGCGACTCAGGCGCTGGCGAAGAGGAGCATGTTTCGGGCCGTGTCGTTTTCGAGCACGTGCGTTTCTCCTACGTCGAGGGCACGCCGATCATTCAGGACTTGTCTCTCGAGGTCGCTCCCGGGCAGATGGTTGCCATTATCGGCCCGACCGGCGCAGGCAAAACGACACTCGTCAATCTGCTCATGCGCTTCTACGAGCTCGACTCGGGTCGGATCACTCTTGATGGGGTGGACATCTCCACTCTTGATAAGGATGTGCTGCGTGCTCATATGGGGATGGTCTTGCAAGACACCTGGCTCTTCGAGGGCACCATTGAGGAGAACATCGCTTTCGGCTCCGATGACGCCAGCTCTGAGGAGGTCGTTGACGCTGCGAAGCAGACCGCTGCGGACCGTTTGATTCGCCACTTGCCCGAAGGCTACGAGACGCATGTCTCCGACTCGGCGGATGTCATCTCCCAGGGCGAAAGGCAGCTCCTCACGATCGCGAGAGCCTTCGTGTCCAGGCCTGACATTCTCATCCTCGACGAAGCGACCTCTTCAGTCGACACCCGCACCGAGGTCCTCGTCCAAAAGGCCATGGATCGTTTACGAAGGGGACGCACTGCCTTCGTCATCGCCCACCGCCTCTCGACGATCCGCGATGCCGATGTCATCCTCGTCATGGAGCAGGGCGATGTCGTGGAGATGGGGCGGCACGAGGAACTCCTCGCTGCGGGCGGCGCCTACGCGCGCCTCTACAACGCCCAGTTCGCAGGCCCCGCTGAGGCTTCAACGATCTGAGATCGCCCCAGCCGTGGCCTGACTACCGCGTCGCAGCCTCATTTTCGTCTTCCCTTCCGCCTCGCAGCTCAGGAGGCTTCTCCCAAGAGTGGAGGCCCTCCCGTACGGAGGTGGGTTCTCTTGGAAGAGCCCTCTCGCGCGACACGGGGAGGCCAGCCGCAAGGTCCAGGGCATCCCGTGCCCCGACTTCTCGCTGAGTGTCGGCGCTTCTCTCTGTTCACCCACGCCCTCGAGGATCGAAGTGCGAGACTGAGGGGGCGCAGCACAGCTGTGATCCTCTAACCCCAAGGACCACCATGTCTCCTCAGATCCCGATCCTTGTCCTTTCAAACGGCAAAGCGATGCCCCAGTTCGGATTCGGCACCTTCAAGATCAGTCCCGAGGACACCTTCGACGCGGTCTCCTCTGCTTTGGAGCTTGGATACCGGCACATCGACACCGCGCAGATGTATGGAAATGAGGTTGAAGTCGGGCGCGCAATCGCAGAATCGGGGATTCCGCGCGAGCAGATCTTCCTCACCTCGAAGCTCAACAACCGTAATCACGAGCCTCAGGCCGCGCGCGATTCCTTCAAGCAGAGCCTCGAAGACTTACAGAGCGATTACGTGGATCTCTTCCTCGTTCACTGGCCACTGCCGGGACTCTACGAGGGGAATGTCGCCCTGCCGTGGCCGGTGCTCGAGGAGTTCTACGACCTGGGCCAGGCTCAAGCGATCGGTTTGTCGAACTACCAGGCATCGCATATTGACGAAGTCCTCAAGGTCGCTTCCGTTTCTCCGCATGTCCTGCAGATCGAAGTCCACCCCTACCTGCCGAATAATGCGCTCCGCGACTATGCGCGCTCCCTCGGCATGGTGATTGAAGCCTGGTCCCCTCTGGCGCGAGGCCGCGCGACATGTGATCCGATCCTGGCCAAGATCGGGGCCGCCCACGCCAAGAGCGCCGCCCAGGTCGCACTCGCTTGGGCGCTGCAGCGCGGGGACGCGGTTTTCCCGAAGTCCTTGGACCCTGCGCGCCAGTTGGAGAACCGTGAGGCCGTGGGCCTCGAGCTTTCAACTGAGGAGTGCGCCCTCATCTCCTCCCTCGACGAGGGCGAGGCCGGGCGCACGGGTTCCCATCCCGACACGATGAACCGCCTCTGAGCGTCGACGCAGATCAGAAGCGAAACCCTTTTCCTCAGCCACTGCTGGTGCCTGTCTGCGCCTGTCCAGCAGTGGGACGGGGTAGGAAGCAAGGTCCTTTCCGCGCTAGTCTTTCGCGCATGTCCGATCCTCAGGCTCTTGATCAGATGCTCGCCACCCTCTCCCCCACACCCCAGGGGGAGTACGTTTTCGCCCTCGTTGATGAGGTCCCTGCCGGCACACATCCTTTCGCAGTGATCCGCGACGATGACATGCTCACCGTCGTCCTCGAAAAGTCCGAGGCCGAAGCCGTGGGTCTGCCCGTCGACAAGACTTACGCGCACCTCTCCCTCGGTTTGCAGGCCGACCTCGACTCGATCGGTGTGACTGCAACCATTGCGCAGATCCTCTCGGCGCGCTCCATTGTTGCGAACCCGATTGCCTGCGCCCGTCACGATCATTTCTTCGTCCAGGCGGATCGCGCGGCCGAGGCCGCACAACTGCTCATTGAGCTGGGGAAAAACGCTCGCGGCTGGCTGCCCCACACCTGAGGGCCTGTCTGCCGCACAACTGAGCAGCTGTCTACCCCCTCACAGAGAGGACTCGGCGCTGCCCTCGCGACTCGTGTCCCAACAGGTAGGATGGGGGCATGGCAAAGGAGCTCTCGCGGACGGATCGCGCCATTCTGCGACTCGCAGACGGCACGGTCAAACAGCACAACCTTCTCACCGGAACTGAGGTGTGGACCGTCCCAGGGCGAGGCAACCGCCCTCTATCGGTCCCCCACTCCGATCCTTTGCCGATCGACCATTCACGCGACGGCCACCACTGCGCCTTCTGCGATGCCCGCTACCTTGAGACCCCACCGGAGAAGTCACGTCTCGTCATTGACGAGGACGGGTCCTGGCGCGAAATCGCCGGACTGCCAGCTGAACGCCTTTCAGAACAGGTAGCTGAGTTCAGGCGAATCCCGAACCTGTTTGAGATCGTTTCCTACAACTATTGGCATCTCAATCACGGGCACATCCCCTCCGAATCCGAGCATCGCCGTATGGCGGAGTACCTGGCCTCTCCCGAGGGCTACGAGCACATCATGCGCGTTGTGAGGGCCCGTATGCTCGCCTCGGGTGTTTCCGCCGAAGAGTTCGAAGCAATGGGGGATTCTCAAAAGCTTCAGCAGGCCAATGGCTTCTTCTCCGGCGGCCATGATCTGATCGTCGCTCGCCGCCACTATGTCGATGGTGCGATGGATACGACCGCGCTCGCAGGTTCGGGCACACTCACTCCCGAGGAGCACTACCAGTACACGGCCTTCACGGCGCGCACAATGAATGAGCTCTACGGTCTCGATGAGCACGTCCGCTACGTCGCGACCTTCCAGAACTGGTTGAAACCCGCGGGAGCCTCCTTCGACCACTTGCACAAGCAGCTCGTCGCGATTGACGACTTCTCCGTTCAAACGGAGGCGGAGCTCAATCGCTTGCGCTCCCAACCCGGAATCTACGATGAGATCCTCAAAGTCGCTGCGACCCGTAAGCTCATCATCGCGCAAAACGAGCATGCCATTGCAATGGCCGGTTTCGGCCACCGTTTCCCGGGGGTCGCGATCTGGCCCCTGCATTCTCCGAAGAACCCCTGGGAGCTCTCCGAAGAACAGATGCGTTCCGTCTCCGACCTGCTGCACGCAATGCACGCTGCCACTGGCGTGGATGTGCCCTGCAACGAGGAGTGGTACCACCGTCCTCCCTCGGTGCGCACTCCGATGCGCTTCAGGATCCTGCTCAAGTGGCGCATTTCGACGCTCGCGGGTTTCGAGGGCGGGACTCGTATCTACCTCAACACCATCGACCCGTGGAATGTCGTCGACAAGCTCGTTCCACGTCTTCTGGAAATGCGTGAGGTCGGCACGATCGCTCCGATGAAGATCGGCAAGGAGTGCCGCGTCAGCCCGGAGATGCTCTCAGACTGAAGAGTCTGGGATTTTCCCAGGGCTCGTCTCGATCTCAGCCGTTGCTCGCCGCATCCCATTGGGCGAGCGCGTCCCCAGTATTCTTGATCGCCGTCTCATCAAGGATGAGGGCATCAGACTTGGGCGTGAGGAACCAGTGCGCCGGAGTGTTCTCCACGGCCTGAGGATCCAGGGGATACGCGACTCCCGCCTCGGCGAGTGCATGCTGGCCCGACCAGGTGAGCAGCCAGGTCATGAACGAAGTCGCGCCCTTCTCATTCGCGGCATCTGCTGCGGGGGCTGCATAAAGGTAGCGTTGCACACAGCTCGCATCAAGGGCCTGGGCTGCGGCCTCGACCCCCGTGTTCGTGGTGGAGCGCATGATCGCGCTCATCGGGGCGATCATGAGCGGACGCGACGGCTGCGCATCTGACTGGGGCGGTTCGAGAGCAGTCCACGAGGAGTTCGCCTCCTCCTGCGAGGCGATGAGAGCTCCCCCGGCCCGCATGTCGAAGGCCCACTGTCCCATGCCTTCACCGAGTTTCGCGCGTGCGCCCGCGATGAAGAGAGCGGAAGGTGAAAAGTGGTCCGGGTCCGGGAACGCCAGCAATTGGGCATGATCCGTGCTCGCGAGCATGTCGATTCCGCTTGGCATTGAGCGCCTATTCGCCGACATCCAGCCCCGGTCTGCCAGGACGCACACGTCGTCCCTGCCATAGGCGAGTTCGGAGGCCACCCCCTCAACCCCGGTTCCTTCAGGGACGAGGTCGAGAGCGGGTGTTGCACCAAGGGCGGAGCCCGCCTCGAAGAGGTCATTGGCCCCAAGACCGATCACCGCGTCCACTCCGAGTCCCAAGATGTGCGAAGCGGAGGCCACTTCCTTCTGTTCAAGGGTGAATCCTGTGTACCTGTGGAAAGCTTCTTCAACTGAGGCGGGAAGCCTTTGGCCCTCCATTACGGCGAGCTTCACGCTGCCTGAGCCTTTCAGGGGCTCTGGTGCTCCCAGGCTCCCCTCGGAAGCGGACTGCGAAGCTTGAGCACCCCGCCCATTCACTTCGATCGGTTTGTCGAAGGGGTCAACAGACTCGTATGAGGGACTGACTGCCGGGGTACAGGCCGCAAGGAGGACACACGCAGCAAGTCCAGCTCCGATCATGATCGGTCGGCGAGTCGATTCCATCAGAACTCCTTTGGCGTGGCGGCGAACAGTGGATAGTTTAGGCCGGAAAGCACGCGTCGGTGGACCTGCGCCGACTCCTATCATGCGGCATGATGAAGCAGGTATGAACTATTGTGCCCGTTGATCCGGGCCCTTTCCCTCGTCTCAGCCTAGGAGGAGATCATGGAGGATCTTAGTTGGAAGCTCGCGAGCGCGGGCGTGATGGCGGTTTCGGCGCTCGCTGCCGGCAAGATCGTCGAAGTCGCGTGGAAAGCCGCGACCGGCAGGGATGTTCCGCGCGAGGACGATGACGAGGCCGCTTTGATCTCCCTCATTGTGTTCGCCGCAGCCTCCGCTGCGATTGGCGCGGTTGCAGAGCGTTATGCCTTCCGTGCTGCGAAGAAAATGAACAGCCGGAGGCTGCGCGAGTCGAGAAACTGGGGATGAGGGCAAGGGGTCCTGCAAGGGGGAGGGGTTTCAATCCCAGGAGGACTTGAGCTCTCCCCGTCGGAAAGGACCCCGCACCGCAGGAACCGACTCCGCGCCGTAGGAACCGACCCCGCGCCGTAGGAACCGACCCCGCGCTGTAGGCAACGACCCTGCGGCGCGGAGGGGGTTACAACGACAGGTACGGGAAAAAGGGCGCGAGATCCGTTCGCTCCCCCGAAGCTTGGATTCGCCCATCAGAAATGGCGTCCTCCCAGCTCAAGCAGCCCGTGACGAGGGAGAGCCACACCTGCATCGAGGTTTCCACAACAGCGGGAGGTGTGCCCCGGCGGTGAGTCGTTCCTGGGAGGATCTGGACCGCACCCGCCGGGGGGACTCGGACTTCGACGGCTCGCCCAGGATGCAAAGCGCCGAGTTCTTCCAATGAGAAGCGAACAGCGGTCAGCATGAGTGCGCGCTCAGTGTCTTCTCCTTCGCGCGCCCATGTGCGAAGTGCTAATAGGCCTTCTTCGGTGCTGATCCGGCGTTTCGGCATACGCAAATCCTAAACGCACCCGAAGATGGGGGACGAATACAGGGAGTCCCGGATAGCCGAGGAGGGCTTTCACCTGGCAGACTTTAAGCACGGCAGTGCTGCCTCTTCCCCAGAGGTGCCACCCCCGGCGTTCTTCCTTCAGAAAGGTCCCACTACCAGGAGAAACCAGCTGAGGAACACCACCAGCCTCGTTCAGCGTCTTCTTGTGAAGCACAACGCCGGAGAGGCCGAGGACCTGCATTCGCCGCCCCGCTCAGCAGACTTCTCATCCATCCGTGTCTTCTCCTGGTGAGAGGACGCGACACCGACTCAAGGAGGGCCATGAAGAAGGCTGACCGCCCACAGATGAAGTGCGATCTTCGGCCGTGGGAGCGTTTCCTCGTTTCCGGTTCCGTCCTCGACACCCCCGAAGCACGAAACGGCAACTGGGACCCGGAGGTGTTGAAGGAAGTCTCCGGGGTGGATCGCATCGGTTCGCTCGCTGTCAGGCACACCGCATACATTGAAGCGCTCGACGAGTTCGCTCAGGAGGCGAGCCCGGATGTTCTGCGCCCCAACTCTTGGGGCATCGCATTCGGCCACCGCCTGAAAGAAGCATTGGAACACCGCTGTACCCTCTGGCTGTCTTTCGTGTCCGCTGATTCTCTCGACACTCTCGAAGACTTCATTGGGGGTGGGCTCATCCGTATTGCCGGGCCGATGCGAGCCGATCAGAAGATCCCGGTCGCCCTCAACCCGGTTGCGCTCGTCACCACCTGGTCTGAGAATCCTGAGAAGGCTCATTACCTTCGTCATGTTCTGCGCAATGCGGATACTTTGCGCGCCTCGCATCGAGCGATCGCAGCACTGCGGCGCGCCCAGGTCCGTATCCGCGAGCGCTCTCGTCTTGCCCGGCTCATCATTGATCCACGATTCGTCGCCTATTTCGTCGTGTTCGTCTACTCATCGCTGAGGGCGCTGCCCGTCGTCCTCGTTCCGGGTTTCCATGGACGGGTCTGGGTTTTGTGGCTGATCGACATCATTACGGCAATTCCCTATACCTGGGGTCTTCTTGCTCTTGTCGCGGGGAGGACCTTCTTCACGCGCTTTGCCGGGCTCATTGTGACGATCGTGACCTTTGTGTCGCCCTATGTCTATTTCTGGATGCACGGTAAGAACTATCCGCCGGGTGTGACGGCTTTTGTGGTCGCAATGATTGTCGGCGCAATTGCTCTGGAGGGGATCCGCTGGTTGCGGGACCGCTTGGTTGCACGGGGGCTTCGCGAGGGGCGCTGAGCGCCTGAGTTGTGGGGCACTGAGCGTCTGGCGTGTAGCGGACGCGATCATTCGGGGCTCGGGGACTCACACACTTGGGGGTAATCCCCTGAATCTTGTGCCCAGAGCCCCTTTTCTGCCATTCAAGCCGGGGCAGAGCATCCAGGAACAGTCAGTCCAAGCCCGCGCGCTCTCCGAAGGCGATACTGGCCCGCACCCGAAACAATGCAGGCCTGCGGCCGAGGAGAGAGGTTCACGCGCGAGACAGCCCCATGGCTCGGGGAATTACTCGTCGTCGCGACCGCGGATCGTGCGGAAGACGCCGCTTAACAAGAACCAGGCTGCAGAGACCCAGAAAACAACGAGCGCCCACACTGGAGTGAAAGGATGCATCCAGACGAGGACGGCGACGGCCCCGATCCAGGTTCCGGTCGCAATGAGGTTCACCACCCGGTAGCGCCTCACCCGCATGGGATGCGTGTAGTGCAGGGGAACCAGGGTGAGGACCGCCAAGATGATGGTCGCCGCAATGTTGAACCACACGGGAGTGTGGAGGAGGTACATCGCGAGAGCAACGACATTCCACGCAGCGGGGAAGCCCACGAAGTACGAATCATTCGATTTCTCCCCCGCATTCGCATAGCAGAACACGGAGGATACGACGGCGACAACGGCGGCGATGAGCCCCATGGTTTTCGAACCGAAAGGCAAGTGGAGGTACATGAACATCGCTGGAAGGAAGGTCCAGGTGATGTAGTCGACGACATTGTCGAGGACGCCGCCGTCGAACCAGGGCACGACCTCTTTGACGCGGAAGTGGCGGGCGAGGGTCCCATCAACCCCATCCACAATGAGGGAGATCAGGAGCCAGAGCCACATCCATTTGATCTCTCCTTCCACGAGGGCGATCGCTGCGAGCATCGCCCAGGCGAGACCGGACATGGTGAAGGCGTGTACAGCCCAAGCGGCAATTTTCTCCGATGCGGATGGCGCTGCAGGGTTGAGGGTGGGCTCAACCGGGGGTTGCGATGCTGTGTCCGCGTTTTCGCAAGGCGTGGGCATGAATGAGTCTCCTGATGAGTCTGGACGAACTGGACTCTAGTGTGCGCTAAGAAAACAAGAATCTCGAGGACTTAAGGCTGGTGGGCGAAGAGAATCAGGGAATCCCCTGAGAGGGCTGTGACTGTGGGGCCGAGCTCGCAAGTCGCAGGTCGCAGCTTTCACGGCCTCGCAAGGCAAGAGGCGCAAGACACGCGTGGGCTCCGCCTCGCAATTCCTATCCCCCGACGAGCGGCGTCCACCGATGAGAGGCTTCCCCCGACGAGCAGTGTGCCCCGATGAGCGGCATCCCCGACAAGGCATTACTCGCGCGCGGGTGTCCGCGCCGCATTCCAGCGCGGACACCCCTCGAGCAACAGCGATTGACACACACCTCCCCCCCTGCCCCGCTCCGAACAGGCCAAGAGCCGAGGCTGGGCTCCTGAGCGACGCCGAAGCGGGAGCGATGGTGAATCAGAAGCGATCCCTCAGTGCCGCTTCAGAAGCAGCTCGCAGCTCCTACAGATCACCGATCCACGGCTTTTAGCCTTCCCC
>ERZ772964.842-NODE-842-length-12074-cov-133.999_pt1 | contig 12074 bp, 5 predicted proteins | sample MGYA00580675_ERZ772964 | MGnify/ENA primary metagenome ERZ772964 (study PRJEB29015, sample SAMEA2737941) | human oral metagenome | biome: human oral; feature: human-associated habitat; material: dental | place: China | collected 2139 ...
CGCCTCGACCACCCTCATGACGGTGTCCGGCGTCGGCGAGGACGGCCGCGTGCGCGTGGCGGCCCTCGACGCCTACGACGGGCTGAGCGCGCGCATCGACCAGGGCGACAGTTCGCGCTTCCAGCGGGTGGGGGCGGACACGCCGCTGACCGGGGCCGGGACGCATTCGCCGCGGGCGCGCGAGGTGGTCGTGCGCCTGCGGGACTACAGCTTCGCCTGGGTCCCCACGGTCTCCGACGCGCTGTCGATCGCCGTGTCGGGGCCGCGCGCCGACGTGGTCTCCGACAGTCTCCACTACGACATGTCCTCCGCCACGGGCATCGCCACGGCGGGACTGACCGGGGGGGACGTGCTGACCGAGCAGGTCGTGGTGCCCGCCGTGCCCTCCGACGCCGACCTGGCGCTGCTGGGCACCGGCAGTCCGCGGCTGGGCGCCGTCGTCAATGTGCCGGCGTCGGTGGAGGCAATGGCCCGTTCGATCGTGGACACCGCCTCCGAGCCGGTCGCCCAGATCCGGCTCCTCCAGCAGGCGCTGCGGGCCGGCTACTACTCGGACGGCACGACCGGCTCCTCGCCGCCCGGCCACGGGACGGCGCGGATCGCGCAGATGGTGGAGGCCGGCGAGCTCGTGGGCGACGACGAGCAGTACTCCGTGCTCATGATGCTGCTGTGCCGCTCGCTGGGCATTCCGGCCCGGGTCGTCATGGGCTTCAAACCGGCCACGGACGGCGACGCGTCCACCGTCACCGGTCAGGACATCAGCGCCTGGGTGGAGGTCGACTTCCGGCAGGTCGGCTGGGTGGCGGTGGATGTGACCCCCGACCGCGATCATGTGCCCCAGCAGCAGAACACCCAGAAGGTCTCCAATCCCGAGCCGCGCGTGCTCCAGCCGCCGCTGCCCCTCCAGCATCCGGCGGAGCTGCCGCCCGCCTACGACGACGGGCACGGCAACTCCCCGGATGACAGGGGCGCCGGCCCCGATCTGCGCCTCGTCCTGGCCGTGGGCGGGGGTCTGCTGGTGCTCGTCGCGCCGGTGGTGACGATTCTGACGCTCAAGGCGTTGCGGCGACGACGGCGCCGCCGCGGCTCCGGGCCCGATCGCGCGGTGGGGGCCTGGGACGAGGTGGTCGATCGCGCCCGGGACCTGGGGTCGACGCCGCCGGCCGGGGCGACCCGCCGGGAGGAGGCCGAGGTCCTCGCCCCCGGCTTTCCCACCGCCGATCTGCGCCGCTTCGCCCGGGCGGTCGACGCCCAGATCTTCGGGTCCGGCGAGCCGAGCCCGAGTGCCGTTGACGGGCTCTGGGAGTCGGCCGATGCAATGATGAGGGCCATGAGCACCGGTCGGTCCGCCCCGCGGCGCCTCATTGCACGTTTGTCGACGCACTCTTTGCGTCGGCTTCCCAGACAACGCACCGCCCGCCGCTTCCGGCGGCGACTCGTTCGCGGCGGTCTGACAAGGAGAAGGAACCCGTGACCTCACGCATGTCTGCACCACTCCCCCGGGCCCGACTGACCCCGGCCCCCGTGGGCGACCGCGTCATCGCCGGCGCGATCGACCTGGTGGTCTGTGGACTGGCGGCGGCGGCTCTCGGTCTCCTCATCGGCCTGTTCATGGACTCGGCGGTGCTCACGTGGGTGATCGCCGTCCTCGTCGTGGCCGTGCCCCGCGAGATCACCTTGGCCGTCACGGGCTGGAGCCCGGGCGGGCGGCTGCGCGGGGTGCGGCTGGTGGACGTCGAGACCGGCGGGCCGCCCCTGGGGCGCCTCCTGCTCCATCTCGATCTGCTGCTCATTACCGTCGTGCCGACGTTCGGCCTGGGCATGGTGGTGCTCCTGCACTCGGCGGCGAAGGATCCTCACGGGCAGGGCTATCACGACCGCGTGGCGGGCCTGCGGGTCGTGACCGTGCACGGGGACGGGGCGGAGGCGTCCGACCCGTCCGCGCAGCCGGGGTGGACGGGGCGGGACACGGAGGCGGGCTCGCCCATGTTCTTCCGCCCGGGCGAATCCCCGGAGGCGGGCGGGCGGGGGACGACCTTCGACACCTCCGCCATGGGCTCGTCCTCCGACGACGCCTCCCAGGCCCTCATCGACTCCGTGCCCTGGGCGGCGGTGCCCACGCACCTGGATCCGCCGACGTCGGACGACCTGGCGGTCCTGCCCCCCGAGGCGGCGCCCGGGTCGGCGGCCCGTCCGGCAGGGCCCGGACCGGGCGGACCCGGCGGACCCGGCGGCCTCGGCGGACCCGGCGGACCGGGTCGGACGGGCTCTTCGGCACCCTCGGGGCCGGTGGGGCCGACGGGACCCGCGGAGGCGGCGCCCGGGTCATACGGGGCCTACGGGGCCCCCATTGCGCCCAGGACGTACGGGCCCTCCAGCGCCCCCGGGGGGACTGCCACCGGTGCGCCCGCCGGACCTCCCGGAGCCGCCAGCGCACCCAGAGCCGCCAGCGCACCCAGAGCCGCCAGCGCACCCGGAACCGCCAGCGCACCCGGAACCGGGGCCCCCAGCGGCAGGACCTCCTCCGGTCTCGACACCCTTGCCATCCCCCAGTCCGCCCCCACAGCCTCCGCTGCCCCGACCGGCTGGGCCGCCGAGGCATCCACGGACGACACGATGATCCTGGATGGGCCTGACACCCGCACCCGCCGTCGGACGGCGCGCCACCGGCGCCGCACCGATGAGCAGACCATTGTCCTCGTGCCGGATAAGGGTGGGGAGTCGATCCCGCTGCCCGAGCCCACGGTGGTGGGCCGCGACCCGAGGAATATCTCCGCCTACCCCCAGGCCCAGCGCGCGAGCATTTTCGATCCCAGCCGGTCGGTGTCCAAGACGCACGCCCTGCTGGTGCCGGTGCCCGGTGGAGTGTGGGTGACCGATCTGCACTCGACCAACGGCACCCGGATCGAGTCGAATGGCGCCGTGACCGCCCTCGTTCCCGAGAAGGAGGAGGCGGCGATGCCGGGATCGAAGGTGGTCTTCGGCAACGCCGTCTACCGGGTCGCTGTCTCCGAGCCCTGACGGGCGGGTCCGCGCGCCCGATCGCGTGCCCGCCCTCCCCGTCGCGCCCCGCGCAGCGGCCCGTCGTGTTCGCGCGCCCACCCTCCCCTCCGACGCGCCCTCGGGGAGGTCGTGCGGCGCGCCGGGCCCGGGATGCACCGAATCCAGGATCACTGCGAACCCGGTCCCGGCCCCGGCCACGTTCCCCCGATCGGCCCGGCCGGACCGGATCAGCGAGATCGTCGGGTAACCCGCGAGATCGTCACTTAACCCGCGAGAACGTCACTTAACCCGCGAGAACGTACCTCTAGCAGACGTTCTCGCGGGTTAAGTGACGATCTCGCGAATCGGGCGGCATTCCCGGGGACCGGACGACCAGCGGGATCCGGGTCGGTGCGAGCGAGCCCGGCAACGAGAAGGGCGACGACGAGTCCGCACGTCGGGTCGGTGCGGGGCGATGAGGGTCGTCAGTGCGGAGCAGGGCCAGCAGGTGCGTGGTGCTCCCTGACGCGTGTCGGGCGCAAGCTGGACACTTTCATGTATCAGTCTCAATGCACCTGCAGGTGCGTGGTGCTCCCTGACTGGCCGCAAAGGTCGTCTCAGGTGACCTCTTTAAGGGTCTCAATGCACCTGCAGGTGCGTGGTGCTCCCTGACTGGCCGCAAAGGTCGTCTCAGGTGACCTCTTTAAGGGTCTCAATGCACCTACAGGTGCGTGGTGCTCCCTGACTTCCCGAGACCCTCGAGAAGGAGGGAGAGAGAACCCGTGTCTCAATGCACCTACAGGTGCGTGGTGCTCCCTGACAAAGGTGCTTCGTTGTTCGGAAGAGCGACGGCATGGTCTCAATGCACCTACAGGTGCGTGGTGCTCCCTGACAGCTTTCACCCGAGCTCAGTCTTAGGGCGGAAGTCGGTCTCAATGCACCTACAGGTGCGTGGTGCTCCCTGACACGGCTACTTCTCGCTCCTGGACCAGGTGGCTAAGGTCTCAATGCACCTACAGGTGCGTGGTGCTCCCTGACAGATTGAAGATGTCGGTAGCGGTCGATACCGTTTCGTCTCAATGCACCTACAGGTGCGTGGTGCTCCCTGACAGGCTGCTCAAGAAGCCCGAGAGGCGCACGAGGCCGTCTCAATGCACCTACAGGTGCGTGGTGCTCCCTGACCCCTGCCCTCGGGAGCGGCGGTATGACGCCACTTCGAGGGCCCGGAGCGCCACCGGCCCCGGGAGCACCCCTCCGGACCGGCCAGCACCGGGCCCAGAGTAGCACATAGTGGCGGAATCACGCCAAGCGCCACCGACGGCCCCCAGAGCCCTCCGCGCGCCAACTTCCAACCAGGTCATGCGGAAAGGTCGGCGTTGGAGGGCCTTGCAGCAAACGTGTAACGTGACACCCTGTTCGCTATACCGCCCCACTGGTCTCAGCAGCACCTCCAGCACCAGCCGGTCCGGCCCCGCCGAGGACGCCCCGCACCCGACCGAGTTCGACGCGACCGCCCCCGCTCCAACCGGAACCGCCCCGGTCCCCGACCGGAATGGCGGCCCTGACGAGACCGCCGTCGGGATATTCTGCGCACCGAGAATCGACCTCCGCACGGCGACCAATTCCGGTGCGCGCGCACGCATGGGAACACGATGCATCAGGGCTCCTCCTATCAGGAGGATTCTACCAGAATAATCCGGACCGTTGAGGCGCCGCCCCTGATGAGAAGGACCCGCTGAGCCCAACTCGCACAATTCCGGATTCACAATTCCAGGCCCGCTCACCAGGATCCATCTCGACTCGCGCGATGCGAGCCCGGCCCGGATGAGCATGTGCATTTTCCGCCGGTCTCGCGTGCCGTTTCCGCCGGTTTCGGTGAAAAGGCGGTGAAGGGGAGGGGGACGGGTCAGGGCGTGGTGACGCAGCTGCGCACGGGCTGGGACATCCGCCCGTCCGTCTGGACCGCGTAGACCTCGATGCACGTGGAGCCGGGCTGGGCGGCGATCGTGGCGCTGGGCTTCGTCGTCGGCTCCAGGTCCTCGTCCTCCTGGCCGGCGACGTCGGAGCGGTAGAGGTAGGTGCCCCGCCAGCCGTCCTGCGGGGACAGCCAGGTGAAGGAGACCGTCCCGTCGCCCAGGCGCTCGCCGACGACGGTGCGCGGCTGGGGGATGACGGCCCCCAGGGGTTCCGAGCCGCCCGGCGCGAGGGTCGCGAAGGTCGCCCTCGGGCGGGCCTCGTCCGCCCCCTGCGACAGCAGGACGGCGCCGATGACGACCGCCGCCACGACCACCGCCGCGATCGTGCCGACGAGCACGGGGTTCCACCGCCTCCTGGTCGGGTTCCCGGTGGAGGACCAGGTCGAGCGGGCGGCGTCGGCCTTGGACGGCACCTGCGCATCGACGCGGCTGAACACGCCGATGCGGGTGGCGGAGTCGTCGTCGGACCCGTCCTCCGCCACGGCCCCGGCGGCGGGCAGCGAGTCGGAGTAGAGGTCGACCGCCGTGATGGGCAGGCCGAGCTCGCTCTCCACCTGCTGGAGGGCGCGGGCGAAGGCGAGCACGGTGCGGTAGCGCCGCGACGGATCCTTGTCCATCGCAATGCTCAGGACCCGGAAGAGAGAGGGCGGCGCCTCGGGCCGGCCCAGCGGCGGCACGGGGTCCTTGACGATCCTGCGGGCCAGGTCGAAGACGGACTCGGCGGACCCGGGGGCCTCGAAGGGGCTGTGCCCGGCGAGCATCGCATAGGTCGTGGCGGCCAGGGCGTAGATGTCGGTGGTGGGCTCCACGTGCCGGGAGCCGACGAGCTGCTCGGGCGGCGCCCAGGGCACGCTCATCCCCCGCAGCTCGTCGGGGGTCCCGCCGGGGACGCGCATGGCGGAGATGCCGAAGTCCGACAGGACGGGGCGCTGATAGGAGGTGAACAGGATATTCGCCGGTTTGATGTCCCGGTGGATAATGCCCACGCGATGGGCGGACTCGACGGCGCCGGCGATCCTGATGGCCGTGTCGAGGGCGTCCCCGACCGACAGGGGCGCGCGGCGCAGCCTCATCTCCAACTGCGGGGGCGGGCAGTACTCCATGACGAGGAAGGGGCGCCCGCCCTCGGAGACGCCGGCGCCGTAGATGGACAGGATCGCCGGATGCGAGGAGACCTTCGCCATAATATTCGCCTCGTGCTCGAAGCGGCTCGTGGCGCTGACGGCGACGTCGTGCATGACCTTGACGGCGACTTCGCGCCGGGGCATGTGCTGCTCGTAGAGGTAGACACGGGAGTAGCCGCCCGACCCCAGGGCCCGCAGGAAGGTGAATCCTGGGATGACCGGGGGCGCGGGGGGCCGCCCCGATGTCACGGAAGGTCCTCCATGACCAGCGACTGGCCGTCACCGAGGTCGAGGACGTCCCCGGCGCGCAGCAGGACCGGCTCGGAGGAGGGGATCTTGCGGGCGGGCTCGCCCTCGCGCAGCAGGAGGGTGCCGTTGCTCTCGGAGAGGTTGCGCGCCAGCACGGACCACTCGTCGAGCTCGATGAGCAGGTGGTTGCGGGAGACGAGCTGCTCGGGACTCGGCACGGTCAGGACCGCCGGGGCGGAGTCCTCCAGGCCGCGGACCTCGGAGGGGACCGGGGCGCGCCCGACGAGGACCGGGCGGTCCAGCTCGACGACCTTGCCCGTGGAGGCCCGCACCCGGCCCAGCGGCGGGCAGATGATCACCCGGGCGGGCTGGGCCAGGGCTCTGCCGCACTCGCGGCACTCGACGTAGTTCGTGGGGTTGGCGTGGCCCTCCGGGCAGATGGCGGACAGGGCGGTGCGGGGGGCGGTGGGCGACTTCTTGGGCGCGTCGACGACGGACCGGTCGGATCCGGGCTCAGAGTTCGTCAGGTTCTGACCGAGCTCGTTGACGAGCTCGGCGGGGAGCTCGGCGACGGTCCAGCCGTCGTGGTCCCCGGCGCGCGGGACGCGGTCGGCGTCCACGAGCTGCGGCTCGTCGCCCGCGGGACCCTTGGCCGGGGCCTGGCCGGGGCCGTCGTCGGCAGTCCCGGCGGACGACGACGGCCCGTCGAGCAGGTGCTCGACGTCGACGACGACCTGGGGGGTCGAGGCGGAGTCCTCCACCGGGTTCGGGATGTCCGCGGGGACGATGATTCCGAAGACCGGGGTCGACTCGTCGGCGTCGTCGGCGGAGGGGGCCGACGGCGCGGACTCCTCCGCCGGCTCGGCGGGCGCCGCGGCGTGCCGGGGCGAGGGCGCGGACAGGGGCGAGGGCGCGGACAGGGGCGAGGGCGCGGGCGCGTCGGCGGAGACCACGGAGTCCGAAGCGGGCGAGGCCGCCGAGACGGGCGAGGCGGAGGGGACGAAGAAGACGCCGTCATCGGCCGAGGGGACCGAGGAGGCGGACACCGGCGAAACGACGGCGGGCGCGGGCGGGCCGACGGGCGCGGGAGCGGCGTCGTCGGCCGATTCGGCGGACCGGGCGGACCCGTCGGCCGGACCTTCCGCGGGCGGCGCGGCGTGACGGGGCGCGGAGGGCGCCGACGGCGCGGACCCGTCGGCCGACGGCGCGGAGGGCGCCGAGACGGCGGAGGCGACCGGAGACGAGGCGAAGACCCGGGGCGGGAAGAGGGTCGGCGGCACGGAGAGGGCCGGGGACGCTGGCGGCGCGGACAGGGGCGAGGGCGGCGCATACAGAGGCGACGACGCAGACAGGGCCGAGGGCGCGGACTCGTCGGCGGAGGCCGCGGAGTCCGAAGCGGGCGAGGCCGCCGACGGTGCGGGCAGAGGCGACGGCGCGGACAGGGGCGAGGCCGCCGACAGAGGCGAGGCCGCCGACAGGGGCGAGGCCGCCGACAGGGGCGACGGCGCGGACGCGTCAGTAGAGTCCGCGGAGGCCGCCGAGACCTCCTCGGCCGCCGAAGCGGGCGAAGCCGCCGAGACGGGCGAGGCGGAGGGGGCGGAGAAGACGTCGTCATCGGCCGATTCGGCGGACCGGGCGGATCCACCGGTCGGACCCGCCTGCGCGGCCTGCGCGGCCGCAAGGGCCGAGACAATCGAGGCCTCCTCGGCCGCCGCAGCTTCCGCAGCCGCCTCAGCCTCCCGGGCGGCCTCCTCGATCTCCGCGATCTCCTCGGCTTCCCGAGCAGCTTCCGCAGCTTCCGCGGCCTCCGCAGCCTCCTCGGCCTCCCGGGCGGCCTCCTCGATCTCCGCGGCCGCCGCAACCATTGCGGCCATTGTGGCCGCCGCCGCGGCCGCCTCGGCATCCTCCTCGACCACCGTGAACACCGGCTCCTCGGCGGAGGCGGCGGAGGTGGCGGAGGCGGGCGGGAGGATCGACTCGGCCGCGGGCGGGCCGACGCTCAGATGGACGGCGGAGGCGGGCAGCACGGCGTCGCGCACCGGATGCAGGCGCACCGACGAGGAATCGGCGGCGCCAGGGGCGTACAGCGCGAGCGACTCGGCGGAGGCGACGCGGCACTCGTACCAGGTCACCACGCCCTCGGCGTCGATGCGCGCGCCGTCGACCTCGGCGACGACCCCGCCGCGCAGCGCCAGGTGGACGCGGTCGCGGCCGAGGATCACCAGGCCGAAGTCGGGGATGCGCGCCAGGCGCCCGCCCGCGCCCATGACGAGGGTGTCGAGCACTGAGGCCAGGCTCACGCCGTCGGTGTGAATCTGCTCCCACAAATCCTCGTCCAGGGCGCCGGGCACATCCGGCGACAGAAGAATCACTCCGTGAGGGGCGATGACGAGGACCCAGTCCCCCACCGCCCATCGCGCCTGACGGGTACTCATCCGCTGATCGGCCACTGGCCCCTCCTTCGGCTCCCGGCCCGGGCGTGTGCGCCGGGGCGTCACCGCGGTTCGTGCTCTCACCGAATACTGCACTCGGCCTGCCCGAAGTATACCGTCGACCCCCGGGCCACGAGCTCGCCGCGACCGGGTACTAGTTCCCGGAAGTGGCCCACCTCGACCACGAAGGTCCGGTTCGTCGAGCGCAGGTCCGTGACGATGACGCCCGACAGCGTCGGCTCCAGCAGCGCGTGGGTCTTGGACAGGGTCGGCTCCTCGGGCAGGACCGCCAGCCGTTGGGCGCCGTCGAACTCGGGCAGCGCCTCGGGGTCGCGCCCCAGGACCGTCGGCGCGCGCAGCGCCAGGGGCCGACCCTCGATGACCAGCGTGTAGCTCGCCCGCGAGCGCGTCGAGACCACCGAGGTCGTTGATACGCGGTCGAACCAGGTGGTCTCCCACCCGGCCCGGCCCGCCGTCCTGGCCACCATGATCAGGGGGGCCGCGCCGAGGGTGGCCAGGGAGGCGATGAGGAGGAGGCCGGCGCGCTTGAGGGCCGCCCGGCCGGGGGGACCGGGGGGCGGGGCGGTGCGGTGGAGTCTGGTTCCGCACACCGCGCCGCCGGGGCCGGCCCCGGTCAGGGCCTGGCTGACGACGCCTATGAGGATCGCTCCCGCTCCGGCGCCGGCCCGCCCCGCCGGGGGCAGGGGGGTCAGGGCGCAGACGGCGCAGACGAGTGCGGTATTGATCATTGTGCCCAGCAGTCGCTGGGTGACCGTCGCGGGGACCGACGCGGGAGGGAGCACAGCGGCAGCATAGAATATGTGCAGGTCCACAATCGAAATCCATATTCGCTTATATAAGGCCCCTGAGGAGATCACGGATGCAGATCGCCGCATACCCGCCGTCGGAGCGGTGGCTCACGATTCCCGAGTTCCCGCCCCCCGGCTGGGAGCGCGAGCGGGCCCGCCGTCAGAGCCTCCGGCTGGGGCTGCACACCCCCGATCGGCGGGCCGAGCTGGAGCGGCTGCTCCGGGAGGTGCAGCGGATGGACCGGCCGTCGGCGCTGGCCCGGCTGCTGTACCTGGGCGATGACGCGCAGAGCCTGTTCGCCGTCGACATCGTCTTAGTCATTGCGCACGACGACGGGACCAAGGCCGCCCGCCACTGGGCCCAGCAGCAGCTCCTGAAGGGGATCCTCGGCCCGGTCCAGCCCGTCAGGCTGCGCCCCTCCCCCGATATAGCGGGCTTCTGGGGCCGGGCCGACGGCGAGGCGGTGGGTACGATCTCCCACCCCGGCGTCGTCGTCGTGCTGCGCAAGGCGGGGCTGCCCACGGTCGCCGTCGACATCGTCATAAAGGTCTGGGCGGCGCGGCCGGCCGAGGTCGTCCCCCGGATCGATGAGATCGCCTCCCTGGCGCGGGGGGTCGCCCCGGCCGGGCGCGCCCCGGCGTCGTCGCACGGCTTCTCCTGAGTCGCCCGCCCCGAACCCGGGCCGCCGGCGTCGCCCGGGACGCCCGGGCCCGGGGGCGGGGGCGGGACGGGCCCGGCGCCCGAGACGCGCCGGGCGGAAGGTGCAATGATTCGCCCTGGACACATAGGCCATGGCGGCCTCATCCCGATCTTGGAGACCCGTATGACACCTCCTGCGCATCCCTCCGCCCTTTCCCCGCTCCTGGCCCCGCCCGACGCCTCCTTCACGCCGTCGACGACGGCGGTGGGCGGCAGCGTCTTCCTCACGGCCGCCGTCGGCCTGCTGCCCCTGATCGCCTTCTTCGTCCTCATGGGGGTCTTCAAGGTCAAGACCCACTGGTGCGCGCTCATCTCGCTGGCGGCCTCGGGCCTCATCGCCGTCCTGGTCTTCGGCATGCCGGCGCCGATGGCCGTCCTGAGCGGCGCCCAGGGCCTGGCCATGGGCTTCGTGCCCATCATCTACATCATCATCGCGGCGGTGTGGCTGTACAACCTCACCGAGACCTCGGGGCGCAGCCAGGACCTCAAGGCCGTGTTCAACACCATCGGCAGGGGCGACCGGCGCGCCCAGGCCCTCATTGTCGCCTTCTGCTTCTGCGGCCTGTTGGAGGGGCTGGCGGGCTTCGGCGCGCCGGTGGCAATCACCGGCGCCATGCTCGTGACCCTGGGGCTGCCGCCGGTCAAGGCGGCCATCGCCACCATTGTGGGCAATGCCATCAATGTGGGCTTCGGCGCCATGGCGATCCCCGTGACCACCGCCGCGAGCCTGGGCGGCGCCGAGCCCGTCGAGGTGGCCACCGACATGGGGCGCCTGACCTGGATCCTGTGCCTGTTCATCCCCGCCCTGCTGCTGTTCATTCTCGACGGCGCCCGCGGCGTGCGTCAGCTGTGGCCGCTGGCGCTGGTGGCCGGGGCGGCGGCGGCGCTGGGCCACTTCCTCACCCCGGGGGTGTCCTACGAGCTGACCGCCGTGGTCGCCTCCCTGCTGGGCCTGACCGCCTGCTTCGTCTTCCTGCTGGTGTGGACGCCGACCACGCCCGCGGAGCACCGCACCGAGGTGGCCGCGGCGGACCGGCCCGACGGCGGGCGCGTCGCCCTGGCCCTGCTGCCCTACGTGCTCGTCGTGGTCATTATCGCCGTTACCAAGCTGTGGAGGATCGGCCTGGACCTGTCGAAGGCGCTGTCGGACACGGACATCAAGATCCAGTGGCCGGGGGTGTACGGCGCCCTGCTCGACGCCGAGGGGCGGGCCTCCGCCTCGGCGGTCTACAACCTTCAGACGCTGTCCAACCCGGGCACGTGGATCTTCCTGACGGCGGCCGTCGTCGCCGTCGTCTACGGCCTGGTCTCCTCCGGCGGGCGCTTCCCCGCCTCCGTGGGCGCCATGTTCGCGGTCCTGCCCCGCACGATCCACTCCCTGCGCTGGTCGATCCTGACCATCGCCACCGTCATGGCTCTGGCCTACGTCATGAACTTCTCGGGCCAGACCACCGCGGTCGGCGCGGCCCTGGCGACGACGGGGGCGGCCTTCGCCTTCCTGTCGCCCGTCCTGGGGTGGATCGGCACCGCCGTGGCGGGCTCGGCCACGAGCGCGGGCGCCCTGTTCGCCAACCTGCAGGCCACGGCGGCGGCCGGCGCGCACCTGGATCCGCGCCTGCTGCTGGCCGCCAACACCATCGGCGGCGGGCTGGGCAAGATCGTCTCGCCGCAGAACCTGGCGATCGCGGCCACCGCCGTCGACGCGGAGGGGACCGACGCCGAGATCCTCAGGCGGGCGGCGCCGTTCTCCATCGGCCTGCTGCTGGCGCTGTGCGCGCTCGTCCTGGCCGCCTCCCAGGGCC
>ERZ772964.843-NODE-843-length-12069-cov-129.087_pt1 | contig 12069 bp, 13 predicted proteins | sample MGYA00580675_ERZ772964 | MGnify/ENA primary metagenome ERZ772964 (study PRJEB29015, sample SAMEA2737941) | human oral metagenome | biome: human oral; feature: human-associated habitat; material: dental | place: China | collected 2139 ...
CTCCAGCGCTCCCCCTGCACCGAGCAGCTCGGTGCAGGGGGAGCGCTCGTTCTCGCCGAGATCGGTCGAGTTCCGCACCGAGATCGGTCCACTTCCGCGTCGAGATCGGTCGAGTTCCGCACCGAGATCGGTCCGGTTCCGCGTCGAGATCGGTCCGGTTCCGCGTCGAGATCGGTCCGGTTCCGCGTCGAGATCGGTTCACTTCCGCACCGAGATCGGTCCACTTCCGCACCGAGATCGGTTCAGTCGCGAGCGTGCTTGCTGCGACCTCACGCCCCGTCGAGGCGGGGCTCTGGCTTGCTGCACTGACTCCTGCGGGCGCGGGGCGGGGCTGTGCGTGGCCTTGCGTCCCGCTCGGCCGCAGTGCGTACGCGGGTGGCGAGTACACAGGCAGGACTCTGGAGCGTGATCAGTTGCCTCGATCGGGTTCATCCGCCGTCCGGCTCAGAGAGCCAGTCGCCTCGCGCGCCCCATCATGTACAAGCCTTGTTCCGGGAGGCGCATGCGTCTCGGTCGCCGGCGGTGAGCAGCGGCCGCGGCCGCCGGCCTGAACCGATCTCGACGCGGAACTCGACCGATCTCGAGCCGGAACCGGACCGATCTCGAGCCGGAAGTGAACCGATCTCGGTGCGGAACTGAACCGATCTCGGCGGGTGGTGTTGCGGAACTGCGCTCCGAATGAGATCGCCCCGAGACCGGAGGCGGACGATCGTCGCATAATCTTTGGCATGTTCGGCCGAGGCTGTCCAGCATGGTGGCGGAAGGCTCGACGGATATTTCCTGCTCTCGCACAGGCGTTCCTCCGGCCCCGGGCGTCTGAGCGGTATCACGCGTATCCGGGGATCCCGGCTCCGACCCGCATCGTAAGCGAATCGATGCCTTATCGACACCGAATTGATTAAGAACTCCGCGAAATAGGGCATAGGGTTCCGCATGTCCCTAGAAGATCAGTTGTCAGGCATACCCACGCCTTCACATTGCATTGGAGTTCTTCAGTGATCCGTTCCCGCTCGGTGCGCCTGTGCCGCCGTGTCGTGAGTCTCGTGGCCGTGTGCAGCGTCGGCGTGGCCCTTGCGCTCGGCGCGAATGCCGTTCCCCCCGCGGCCTCCGCCGCTCCCGGAGCCGGCGGCGCTCTTCCCGCGGTCTTCGCCACCGGGGGCTCGGGCCGTTACGTCGATACCATCCAGTGGCTTCAGTGGGGCGACTACGAGACCCAGTTCAAGGGCCAGGCGAAGCCGAATGTGCCCGTGCTCGACTATGACGAGACCAAGGACTTCGTCAACGAGCGGGACCTGGGCGACGCCGGGAATCTCGTCACCACGTGCACCCTGTCCAATCTCCAGCACCTCGGCCACTCGCCCGACCTGACCGACGCGCAGTCCAAGGGCCCGCTGGTCGCCACCATCCCCGGCGCCTGGGCGGGCGACGCCCTCGACAACCTCTACAACGTCGGCGGCCCCGGCCAGTGGAGCGACGGCAGCGAGGTCTGGCACAGCGGTCTGACCTATCCGGCCGACTACGTCAACAAGAACCAGATGGCCATCGGCCTGGCCAACGGTTACGCCTACAACGGCGCCAACACCTGGGACGGGAAGAAGTGGGGGACGCCGGGGGCCAGCACCGAGCCGACCGGATACGCCGCCCGCGTGAGCGTGGACTACTCCTGCACGGCCGAGCTCCACGCCCCGGACGGAAGCGTCAAGCCCGTCCCCGTCGCGGGCCTCGTCTTCGCCGACGCGGAGGCCTCCTCGCGGCGCTACGGGATCAAGTCCTGGGCGACGACCGAGTGGACCGATGAGTGGATCCAGGCCAGCACCGACCAGTCCGTGACCTGGCGCGTCCTGGACACCATGCGCTCCGACCCCTGCATCTCCAAGAACACCGGCAAGCAGGTGACCACCGACGCCGAGGTCTCCGGGGGCGGCCAGACCCTGCGCCTCATGCCCAGCGACGAGGAGTGCGTCTACCAGAGCGGCGGCAGCTACTCCCGTCCCAACGGGCTGGGCGGGCCCGACGCCGTCATGTTCATGGAGGGCGCCACCAAGGCCACCATCACCATGCAGGGCTCCGGCTACTCGGCGGTGGCGCTGGGCCTGATCGTCGCCACCGACTTCGGCGACGCCCCCGAGTCCTACGGCTACTCCGGTGCGCTCTTCCAGCCCAAGTGGCAGGGCGGCGAGGTCTCCTCGACCACCGACGTCTTCGGGGTGCAGCCCCAGGCCACCATGTACCTGGACCAGAGCGCCCCCCGCCTCGGCGAGCGCATTGACGCCGAGGGCCGTCAGATGTTCAGCGCCGATGCCCAGGGGGACGACACCAACGCCATCTTCGACGACGAGGACGCCATCGACACCACCTTGTGGAACGGCGGCATACGCACCGCGCCCGGCGCCACCCACACGGAGGCCGTCGCCTGCGAGGGCGCCGGGAAGATCGCCGGCTGGATCGACTGGAACAACAACGGCGTCTTCGACGACACCGAGAAGAGCGACGAGGTGCCCTGCAGCGGCAACACCGCGACGCTGACCTGGAAGGTCCCCCAGGACGTCACGAACACCGTGCGCAGCGTGGACGGCGAGACCGGCTCCAAGCCGGACAGCTACATGCGCGTGCGCATGACCAAGGACAACGACGGCAACGACCAGAAGCCGACGGGCATCACCACCACCGGTGAGGTGGAGGACTACAAGGTCTCCATCCGCATCCCCACCCTCCAGCTCAACAAGACCGTGGACAACGGCTACGCCTCCGACGAGGTGCCCGGCCTGTCCGCCGACCAGTGGACCGTCCAGGGGCAGTCCGGCGACGTCACCCGCTCCGGCCAGGGCACCACGGGCGACCCCCAGTCCATCCCCCAGGGCGAGGTGAGCCTGTCCGAGACCTCCGACAACCCGGAGGCCGCGGGCTACGGGCCCGGCCAGTGGGCCTGCCAGGAGACCCCTGGCACCAACGGCGAGAGCTACTCCTCCGCCGTCGGCGCGACCACCGACGGCAAGGCGACGCTGACGGTCAACGGCCAGGACCGCGTCACCTGCGACATCACCAATGCGGCCAAGCCGGGCTCACTGACCTGGAAGAAGCTCGACGCCGACGGCACGACCCCCGTCGGAGGGTCGGAGTGGGCCCTGTCCGGGCCGGAGGTCCCCCAGGACACGCGGGTCGCCGACTGCGTGGGCACGTGCGGCACGGGCGCCTACGAGGACCAGGACCCCGACCCGGGCGAGTTCAGCCTCACCGGCCTGAAGTGGGGCACCTACACGATCTCGGAGACCGCCGCGCCCCCGGGCTACACCGCCGCCACCGGCGAGTTCGCCTTCACGCAGATCAAGGGCTCCGCCCTGGAGGGGACGCTGGTTCCCGTCGACGGAGTCACCGACAACGGCATCATCAACGAGCGTCTCGTGGGCTCCGTCAGCTGGCGGAAGGCCGACGCGGACAACGCCGAGCCGCTGTCGGGATCGACCTGGACCCTCGCCGGCCCGGGCGTACCGGCCGACACGGTGGTCACCGACTGCGGCCAGGCCCCCTGCGAGGCGGGCGCGTACAAGGACCAGGATCCCGCCCCCGGCGCCTTCGAGCTTAGAGGACTGGCCTGGAGCGACCAGGCGTACTCCCTGACGGAGAGGGAGGCCCCGGCCGGCTACACGCTGGACAAGACCGTGCACGAGTTCACCATCTCCCCGGACGCCCTCGCCCAGTCATTCGACGAGGCCTTCAGGAACTCCAAAGCCGGCGTGCCCCTCCTGCCGCTGACCGGCGGGCTCGGCGCGTACCTGTTCCTCATCGGCGGTGCGGTGCTCTGCGCCCTCGCCATGATCGCCGCAATCGTGAGGAGGCGCCGCTCGCAGACCGTTCACTGAGGACACCCGGCCGAGTGGGCGGGGGCCACACCCCGTGGCCGGCCCCCGCCCACAGGCACGACGCCGGGCAGAGCGGAGCCCCTTCCCCGGGCGCGCCCTCCCCGCCCCGTGTCCCGCAACCGCAATTCCCATCCCAGCATCCGCGCGACCGTACAGCGCATGGTCGCGCACGATGAAAGGACAACCACATCCATGAGTAGGACTACTCGCGCCCTCGGGCGCAGGGTCGCCGCCGCCGTCGGAGCACTCGCTCTGGCCGTCGTCGGCCTGGGCGGGGCGACGCTCGCCCACGCCGCCGACCTCGGCAACATCGATTCGACCAAGACCGGCTCGCTCCTCATCCACAAGCACGAGTCCGGCTCCCAGAACGCCGACGGCACCCCCGACGGCCAGACGGGGACGGGCGGTGCGGGCGTCGCCGACGTCGTCTTCACCGCGTACAGGATCACCGACCTGGACCTGACCACCCAGACCGCCTGGGACGGGCTCAAGAACCTTGTGGTCCCGGCCGATGCCTGCGGCGCCGACTACGCGACCCCGTCGTTCGGCGGCCACACCTTCGACAGCGGCGCCGCCAGCGCCCCTACCGACGGCCAGGGCGACACAACCATCGGCAGCCTGCCGGTGGCCGCCTACCTCGTGTGCGAGACCAGCGCCCCCAGCACCGTCAAGACCAAGGCCGCGCCCTTCGTCGTGACGGTTCCCTTCCCGAACAACGCCACGAACGCGGCCAACGGCAACGGCGAGTGGCTCTACGACGTCAACGTCTACCCGAAGAACACCGTCGTGCTCGCCCCGTCCAAGGACGTGAACGTCACCGCCAACGGCCTGAAGACCGACAGCCAGGTGACCTTCCCGGTCACCGCGACGGTCCCGAGCATCGCCGCCACGGACTCCTTCAAGCACTTCGTGGTCTCCGACCCGCTGGACGCCAGCCTCGCGAGCGGCGACGTCACCTCGGTCAGGATCGACGGCCAGGACGTGGACCCCTCCTACTACACGGTCACCCCCGGGCAGACCGTCTCGGTCGGCTTCACCAAGGCGGGGCTGGCCTTCCTGAAGACCAAGCCGAACTCGACCCTCGAGGTCGTCTTCACCGCCAAGGTCGTCTCCGTGCCCGCGGGCGGCACCATCGAGAACACCGCGACCCTGTACGTCGACGTCGTCCCGCAGGACACCCCGCCGGACACCCCGCCCGTCACTCCTCCGGATGAGCCGGGCACGCCCACCAACAAGGTCGTCACCAGCTGGGGCGACGTCAGGGTCTCCAAGACCGACGCCGACAACGCCAAGTCCCTCAAGGGCGCGACCTTCCAGGTCTACAACGCGGCCGACCCCTACGCCGCCTCGTGCGACAACGCGGTCAAGGACGGCGCGCCCATCTCGGTCGACGGCGCCACCGAGTTCACCTCCGGCGACGACGGCGTGGTCTCCATCGCGGGCCTGTTCGTGGACAAGAAGACGGGGGCGCCCGGTGAGACCTCCGTCGTCCCGGACCGCGCTCAGCGCTGCTACGTGCTGGTCGAGACGGCCGCTCCCGCCGGCTACGTGCTGCCCGCCGACGCCGAGCGGCCCGTCACCGTCAAGGCCGGGCAGACCGCTGCCGGCTCCTACGACCTGACGGTCCCCAACACCAAGCAGGACGTGCCCCGGCTCCCGCTCACGGGCGCCAACGGGCGCCTGCTCCTGATGGCGCTCGGCGCCGGCCTCGTCGCCCTCGCCGCCGGCGCGGCCCTCGTGGCCCGCTCCCGCAGGATGCGCGAGAGGGACTGAGAGCCCTCGTCGGCGCCGGCAGTGATCGCCCGCTGATCGCCCGCTGATCGCCCGGCCGGCGCCGGCAGACGTCCTGCACCCACAGCGCGTGGCGGGGAGACCTCGGCGTCTCCCCGCCACGCTCGCGCCCGTCGTCAGGAGACCCGCCGACCATGAACCCTGAAAGCCCCCGCCGTCACCGATCCGCCCACGCCGCCCACGCCGCCCGCGCCGCTGGCAGGCGCAGGCGCCGCTGGCGGCTCTCGCGCTACTCCCTCGTCCCCGCCCTGCTCGCCCTGATCGGCATGCTGGCCCTGGCCTACCCGACGGCGGCGAGCTGGGTGTCCCAGTACAACCAGTCCAAGGTCGTGGCCGACTACTCCACCGGCGTGGACAACGTCGATCCCGATGCCGCCACCCAGGTCGCCCAGGCCCACGCCTACAACGACGCCCTGTCCGTCGGCGCGCTCCTGGAGGCCAATACGCACGTTCCCACCGGGGCCGGGAGCGCCGGCGGCAGCGGCCTGGACTACGACGCCATCCTGAACGCCAACGGCGCCGGCCTCATGGCCCGTCTGCGCATCCCGGCCATCGACCTGGACCTGCCCGTCTACCACGGCACCTCCGACCAGACCCTCCTGGAGGGCCTGGGGCACCTGGAGGGGACCTCCCTGCCCGTGGGCGGGACCGGCACGCGCTCGGTGATCACCGGGCACCGCGGGCTGGCCAACGCCACCATGTTCACCAACCTCGACAAGGTCGAGGCGGGGGACACCTTCACCGCCGAGGTCTTCGGCGAGGTGCTGACCTACCGCGTGGTGGAGACCAAGGTCGTCGAGCCCGAGCAGACCGAGGAGCTGCGGGCCGACCCCGACCGCGACCTCATGACCCTGGTGACCTGCACGCCGCTGGGCGTCAACACCCACCGCATCCTGGTCACGGGGGAGCGGATCCCCACGCCGGAGGACGTCGTGGCGGGCGATCGCCCGGACGTGCCCAGGTTCCCGTGGTGGGCGCTCGCCCTGGGCGCCGGCGTGGTCCTGGACGGGCTCTACGTGTGGCGGACCGGCTGCCCGCCCCGTTCCGCGGCGGGAGCGCACCGCGCCCCGCGCCGCCGGAGGGCGGGGCGCGACACGCCCGAGCGCGTGGACCGGGTGGGCGGTCTCACAGGCGCCGATCCGTCCGCGCGCTTCCGCGGTCCGGGGAGGCGCTGCTAACGTTGTCGCGCCGAGCGGGGCTGGAGCGCCGTGCGGCCACCCCCGGGGTCGACCCGGGAACCAGTCTGACGGACCCGGTCGCCGCCGGGTTTCCGCGTGTCCAGACCGGCCACCTCTTCTTCACAGCGGAGTCTCCTGCGCGTCGCCCCACGACACGCCCGAGCGCGTGGACCGGTCACCGAAAGCAAGAGAGGTTAGGCGCCATGGCGGGACAGAAGATCCGCATCCGGCTCAAGTCCTACGACCACGAGGTCATCGACTCCTCGGCGCGCAAGATCGTCGACGTCGTGACCCGCGCGGGTGCGACGGTCGTGGGCCCCGTGCCGCTGCCGACCGAGAAGAACGTGTTCTGCGTCATCCGGTCGCCGCACAAGTACAAGGACAGCCGCGAGCACTTCGAGATGCGCACGCACAAGCGGCTGATCGACATCGTCGACCCGACGCCCAAGGCCGTCGACTCGCTCATGCGGCTCGACCTGCCGGCCGACGTCAACATCGAGATCAAGCTCTGAGGTAAGAGGCCATGACTACGCATAACCAGCCGGCTGCCGCCGCGCCCGCCAGGGCGCTGCTCGGCACCAAGCTCGGCATGACGCAGATCTGGGACGAGGGCGGGCGCCTCCGCCCCGTCACGGTCGTGCGCGTCGACACCAACGTCGTGACCCAGATCCGCACCCTCGAGACCGACGGGTACGAGGCCGTTCAGCTCGCCTTCGGCGAGATCGACGAGCGCAAGGTCACCAGGCCCCTGGCGGGTCACTTCGCCAAGGCCGGGGTCGCCCCCCGCCGCCACGTCGCCGAGGTCCGCACCTGCCTGACCGGTGAGTTCGCCCTCGGCCAGGAGCTGACCGCGGACACCTTCGAGGTCGGCCAGCGGGTCGATGTCACCGGCACCTCCAAGGGCAAGGGCTTCGCGGGCGTCATGAAGCGCCACGGCTTCAAGGGCGTGGGCGCCTCCCACGGCGCGCACCGCAACCACCGCAAGCCCGGCTCGGTCGGCGCCTGCGCCACCCCCGGCCGCATCTTCAAGGGCCTGCGCATGGCCGGCCGCATGGGCCACGCCACCACCACCGTCCAGAACCTCAAGGTCCGCGGCGTCGATGCCGACAAGGGCGTGCTCATCGTGGGCGGCGCCATCCCCGGTCCCAAGGGCGCGGTCGTCCTCGTCCGCACCGCCGTGAAGGGAGCCTGAGACTCATCATGCCCGAGAACCAGACAGAGGCACTCTCCGTCGAGATCGTCGACTCCGAGGGGCAGCGGACCGGCACCGTCGAGCTGCCCGCCGAGATCTTCGACGTCGAGCCCAATATCCCGCTCATGCACCAGGTCGTCGTGGCCCAGCTCGCCGCGGCCCGCCAGGGCACCCACGCCACCAGGACCCGCGGCATGGTCCGCGGCGGCGGCCGCAAGCCCTACCGGCAGAAGGGCACGGGCCGCGCCCGGCAGGGCTCCATCCGCGCTCCCCAGTTCGCCGGCGGCGGCGTCGTCCACGGCCCGCAGCCGCGCGACTACAGCCAGCGCACGCCCAAGAAGATGAAGGCCGCCGCCCTGCGCTCGGCGCTGTCCGACCGCGCCCGCAACGGCCGCATCCACGTCATCACCGAGTTCCTCGTGGCCGACAGGCCATCCACCAAGCAGGCGCTGGCCGGGCTGCGCCACCTGACCGACCGCAAGGCGCTCGTCGTCGTGGGCCGCGAGGACACCCTCTCCATTCTCAGCCTGCGCAACCTGCCCGACGTCCACGTGACCTGGGCCGACCAGCTCAACACCTACGACGTCCTCAACAGCGAAGACGTCATCTTCACTGCCCACGCCCTGGACCGCTTCCTGGGCAGGGGCGAGGAGGAGTCCAAGTGAGCCTCGAGAACTCCAAGAACCCCCGCGACGTCATTGTCGCCCCGGTCGTCTCCGAGAAGTCCTACGCCTGCATGGACCGTGGCCAGTACACGTTCGTTGTGGCGCCGGGCTCCAACAAGACCGAGATCAAGCAGGCCGTCGAGGCCATCTTCGACGTCAAGGTCGCCTCCGTGAACACCCAGAACCGGCGGGGCAAGACCCGTCGCACCCGCACGGGCACGGGCAAGTCGAAGGACACCAAGCGCGCCATCGTCACGCTGCGCGAGGGCACCATCGACATCTTCGGCGACGTGACGAAGTGACCCGGAAGGTAGAGGATCGACATGGGAATCCGTAAGTACAAGCCGACGACCCCGGGTCGCCGCGGCGGCTCCGTGGCCGACTTCGCTGAGATCACGCGCAGCAAGCCCGAGAAGTCACTGGTGCGCCCCCTGCACAAGACCGGCGGCCGCAACAATTACGGCCGCATCACCACCCGCCACAAGGGCGGCGGTCACAAGCGCGCCTACCGCCTGATCGACTTCCGCCGCGCGGACAAGGACGGCGTGCCCGCCAAGGTAGCTCACATCGAGTACGACCCCAACCGCACCGCCCGCATCGCCCTGCTGCACTACCTGGACGGCGAGAAGCGCTACATCATCGCGCCGAACAGGCTCGGCCAGGGCGACCGGGTCGAGGCGGGGCCGAACGCGGACATCAAGCCCGGCAACAACCTGCCGCTGCGCAACATCCCCACCGGCACCGTGGTCCACGCCGTCGAGCTGCGCCCCGGCGGCGGGGCCAAGATCGCCCGGAGCGCCGGCGCCTCGGTGCAGCTGGTCGCCAAGGAGGGCAAGTACGCGCAGCTGCGCATGCCCTCCGGCGAGATCCGCAACGTCGAGGCCGCCTGCCGCGCCACCGTCGGCGAGGTCGGCAACGCCGAGCACGCCAACATCAACTGGGGCAAGGCCGGCCGCATGCGCTGGAAGGGCGTGCGCCCGACCGTCCGCGGCGTCGTCATGAACCCCGTGGACCACCCGCACGGCGGTGGTGAGGGCCGCACCTCCGGCGGCCGCCACCCCGTCTCCCCGTGGGGCAAGCCCGAGGGCCGTACCCGTCGTCCCAACAAGTCCAGCGACCGCCTCATCGTGCGTCGTCGTCGGACCGGCAAGAAGCGCTGATAGGAGCCTGATATGCCGCGCAGCCTGAAGAAGGGTCCCTTCGTCGACGACCACCTCCAGAAGAAGGTGGACGCCCAGAACGAGAAGGGCACCAAGAACGTCATCAAGACCTGGTCCCGCCGTTCGGTCATCACGCCGGACTTCCTCGGACACACCTTCGCCGTCCACGACGGCCGCAAGCACGTCCCGGTCTTCATCACCGAGTCCATGGTGGGCCACAAGCTCGGCGAGTTCGCTCCGACCCGCACCTTCCGCGGGCACGTCAAGGACGACCGCAAGTCGCGTCGCTGACGCCGGTGGAAGATAGAGAGGCAGAGAACATGGAAGCCAAGGCGCAGGCCAAGTACGTGCGCTGCACGCCGATGAAGGCGCGCCGGATCGTCAACGTCGTCCGCGGCAAGCGGGCGGTCGAGGCCGTGAACGTGCTGCGGTTCGCCCCGCAGGCCGCTGCGGTGCCGGTGCGCAAGGTCATCGAGTCCGCCATCGCCAACGCCCGGTTCAAGGCCGAGCGCGACGGCGAGCACTTCGACGAGAACGACCTGTTCATCACCGAGGTGTACGCCGACGAGGGCCCGACCCTCAAGCGGTTCCGCCCGCGCGCTCAGGGGCGCGCCGGACGGATCCTGAAGCGGACCAGCCACATCACCGTCATCGTCGGGGACGCCTCCGACGCCGCAACGAAGGAAGGAGCCCGGTAATGGGGCAGAAGGTCAACCCGACCGGGTTCCGCCTGGGCATCACCACGGACCACCGCTCGCGCTGGTTCGCCGACTCCACCAAGCCCGGCCAGCGCTATCGCGACTTCGTGGACGAGGACGTCAAGATCCGTCGTCTCATGGCGACCGGCATGGAGCGCGCCGGCATCTCCAAGGTCGACATCGAGCGCACCCGCGACCGCGTCCGCGTCGACCTGCACACCGCCCGCCCCGGCATCGTCATCGGCCGCCGCGGCGCCGAGGCCGAGCGCCTGCGCGGCCAGCTCGAGAAGCTGACCGGCAAGCAGGTCCAGCTCAACATCCTGGAGGTCAAGAGCCCCGACCTGGACGCCCAGCTGGTGGCCCAGGGGATCGCCGAGCAGCTCGCCAGCCGCGTCTCCTTCCGGCGCGCCATGCGCAAGGGCATGCAGTCGGCCATGCGCGCCGGCGCCAAGGGCATCCGGGTGCAGTGCTCCGGCCGCCTGGGCGGCGCCGAGATGAGCCGCTCGGAGTTCTACCGCGAGGGCCGCGTGCCGCTGCACACCCTGCGGGCCAATATCGACTACGGCTTCTACGAGGCCAAGACCACCTTCGGACGTCTCGGCGTCAAGGTGTGGATCTACAAGGGCGACATGACCGAGCGCGAGTTCGCTCGCCAGCAGGCCGAGTCCGGCCCGCGCGGTCGTGGCGGCCGAGGCGATCGCCGCGGTGGCCGCCGCGGCGATCGCGCTCCGCGCCAGAGTGAGCAGCAGCAGGCCGAGCAGGCGCCGGCCGCCGAGAAGAACGCTGCCGCAGACCAGGGAACGGAGGCCTGAGCCGTGCTCATCCCTCGCCGGACCAAGTTCCGCAAGCAGCACCGCCCGCACCGCACGGGCATGTCCAAGGGCGGCAATCGGATCGCCTTCGGTGAGTACGGCATCCAGGCCCTGGAGCACGCCTACGTCACCAACCGCCAGATCGAGGCGGCCCGTATTGCCATGACCCGTCACATCAAGCGCGGCGGCAAGGTGTGGATCAACATCTTCCCGGACCGCCCGCTGACCAAGAAGCCCGCGGAGACCCGCATGGGCTCCGGCAAGGGCGCCCCCGAGTGGTGGATCGCCAACGTCAAGCCCGGGCGCGTCATGTTCGAGCTCGGCGGCGTCGACGAGGCGCTCGCCCGCGAGGCCATGCGCCGCGCCCAGCACAAGCTTCCCATGAAGACCCGTTTCGTGACTCGTGAGGGTGGTGACGTCTGATGGCCATCGGCTCGAAGGATCTGACCCCGACCGACCTGGACGCCATGGACAACGAGCGCCTCGCCGAGGAGCTCTCCAAGGCCAAGGCTGAGCTGTTCAACCTGCGGTTCGCCGCTGCGACCGGGCAGCTCGAGGACCACGGCCGTCTCAAGGCCGTGCGTCGCGACATCGCCCGTATCCACACGATCGTGCGCGAGCGCGAGCTCGGCATCCGTACCGCTCCCAGCAGCCAGGAGTCCAAGTGAGCGAGCAGAGTAACAACAGCGCCACTGAGCCTACCAAGCCCACCG
>ERZ772964.846-NODE-846-length-12051-cov-127.376_pt1 | contig 12051 bp, 8 predicted proteins | sample MGYA00580675_ERZ772964 | MGnify/ENA primary metagenome ERZ772964 (study PRJEB29015, sample SAMEA2737941) | human oral metagenome | biome: human oral; feature: human-associated habitat; material: dental | place: China | collected 2139 ...
GCGTCCTGTTCGCCCTGCCCACCCAGGCCACGACCGACGCCATGTTCACCCGCGAGATCGACTGGCTGAAGCGCATCGAGGACGCCTACGCCGAGAACGGCTCGCCCACGGACTTCGCTTTGCAGCTCCTGCACGGGCGCTCGCGGCTGAACGAGCAGGCCCGGGCGCTGCGCAGGCGCGGCTACCAGATCCGCGACCGCCTTCTCGGCTCGCTAGGCGGCGACGGCGCGGACGGCGAGGGCGACTGGCGCAGCCCGTTCCCCATGGATATCGGCCGCGACGAGGACGCCGTGAGGGAGGCCGGAAGCCGTCGCGGCGGTGCGCCAGCGCACGCCGTCCCGACCGCCGCGGACCGGCGTCGGGCCGATCTGGCCATTCTGGCGTGGTTCAACGGGCGCAAGAAGGCGATGCTGTCGGACTTCGTCGTCACCACTGTGGACCACCTGCTGTTCGGGGCGATGCGCGCCCCGCACCTGGCCATGCGCCACCTGGGGCTGTCCCGCAAGGTCGTCATTGTCGACGAGGTGCACTCCTACTCCACCTACATGAACGTCTACCTGGACCGGGCCCTGACCTGGCTGGCGTCCTACGGGGTGCCAGTGGTGCTCCTGTCAGCGACACTGTCCGAGGCGCGCTGCGCCGCCATGGTCGACGCCTACCGGCGGGGCCTGCACCTGGCGGCCGGGGAACGCGTCCCCAGGCGCCCCGCCCCGCAGATCGTGCACACGCCCTTCCCCTGCCTGGTGACCGCGGGCGCGCAGAGCCCCGAAGTCGTCCCCACGACGTCGGGGCGCCGCAGCACCGCCCGCCTCGAGCGGATCGGACACGACGACCTGGTCCCGCTCCTGGAGGAGAAGCTGGCCGACGGCGGCTGCGCGCTCATCGTCCGCAATACGGTGCGGCGCGCCCAGGAGACCTACGAGCTGCTGCGCGAGCGCTTCGGGGCCGACGTCGGCCTCAACCACTCCCGCTTCACCGTCGGCGACCGGCTGGCCAAGGACAAGGACCTCCTCGACCGCTTCGGGCCGCCGCGCGCGTCCCGCCGGCGCCCGCACCGGGCGATCGTGGTGGCCACCCAGGTGGTCGAGCAGTCCCTGGACGTGGACTTCGACCTGCTCGTCACCGACCTGGCCCCCATTGACCTGGTCCTCCAGCGCATGGGGCGTCTGCACCGCCACGAGCGGCCCCGTCCGCCCCGGCTCGCCGCGCCCACCTGCTACATCGACTGGCTGCCGTCGTCGGCCTCCTCCGATCCCTTGTTGGAGCCGGGCGCCAAGACAATCTACGGCGAGCAGGACATGCTTCTGAGCGCGGCCGCCCTGGACCGGGTCATCAGAGGCCCCGGTGCCATCGCCGTGCCCAACGACGTCCACGACCTCATTGAGGCCGTCTACGGCCCCGATGCCCCGGTGCCGCCGCTGTGGCGCGAGGCCCTGGTCCGGGCGCGCGAGGCCCGCGCGCAGGCGGACCGGAAGAAGAGCGACGCCGCCCGCGCCTTCCTCCTGGGTGAGCCGGGCCGGACCGGCAGGGGCGCCTCCCTGGTCGACTGGCTGCACACGACGGCTTCCGACAATGAGGAGGAGGGGCGCGCCCAGGTGCGCGACGGCGAGGACTCCCTGGAGGTCATCCTCCTGGACCTGCGTCGGGTCGGCGGTCAGGAGGATTTGTGTACCCTGCCGTCCGCCCCGGAGGCGCCGGGCGCCCCGATCCTCACCGAAGAGGTTCCCAAGCGCGAGGTGGTGCGCGCCATGGCCCTGTCCGCCGTGAGGCTGCCCGCGAGCATGACGAGGGGCAGCAAGCTCGACGACGCGATCAACGAGCTCGAGGCTCGCGTCGTCCCCGCCTGGCAGGCCGATCCGCAGCTGCGCGGGCAGCTGTTCCTCCTCCTGGAGGGCGGCCGGGCCCGACTGGCCGGCACCACGCTCGAGTACTCCCCCACCACCGGGCTCAAGGAGGTCCATTCCGAATGACACCGAGTTTCAATCTTCTCGACGAGCCCTGGATCCGGGTGACCCGACTCAACGGCGCCCCCGACGAGGTCTCCCTCCTCGCCCTCTTCCGGGAGGCGACGGACATCGCCGGGATCCACGGCGAGATCGCCAGCCAGGACGTGGCCGTCCTGCGCCTACTGCTGGCCATCAGCCACCGCACCATGGACGGGCCGGAGGACCTGGACGTCTGGAAGGACTACTGGGACGCTCCCGGTTCCCTGGGGCGAGACGCCGCCGACTATCTGGAGCGGTACCGGGACCGCTTCGACCTGCGCGACCCGGAGCGGCCCTTCTTCCAGGTGGCTGGAATCCATGCGGCATCTGGGAAGACCTCGGGCCTGGAGTCCCTCATTGTGGACGTCCCCAACGGCAACCCCTTCTTCACCACCCGCATCGCCGAGGGGCTGGAGTCCATCGACTGGGCGGAGGCGGCCCGGTGGCTGGTGCACGTCCACGCCTTCGACCCCTCCGGCATCCGCACCGGCGCCGTCGGAGATCCTCAGGTCAAGGGAGGCAAAGGGTACCCGATCGGGCCCGGCTGGACGGGGCAGATCGGTACCGTGACGGTGGTGGGCGAGAACCTGGAGCGCACGCTGCTGCTCAACACCGTCGTGTGCGAGGAACTGGACGGTCTGAACGACGTCGATCCGGCGAGCGATCTCGCCCCGTGGGAACGCGGGGTCGACGGTCCGGCGGGCTCCCATGATCCGAAGCCCACGGGGCCGGTGTTCTGCTACACGTGGCAGACGCGCCGCGTGCTCCTGCACGGCGACGACGACGGCGTCACCGGCCTGTTCCTGGGCAATGGGGATAAGGCGACACCGCAGAACCGCTTCCTGGTGGAGCCGATGACCGCGTGGCGCTACTCCGAACCCCAGTCCAAAAAACTGAAAGCGCCCGTCTACATGCCGCGCAAGTTGCCGACGGACCGGGCGTTCTGGCGGGGCCTGTCGACCCTCGTGGCCCAGCTGAGCCCGAAGATCAAGGTCAAGGGCGCCGGGGAGGTGACCCGGTACCGCTCCCCCGGCGTCGTCTCCTTCTACCAGGACCTCATGTACCACGAGATCGTGCCCACGAAGGGCCTCATCCCCCTGCACGCGGCCGGCATCGAATACGGGGCCCAGGAGGCGGTCGTCACCGAGCTCGTCGACGACGTCCTGTCGCTGCCCGCCGGCCTGCTCGATCCCGAGAACGAGCGCCTGCTCGCCGTCGTGCGGGGCGCCATGGAAGAGACGGAACAGGTCGCCGCCGCCCTGCGGAGCCTGGCCGCGAATCTGGACCGCGCGCGCGGCGGGAGTCCGGACACGGCCTCGGCCGCGCGCGAGCACACCGGCACCGCCTTCTACCAGGTCATTGACGAACGCTTCCCCCGTTGGCTCGCCTCCCTCGACGAGGAGGACCTCGACCGGGCCCATGCCCGGTGGCGCGAGCGGCTGCGCTCCGAGGCCCTCAGGCAGCAGGAGACGCTCGCCTCCGCCGTGCCGGACACCGCCTTCGCCGGACGCGGGGAGGGCAAGGGGCGCGCGGACGTGGGCAGGGCGCTGTTCTTCTTCCGTCTCGCCCTGACCAGGGCGCTACCACTTCCGCAGCACGACGCATCTGTTGAGGACGCAGAAAGGACACCGGCATGACGACGTCGGACACCAGCACCCCCGCGCAGGCGGGCGGAGCGCCGCCCGGGAAGCCACGGCGGGCGCGCCGCCCCAGGCCGGATAAGAACGCCGGGCTCCTCGTGGACCGGCGCATTGGCGGAACGAAGACATGGGAGGGTCTGCAGTCCCGGTACCTGCGCAACGAGTCCCGGGCCCGCGGCGAGCTGGCCGCCCTGCGCAAGGGTGTGAGCAGGTCTCCCGGCGAGTTGCCCGAGATCTGGGAGCTGACCGAGGTGCCGCCTCCCGAGCACGCGGGCGATGCTCCCACAGGGGAGGAGATCGCCGTCCACACCGCCATGACGCTCTACGCCGTGCACCAGCAGTCGCGGACCGAGCCAATGTTCCGCCCTGGCATCGGGCTGGGGAGCGCCGCCCACGATCTGGTGGGGCGGGACGAGGAGAACCCCTCGGCCCGGGCGCGCTTCAACGCCCTGGTCACCTCGACGACCGTGGCCGAGCTGCGCCACCACCTGCGGAGCTTCGTCTCACTGCTCCGGGCCCGGGGCATCGCCCTGGACCACGCCATGCTCGCCGACGACATCTTCCGCTTCCAGCAGCCGGGCGGGGCCAAGAAGGTTCGCCTGAACTGGGCCCACCAGTACTACTCCCTGCCCGCCGAAACCCCGCCCGCCGACAACGTCGCCCCGGCATCCGACGCCGATCCCACCACCGCACCGACCCAGGAGAACTGATATGAGCACCTACGTCGATATCCACATCATTCAGAACCTGCCGCCCTCCTGCGTCAACCGGGACGACTCGGGCTCGCCCAAGTCCGCCGTCTACGGCGGCGTGAGGCGCCTGCGGGTCTCCAGCCAGTCCTGGAAACGGGCGACGCGCCTGTACTTCAACGACATCCTGGACGCCAAGGACGTGGGCGTGCGCACCAAGCGGGTCGTCGAGGTGCTCGCCGAGCGTATTACCGAGAACGCCCCCGAGCTCGCCGAGAACGCCCCCGAGCTCGCCGAGGGCGTGTTCAAGGCCGCCAGGATCAAGCTCGCGCCCCCGCGCGGCAAGAAGGACGCGCTCCAGGAGTCCGGCTACCTGCTGTTCCTGTCCACCAGTCAGATCGCGCGCCTGGCCGAACTGGCCATCGCCTCGGCCCGCGGCGGCGAGGCGCTCGACGCCAAGACGGTCAAGAAGATCTTCAAGGAGGCGCACGCCGTCGACATCGCGCTCTTCGGCCGCATGGTCGCCGACGACACCGACCTCAATGTCGACGCCGCCTGCCAGGTGGCCCACGCCATCTCCACGCACGCCGCGGAGAACGAGTACGACTTCTTCACCGCCGTCGACGATGACAAGTCCCGCTCGGAGGAGGAGGACGCCGGCGCCGGCATGATGGGCACGGTCGAGTTCTCCTCGGCCACCATGTACCGCTACGCCACCGTCAACCTCGACATGCTGGTCGAGAACCTCGGCGACGGTGAGGCGGCGCTGCGGGCGCTGGAGGTCTTTATCAAGGGCTTCTGCCTGTCCATGCCCACCGGCAAGCAGAACACCTTCGCCAACCGGACCCTGCCCGAGGCCGTCGTCGTCTCCGTGCGCGACGACCAGCCCGTCTCCCTCGTCGGCGCCTTCGAGAAGCCGATCCGCACCAATGAGGCCGACGGCTACCTCGCCCGGTCCGTCGAGGCGCTGGCGGATCACGCCCGCGCCATCGAGGACAACTATGGTCTGAAGCCGCTCGCCGGCCTCGTCGTCGCCCTCCAGGGCGGCGACGCCCTCGCCCCCGAGGGCCCCGACGCCCCCGCCCCGCTGGGCGAGCGCGTGTCCTTCACCGAGTTGCCCGGCCGGGTCCTCGAGGTTGTGTCCCCGCGCGTGGGCCGTGAGGAGCGGGCCTGATGACCGTCCTCCTCCTGCGACTCGCGGGACCCCTGCAATCCTGGGGGGTGAAATCGCGCTTCACCGTCCGGGCCACCGAGCTCGCCCCCACCAAGAGCGGCATTATCGGCATGCTGGCGGCCGCCGTTGGCCGACGCCGGACGGATCCGATCGAGGACCTGCTGTCCCTGCGGTTCGGGGTGCGCAAGGACCAGCCCGGCAGGGTCATCCGGGACTTCCACACGGCGCGGACCCTCGACGGCAAGGAGTCCATGCCCCTGTCGAACCGGTACTACCTCGCCGACGCCGTCTTCCTTGCCGGGATCGAGGGCGACAGGGCGCTCCTGGAGGGCCTCGACGAGGCGCTGCGCCACCCGTTCTTCCCGCTGTACCTGGGCAGGCGCTCCTGCCCGCCGACGCACCCCGTGTCCCTGGGCCTGCGGGAAGCGGGGCTACTCGACGCGCTTCGGGCCGAGCCGTGGCTCGCCGCGCAGTGGTTCCGGAAACAGCCCCGCCACGACCCCTTCGATGCGGAGCTGCTCATTGACCAGGAGGCTGGCAGTGGCGACCCGCGCGGTACGGTGCTGAACAGCCGGGACGTTCCGCTCTCCTTCGACCCCCGACGCCGCGACTATGGTTTCAGGCGAGTCAAGCGGCTGCACGTGCCAATGGGAACCGCACCGGCCGACGTCCACGACCCCATGGCTGAACTGGAGGAGGCTAACCCGTGTTCCTAACGAAGATCGACCTGGACCCGGCGCGCCGCCTCGCACGCAAGTACCTCGGTTCGCCGCAGGTCATGCACGCCGTCGTCCTCAGGGCGACCGGAGGCGACGACGGGGATGGCCCCGGCCGCGTCCTGTGGCGGGCCGACCGCGGTCCGACGATGACGACGCTGTACCTGCTCTCGCCCTCGGAGCCCGACTGCACACAGCTCGTGGCTGAGGCGGGGGCGGCCGGCACCCGCTCGCTGACCCTGGACTACTCGCCGTTCCTGGCCACGCTGGACGCCGGACAGGTCTGGGCCTTCCGCCTGACGGCGAACCCGTCCTACTCGGCCCCCCGGGGTCCGGAAGTGCGCGGGAAGCGGTACGGACACGTCACCGTCGAGCAGCAGCGGCGGTGGCTCATCGAGCGCACCCCGCGGTACGGCTTCGAGCTCGTGCCCGTGTCCGGCGCCGCGGTGGACGACGCGGCGAGCGGCGACGCCGCCGTGGCGGACTCCACCGCCGCAACCGGCGCCGATGCGGACGCCGTCGCGGCCAGCGCCTCGGTCGTCGTCGTGCGCCGGGAGCGGCCCGTCTTCAGGCGGAGGAACCCCGATCGCGACCGGCGCGACCGGGTCACGATCAACCGGACCGTCTACGAGGGCGTGGCGCGCGTGACCGACCCGGACGCGCTGCGCCGCGCGCTCGTCGCGGGGATCGGCCGGTCCAAGGCCTACGGCTGCGGACTCATGACGCTCGCCCGGGTGAGACGGGGCTGACCGATGACCAGGATGCCGCCGGTTCCCGTGACGGCGCTGCCCCGCGTCCAGGACCGGATGTCCTTCCTCTACCTGGAGCACTGCGTGGTGCACCGGGAGGACGGGGCCCTGACGGCGCGCAACGACCAGGGAACCATCCGGGTTCCGGCGGCATCGCTGGTCGCCGTCTTCCTCGGGCCCGGGACGTCGGTGAGCCACCAGGCGATGAGCCTGCTCGGCGAGTGCGGGACGACGGCGGTGTGGGTCGGCGAGCGCGGCGTGCGCTACTACGCGCACGGCCGGTCCCTGGCGACCTCCACCCGTCTGCTCGTCGAACAGGCGGCGCGGGTCTCCTCCCCGCAGAAGCGGTTGGGGGTGGCGCGCGAGATGTACTGCATGCGCTTCAGCGGTGAGAGCGTCGACGGGCTGACCATGCAACAGCTGCGAGGCCGCGAGGGCGCCCGGGTCCGCGGGGTGTACCGGGAGAACTCCAAGCGCACCGGGGTACCATGGACCCGGCGCGACTACCGCGCTGACGACTTCGAGGCTTCCGACCCGATCAACCAGGCGCTGTCGGCCGCACACGCCGCGCTGTACGGCGTCGTCCACGGGGTCATCGTCTCCCTGGGGTGCTCGCCGGGCCTCGGCTTCGTCCACACGGGTCACGAGCGGTCCTTCGTGTACGACGTCGCCGACCTGTACAAGGCGGAGACGACGATACCCATCGCCTTCGACGTCGTCGCCGAAGGAATGGAGGATCTCACCGGGACGACGCGACGGCGCGTCCGGGACAAGATCTTCGAACTCAAGGTCATTGAGCGAACGGTCAAGGACATCTACCGGCTGCTCGAGATCGAGGAGTCGGACGATCTGAGCGCCAACGTGATCTCCCTGTGGGACTACCAGCGGCGCGCGGTCGCCGGCGGGGCGAACTACGCCGAAGAGGAGGCGGGCGAATGGTAGTGCTCATCCTCTCGGCGGCCCCGGCCTCGCTGCGCGGCTCCATGACGCGGTGGCTGCTCGAGGTCTCCCCCGGGGTCTTCGTCGGCCATCTGTCCGCCCGCGTGCGCGAGCAGCTGTGGGAGCTGGTCCGTGAGAACCTCGGGGAGGGGCGGGCGCTGCTGATCTGGTCGGTGCGCTCCGAGCAGCGGTTCACCATCGCGTCCCTGGGGCACGAGCGCGAACCGGTGGACGTCGAGGGCTGCCTGGTGATGCGGACACCGTACCGAGCGATCGAGGGATCCCGGGCGGTCCCCGGCGCCGTCAAGCCCCCGAAGGAGTCGTGGTCCATCGCAGCACGACGGCGGCGCTACCGCAACTCGGCGGAGCGGGCCCTAGGTCGGCAGTGAAGGCAACCGGGGTCTGGTAGAGTACGGGTTCGTTGGGATTCCAAGGATCCGCAAGCGTAAACCCCGCGCGAGCGGGGATGATCCCATACGTCCGGACACACCTGATCCCAGACATAGGTAAACCCCGCGCGAGCGGGGATGATCCCGAGCAATACGATATCGAAGTTTATGCGTGGGAGTAAACCCCGCGCGAGCGGGGATGATCCGCCGGTTTCGTGTGAGGCCGGTCACTTACCGTGGTAAACCCCGCGCGAGCGGGGATGATCCAACGGGGACATCGTTAATGGCACTCCCGGCGACGTAAACCCCGCGCGAGCGGGGATGATCCAACACGCAGCTCGCGCACGGTGAGGGCCAGATCGTAAACCCCGCGCGAGCGGGGATGATCCGTGCAAACGATCGTTTGCGCTCACACGAACCGGGTAAACCCCGCGCGAGCGGGGATGATCCCCCGGCCGCGGTACAGTACGGAGCCGTTACCGGGTAAACCCCGCGCGAGCGGGGATGATCCGACGAGGGCGGACAGGCGGAAAAACTTCGCATTGTAAACCCCGCGCGAGCGGGGATGATCCCGCGAAATATGGGCTGGACGTCATCGTCGAGTGGTAAACCCCGCGCGAGCGGGGATGATCCTGTCACGTCAATTTCCGCGAGGCGCCTCGCGAAGTAAACCCCGCGCGAGCGGGGATGATCCAAGGTCATCAATAGAAATCGTCTCAGCCCGGTCGTAAACCCCGCGCGAGCGGGGATGATCCTCATTTCGGCTGGACGCACCACAATTTCGCGATGTAAACCCCGCGCGAGCGGGGATGATCCCAACGTTGCGGTACCCCATGTCCCACGGCACATGTAAACCCCGCGCGAGCGGGGATGATCCTGATATCGTCCCGCTCACGCGCACCGACGGATAGTAAACCCCGCGCGAGCGGGGATGATCCGCGGCTGGCCGCCGCCCTGACCGGCGCCCCGATGTAAACCCCGCGCGAGCGGGGATGATCCCTTTCCTTACGTTGATGGGGAGGATTCCGCGCGGTAAACCCCGCGCGAGCGGGGATGATCCGGATTCGCTCAAGAAATTGCCGATGACCGTCGCGTAAACCCCGCGCGAGCGGGGATGATCCCGCAGGCGAATATTTCGGAGCTCCTGGGATCGCGTAAACCCCGCGCGAGCGGGGATGATCCTGCTGCGATGAGATCTGAAAACTCTGCCATCACGTAAACCCCGCGCGAGCGGGGATGATCCTGGCTGGGACCACGTAGGAGGCGAACCAGCCGGGTAAACCCCGCGCGAGCGGGGATGATCCGCGCCTCCACGATGAGGTCATCGAGGTCACCGTGTAAACCCCGCGCGAGCGGGGATGATCCCTCACCGTGGCCGAGGGCCTGGACATGGGGTCGGTAAACCCCGCGCGAGCGGGGATGATCCGAAGTGGTAGATATCCCGCCCCGGGGAATAGCCGTAAACCCCGCGCGAGCGGGGATGATCCCACCGTCTCCGGCACTCCCGAGGCGGCGGACACGTAAACCCCGCGCGAGCGGGGATGATCCTTTTGCGGCGCGCTTCCCGGCCAAGGAGTTCGGGTAAACCCCGCGCGAGCGGGGATGATCCGCCGCACTCGCGGCGGCGCGGGCGTGTACTCCCGTAAACCCCGCGCGAGCGGGGATGATCCCCCGCTGATTCTGCGCCTGGGGACGCCGCCGCGGTAAACCCCGCGCGAGCGGGGATGATCCGAGGGCTTCTCCCCGTCCTCATCCTTCGGCAGGCGTAAACCCCGCGCGAGCGGGGATGATCCGGTCTTGGCGCGGTCCCTGACCGCAGGCCAGCCGTAAACCCCGCGCGAGCGGGGATGATCCCTGCCGGGTTGGGGCCGCGGCGAGGGGAAATGGGTAAACCCCGCGCGAGCGGGGATGATCCGGGCTGGGGCCCCGTCGTGGGCTGGCTGCGCCCGTAAACCCCGCGCGAGCGGGGATGATCCGCCCGAATACTGCTTGTCGGCCGTGAAATTGAAGTAAACCCCGCGCGAGCGGGGATGATCCGGCTCAACTCCAGGGGCGGATGGACAAGGCGGAGTAAACCCCGCGCGAGCGGGGATGATCCCTCGGCGGGCCGTGCGCACGGTCACCATCCCGCCGTAAACCCCGCGCGAGCGGGGATGATCCGCGCGCAGCCGTCCGTGACGGCCTCCCCAATGAGTAAACCCCGCGCGAGCGGGGATGATCCCTTCGGGTCGAATGCGGCCCCGGTCACCTGGATGGTAAACCCCGCGCGAGCGGGGATGATCCCCGACGGTGCCGCCCGGAGAGCTGCTACCTCTCGTAAACCCCGCGCGAGCGGGGATGATCCGACGGAGATGCGAGCTACGCAGACTTTCTTCGCGTAAACCCCGCGCGAGCGGGGATGATCCTGTGCCGCTCCCCTGCGCCACAACATAACCGACGTAAACCCCGCGCGAGCGGGGATGATCCTTCCTGGCCTTGAGATCACCGATCTCGGCCAGAAGTAAACCCCGCGCGAGCGGGGATGATCCGCCCCGCGCGGCGGCGAGCTCGCGCAGGGTCCCGTAAACCCCGCGCGAGCGGGGATGATCCCATGATCCGCGGATTCGGCGGGACCGCGTGGGAGTAAACCCCGCGCGAGCGGGGATGATCCGCGCCGCGTGCGCCGCGTCGGCGGCGCTCGCGGGTAAACCCCGCGCGAGCGGGGATGATCCCTCGGCCTCGACCCGGAAACCGAAACCGAAGCGGTAAACCCCGCGCGAGCGGGGATGATCCCGACGCCGTGGAGGCCGGGGTGGCGGCCCTGGCGTAAACCCCGCGCGAGCGGGGATGATCCTTCCGCGACTACTGGACGGCGGTCCCCGGGGCCGTAAACCCCGCGCGAGCGGGGATGATCCTTCGTTGACGAAATCCTCGGTCGCCTTGTGAAGGTAAACCCCGCGCGAGCGGGGATGATCCTTACGATCTGCTCGTGCGCGTGGGCGAGGGTCCGTAAACCCCGCGCGAGCGGGGATGATCCATGGCCAGCCCGGCGACCAGACCGGCCAGGAAACGTAAACCCCGCGCGAGCGGGGATGATCCCCATGCTCAACATGTACATGCGGCTACTGGAGGGTAAACCCCGCGCGAGCGGGGATGATCCGTACTGCGGTTGACGACCAGCGTCTGCTCCGGGGTAAACCCCGCGCGAGCGGGGATGATCCCCGCGCGGCCCGGTATCCGCGGAGACCCACACGGTAAACCCCGCGCGAGCGGGGATGATCCTTTCTGGGTCTCCTCGAGGACGTCGATGCCGGGGTAAACCCCGCGCGAGCGGGGATGATCCTGTGATCTCCGGATGGGACAACTACGTCACCGCGTAAACCCCGCGCGAGCGGGGATGATCCGCGGCAGCTGGGCCCCGAGTCTTTCCGCCGTGAGTAAACCCCGCGCGAGCGGGGATGATCCCGCGAGCGCCCCGAACGTGTACGTTTTACCGGCGTAAACCCCGCGCGAGCGGGGATGATCCGGCCGGGGAGGGCTCCCAGTCGTCGGGGAGCCGGTAAACCCCGCGCGAGCGGGGATGATCCGGACCGGCGCCTTGGGCGGCGCCGGAATCACCGGTAAACCCCGCGCGAGCGGGGATGATCCTCGCGGAGAACCGGTGGGAGTGGCTCGACGCCAGTAAACCGGCTCTTCGCATTTGAGGGTGTGGTAGGCGGGGCCAATCGGATTCTTAGGCGGGGTTGGGTGGGTGCGTCGTTGCGCGGGTGGGGGTCGAGGTCCCCCGATGA
>ERZ772964.852-NODE-852-length-12012-cov-30.3733_pt1 | contig 12012 bp, 10 predicted proteins | sample MGYA00580675_ERZ772964 | MGnify/ENA primary metagenome ERZ772964 (study PRJEB29015, sample SAMEA2737941) | human oral metagenome | biome: human oral; feature: human-associated habitat; material: dental | place: China | collected 2139 ...
GGTGCCGATTAGCGCTAAAACTGGCGAAAATATCGATAAATTGCTAGATATGGTGTTGTTGGTGGCCGATATGGAAGAGCTGAAAGCTGATACTGACGTGCCGGCGGAAGGCCTGGTAATTGAAGCGCATATGGAAAAAGGCCGCGGTTCGGTGGTGAATCTACTAGTCGAGCAAGGCCAGCTGAAGCCAAGCCATTTTCTGGTTGCTGGCACATCATACGGCAAGGTGCGCACGTTAGCGAATTTCCGCGGCGAGGCGCTAAAATTAGCTGGCCCGTCAACGCCAGTGACAGTTACCGGGTTCAAGGAATTGCCGCAGTTCGGCGATGTCTTCACTGTGGTGAAGAATGAGAAAATTGCCCGCGCCCAGGTAGAGCAGGCTAAAATTGAAGCAGAAAGGCAAGCTGCCAGCACCAACGTCACTGGTACCGATTTGCTGAAAATGATGACTCAAAAGCACGATAGCGAAGAGTTCGATGTCATCGTCAAGGCTGACGTGCAGGGTTCGCTAGCCTCGGTGATGGATAGCTTGCGGCTGGTTGATACTGGCGGCGCTATTGACCTGCGAATTATTGGCAGCGGCGTCGGCAATATCAACGAGAGCGACGTGCGTTTGGCGGATAGTTCGGATGCTATTATTTACGGATTCAATGTCGAGATACCGCCAGCGGTTAAGCGCTTGGCGAGCCGCGATCACGTGCGGGTGCGCACTTACAAAGTAATTTACGAACTGCTAGACGATGCTCGTAAAAATATGGAAGCTTTACTATCGCCAGAGGTGGTCGAGACAGAAGTCGGCGTATTAGAAGTCAAAGGCGTCTTCCGGACGATGCGCGATGAGGTAATTTGCGGCGGCGAAGTAATCAGCGGTAAAGTAGCGCCGAATTTGCTAGTGCGCGTCAAGCGCGGCGGCGAGCAGCTTGCCGAGGTAGAGGTAGCTAACGTTCAGCGGCAGCAGCAGGAAGCCAAAGAAGTATTTGAAGGCGAGATGTGCGGCTTGAGCCTGCGGACGCAGAAGAAGCTTCAGCTGGCTATCGGCGACACGCTGGAATTCTTTACCCGCGAATTGGTCAGGCGAACACTGAATTAGTAAATAAAATAACCCCGGTCGAAAGAGCGGGGTTATTTATTAGAGCAAAGTGCGAGCGGTCAAGCTAGATTAACGGTTTTTGCGCGATACTATGTAGGCATACAGCGCGTAGCCAAGCGACCCAGTACCAGCTAGGCCAGCTAGTTCGCTGATACCAGTTTTTGGTAGTTGGTTTGGCGCGCTAGCGTTATTAGACGGGCTGTTGGCTGTATTTGTTTCTGTAGTCGTTGCGGCAGGCGTGGCGTTGGAATTTGCGGTAGCTGTTGGCGAGGACTGCTGGTTTGTAGGCGCTGGATTAGCTGGAGCCGCTGGCTTTGATGGTGTATTCGGTGTATTTGGCGTAGTCGGCTTTGTGTCGGGTTGGCTCGGCTTGGTAGGTGTAGTTGGCTTAGACGGCTCTGTTGGTTTGGCAGGGGTCGATGGTTGCTGCGGAGTCGGATTGTTGGGCTTGTTTTGGTTGTCAGGTTTGGACGGCTGCTGCGGCGTTGGCTTCTGGTCGCCTGGCTTGTTTTGGTCTGGATTGGCTGGTTTCGACGGCTCTTGCGGCTGCGGCGCTGGTTCGGATGGTTTGTCCGGCTTATTATTTTGGTCGTTTTGAGCGGCTTTGATGGTAAAAGTCTTGGTGCAGCCGTCGCTGGTGACAGTTTCATCTTTGCCGTTGACCGATACAGTGACGAAAGCCTTGGCGGTGTAATTGCCAGGTTCGAAACCGTTGAATTTAGCGCCGGCAGTATTGTAGACCTCTTTGCCGTTGGCATCGTAGACGCGGTAGACAGTACCTTTGTAAGTAGCACCGTTGTAGGCAGCGTACTTGACAGAAAATTTGTAGCTGTCGCTAGCGATATGGTCGATACCTAGCGATTCGCAGCGGTAAACTGGCTGCTGCGCTTGGTTGGTGGCTGGCGCGTTATTAGGCTGATTGGCGTTTAGGGCGCTAGCAACGCCAGCAGCGCTGACCGCTACCACGGCGATAGCAGAAAGGCCGGCAAATAGCTTCATGATATAACTCCTTTTTAATTATTATTTGATAATCGGGCTGGTAATGTTCATATATGAATATAGCAGCTACAAATCTGGCAGGCAAATTAGTATCAAATCATGATATTCCATGGGGTTGCCCGCCCCCGACAGAACAGCTACCTGGAACGGTAGAGTTCCGCCGGAGGGCGGGGTAGGAATGATTGATAGCCCGGATCCCCGCTGGCAGCGGGGTCGGGGAGGTGGACTGGTTCTCAGCGCTGGGGACGCTGAGAACCGCCCTTGTCCGCCGCCATCCGCATAGCGGCGACGAGTTCGTCGCCGCCGGCCAGCAGGGCGGCGATGCCGGCGCCAGCCAGCAGGGCGCCAACGCCGGCGGCGGTGGCGTGTACGTGGCCGCCGACGACGACGGCGACGCCGACGCCGGTGGCGACGACGAGGCCGACGGCGGCGATGACGGCGCCAAGGCCGCCGCGCTTGATGGCGACGACGGCACCGACGACGCCAAGGCCGACGCTGACGCCGATGGCGCCGAGGCCGACGAGGCCGACGCCGACGAGGGCGCCAACGCCGGCGGCGACGCCGGTGGCGGTAGCGATGGCAGCGGATCGGCCGAGCCGCTGCCAGATGGACGGCTCGCTGCTCTGTGCGGCGACAACTGGCGCCGGCTGGGTGGGTGCCGGCTGGGCCGGCTGGGCCGGCTGGGCCGGCGTGGTGGTGGTGGGCGCCGGCTGGGCCGGTGGGATGGTAGCCAGCTCGAGGCCTGCCAGTCGGCAGGCCTCCTCTACCAGGGGGGCGGCCTGTCCGGGCTGCTCCCACTTACTCTCAGCGTCCGCCAGAGACTGGCGGACCTTCTCGGCCTTGGCTGGGTCGGCCTTGGCCGGGGTGGAGGAGAGCCACGTGTTGGCTCTCCTCCACGACTCTTTATAGTCTATCATGTTGAGCTCCTTTCGAGCTCGTGGGGCGCGGCGCGCGCCCCTGGTGGACAAAATTGCCCGCTACTGTTGGCATGACAGTAGCGGCGATTAACCGACAATTTGCTTCTATCGGCTAGTCGCTGCTACTGTCAAAACTTCATCAGCCTCAACTTCTTCTCTTACTCAATCATTACTACGTTATACTGCGCGAGCTTCGGAGCGAATCACTCGACAATGCTTCTAGCGCAGCACGCTCCTGGCGAAAATCGTAAGGAATGTGCTGCGCTCGACGCGCGAAACTGCGGCAATATATCGAAATAGCATGAATCGATGCTAATTGCATGCCAAATTGTCAAAATACCTCAACTTCCCGTTTAGGGCATCGCGCGACTTCCACCTCGTGCTAAGCTGATTACTTATCATGCTATCATAAAATAGTTGATATGTCAAGCATTTTATGTTACTATATGCGTAATCTACTATATTTTTGAGGAAATAGAAGAATTATGCTTGTGCTTGCTATAGAAAAGAGCTACAATAAAAGAGGTTATTGTACGAAAATTAAAAAAATGGAAGAACAGCAATAAGAATGAGTAATCCAGAGAATAGCCATGGCAGAAGAGGCTCTGAAGATAGAACAGGGGAGTTATTAAATGGAGACAAGTATATTAATAGTTTAATATCAAAAGTAAATGGTTTAAAAATATCTAGCCCTAATTATGTTGAATTTGTATCTAGAGATGTTAGTACTGTAGCTGGTATATTTGATCGTCTTGATAAAAATCCAGATTATGAACCTAGTACTGAAGAATTAGAGAACAACCCGCGCTTAAAAGAAGTGTGGGAATCGTCAAAAGATATGCGCGATGCGATTACAGATTCACAAACTTCTGATGAGACGAGGGCAGCATACAAATCTGCTGTAGATGGATTGGTAGTCAGAGTTGCTATAGCGATGATGAGTAAAGGAATGTCTAGCAATGCTGGCGGCCCTGAAGCTCATCAAACTCAGCCAGCTTCTGCTGTAGAGCCATTGCCAGGCGACGGCCCGAACGGCCAGCCAGCTTCTGCTGTAGAGCCATTGCCAGGCGACGGCCCGAACGGCCAGCCAGCTTCTGCTGTAGAGCCATTGCCAGGCGACGGCCCGAACGGCCAGCCAGCTTCTGCTGTAGAGCCATTGCCAGGCGACGGCCCGAACGGCCAGCCAGCTTCTGCTGTAGAGCCATTGCCAGGCGACGGCCCGAACGGCCAGCCAGCTTCTGCTGTAGAGCCATTGCCAGGCGACGGCCCGAACGGCCAGCCAGCTTCTGCTGTAGAGCCATTGCCAGGCGACGGTACTCCAGGCGGCCCAGGTCGTCCAGGTACTCCGCCTCCCGATTCGCCTATACCTCCGAGCAGCCCAGAAGGCCGGCCTGGACGTCCAGCCCCTCAAACCCCAGATCATGATGCTGGTCGTCCTGAAACTAAAGAGCAGAGGAGAAAAAGGTTAGAGAAGGAGCTTGCAGAGCTCAATGAAGAGCTAGACGCTCCATACGCTGCAAAACTTAATGCTTATGCTGAGCTTTTGGCCAAGGAAGAATCTAAAAGAGCTGACGGCGGTTTTCGCTTTAGTATCATGCATTGGGTCGGCGGGCGTGGCGAGAACCGCAAGCGCGAAAGGCGCCGCGAGGCGCTGGATGAGGCCGGTAAAGCCTTGAAAAAGGAAGTATTGGCCTATTTGCGCCAAAAGGTTAAAACGAAGCGCCAGAACGGCGAGTACCAGGGTACCGACGACGAGATCGCGCAGCAAATGTCTGATGAGATGTTTGATGAGCAGCGCAAGATATTCGGCCAGCGATTACAGGAACGCAAAGACGAAATCCTAAGGAGCGAAAGCGACAAGCTGCGCAACCGTATTTTGGCCAAGATTGGCAGCTGGATTGGTATGGAAAAATCTACCAAAAATAGCCTGAAAGCGGCAGCTGTCGGAGTTGGCCACGGTTTGGTCAAGGGTGCGGCTGTTGGCGCGCTGACCGGGCTGTTCGGCGTGACGTGGCCTATCTCGGTAGGCGTCAGTATAGTTGCTGCGGCAGTTGGCGACCGGATGATCAGGCGAGGTATCCGTTTGGATGCTATAAGGCGGGGTCTCGGCGGACAAAACGGTTCGCGCCAGCTGGTGGACGATGATAAGTTTGCTAGGATAAAAGAAAAAGCCGAGGGCAAGAAACACAGCCAAGAGTTTATGGCTGATAAAATGCTGAAGCTTTCCCGCAAGGATAGCTATGCTGCCGGCGATAAACTCTCGAGAGAGACAAACGAACGCCTCAACAAGCATAAAGTAGCTCTAGGTATCGGCAGGCTCGCCGGCGGTGCTGTTGGTGGTATCGGCGGCCGCTGGGTTGGTCAGCAGCTCCACGACCATACGCCGGTAGGCCAGGCTGTGGATAGTGCTAAAAGAAATGTTCACGAGTTTATCCATAGAGAGGATACTGCTGCCGCCGCCGCAGAACGGGAGTACCAAGGTAAAATTGATGAGCTAAACCGACGAATAGACGAGCTTAATAATAGGCTTGAACGAGCTGCTGCTGGCAACATTGATAACTCAGGTTCGTTTAGCAACTGGGAATATCCGTGGGATTGGGCGGTTGATCAATTTGGCGAAAATAACGCTATATCTAAATTGTATGAATTAGCCGATGCTGCCGCGCGGGATGGACACAATATCCAGTGGCATGGCTACGGCGATACACAATGGCTGTCAATAGACGGCAAGAGCGATACGCAGTCAGTTTTGGAGATTTTGAATAAGTACAATTACGGTTTAGCAGCATAAAATGAGATAACAGTAAAATAAAAAGGAAAGGTAAACGAATGTTCAATGTCGATGATAATTTGCTAGCAGCCGCCGGCTACGATGTAGAGAAGCTATCGGAAGAGAAGAAAGAACAGTATCGGCGCGAAATGTCTAAGGAGCTAAACAAGCGAGCGTCCGAGCAGCTGTTGGTACGGCTTTCCAAAGAGGAGGCGCTAGAGTTCGAAGATGTCAACAGTAACCCAGACCGAACGCGGCGCTGGCTGGCTGAGTTTCACGGCGATTATGCTAGCCGCCAGGATTACCAGGCTATCCGTGAACTGTTTGAAACTGACGAAGATGCGATGAGTTTCTACGCGTCTGCGTTGTGGATGCGCTACGCTGTGCCAGATTATGGCAAAATCATGCAAGAAGTCATGAATGAATACGTCGAAGAATTGGCCGATATGCGCCGCGCTGTCAATGAGCAGCTCGGTATTGCGTAGCAGCACTATAATCGGTATACTAAATGCATAGGCAAGAGGGGGTGAAATGTTTCAATTAGACGATAAATTTCTCGAGGAGGTGGGTCTGGGCAGCTTGCCAGACGACCAGAAAAAACTGTTTCTCGACCACTTTCGCGAGCAGCTAGAGCTGCGTGTTGGTTTGCAGCTTAGCGAGGGTTTGAGCGATATGCAGCTGGCAGAGTTTGAGAGCTTTATGGATCGCGATATGGTGCGGGTGACGTCCTGGCTGGATGCTAACGCGCCGGATTTCGAAAATGATCAGATTTATGTACAATTGAAAGCTAATGCGCCGGCTAATGTACCGCAAAATGCGATACTAGCAGAGTACGCATCGCTGAAATGGTTGGGCCAGCATCGTCCGAACTATCGCGAGGTGGTGATGCAGACGGTCAAGGCTCTCAAGGGAGAAGTCATCGCGAATCGCGATATGATTCTTCTAGGCGACGCGGGAGCATAGACTACGGCCGCGGTTGCGGATTTAGGTGTCTGCGATTGTGATTGTCACGGTTGATGGTTGCGACTATCTTTGTAGCGGGTAGCCGCGCAAGAAAGCGTCAGTACTGATAGTTTTGCCGCTCGGGGCGATTAGCCTGTCAATTGCTAGGTAGGTGTCGTCGACGCATTTGATGTCAAGCGGTGTTTCTGGAGTAGAGACGGCGCGAGCTTTGGTGATTATTAGGTCGTATTGGTCGACTTTTAGGTGCGAACGCGGATAAGTCAGGTGGGCGCGAATTTTGGCTTCCGCTTGGTCTGCGGTTAGCTGTTGCGGATCGAGGCGGCTGTCGTCTTTGCTGAGCAACGAGCAATAGGTAGCGCGGCTATCGTCTTGCGGTGTTGGCTGTAGTATACCGTTTATGATGTCAGGTAACTTCTGCGTTAATAATTGCGCACCGAGCTGGCCGAGGGTTTGATAAAGCTCGGGCTGGGTCTCGGTAAAGTCTAGCGGGTAAATTTCTTGGTAGTATATTGGGCCGGCATCCATCGCTTGTTTTAACTGCATGATGGTTACACCGGTGGTTTTATCTCTGTTAGCAATAGCTGATTCGATGGGCGACGGGCCGCGGTATTTTGGTAGCAGCGACGGATGAACGTTGATGATACCAGGCTGGAATAGGTCGATGATTGTTTGCGGGATAATCTTGCCGTAGCTAACCAAGACGCCAGTTGGCCGCGGCGTAATATTTTTTATATCACTTATGATATCTTTTAGTCGGTTTGGCTGCCAGACTGGAATGTGGTGCTGGCTAGCGAATTGTTTGACGGCAGGCTGGATAAGCTTGTTGCTGCGGCCGCGGCGGGAGTCTGGCTTAGTGATGACGGCAGCAATATTGAAGCCAGCCTCGACTAAAGCGCGCAGGCTATATAAGCTAAAGTCTTCGGTGCCGAAGAATACTATCGGCTGGCGGCTAATCCCAGAGGTCGGCGTTGTCTTTGACATATCTTTCGTAGTCGAGCGGATCGAGCTCGCCCTCGTCGTTTAAGCGGTAAAAAGCCTGGTGATCGTCGCGAATGTGGTCGACGAAAACGATGCCGTTGCAGTGGTCGATTTCGTGCTGCAAGACGCGTGCCAGAAAGCCGTTGGCCTTGATGCGGATTTCGTCGCCGTCGATATTGATGGCTTTAACGCGGATTTTGCTGTAGCGGGGGACTTTGCCGTAAAAATCCTTGACGCTGAGGCAGCCTTCGTAATCGTAGGTGATTTCGCCTTCGTACTTGACGATTTCTGGATTGATTAGCGGGATAAATTCTTGGTTGTCTTTGTCCTCGAAATCGGCGCGAACGATAACGACGCGCTCGAGGCGGTCAATCTGCACGGCAGCCAGGGCAGCGCTAATTTCGTGCGGCCGGGAATTCTCCCAATCAATACTGGCATCAGTCATATCCTTGATGAGCTGGCGGGTTTCGTCGGAGACGACATGAACTCGCTGCGATTTCTGGCGCAGGTGCGGATTTGGCAGGGTAATGATAGCTTCTTTCTTCACAACTTTATATTATAACAGATTTGCCGGATCGATGTCGTATTGCCAGTGTGTTCGGGGTAATTGGCTGGCGATGGCGAGCAGTTTGGCGCGGTTAGTTGACTTGACGACGATTTGCCAGCGGTAAGTATCGCGAATACGCTCGTAGAAGGCTGGCGTCGGCCCGAAAATAGTAATATCAGGATATTCGCTGCGTAATTGAGCGGCGAATTTTTGGGAATTGCGGATGGCGGTGGCTTCGGTTTTGTAAATGCAGGTTAATTTGAGGAGGTAAACAAACGGCGGAAAGCCGCTGCGGCGGCGCTCGGCTAGTTCGCTGGCGTAGAAGTTGGCGTAATCCTGGCGGATACCTTGGATAATGGTCGGGTTTTGCGGCTGGTAGGTCTGGACGACAACTGATGTTGGCTGGTCATTGCGGCCGACTCGGCCGATGACTTGGGCAAGCAGCTGGAAAGTGCGTTCGCGCGTAGTGAAATCAGGCAGTGCTAGGCTGGCGTCAGCTTGAATAATACCGACTGTGGCCAGGCGGGGCAGGTCGAGGCCTTTGGCGACAACTTGGGTGCCAATGATAATATTGATATGTCCGTCGTAGAGTTCTTGATAGCGCTGATTGAGGCTATTTTTGCTGGTAATATCGCCGTCGAAGCGGGCGATGGCGGCCTGCGGGAAGAGCTTTTGCAGTTCGCTCTCAATCAGTTTGGTGCCGATGCCTTTGTGAATAATATCAGTGCTGCCGCAATCAGGACAGGCGGTGGGCACGCGTTCGCGGTATCCGCAAATGTGGCAAATTAGCGCGTGCTGGTCGGCGTGCAAAGTCATTGGAATAAAGCAGCGCGGGCATAAAGCGCTCCAGCCGCAATTCTGACAAAGAGTGGTGCTGGCGGTGCCGCGGCGGTTATGGTAGATCAGAGTTTGTTTGTTGTTTTCGAGATTTTGGTTGATAGTATTTAATAATAAGTCGGATAGAAAACGGTGGCGCAAAAAGCCGTTTTTCGATGTCATATCTACAACGTTTATAGAGGGGGTGATGATGTTTGGGTTGGCGCGGGCTGGTAAATTGATGATGGGCCGGCTAGTTTTGGCAGCGAGGTAATATTCGCTGACCAGCGGCGTGGCTGAACCTTGTATTACAGTAGCATGGTGATACCGGGCTAGAATAGCGGCTGTTCGCAAGGCAGAGTAACGCGGTGTTTGGTCTTGTTTGAGCGCTGGTTCGTGAGCTTCGTCGATAATGATCGCGCCGATGTTGTTAAATGGCATAAACAAGGCTGAGCGCGGACCGATAACGACATTTGGCTGGGTAGCATTGAGTGCTTGCAGCCAAGCGTGGTGGCGCTGGGCTTCGGTTTGTTGCGAATGGGTGGTGATGAGGTTGGGAAAAGAGTGTTGAAATTCGGCGATTAGCTGGGCGGTTAAAGCAATCTCTGGAACAATTACGATGACAGATTTGCCGGTAGCGATTAGTCTTTTGGCGTATTCTATGTAGACGGCGGTTTTGCCGCTGCCAGTGACGCCGTGCAGAATAACGGTGCCGCTTTTGGCGTTTAGCAGGCTGCCAATGGCGGCCGACTGGTTTTTGTTGAGTACAAAATGTGTTCTATCTCTTCGTGTTGTTGCAGTGCTGTTTGAGCTTAGAGTGCGGCGTTTCTTGGTGAGGCCGCTTGGCAAGATGGTTTGTAAAACTAATGCCAGATGAGCGATGTAGTAATTACTCATCCATTGTGCAGTTTGCAACAACGGACGCGGTAACGGGGGTAGATCGAGGATTGTTGTAATTTCTTTAGTAGCAAAATCAGGTTTAGTTGTTTTTTTTACAACTATACCGGTGAGCAATTGCTGACCGATTGATATAATGACAACAGCGCCGATAGCCAGAGGTTGCTGGCTGCTGTAAGTGAATACGCAAGCGTCGGCTTTAACGATTTTGGTGGGCGCTACTTCATAATAATGCATCGCCTAATTATACCTTGTCTACGGCAATTTAACACGCTACTATAAGCATATGTATTTCGAGAGTAGATCGCAAGCAGGAAAGATTTTGGCTGATCAATTGGTAGCCAAATATCGCTACGAAAACTGCGCTGTGGTAGCGCTAAGCAACGGCGGCGTAGTGGTGGGCGAGCAAATTGCGGCGCAATTGCACTGCGTGTTGATGTTGTTGGTATCGCAGGATATCGAGATACCAGGCGAAGGAATGAATTTTGGAGCGGTGTCGCAAACTGGCGATTTCACATATAATGATGAGTTTTCGGCAGGTGAGATTGATGAGTATACAAGTGAATTTCATGGTTATTTGGCTGAGAAGAAGCGTGAAACGTATAGTAGTCTCAATCGCTTGATCGGCGATGGCGGTACGGTCGATAAAGATATGCTGAAAGATCGCGTGGTAGTGCTGGTGTCGGATGGCTTTGCTAATACTGCTAGCGTTGGAGTGGCTTTAGACTTCTTGAAGCCGATTAGGATTCTGCGGTTGGTCGTAGCATCGCCAGTGGCGTCGGTGGCAGTGGTTGATCGGCTGCACATTACTGCTGATGAGCTACATTTGCTGGACGTTAAAGAGAATTTCTTGGGAGTTGATCATTATTATGAAGATAACAATGTGCCAACACTACAGCAATCAATTGATAAGATTAGCCAAATCATATTGAATTGGCGATAAATGGTCTTGAATTGGTTATGAAAAGAATGTAGAATAAAAAGCAACAGAACAAACTAAACTGGAAGAAAGGGGCTTGGCTAGATGCTTGATGTGTTCATTACCTCACGGGTGCGTCGTAAGATAGTTGTCGTCTATGCCAAATATCCAGATTTTCGGACGCATGTCCGCGGTTTGGCCAAGCTGATCAAGGAAGACCCCGGTAATATCCAGCGCGAATTGCGCCGGCTGGAAAAGGTCGGTTTTTTGCATGCCGAAAAGCAGGGTAATACACGGATTTACTCGACTAATAAACAATTCCCGATTTTCAAAGAATTGCAAAGTATTGTCATTAAGTCGCAGCAGCACGCTAATAGCAATCGGCCGAAACGTACAACTTCCGAGATTAGTAGATGACCTTATTCGAGCAGATTTTGACGGCGCGCGGTCTGACGACGCGGGCAGCGCGCCAGGCTTTTTTGCAGCCAGATTATATGGCGGTGAAACATGATCCGTTTTTGCTGCCAGACATGAAAAAGGCAGTGGCACGGTTGAAACAGGCGCGGGAGCAGGGCGAAAAAATCGTTATTTACGGCGATTATGACATTGACGGACTGAGCGCTACGGCGCTGCTGCTGGATGCCTTTGGTAAGTTTGGTTTTGAGGACGTCAACGCTTTCATTCCGAACCGGTTCGTTGAGGGCTATGGTATGACTATGGGCGCGGTAGACAAGGTGCGCGATATGGGCGCAGATTTAATTGTGACAGTCGATACCGGCAGTTTGTGTCATGCGGAGATTGCGTATGCCACCAGCCTAGGGATTGATACGGTGGTGACGGATCATCACAACGTGGCCGAAACGCCGCCACCGAGTGTGGCAGCGGTGAATCCGAAATTTCCAGGACATACTTATCCATTTCGTGATTTGTGTGGTGCGGGCGTGGCGTTCAAGTTGGTGCAGGCACTGCAGACTGAACTGGATGAGTTGCCTGACGGCTATGAAAAATGGCTGCTCGATTTGGTGGCGTTGGGGACGGTGTGCGACATCGTGACGTTGGCAGATGAAAATCGGGCGAATGTCTATTGGGGTCTGGAGGTGTTGAAAAAACAACAAC
>ERZ772964.857-NODE-857-length-11966-cov-6.26362_pt1 | contig 11966 bp, 11 predicted proteins | sample MGYA00580675_ERZ772964 | MGnify/ENA primary metagenome ERZ772964 (study PRJEB29015, sample SAMEA2737941) | human oral metagenome | biome: human oral; feature: human-associated habitat; material: dental | place: China | collected 2139 ...
ACCCATGGGCCGCCAACCCACCTCCGCACCGTTGCACTCGAAACGAAAAACCAAGCTTGCAAAGCGACGGTATCCCTTTGAAATCTCAACTTCGCTTGCAAAACAGCCCCCCGTGCCCGCCCCGCGTGCGAGGCCCAGGAAGGACACCTTCAGGCCGGGCCTTGCAAAACAGCCCCCGTGCCCGCCCGAAAGGGGAGGCTTCCCTTTGAAAGCACGGCATCACCCGCAAAACAGCCCGAGCAACCCCGACCACGGGCGGCTGACGCGGTAATGGGCGCCCGCCTCGCCCCACAACGGGGGTGCGCATCCCGCGTGGAGCCTCCGAATCACCAGTCCAGATCACCAGTCCAGCATTCGGCGCGCCCGGTCCCCTCTGCAGGGGCGCCACGTGCGCGCTGCAGGGCCCCCACGTGCGCGCCCGGTCCCTCTGCTGCGGTCCATGTGCGCGCCTGAGCACCCATCTGCGCCCTACCGGGGCACCCACCTGCGCGCCCACTCCAGGCACGCCGAGCGCAGCGTCGTCTTCGGGGGAAGCGCTCCAGGCGCGGGGTCGGCTCCGTCGACGGGCCCGTCGTCGGAGGTGATCTCGACGCGCGACCCGTTCGGCAGCAGGGGGAACGCGGCGCGCGTGAGATCCAGCAGCCCGGTCTCCTCGTCCGCGGCGTCGTGCGTGATGAGGGTCGGGACCTCCAGGCCGGTGAGGAGTTTCTCCGCATCCGCCATCGACAAGTCCGCCAGAGTCTGCTTCGAGATGGTGAAGTGGCGCCGCACGGAGGGGGAGTCGTCGGGAATGGTCGTCGTCCCGTAGCGCTCGAGGTCGGAGAGCTGCACTTCGGAGAATATCGTCGTCCAGTCGTACGACAGGGGTCCCAGCGCCGGGGAGGACAGGATGTAGGTGACTGCCGAGGGCGGTCGCGCCTCGAGGGCGACGGTCGCGCCGAACTCGTGGGCGTGCACGATCTGCCGGGGATGGCCCTGGTCCGCCAGCCACCCCGAGGCGGCTCTGAGGTCCTCGACCATCGTGGACAGAGTGATGATCTCGTCGCCCGAGCGCCCGTGCCCCGAGTAGTCGAAGGCGAGCGTCGCGTAGCCCGCGCCCCGGAAGGCCCGGGCGATGTCGTCGAAGAACGCCGAGGACCTGCGGTCCGCCAGGAAAGTGTGCGAAAACAGGACTGCCGCGTCGCGGCTGTCCACAGGGTCGATCATCGTCCCCGATAGCACCACGCCGCGAGGGGTTTCGATTGTCACGTCACTCACGCCCCCAACGCTATCCGTCCGGCGCTCCGAAATAAAGGGGGGTGCCCGCTCCTCGTGCGTTTGTGACAGGCGGCGCCATGCGCACGGGGTGGCTGGAGGGCAAGCCCGCTCCTCGTGCGTTTGTGACAGGGGATGCGCCGCTCCACGGCCCGCGTCCCCGACCGGGCGCATTCGCACACCCGAAAAGATCGCCGTCCGCTCCGCGCCCCTTTACCCTTGAACCCAGCAGAACAACTCGCACGTGAGGGAAAAGTATGGGAATGAAGATTGGGATCGTGCTCGGGTTCGGCGTCGGGTACGTCCTGGGCGCACGGGCCGGGCGCGAGCGCTACGAGCAGATCCGAGCGACGGCGGCCCGGCTGCGCCGCGCACCCGTGGTCGCCCGTCCACTGGACGCCGCCGGGCAAAGGGTCTCGGACATCGTCCGCGCGGGCGGCGAGCACGTCACCGACAAGGTCGCCGACGCCGTCAAGGAGCGCCTCTTCGGCGCGCCCGCGTCGGCTGCTGAGGCGGGCGACGCCGCTCCCGCGTCCAAGAGCGGCACTGCCCCCGCCTCGCGCGGCGCGCAGGCCAACGGGGGAGCGGTCCCGGGAGCCGGGGCGCCCCCCTCGTCCGCCCGCTCCCGCTGATGGCCTCAACCCAGCCGCCGCCCGGGCCGTCCCAGGACGGGGCGGCGGCGCCTTCACGTGCCCAGATCCGCCGCTGGCGCAAGCACCTGGCCGAGGAGCGCATGGAGGCGCGCACCTACCGCGACCTCTCCGAGAGGCGCACGGGCGAGGAGCGCGCCGTTCTCCTCGCGCTCGAGGACGCCGAGCGGCGCCACGAGGAGTACTGGCTCGCGCGCCTGGGCGAGCACGCTCTGCCCGCCCCCAAGCCGCCCCTGCGCACGCGGGCGGCCGCCGTCCTGGCCCACCTCTTCGGCACGATCTTCATCCTGGCGATGGCCCAGCGGGCCGAGCAGCGCTCCTCCCGCGACGCCGATGACGACGTGCCCGCCCACATGCAGGCCGACGAGCACATCCACGCCGAGGTCATCCGCTCCCTGGCCGCCAAGTCCCGCGAGACCCTGGCGGGCACGTTCCGCGCCGCGGTCTTCGGCGCCAATGACGGACTGGTGTCCAACCTCGCCCTGGTGCTCGGCGTGGCGGCGACCGGGATGGCGCCCGGGCTGGTGCTGACGACCGGTGTCGCGGGCCTGCTCGCCGGCGCGTTGTCGATGGCCGCAGGGGAGTGGGTGTCGGTCACGAGCCAGCGCGAGCTCCTGGACGCGTCGATCCCCGACCCCAGTGCCAACCGGGCCGTGCCCGACTTGGACGTCGACGCCAACGAGCTCGCCCTCGTGTTCCGCGCCCGGGGCGAGAGCCCCGAGGAGGCCGACGCCCACGCCGCGCAGGTCTTCGCGAGGATCTCCGCCCCCGCCACGGGGGAGTCCGGGTCCATCCCGGTGCGCGCGGTTTTCGCCGGGGCGCAGGCCGAGGCCGGGGCCCACGAGCAGATCGGCACGCCCGCGAAGGCGGCCCTGTCCTCCTTCGCGTTCTTCTCCGTCGGCGCCCTCATCCCGTTGATCCCCTACATCGCGGGGCTCAGCGGCATCACCGCGATCGTGTGCGCCGCCGCGGTCGTCGGGTGCGCGCTGGTGGCGACCGGCGGCGTCGTCGGAGTGCTGTCGGGGCAGGCTCCGGCTCCCAGGGCATTGCGCCAACTCGCCATCGGCTACGGGGCGGCCGCCGTCACCTACCTGCTCGGCCTCGCCTTCGGCACGACGGCGGGGTGAGCGGGCGCCCGCCCGGTTCCGGGGACTGGCCGGGCGGGGCGAGGGGGTGGTCCGGTTCCGGGGACTGGCTGGGCGCGGCGAGGGGTGGTCCGGTTCCGGGGACTGGCCGGGCGCCCCAGGGCCGCGGCGGCGCGGAACGCTGGATCCGGTGCCGGGGACCGCCGCCCGTCCCACACTGCTGGGCCCTCCGCGCCGCTAGAGTTGGGGCGTGCACGTGCTCGACGCCCTCAACGCCTCCCTTCCCGAGGTCTTCCGCGCCATCGACCTCATGGGGGTCCTGCTCAACGGGATCCTCGGGGGGAAAGTCGCCAGGGAACGGAACTTCGACGCGGTGGGGTTCGCGATCCTCGCGATCATGACCGCGCTGGCCGGCGGGATGATCCGCGATGTCCTCCTCGGCGCCGAAGCCGGCCCACCAGTGGCGATCACGGACCCGTACTACCTCGGCGTCGCCCTCGTCGGCGCAGCGGTCGCCATGATGTGGAAGATGGATTCCAGGCCGTGGCGGTTCCTGCTGGTCGTCGCCGACGGAATGGTGCTGGGGTGCTGGGCGGCCACCGGGGCCATCAAGACCCTCGACAACGGGTTCGGCGTCACCCCGGCGATCCTGCTGGGCATCATCACCGCGGTCGGCGGGGGGATGGTCCGCGACATCTCCGCCGGACTGGTGCCCCGGGTCTTCGGGGGCAACAACCTCTACGCGACGCCCGCCTTCGCCTCCGCGGGCGCCACAGTGGTCTTCTGGCACATCGGCCAGCCCACCATCGGGATGGGGTGCTCGATCCTGATCGGCTTGGCGTTCACGGGCCTGGCGCACTGGAGGCACTGGCAGCTGCCGCAGACGGGGGAGTGGACGCTCACCCTCACCTACTCCCAGCTCAAGGCGATGACACGCCGCAGGGTGCGGTAGGGCGCGCCGCGCCCGGCCCTCCTGCGCGCCCGGGGTAGGGACCTCCAGCCCCAGCGAGGCCAAGAAGAACCGCCCGGCCCTTCCGCGCACCCGGGGCTGGGACCGCCGGCGCAGGGGTGGCGCGGCCGCCCGAACCACGGCCGCCCGAACCGGGTCCGCCCGAACCGGGGCTCCCTGAACCGGGTCCGCCCGAACCGCGGCCGCATGAACCGGGTCCGCCCGAACCGGGGCTCCCTGAACCGGGGCCGTCCGGTGCCGGGGAATGGGCGCCCCGCGCGGGCCGGCCTCCGCCTCGTTACCCTAATGGGTGTTGGACAAGCGGCCCGTGGGCCGGACGAAAGGCGCACAGTGACGACCACCCCCGACCAACGAGGCGCGACCCCCGCCCCGGCCGCCCCGAGCGGTAGCCGCTTCAAGACGCGCCACCTGTCGATGATGGCGCTCGGCCTGGCCATCGGCGCAGGCTTCTTCCTGGGGACTGGGCAGGCCATCGCCGAAGCCGGGCCCGCCGTGCTCGTGTCCTACGCGCTCGCGGCCCTCATCGTCGTCTCCGTCATGTTCGCCCTGGCCGAGCTCGCGTCCGCCCTGCCCTCGACCGGTTCCTTCTCCACTTACGCGGAGGCCGGGATCGGCCGGTGGGCGGGCTTCACCATCGGGTGGCTCTACTGGATCATGCTCATCATGGTCACAGGCATCGAGATCAGCGGGGCCGCGGAGATCTTCGTCCGCTGGTTCCCCTCCACCCCCCGGTGGCTGGTCGCCCTGGCGGTCGTCGTCGTCCTGGGCGCCGTCAACCTCATGGCCGCGGGGCGCTACGGGGAGGTCGAGGCGTGGCTGTCCATGGTGAAGGTCGTCGCCATCGTCGCCTTCCTGGTCGTCGGTGTCGTGCTGGTGGGCCGTTCGCTGGTCCTGGGCCCGCTGCCCGGGCACGAGCCCATCTGGACCAACGTCTTCGGACACGGGGGCTTCGCCCCCAAGCACATGGGCGGCATCGCCGTTGGACTGCTGGCCGTGATCACGTCGTTCGGCGGTATCGAGATCATCACGATCGCCGCCGCCGAGGCCGACGACGCCCAGGCGGCCATGTCCAGCGCCATCCGCTCCGTCATCATGCGGATCCTGGTGTTCTACGTCGGCTCCGTGGTCCTCATGATCGCCCTGCTGCCGTGGGACGGCCAGGAGATGCGGACGGGCGCGTTCGCCGCGATCCTGTCGATGGCCGGCGTCCCCTACGTCGGCACCGTCATGGAGGTCATCATCTTCATGGCGCTCATCTCCGCCTATTCGGCGAATGTGTACGCCTCGAGCCGCATGGCCTACTCCCTGTCCGCCAGGGGGATGGGCTGGCGCTGGCTGCTGGGCGCCCCTCAGGTCTCCGCCTCGGCGATCATCGCGGCCGACGAGGCGCGCTCCGCAGCGGCTCCCGGTGTTTCCTCCGCGGATGGGTCGGGGGCCGATCCGACGGATGGCCCTGCCGTTCCGGGAGGCGCGGCCCGTGACGGGGAGGGGGCCGCGGGCGCCCCGCAGGGCCCCGAGGAAGCGGGGCTGGCCGGGCTCGAGGAGGTCCTGGCCGACGAGGACCACGGGGACATCGCCCGAGGGCGCACGCCCCGGCGCGCCGTCGGACTCATCATCGCGCTGTCGCTGATCTCCGTGGCGCTGAACTGGTACCTGCCCGAAACGGCGCTGTCATTGCTCATCAACGCGGTGGGAATGGTGCTGCTGATCGTGTGGACCTTCATCCTGATCGCGCAGATGCGCCTGCACCGCTCCTTGGAGGCCGCGGGCCGAATCGCCATCCGCATGCCCGGGTGGCCGTGGCTGGGCTGGGTGGTGCTGGTTGGCCTGGCCTTCGTCGCGGGCCTGATGGCGTGGAGCGAGACCGGGCGCCAGCAGTTGGTCGCGATGGGCGGGCTGACGCTGATCATCGTCGTCGTGTACTTCGTCCGCCAGCTCTGGTCCGCCAGGCGCTGAGCCAGGCCACCGGGATCCACAGGCGGGCTCCGGTGGCCGCTCGTCCCCAGCCACGGCCGATGGGGCGCGGGGGATCCACAATTCCTCCGTGGGGGACGCAGACGAGTGCGCCCTGGAGCATGATGGAAGCGCGCCCGCACCCGGGCGCACGACGCGAGGAGGACGAGATGGCGAGGCGGCGCAGGCGCAGGCGCGCGCGGGCGGGGGACTGGGCGGCACTGGCCGTTGTGGTCGGCGTGCTTGTGTGGGCGTTCGCCCCGGGCGTGGGATGGGACTTGTTCGACCTCGGCGGCCAGTCGGGCGACGGCGCAGCGCAGTCGGACGGTGCCTGGTTCCAGAAGCTGAGGGCGCTGCCCGTGCGCGGGCCCTCCGACGAGGCGTCGGTGCCCGAGTACTCCCGCGACGAGTTCGGGCAGCGGTGGGCGGACACGGACCACAACGGCTGCGACACCCGCAACGACGTGCTGGCGAGGGACTTGGCACGGCCGGTCTTCAAACCGGGCACCCACGACTGCGTCGTCCTCTCCGGCACTCTGGCCGAGCCCTACACGGGTGCCACGGTGGAGTTCGAGCGCGGCCAGGACACGTCGCAGCTGGTCCAGATCGACCACGTGGTGGCGCTCGCCGACGCGTGGCGCTCGGGCGCATGGCAGTGGGACGGCGACGAGCGCCAGGAGTTCGCCAATGACATGGACAACCTGCTGGCGGTCGATGGCGCGGCCAACGAGCGCAAATCCGCGGCGTCGGCGGACCAGTGGCTGCCGCCGAACAAGGCGTTCCGCTGCGAGTACGTGCAGCGCCAGATCGATGTGAAGACCACTTACGGCCTGTCGGTGACGCAGGCGGAGCGGGACGCGATGGCGGCCGTGCTCGGGGGGTGCTCGTAGGGACGGCGGGAACGGGTGGCGACTCCTCTGGCGCCCCGATCCTTTTCCTGGGGGCGCGCTGCCCTCGGGGGAGGCGCTGCGCGCCCGCGTGGGCGACTGGGGGCCGTCCCGGGCGGCGCCACCGGGCGGGAGCGGCGGTGCTGTCGGCGTGGTGTTCCCAACGCCCGTGTGCCTCCGCCCCCTCATCGCGGCTAGTCTCGGATGGGAACGGTTTGGAGGAGGACACGTGAACACAGCCATCCACTGGGCGCAGGACTGCCTGCTCTTCGGCGCGGTGGCGGTGGTGGTCGTCGGCGCGTGGTGGTTGTGGGGCGCTCGCGCGCCCCTCGCCCAGTCCGCTCAGCCTGTCCGACCCGCTCGACCCGCCCGAACCGTCCACCCTTCCCGAACCATCCACCCCGCCCGGTCTTTCCACCCCGCCGTGAGCGCCGGGGCCGGGGCCGGGAGCGCCCCGGCCCCGTGGACGTGGAGGGGTCGGCGGCTGCTGCCACTGCTGTGGGCCCTGTACGTGCCGGGGCTGTTGATCTTCACGCTCCTGCCCCTGCCCCGCGATCCCGCGCGGGCGTGCGCGTCCATCATCCACTGGGACAACTACGTCCCCTTCGGGTCGTTGGCGGCCGTGGTCCAGCAGTTCCAGGACGGCCAGACCCTGCGCGCCGTGCTCTACGGCCTGTCGATCGGGCTCAACGTGCTCCTTTTCGTGCCCTTGGGCGCGCTGGGGGAGGCGACCCGCCGCGGAGACGGGGCCCAGGGCGCGCCCGGCGCGCGGAGCCTTTGGGCGTGGGCCGGGCTCGGGTGCGCGCTGTCGTGCCTCATCGAGTTCGCCCAGTGGACGGGGCTGTTCGGCGTTGTGCCGTGCACGTACCGCGTCGTCGACATCGACGACGTCATCACGAATACGCTCGGCACTTGCCTGGGCGCGTGGCTCTTGCCCCGCCTCGCCCGCAAGCCGTGGCTCATGCGAGGCTAGGGCGCGGCTCTAACCGCGGCCTTCAAAGGGATGCGGGCAATGGTCCGCTGTTCTCCCCGCGAACCCGCCGGAATCCAGCCGTCCCTTTCTCCGCGGGTCCGCTCCCGCTCCGGTCCCCCTTGTGTCGCACACAAGGGAGGGAATTAGGGAACACGGGACCGCACACAAGGGCGGGATCAAGCCGTTGTGTGCGACTCGTCTTTCGTAAATCGGGGTCCTTGTGTGTGTGCCCGGGGGGAGTCGGCCTGGGCCCGGTCCTGGGGCGAGTGCGGGCGCGGGCCGGCGTCAAAGCCAGCCGGACTCGGTGGCGATGCGCACCGCCTCCGCGCGGGTGCGGGCCTCGGTCTTGAGCATCGCGGAGGACACGTGGTTGCGCACGGTCCCCTGGGACAGGCGCATTTCGCGGGCTATGTCGGCGATGGTGCCGCCGGTGGACACCGCGCGCAGCACGTCGGACTCGCGTTCGGTCAGCGGGGACGTCCCGCGCGACAGGGTCTCCACGGCGAGCGTCGGATCCACGACCCGCAGGCCCTGGGCCACCCGGCGCACGGCGTCCGCCAGCTGGTCCACGGGCGCGTCCTTGACCATGAAACCGGTGGCGCCCGCGTCGAGGGCCCGCTGCAGGTAGCCGGGCCGGCCGAAAGTGGTCACCATGAGCACGCGCGTCGCCGGGAAACGGCTGCGGATCGTCTCGGTGGCGGTGATCCCGTCCATGACGGGCATCTCGATGTCGAGGACCGCCACATCGACGGCCCCGCTCCCGTCGTGGCCGCCCCCGTCCTCCCCGGCTCCGCCCTTTCCCGTGCCCCGCGCCGCTCGGGCGAGCGCCTCCACGGCCTCCCGCCCGTTCGAGGCCTGGGCGACGACCTCGATGTCCGGCTCCAAGTCGAGCAACGAGGCCAGGGCGCCGCGGATCATGGCCTGGTCGTCGGCTACAAGGACGCGGATGCTCATAGGATGCCCTTCGCGGTCGGCTGCGGTGCGTCCACGATAACAGGATGCTCGTGGGCCGCCGGGGGGTTATCGGCCCCGGTCCCGTGGAAGGCGAGGGCCACGCGCCAGGTGGACCCAGTCGGCCCCCACGTGACGGTCCCCTCCGTCGCGGCGCGCTCCCGCAGCCCCTCGAGCCCCGTGCCCGAGCCGGAGGAGGACCGTGAGAATGAGGCGGAGTACCCGTCGTTCGTCACGGAGACCCCGGTGGGGGACAGGGCGATCCACACGCGCGTGGGGTGGGCGTGCGCGATGGCGTTCGTGATGCCCTCGCGGATCACGTGCCCCGCCAGGGAGGAGCGGATACCCGCGGGGGGCTCCCCGGTGTTGGTGATGATCACGTCGATGCGGGCGACCTCCAGCAGGTTGCGGGCGGACTCCAGCTCCTCGCGGGGCGACAGGCGGCGGTTCTCGGCGACGATCGCGCGCACGTCGGAGAGGGCGGACTGGGACATGTCGATCAGGTCGTCCACCTGCGCGGCGGCCTCCTCGGCGCGCCCGGCGTCCAGGAAGCGGGCGGCCAGTTGCGCTTTTATGTGGATCGCGGTCAATGAGTGGCCGAGGATGTCGTGGAGGTCCCCGGACAAGCGCAGGCGCTCGCGGTCCTTGGCCACCAGGAGGGCCTGCTGGTGGACGAGGCGCTCCTCGTTGTCCCTGTCGATGGCGTGGCGCGCCATGGTGGTCACGATGACGGGGAAGAGCACGTAGAGGCCGTAGTAGAAGGGGTAGCCGTCGGCGGACGCCTGGACGCACGTCAGTGCCACCAACGCGGCGGTCCCCGAGGGGTAGATGCGGCGGGGCGATTGCAGGACCCACGCGCTGGTTTGGTACGACAGCATGGGGAAGGTCCCGGGCACCCCGATGATGTGGCCGAACGCGAAGGCCGCCAGTTCCGCGCCCAGCAGGACGGAGTGCGTGATGGTGAACCTGGTCGTCAGGCGCTCGCTCTGGCGGGGGACGGGGTTGAAGATCCACGTGGCCAGGTAGGCGCCGCCTATGAGGACGGAGGTGGTGAGCATGCCGGCGCCCCGCAGGGTGTCCAGCCCCTCATCCAGGGCGGAGCCGATGGGGAAGGCGAGGAAGACGAGGAAGGGCAGCGCCCACGCGAGCGAGTGGATGGTGGGATGGCGCGCCATGAAGTCGCGGAGCGCGCGGGCGCTGATCGGGCGCACTGCGGCGCGGGGGGTGCTGGTGGTCGTCATGGTGGCATTGTTCCACGGCCGGGGCCCGGCCACGGGCGGGTGAGGGGGGCGGAGCGCGGCGCCGACGGCTCCGGGAGGTGCCGCCGGCGCCGAGGGCCTCATCGCGAGGTGTCGCGGCGCTGTGCCCATGCGGCTAGGAGCACGAAGAACAGGATCCATGCGACCAGGTTCGCCACGTAGGACCATTTGAAGGTCTCCCACCCGTAGACGGGCAGCAGCGTGAGGTTCACGATGCCGTACATGGGCGCGTAGGGGGCGATGGTCTGGAAGAAGGAGCCCATCTGGTTGATGGGGATGAACATGCCGGACAGGAATCCGCTGAAGACGGTGACCGCGCTGGATGCGGCGAACGCGCCGTCGGAGCGCACCGCGAAGGCCACCGCCAGGCCCTGTGCGGAGGCCAGGATGGAGGACGCCAGGATCAGCAGGGGGGTTTGGATCCATGCCGAGGCGTCCATCTTGGCCCCCGTCGCCGCGCCGACGCCGTAGGTGATGGCCGTGACGACCACGGCGATGCCCATGGAGGCGCAGATCCGTGCGCAGGTGTTGGCGAGGGGGCTCAGGGGAGTGGTCGCGTAGAGGCGGGAGATGCCCGATGTCCTCTCCAGGGCGGTGTTGGTGGCCAGGGACGCGACTGTGAGGAAGACGCCGTAGAGGGTCATCGACACGAGGACGGTGGCCGCGACGTTCCCGTTGACCGTCCATATGTCGGAGTAGGACTGGCCGGTGCCGAACATGAAGTACATGCCGATGGGCAGCAGGATGGCGAAACCGATGGAGAAGGGGTTGGTGAGGTTCTTCCAGAAGGTGTACCAGCCCAGCAGCGCCGCTCCGTTCCAGCCGGACGCGGGTTCTCGGGAGATGGTGATCGTGGTCATTGCTGTTTCTTTCGACTTGTGGGGCTCAGGCGGTGAGTTCGGTGAAGACGTCCTCCAGGGTGGAGGCGGTCACTGAGATGTCGTGCGCCCCGGGGTGGGCGAGCGCGATGCGGGCGGCGTCGTCCATGTCCCTCCCTGTGGCGTGGACGCGGCCCCCCTCGTAGGTGGCCTCCCACTGGGGGTTGGCGTTGTGGAGTTCCTCGACGAGGCCGGGGCCGGACTCCTCGGGGACGGCGATGGACATGTGGGTGGTGCGCCCGCGCTGGCGCAGCTCGTCGGTGGGGGCGTCGGCGATGATGCGGCCGGCTTTGAGGATGATGGTGCGCTGGGCGAAGTCCTGCGCCTCGGCGAGGTAGTGGGTGGCGAAGAGGATCGTGCGCCCTTCGGCGGCCTGGGCGCGCATGACCTCCCAGAACTCGCGGCGGGCGGTGGCGTCCATCCCTGCGGTCGGCTCGTCGAGGACCAGCAGGTAGGGGTCGGGCAGCAGTGCGAGCGCGAGGCGCACCCGCTGGCGCTCGCCCCCGGAGAGCTTGCGGATGGTGCGCTGGGCGAAGGGGCCGAGTTTGGTCTCGTCGAGGATCTGGTCGACGGGCAGGTGGTGGGGGTGGGTGCGCGCGAAGAGTCCCACGGCCTCCTTCACGGTGTAGTCCATGGGGAGCGCGCCGCTCTGGTGGACGACGCCGATCAGGGAGCGGCGCATGGCGTCGCGGGCGGGCATTCCGAAGAGTTCTGAGGTGCCCTTGGTGGGGGCCGTCATGCCGAGGAGCATGTCGATGAGGGTGGTCTTCCCGGCGCCGTTGGCGCCCAGGAGGGCGACGATCTGGCCGACGGGGACTGTGAGGGAGATGCCGTCGACGGCCGTGACGCTCCCGAAGCGCCGCGTGAGGCCGTGGGCGCTGATTGCTGTGCTTGTTCTCATGGCAACAGTGTGTGCGGGGAAGGTGTGGGCGGCAAGTGCGTTTCGGTGGGGGACGACCCATGACAGGTGTCACGTCCTCTCGTGCGCGCGGGGCCCGGGATCGCGCTGGCGGTCCCTTTCACCATCTGCTTCACGGCCCCCTCGTGCGCGGGGTCCGCCGCGCACGAAAGCGCCCCGGACGCCCCCGGGCCCCGGAGGTGAGTCC
>ERZ772964.860-NODE-860-length-11940-cov-66.5762_pt1 | contig 11940 bp, 4 predicted proteins | sample MGYA00580675_ERZ772964 | MGnify/ENA primary metagenome ERZ772964 (study PRJEB29015, sample SAMEA2737941) | human oral metagenome | biome: human oral; feature: human-associated habitat; material: dental | place: China | collected 2139 ...
CCATTCGTCCCAGACGATTCGTGTGTTGTTGGAGGGTTTGTTGGATGGTTTTGTTGATAGTTTGGGTGTTGTTGGTGGTGTTGGTGTGGGGTTTGATCCGTGTGTGTCTGTGCCTGGTTTGGTTGTTGAGGTTTCGGAGGTGTTGGGGGTGTCTTTGGATTGTGCGCGGTATTTTTTGCAGGTGTTGGCGTTGGTGTGTCCGTCTGATGTGTGTGTGCGTCGGTGGAATGGTTGGGGGAGTGGGGATATTCGTGGGGTTGGTGAGGTGCTGGTTGGTCGGGGGTTGTTGGTTGGTGGTCGTCGGTCTGGTGCGGGTCGTTCGTGGTTTTTGCCGGGTGGGTGGTTGTCTGGTGTTGCAGGTTCGTGTGGTGTGGAGGTGTGGAAGGTGTCGTTGTTTTTGGTGTGGGGTGATGTGGTGTTTCGTCCGGTTGTTGGTGGTTGTCCTCCGTTGGGTTCTGTTGGGGAGTTGTTTACCACAGCGTGGGAGCGGTATAAGAACGGCGACAAACCAGGATTCGAAGAAATCACAACTAGCCGCTACCAACGCCGGTAGGTGGCAACCCGAGTGGTTCACCCCTAGTATGGTTGAAAAAGAACCATGCCGATGCTGTGCGCCCCAAATACCTGTGGGCGCACAATATCACTACCAAGCCCAAAAATGACCACGAAGATCACAGCCCTGCACCATCACCAAGAACACGACACTGTGTTGTGTGCCGCGGAATTCTCTCACACCAATGGCACCACCATGGTTCGTATCATTCCAGCAGAACTCGTCGAGGCCGAAGCTCGGGCACTTGAATCCGTCGGATTTAGCCTTGTGACTATCCAGGATGTGGGTCGCTGCCTCGCTCGTGCGGCAGGATTCCCCACCTGGCCCATGAGCCAAGACCCGGCAAACGCCCACCATGCCGTGAATCTGGTGGGGGAACTGGAGTGGGCAAAACGCAATGTTAGCCGCCATGGTCGGCAGGTGATAACCCATTTCGATGAGCTCACCGTCTCATTGACGAGGTCCGTGCCACACTTCGTTCCCACCCTCTGGGAAGAGCTCGCCCGCATCTTTCTTGGTGTGGGCAAGAAGGCGTATGCCAAGCGTTGTTTTCATAGCGCCCGTGATGTCGAGCGCATGTACGCCATTGATGTGGACATCACACAACATGTGGCTGTGTTTACCGAATTTGCGGCCCTTGGTGTTGTGGGGGCCCGTGAGCTCACCGCTGAGGCCACCACGGTGGTAAACCGTATGGCACCACGGGAAGTCTTCGACTATTTCCTCCGCCTATGCGCTGCATGCGCCAAGTTCCGTCGGGGCTGCCACAGCGCCATGGCCAATGAACTGCGAAAACTAGCGAAAGCAGCGGGACTAAGCGACTTCGAATCCGACAAAGCCTTGATCGAGGTCATCATGGACTCACCCGGATTCATGTCGGCACCGGCAGGCTTCTACCGAAGTATCCGCGCATCCCTCGTGACCATCGCCACCCAATCCCAACAGTGCAGGCAGGTACTGCTGACTGGCCGGCCCCCCAAACTGGGTATCGATGAATACCTCACGCTCCTGGAAGATTCCGGGGCGCTTGCTGAACTCGCCATTAACAGCGCCGACTATGCCCGATGGCTCATCGAATTTATCACCACGGAATGTGGCCGCCTCTACCAGTGGGGTTTGCCGTACAGCCAGAAGCTTATCGACGTCGTAACGTCGGCAAGCGCCGGCCTGGCAGGGATGACACTGCTGCTTGACTGCCGATGCATGAGTATTGATCTCATTGATGCCCTGTCCGCGGGTGGTGTCATGTGGGAACTGCCCGACGCCGAGTTTCCCCGCTGGCACGAATGGTTTCACTCCGATACGCCCCGCCACGACCTTGCGGGCATTGCTCACCACAACCAACTGGCGGATTGGGCGTCCGCCACCATTCCCCTGGACTGCATCACCAAGCACTACGACCTGGTATCTACCATGCCTGCGCTTCGGGAACTCTGCCGCAAACGCCTCGAACAATGCGCCGCGGAGCGCGACCAATTGACCGGATACCAGCCGGAATGGGACCGATTTATTCACCACACAGCGGGCCAGCTTCTCGACCCACGATTCAGTGAGCTGCATCCCGAGGCTATCGAAAAGATATTCGCCTTCGACCCGGTGGCTGAGCTGCAAGCCAGGCTGCGCACCGGCATGGTAGAAGAATTTACCTGGCCCGCCGTTGAGCAGGCCATAGATCGCCTCCAGGCCGAGGCCCCTACGGACGCCAAGGTGGAGTTTTACGAAGCCTACCCCGCCGTCGCCATCCGGGTGGGTGAAACCGTAGAGATCATTGACGGTGACCAGGTTGTGGCCTGCGGCACCATTCCCAAGGGAGCGCGTGTGCGAGCGGCATATCTGGTATGCGATGAGCATGAGGGAAATAAGGTGGCGATGCTGTACGAGCTTAGCCGGTGGGATCCGCAATGCTATTGCACCTCTTGGGAACCTCATGCTGGTTGGCTGGGTGAAACCCCGGTATTAGATGAGGACCTTTACGACCGTCGCATAGCTGCAGAATCCTATTCCCTCCCGATTCCGGCGGGGCGGCTTACCGGTTACGGTGAACTTACCTACCCCGAACAACCCGAAAACTTCGGCGGTCGAGTACTCGGCACCGGTCCGCATTATCTTATTACCTATAACTATAAGGCTGAGGAATGGGAGACTGATATCGATCGAGACGACGACTATTTCGATCCCATCGGTCGGGGCGAAAACATTCCCGGAGTGGATTTGACTGGCCTGCCCACCAGCCCGCCGCCGGCAGGCCAAGAGTTTAGCCTGTGGCACAGCACCGTTATTCCCGCTCAACCGCAGACCCGCGATAGCCTGTGTGGCACTCTTAATGGCCAGCACGTCAGAATTGTGTTCCGCGGTCCTTACCTGCCGGGGAGGCAACCCAGCCATATTTGGACTCCCTTGGGAAGCTTCTCCTCCCAATACGGCATCATGGGGGCGATCCGCAGGCCCGGCGGTGGGGTATGGCTCATCGAGGATCGCCCCTACCGGGGCCGATACTTCTATGATTCGGAAACCGATCGTCAAGCGTTCGGCAGCACTCGGCACTCAGCAGAGGGCCAGGCCAACTACATATACGACTTACCGTTAAGCGCTTTCCACCAGTTGCGGCCCCGTGCCGAGGGCATGAGTGTGCGGCTGCGGAACGTGAGCTATGAGCAGGCCGCCATGTTGTTGGCATCACCCACGGCCGAGGTGGTTGAGCAAGAATTCGGCGTGGCTCCGGTGCTGGGTGCGGCCATCCTTCAGGTTGTCACCGAGGTACAGGAACTTTCCCGCTGGTTGGCAACTGCACGGAATCCCGTGCAGAATAATCCGCCTGCTCCACGACAAGTCAGTGATGCTGCATCGAAAGTCCTTTGGCAGGCCAAGCCCAGGCATAGGATAAATAAACAGAAGCGGCGGATTGGCCCGTGGGATGGTGGCCCACTACCGTGGCTATTTGCCCATCCTGGGGAGATTCCCAGCCATAAGAAATGGGTTTCGCGTGCATGGTATGAGTTGATTGGCAGGGAGAAGGTCATTGTTGCCGCTATTTCCACCCCATCAAATGATCCAGGTGCAGTGATCGAACTGTGTGAGTGGTTACTGGATATGGCAGCATCTGGGGTGTTTGCCTCTGGTTGGCACTACCACCAGTTGGATGAGGAACCTGAGTCAGAGACTCTTGAATGGCGTCAAGAAACTTTGGTGTACCGTACTAGATATGATCTCCATGCGCTCACACGGCTCAAAGATACCAGCACTGATCAGCCCGATTTGTCGATGGATAAGCAGTCGTTTATGGATAGTGTTGCGGCGGTTAAAGTGTGGGCGGAGCAGCGCATGAAACGGCCAGGGGATAAGAAAACGCTTTTCGGTGGCGGTTCGTTGGCTGATGCGGCAACCCGGTTGTCGGACAGTACTATTCTGCTGCCGGAAACTGCCACATATCTGCTTCACGGTCTGAAAAACTATTTCGTATGGGAGTGGCCTCGCACAGTGTTAGGCAAAGCTGGTCGTGCCGAGCTTGGGTTTACCCGGGTGACAGAGCGGGCGGTATTGACCCAGGTTTGGGGTGTTGATCATCTTGAATGGTTGCTTGCTTCGGGGGTGGATGACTCCTTCCCGGCTCGGGGCCTTAACATCAATAAGATGCGGGACTACCTGCTGAAACACTATGGTAAACCTCTTGTGGCACTCACAGCAGCACAAATTAATTACCTCAAACAGTTGGGGAGTGAAAATCATATGATTATTCATGCTATTAGCCCCCACCTGGGAGTGCCTTATCTTCTTGATGCCGAAAAAGCCGGGAAATACCTGCAAGTCCTGTTGTATCTGGCGCACGAAATGGACCTTTCCGACCCGAACCGGGCAATGATCGCTACAAAACTACGAGACCTGAGAGAATTTGCTGTCCAACAATCTTCAACATGGGACGAGTTAGGGACAATGCCATTAGGCTGCGACTACCACAATGATGCGTTTACCCTCGAAGTTAACCATTCGTCCCAGACGATTCGTGTGTTGTTGGAGGGTTTGTTGGATGGTTTTGTTGATAGTTTGGGTGTTGTTGGTGGTGTTGGTGTGGGGTTTGATCCGTGTGTGTCTGTGCCTGGTTTGGTTGTTGAGGTTTCGGAGGTGTTGGGGGTGTCTTTGGATTGTGCGCGGTATTTTTTGCAGGTGTTGGCGTTGGTGTGTCCGTCTGATGTGTGTGTGCGTCGGTGGAATGGTTGGGGGAGTGGGGATATTCGTGGGGTTGGTGAGGTGCTGGTTGGTCGGGGGTTGTTGGTTGGTGGTCGTCGGTCTGGTGCGGGTCGTTCGTGGTTTTTGCCGGGTGGGTGGTTGTCTGGTGTTGCAGGTTCGTGTGGTGTGGAGGTGTGGAAGGTGTCGTTGTTTTTGGTGTGGGGTGATGTGGTGTTTCGTCCGGTTGTTGGTGGTTGTCCTCCGTTGGGTTCTGTTGGGGAGTTGTTTACCACAGCGTGGGAGCGGTATAAGAACGGCGACAAACCAGGGTTTGAGGATGCTACCACCGTGAAATACCGCCAACGGTAGGTGAAGAAAGTGTTACCCTAGGGCCACCATGAAAATCGCCATTGGCCAAATCGGCACCGACGCAGATAAAACCGCCAACTTTGCTCTCGTAGCCCAAGCGGTCATCACCGCAGCTATGAATCATGCCCGGCTGATCCTGTTTCCCGAAGCCACCATGCGGGCATTCGGCACCGGCCGACTCGACGAAATAGCCGAACCCCTCGATGGGCCATTTGTGAGTGCACTTGCGGGTCTCGCCAAGAACTACAATATTGCCATTGTTGTTGGCATGTTCCGACCGGCTGACCAGCATGTGGTGAGTGGAAGAACCATCAATCGTGTGTACAACACCACCGTTGCGATCTGTCCCGACGGCACGGTCGTCCATTACGACAAGATCCACACCTATGATGCCTTCGGCTACCGCGAATCCGATACCATCAAACCCGGGAAAAATCTCGTTACCTTTACCTATAACACCGTCACCTTTGGGCTTGCTACCTGCTATGACCTGCGGTTTCCCCAACAATTCCGGCAGCTTGCGCGCCGCGGCGCCGACATTATTCTAGTCCCCACCTCCTGGGCCGATGGTCCCGGCAAACTGCAGCAGCGGCAACTACTCATCCGCGCCCGTGCCCTCGACGCCACCAGCTGGGTCATCGCCGCCGACCAAACCCATCACGCCACCAGTCATCCCCGCGGCGTCGGCCATTCCGCATTTGTGCAACCCGATGGCATGATCGCCCTGGAGGCCGGCCCCAATGCGCAAATGCTGCTTTACGACGTCGACCCTCACCTCGTTCATCGCATCCGGGAAAAATTACCGGTGATCTACGGTGACTAGAACCGGTAGGGTGTCGACAAGCAAATAATCACAGCCCGGAGGCATAATGCGCAATCATAATGTCTAACCCCAGGATCTCAATGCCTAAGAGCTCATCGTCCTCGGAAATATCCATTATGGCATCCACCTGGCCGTTTTCTGATTCTAGGGGGATGGAATAAGCAACGGTTCGTGGTGTGGTGGATGGTGCGCCAATATTGATATAGACGTAGCCGTTTCTGTCGGTCATCATGGCAGGTTTTTGAATCATTGTTAATTCCCTAGTCTAAAATTGATTTTGTTAGCAATATTAAAGATCCCATACTGTTACAACTATGCCGTCGTTATTGATAGCAACCTTAAGTTTTTTGACATTATCTATGATGTTCCAGGTCGCTTCATCTGTTCGCCATTCAAATCGTCGTTGGCGAGAAACAACAGCCTCGATTTTAGCTTTATCCAAACCTCGTTGTGGTATTCTCACGTATTCAGCATGATATGTATAGCCCATTACCTTTTTTGGTGGTCTTGCACTTGGCCGAGGAGTATAACTTTTGGGGACTGGTGGGTTTTGGCTCCTATTTCTCTTAGATTGTTGGGGTGTTGTTCCTTTTTTATTATTTTTCCTATGTCTACTCAGTCCGTAAACATCTACCCAAATAGTGGGGTTATCCACATATGCTTGCGGACTAGCCAAATTCGGCCCAACCCCTAACGGATCCTGTGCGTTATACACACCAGCTTGTGGGTTATAGTACCGGAACCGGTTATATGCCCACCCCGACTCTTCGTCCTCATACTGGCCAGCAAACAACAATGGCGACGATTTCTCACCAAACCACGCACGCTTACCAAACAACGATTGCTTGCTATAGCCAACAATCCCGCCAGTGGTAATATCCATGAGCTCTTTCGGAGCACCCGCAAGGTCATTGGTCATAGCGTAAAATGCTGAATTTACCTGATCTTGTGACCAACCATCAACAGAACCACTAGGAGCAGTGATTTCTATTTGGCCTATCACATCACCAGTTAATGGATCAGCAGGCCATAACCTGCCTGAACCCACCAAATGCGGCTCATTTACGTTCACTGTATACTGTTCGCCGAAAAGCTCATTCCCGTAGTACATAAACACCACGCGGCTCAACACATCACCCGTCGTGGTATTAATCCGCTCCTTACCAATCCGACGACCCAAGCCATCGTATAAATATCGCCAACCAACACCCGGGTGATCCGAATCCTCATAGCCTACTGGCTGGGTGCCAGAACCATAATAGAAATGCTTCACTAATGGTTTCTTCGACAACCGCTTTGTTACCGTCTGTGTAACACGGCCGGCCTTATCGTACGTAAATGTAGTCCGACCCACCTGACGCGGCATAGTGCCACCATAGGAATCCACGTCATCAGCCCACCGCTGAGAGGTATCAGGATGCAATTTTGTTAGCATACCGGCCTGGCTAAACCTGTATGCTTCCGATGATTTTTGGTTTTGTGCAGCATCTGTATGCGTCACACCAGTGACCCGGCCCAAGGAATCCGCTGTATAGTCCGTAGTCGCCTCCCGAATCGTGTCTTCTACCTGCTCCAATACATCATCCACACGCCACGAAAACACCCGATCAATAATGCTTGTCGCGGTATTTCCGCCAAGTTTCACTATGGTGTCCGAGGTAATACGATCCCGGTTATCGAATTCGAATTTACGCACCACGGAATCAATACTGCACCAGCTACGCCGACCAATATCATCTACGCCAAACGACATGATGGCGCATTCTCGTTTATTAATATAATGAGTTAATTGTTGTAGCTGACCATACTCGTCATAAAAATGGGTTTCCGTGACTTTTTGGCCGTTAGGTAACACATGGGTAACCGCATCTATTGTGGCATCGGCATCATAGTGCAGTGTTATTGTAGACTGTTCTCCGGAATACAGGGTTGTGACTTCTGATATTGGCCTGTTGTGTTCATCATGCTGGTAATTAACGGTTGACCATTTGTTTGACACCTGGGTGATCTCTCCCAACTTGTCTCGGGTAAATCGCACCACATCATCAATCTCATGCACTTCGGTTAAGAGACCAAAAATATCATAATGAGTGGTAATGGTTCCTTCCCCATCAATAATGTCTACACGCAAACCATCCTGTGATCGGTGTGTCTCAGTCACGAGACCGTTATAATCAGTCTCTTTGACAATTTCCCCATCCAAGTCGTATTCAAACCGCCATGTGTGCCCGTCCGCATTCGTCACCGTGAGGGGTTCCATCTGGGTGTTATACGAATAGTGTGTCACACCACCATTCGAGGAAATGATTTTGCTGACTTCATCGAATACTGTGTAGGTGGCTGTGGTCTTAGCACCGGTTTCGTTGATGCCTTCGATAAGGTTTCCTTCCCCGTCATAGGTGCCGGACCGCCAACTCCCATCAGGGTTCATAACCTTGGTCACCCACCCTTCGGGCGAGTATTCGATTGTGGTTACGTTTCCTACCGGGTCGATCACCTCTGTCACTAACCCCCGCACATCCCGGGTCACGCTACTGCGCCTACCCGCTGGGTCCGTGGACGCGATAGGCCTACCGGCGTTATCGCACTCCATCATGCGTACCAATCCGCTGGGTGTGATCGTGGCCTTCGGCACAATACCGGTTACCCGCCACTCGTACTCGAACCTAGTCACCACCCCCAACGGGTCGGTCACAGCAGTGACCATACCGGCGGCATCCACCTCGTACTCGGTCACTAGCCCATCCCTGCCAGTGATTTGCAGGGGTTCGCCCCACGCACCAGGGGTGATCGTCTCTGTGGTTCCGTCACCAAAATCAATGCGGGTGATGGTCCCGTACTCATCCCGGTCAGTGGTGGTCACCACACCAGTGTTCGATGTTTCCCGAATGATTTGGTGGTGCTCATCAAATTCCCAGTCGGTGATGATGCCTTCCGGGGTGATGATCCGCCACACATCACCAGCCGGGGTCGACCGGTACACGGTGGGCCGAATATCCCCCAAGAACTCGTCACGCAAAAGCTCCTCAGGGATCGACCAGGATGCATCATCCCTGGTACTTGTTCGGCCCCGGCCCGTCAAACCAACACCAACCAGGCCTTTCTCCCGAATAAGATTCGCTAGGGGAAGTTTATCCAACCGATCAAAATACTCATTCACACACGAGTCGCCGATTTCTGCCGGGTTACCGTGGAACTCGCCTGCGCATTCTAGGGCGACACACACCATGCCGTCTTCCGGGGCATCATCACCAGTATCTTTCAACCAGACTGCTACGTTGGGGAACATGCCCCCGGACCCCACCTGGGCAATAACCCTGCCCTGGTCGTCGAATCGGTAATGGTAGGAGTGCCCGTTCCTATCCGTCCACCGAGTAGGCCTATGCTCATCATCATAAAAATACCGTAATGCCCCAGCAGCGGAGTTGATGACCTTCAGTAGGCGGCCTTTACCATCATAGTTATACGATGCTAGCCGGAACGGTTCCCCGCCTGGGTGGGTTTCCTCGTTCCGCACCCAGATGGACAACAGCCTGCTGATCCGGTTATGCCACTTCAACTCCAGGACAGTACCATCACTCCTGCGCATCGCAACCAAATGCCCCGTGGATTGTTCATAGTCGTATTCGATCCACGCACCAGAATGATGAATAACCGTAGACAACTGAACCTCAACACCCAAACCAAACGTGTCAGCTACCGAACCCGGGGACAGCATATTCACGAACGAGTTCGATGCCTCCCACACACCAGAACCACCAGCATCAGCATTGGTATCGGAATCATTCTGGGGGTTATCAGAATCTGCTTGACTATCATCTAAACCATCCCTGGAACCATCAGCGTCAACCCGATCATCGGAACTGGCTTGATCATTATCAGAATTATTCTGAACGGTATCAGAATCACCAACAGTCGCAGCGGTATCATGGGCACCGGAAACAACATCATCACCAGTGGAAGCATGAGGAATGGAATCAGCCCCACCATCACTACGATCTTTACCTGCTACACCATCATTATGCTGTACATCGTCGATGGTTCGTTCCCTGCGGATTAATTCCCCGGTCTCCTCATCCAAGCAGTACACATAGTTCTTTGGCGCATCCCCTGTGATCGTATAATCCGGCACGGGACCCTCGGGCCGGTAACACGGCATGCCATCGTGGGCTTCACTGCCGGCTACACCGAACACATAAGTAACGCCTTCTTGGATGTTACGGACCCGGTACGCACCATCCACAAAACACAGCCGCCACGGGGACCCCTTGTCTCCCACCTCGGTGCCGTCCACAGGGGCTGGCGGAAACTCCAACAATGCCCCATCAGGGGTCATCATCAACACCTGGTCCGGGAGGATCTCAATCCGACAATCCAACGTCGTATTCCACCCAGGACCAAACACACGACTCGTATCCATACCAGAATCCGTGTTCCTAGCCACCACCATCGGCAACATCCCGTCAATATGGATATCGGTGGCGGAATCAATCATCGCCCCTGTTGCCATATCCACCGGCTCCAAACCCGGGTGTTTACACCTGCTCCCCCGGGAGGCGAGTTTCGCCCCGTTTTTCCCTGCTTTTGCTTTCGCAGCTTTCGCCGCTTTCGACAACGCTTTTACCGGTCTTGTCCCCTTTAACGCCTTGAATATCTTCCCCCCAGGCAGGGAGGTTATCAAGTCAAACCCGAATTCCTGCCAGGAACAATTTCCCGTCAGCCATAACAACCCCTTCAATAACACTCCCAAGCCTATAAGTAGCCCACCCAATGGGGCCAGTGGGGTAAACGCCAGCAACGCACCAATCAGCTGTAGCGCGTCTGAAATATCACTGAGCTCTTTTGAGTGTTTCGTCACCCAATCCTTAAACGCCTCCCATTTTTCCTGTAGCCAGCTCGGGTTTTCCTCGAACCGCCTCCTTGCCTGGGTTTTAATCCAAGCCACCGCGGTATTCACCTCGGTACTGAGCGTGGCCTTAATCCCCGCCCCTTTTGCCACGTCCGCATCAAATACCGTAGTCGCCCGCAAATGCTCCGCCTTTGCTGCTTCGAACGCTGCCTGGGCCGCGGCCAGTTCTGACTGGGCTGCTGTAGCGGTACTCGCGGTAATCGCATTCACCCCAGGCAGGGCAGCGGTTGCTACTGCTGTAGCTGTTGCTACCTTCGCTGTGGCCGCGGCCCTGATAACGTTTGCCTCGCACAGGTTATAATTCGCCACCGCGGTCTGCACCGCCGTATGATCCACCATAGCTATAGCTGTCAGAGCATTCATCTGGGTTTGTGCCGACGTGAGCGCTTCCGCGTACTGGGTGACAGCGGTACTTACCCCACGATGCGCCTCACCCGTGATCGTTAAATGATTCGGGAACTCACCATGAATCAGCTCCCGATACCTATCCCCCTCATCACCTAAAAACCCACCATCATTCATCGCCCTGAGCGACGCGGCGGTTGTTAACGCGTTCTCGGCAAACACCCGCCACCTCCGGGCAAACTCGAACACCTCAGCCGGATTCCCACCAATCTGAAACTCACTTTGCTTATAAGCAAGAAAAGGCTTTAGCGGCAAAACAGGCATGATACAACAACCTTTTGTGTTTAAATAGAGAAAAATTAAGATAAAAAGGAAAGAAAAATAATCAGATAGGGTGGTGTTTACCCCGAAAGCTTTCGAACACCTATACTGGTCAAACCACAAGAAAATCTAGGGTGGTACACCACAATAATCTGCCGGCACAGCATCATGAGCCTCCAAGGATAGGTTATTCAACCAAGGTTGCAAAGAATATTACGAAGTAACATAACAGGCTGACCACCCACCATTGCCTGCCAAAATTAACCTCAGCACAGTTACTAGCTTCCCATCAGGAAATAACTACATAAAACTCTCACAACACTCATACATTGCTCATTATTTGCTATAGCATTATCAATGGGCATCAGACTTCTTATGTATGAAGATTCCCACATCAACCAGGTTTCATTCACCCCATACCGTCACCCCAAAAATATTAAAGATGTGACATTCATC
>ERZ772964.861-NODE-861-length-11935-cov-127.887_pt1 | contig 11935 bp, 11 predicted proteins | sample MGYA00580675_ERZ772964 | MGnify/ENA primary metagenome ERZ772964 (study PRJEB29015, sample SAMEA2737941) | human oral metagenome | biome: human oral; feature: human-associated habitat; material: dental | place: China | collected 2139 ...
ACAGCGGCACCTTCTCGGGCAGCCAGAAGTTGCCGGTGAGGCGGTCCCAGACCTCCAGGTCCTTGTCGTCGACAAGCCGGTTCCAGTTGATGGCCTGGACGCGGTCGATGAGCTTGATCGGCTCGTGCATGAGGGCTCCTCCGGTTGGATCACGCGCGACCTCGAACAGGGCCGGGTCCGCTGTGCCTCATGCTAGCGATGAGGCGGCCGGGCGGCGCCGCCCACCGGCACGGTGTTCCTCACGCCGGGCGCTCGGACGGGCGGGCTCAGTGCTGGCGGGCGGCCTCGAGGAGGGTGGCGGCCAGCTGCGGGTTGTTCTGGCCGTGGCGCTTGGGGGCGGTGTCAACCTCGAGTTCTTCGGTGCACGTGTAGGCGGCTATGCCGTCGGCGTAGTGATTGGGGACGAGCTCAACTCTGCTCGTCATGGTGCAGTCGTCCAGGACCGACAGCACCGGGGTGCTCACCTCAGCAGTGAGACGGTCCTCGTCATCAAGGCGCTGAATGAGCATGAAGCGGGGAGCCTGGCTACCGGAGAGGTCAACAGACACTTCCTCCCAGTCCGCGCCCCTGACCTGCGCAAGCACCCTGGCCAGCGAATCCCGGAAGGTTTTTCAGCACCTCCGAGTGCGCGGCGAAGGCGGCGGCGACGCTCTGCCGAAAGCGCCACACGTCCGCGCCCAAGGACGCGCTCATATCATTCGTGTTATCGGTGGCCGTCGGCACGGGGCTCGGGCTCGGGGGCGGGCCGGTGCGCGAGTGCAGGCCAGGGCTCGGAACCGATGAGGCGCCGTCGGACGGAGCGTCGTCGGAGAAGGCGCACCCGACGGCGGTGACCGCCAGACCGACGGCGAGGACGAGGTAGAGGCAACGACGCATGAAGGCAGTGAGCCTTTCTCACCAGAACTGGCGGTCCAGAGCCGGGGATCGGCGCGGTGGTGCGGGAGGGATCGGGCGGGGGGTGGGGGTGGTGCGCGCGGGGACCGGTCCGGGATAGTGTGTTCTAACCACACGAATCACTACCAGGGGGTCCCCGCGTGCTGTCCTATCCTGCCACTCTCGATGTTCCCGAGTCCATCGCCCACACCATCTGCCTGTGGTTGGCGGCCCACCGCAGGGCGCATGACGTGCGGCCGTGGCAGAGGGCGGCCACCTGCCGGGTCCCGGGCGGTGCTGGTGCTGGGGTGGATGGTGGCGGGCACCGCCCTGACCACTCTGGCCCGCGACTCGAGGGTGAGCCGGGCCACGGCCTACAGGTACCCGCTACGGGGCCCTGGGGGTGATCGCCGACCGGGCCCCGGACCTTCCCGAGGTCCTTCAGCGACTGCGCGCGTCGAAAGAGCCGAACGCCGGCCTGGACGGGACCCTGATCCGCACCGACCGGGTCGCTCAGCGCAACCCCGACACGGGCCGCCACCTGTGGTACTCGGGCAAGGGGAAGGCGTTCGGGGGCGACGTGCAGGTGGTGATGGATTTTCGCCGGGTTCCCGGTGTACACGGGTCCGGTGGAGCCCGGCTCCACCCACGACCTGACCGCGGCCAGACTCCACGTGCTGCCGGCCCTGTACCGGTCCGCATGGCCGGCGATGCCGGTCCTGGCGGACAAGGGGTACCAGGGGGCCGGGATCGGCGTGCTGACACCCACGAAGAACCCCTGCCCGACCCCCGACGAGGAGACCCGCAACAACCTGCTGTCCGCCCTGCGGGCCCCGGCCGAGAGGGAGGGCGCCATGCTCACGCACTTCAGGGCCCTGCAACGAGTCTCCCCCGGGCCCCGCCGCCATCACCGCGATCATGGCCGCCGCCCTCATCATCATCACCCTCTGGCGCGATTCCTGACACGAATCCTGGTGAGAAAGGCTCAGTGTCGCCACGAGGCCAGCCCCCCTTGCCATGGGTGGAGCGCCCCAGCACCGGCACCGCCGTCGCCGCCACCAGCTCGGCGTCGGGCGCATCCACGTCCCGCACCCGGCGGGCGGTCAGAGGCCCGCGCTGCAGGCCCTCAGCCGTCCCCTCAAACCACCAGGTCCTCCATCTCCTCCAGCTCCTTGCCCTTGGTCTCGGGCACCCGGAAGAAGACGAAGACGAGCGACAGCAGGGCGCACGCGGCGTAGAAGCCGTAGGCGAAGGTGAGGCTGATGCTGGAGAAGGTCGGGAAGGTGGTGGAGATGAAGAAGTTCGCCACCCACTGGGCCGCCGCGGCCACGGCCAGCGCCCCGGCGCGGATCCGGTTGGGGAACATCTCTCCGAGCAGCACCCACACCAGCGGCCCCCAGGTGGCGCCGAAGGCGACGACGAACAGGTTGGCGGACACCAGCGCGACGGGCGACCAGGGGGCGCTCAACGTGATGTCGCTGCCGCTGACCTCGGCGAAGGAGAAGGCCAGCGCCATCATCCCCAGGGCGAGGGTCATGACGATCGAGCCGACCAGCAGCATGGGCCTGCGCCCCACCTTGTCCACCAGGAGGATGGCCAGGATGGTGACCGCGATATTGGTCACCGACGTGATGACCGTGATGGTCAGGGCGTCGGACTCCTGGAAGCCGACGGTGCGCCACAGCGTCGTGGAGTAGTAGAAGATGACGTTGATGCCCACGAACTGCTGGAAGACGGACAGCAGGATGCCCACCCACACGATCGGCTTGAGCCCCAGCGCCGGCCCGCGCAGGTCGGACAGGGACTCGCGCTTCTCGGAGTCGATGGTGGAGCGGATCTCCTCGATCTTGAGGTTGACGTTGACGATGCCGGTGAAGTCGTAGAGCACCTGGGAGGCCTTGTCGTAGTCGCCGCGCGCCACGAGGAAGCGCGGGGACTCGGGCAGCCGGAAGGCGAAGAGCCCGTAGACGAGGGCGGGCACGGTCTCGGCCAGGAACATCCAGCGCCAGGCCGCCATGCCGAACCACAGGGTGTTGGCCGCGCCGTCGGCGAAGTTCGCGAGCATGGCGTCGGTCAGCAGGGAGACGAAGATGCCGATGACGATGGCCAGCTGCTGGAGGGAGCCCAGGCGCCCGCGCACGCTCGCCGGGGAGACCTCGGCGATGTAGGCCGGGGCGATGACGGAGGCCGCCCCCACGCCCAGGCCGCCGATGACGCGCCAGACGATGAAGTCGATGACCCCGAAGGCCAGGCCCGACCCCAGGGCGCTGACCATGAACATGACCGCGGCGATGAGCATGACCGGCACCCGGCCCATGCGGTTGGCGACCGGTCCGGCGAACCAGGCGCCGACGGTGCAGCCGATGAGGGCCGAGGACACGGAGAAGCCCTTGAGCGCGTCGCTGAGGACGAATTCTCCGGACAGGGCGTCGACGGCGCCGTTGATGACCGCGGTGTCGAAGCCGAATAGGAACCCGCCCAGGGCCGCGGCCACGCAGATGCCGATGATCCGGCCGTTGATGCGGCTGACGGCGGGGGCGTCCTCGGCGGAGGGAGGGGAGGCCGAGGCGGGGGACGGGGACGATGACTCTGCCATGATGCGGACCCTGACGTCGTGAAGAGTCGCGCACGGGGTGTTGCTTCGTGTTGCCTCACGCCGTGCGGCATGGTGCGCACCACAACGGCGTTTTCGCATCCTGTTCTCGCGATCCGCGCGCCGCCCGCCTCGGGCGCGCCGGCCCCGGGCCGCGCTCAGCCGCCGCGCAGTCTCGCCGGCGTCCGCCCCGGGCGCCGGCCCCGCCTCAGCCCTGCGCCCCGTCGAGGAGCTCGGCCGCGAGCTCGGGGTCGGCGTGAGCGCCCCGGCTGGCCGGGGACGAGGTGGTGTCGCCGCTGACCGCGAGCGCGCCGTTCCGGTGAAGGTAGCGCAGGCAGACCCCGTCGTTCCGGCCCGTGCCGGGGGCGACGACCTCCACCCAGCTCATGCCTGGGCACGCGCCGACCGCGGCGAGAATCGGGGGCGTCGAGGCGCGCAGATCCGCCTCGCCCGCGCCGTCGGCCAGGAAGATGTGAACGTAGACGCCGCTGTCGGCGGCGTCGATGTCGAGAGCGACCACGCCCGGCGCCTGCCCGACGGCCACCCACGCGCCCAGGTCGGCGCCGTCGAGCCGCCCCACGCCGGGGCCGATCTCGAGGGTCACGTCCGCCTGCCCGATGTGCGCCCTCTGGTGGTAGCTGATGGCGCCGACGCCCGCGTCCTGCTCCAGGCCGGGGCGCGCGGCGGACAGGTTCTCGACGGCGATCTCGCCGCGCTCCACCGTCACGCTGCCGGGCTCCACCGCGACCGCCTTCGGCCCCTGACCGGCGGCCGCGGCCGCCATGATGAGCTGGGAGCGCAGCCCGTCCGATACGCCCCAGGTCTCGATGTTCGCCTCGACGCCGATGACCAGTCCGTTCACCGGCCAGGTCAGCTCCAGGTGGTACTGGATCCCGGCCGATCCCAGCGCGGGGGAGGCTTCGTCGACGATGGCCCCGTAGGCGGCGGCGACGTCGTCCGCGCCCGCGCCCGCGGCGACGGTGGCGGTGAGCGTCCGCTCCGCCGCGCTGCCGTCGGAGCCGAAGGCGAGATCCGTCAGGACCGGCTGCTTCTGCGCCGCCACCAGGAGGGCCTGGCGGGCGGCGGCGCGGGCGGTGGTGTTCGGGTCCGGCAGCGGGCCCGGGCCGGGCGGCCTCCAGCGGGACTGCATGATCAGGGCGACGCCGCCGAGGGTGAGGGCGGAGCCGAGGGCCGCGCCGGCGACGAGGAACCCGACCTCCCGCCGGGTCGGGCGGCGCCAGCGGGAGAGGGCGCGGGCGGGGGTTCGGGCGGGCTGCGCCGCATCCTCCCCCGGCCGGTCCGCGTCCGGCGCGCCCTGCTCGGGCCGGTCCGCGTCGGGCCGGTCCGCGTCCGGCGCGCTGGAATGGGTCGTGCTCATGGACGCACCTTAGAGCCGAGCCGCGGGTCGCCGCATGGGCCCTTCTCCCACCACCGGACCTCAGCGCGAGCGCGGGGATGCGGCCCATAATCCATCCATGACTCCTGTTGAACGCACCGGGACCGCGCGGGCGCTCGTGGCCGGGCTCGTCGAGCGCCTCACCGTCCGTCTGACCGCCGACGGCGCCCCGCCGCGCCTCATCGTCGGTCTGACCGGGGCGCCGGGGTCGGGCAAGTCGACCCTGGTCGAGCGCATTGGAGCCGAGCTGGCGGCCCGGGAGCTGCTCGCCGGATGCGTCCCCATGGACGGCTTCCACATGTCGGGCGCCGTCCTGGCCGAGCTGGGCCGCCGCGGCCGCAAGGGCGCCCCGGACACCTTCGACGTCGCCGGCTACATCGCGACGCTGGACCGGGTCAGGGGCCTGGACGAATTCGGACTGCCCGCGGAGGTCCTCGTCCCGGTCTACCGGCGCGACCTGCACGAGCCGGTCGCCGCGGGCACGCGCGTGACCGGCAGCGGCGTCGTCCTCACCGAGGGCAATTACCTGGCGCTGGAGTCGGGGGGCTGGGAGGGGGTCCGGACCCGCATCGACCTGCTCGTGATGATCGACGTCGCCCAGGACGAGCTGATCCGCCGGCTCATCGCCCGCCACAAGAGTTTCGGCCGCTCCCACGTCGAGGCCGCGCACTGGGTGCGGGCCGTCGACGTGCCCAACGCCCGCCTCGTGGCCGCCAGCGCCGACCGCTGCGACGAGCTCTGGCGGCTCGAGCCCGACGACGACCCGGCCGCCCGGCCGCCCTCCTGCGCCTGAGCGGCCGGTGGTCCGTGCGCGGGCGGCCGCGGGGGTGGTCAGTCTCCGCCCTGAGCGGCCGGCGGCCTGTGTCCGCGGTCAGTGGCCCGCCTGGTCCAGGAGGGACTGCGCCAGCTCCTCGTCGTACTCGTCCGACCCGTTCGACGTCTGTCCCGGCTCATTGTCGGAGACGACCCGCAAGGAGCCGTTCTCGCAGTAGTACGCCACCGAGCGCCCGCTGCCATTGCCGCTGGTGTCATCGGAGCCGAAGGAGATCTGCGGCGAGGAGGCGCAATTCCTCTGGGCCCACTGGATGAGGCCCGACGTCGTGGCGGCGTCGATGGTCTGGCCCTTGAGCACGACCCGGGTCCCCAGCTCCGGGCTCGGAGCGCTCACTCTGAGGATGGTCCAGTCCTTCTCGGCCAGGCTGGCGATCTCGCCCAGGGACAGGGGCAGTGCGGTGGAGCCCGGAAGCATCTCCAGCTGGACGGTGAGGTCGCCGGCCTGCGCCACCTGCATCAGGCTGAAGGCCCCGGTCAGGTCGGAGGGCGGGTCGGTGCGGATCCCCGCCACGCCGTCGGAGCGGTGCACCTCCACATTGAGCGAGGTGACGAAGACGTGCTCCACCCCGTCCCCGAGCATTCCGGTGGCGACCTGGAGCGCGCTGGCGATGCTGCTCGGGAATTCGTCGCCGACGAAGGTGATGGGGTCGTCCATGAGGGTCATGTTCACGCCCTGCTGCTGCCAGTCGATGTGGATCTCGGCCCGGCACAGCATGGTGGTGGACTCCGCGGGCATGCACGCGGACGCCTCGGCAGCGACGCTCCCGCGCAGCGACACCAGCAGGTCGCCGGCCGTCTGCGCCGTCGAGCCCTCGACGAGGGTGACGTCGATCTCGTTGACGTCCCCGGGGGTGACCCGCACGTCGGCGACGGAGGGGGAGGACTGCGCGGCGGTCTTCACGGCCGCGCTCAGCGCGTACCCCTCCTGCGAGGAGAAGTCGCCGGGGGACAGGGTCTGGGCCGGAGCCGGGCCCGCCGAGGACGAGGCGGACGCGGCGGCGGGGGCGGGCGATGAGGGGGAGTCCGCGGTGCTCGAGGCGCTCCGGCCCGAGCAGGCCGTCGCGAGGAGAAGGGATAAGGAGAGGATGAGGGCTGCTGCGCAGCGCCGTTGTCTGCTCATGCGCTGAGATTACTGCCGGATGCGCCCCGCACAACAGATGGCGACTGGGCGGGGAGGGCGGGCGGGCCGTGTTCCACGATCGCAGCCCGGTCGCGGGAGTCGACGCCGTCGCGGCCCAGGATGCGGACAGATCGTCCCGAGCTCCGGAGCACGGCGTAGGCTGCTGGGTATGAGCACCACAGGCGGCCTGATTACCAGCCGGCGCGCGATGTAGTCATCGTCCCGGCAGCCGCCACCGCGCGCCCTCCGAACCACCGGTTCAGAGGGCGTTTTCGTTGCCCGTGCACCATCAACACAGGAATCTTCCATGCCCCTCCTCCCCCCTCCCACCGCAACCACAAAGTCCGCTGATCCCGCCGGGTCCGCCGATCCCACTGAACCCGCCGCGGCCGCCGGGCCCGCCGCGACGGCCGACTTCGAGGCCGACCCGGAGGCCTCTCGCCAGGAGCGCAGCGCCCGCATCGCGGTCAGCGTCTTCCCGCTCATCATGTTCGCGGCCTTCCTCGCCGCGTTCTTCCGCCCCGGCGTCTTCGCGCCCCTGTCCGGCTACATGACTCCGCTGCTGGCGGTCACCATGCTCGGCATGGGCATGACCCTGTCCATCCCCGACTTCACCATGATCGCCCGCCATCCGAAGCCCGTCGTCGTCGGGGTGCTGGCGCAGTACTGCATTATGCCGCTCGTGGGCTGGTCCGTCGCCCACATGATCCCGCTGCCCGACGCCCTCAAGGTCGGCATCATCCTCATCGGCTGCGTTCCGGGCGGGACGACGTCGAACGTCTGCACCTTCCTGGCCAAGGGCAACACCGCTCTGAGCGTGTCCATGACCGCCTTCTCCACCATGCTCGCCCCCGTGGTCACGCCCGCGCTGACCCTGTGGCTCGCGGGGACCTACATGGCGGTTCCGGCCGGCCCCATGGCGCTGTCCATCGTCCAGATCGTGCTGCTGCCCGTCGGCTTCGGGCTGGCGTGCAATGTGTTCCTCCACCGTCTAGTCGCCCGCATCCAGCCCGCCATGCCGTGGGTATCGGTGGTCGCCATCGCCGGGGTCGTCGCCGCCGTGGTGGCCAAGAGCCAGCCGCTCATCGCCGGGGCCGGGCTGCTCATGTTCGCGGCGATCGCCCTGGAGAACGCCGCCGGCTACGCGCTCGGCTATGCCGCGGCCCGCGGCGCGGGGGTCTCGCGCGCGGACCGGCGCACCATCTCCATCGAGGTGGGGCTGCAGAACGCCGGGCTCGGCTCCACTCTGGCGGCCGCCTACCTCGGCGCCGCGGTCGCCGCCCCCTGCGCGGTGGCGACCTTCTGGCACACGATCACCGGCTCCGCGCTCGCCATGTACTGGCGCCTGCGCGGCTTCCCCGCCGGCGAGGACCCGCACGCCGTCGGCCGCCGGCCGCGGAAGGACGACGCCGGACGGGCCGCCGGGGCCCAGGCTCCGGGAAGCGGGATCGCGGCCGCCGTCGGCGCCGGCATCAAGGAGGAGCGCTACGGCGAGGCGCTGGCCCGACTCAGCGAGCGCTGATCGGCCCCGCCGGGCGGTCCGCCGCGACGGGGCGGTCCGCCCGGCACTACTCCCGCAAGCCCCTCGATCGTCCGACGCCAGTCGCCTCCGCGGCGCGCAGACACGCGGCCCTTCTCCAACGCCTCACAGCATGCAGGACACGCAGCCCTCCACCTCGGTGCCGGTGAGCGCGGCCTGGCGCAGGCGGATGTAGTAGAGGGTCTTGATGCCCTTGCGCCAGGCGTAGATCTGGGCGCGGTTGACGTCGCGGGTGGTGGCCGTGTCCGGGAAGAACAGGGTGAGGCTCAGACCCTGGTCCACGTGCTGGGTGGCCGCGGCGTAGGTGTCGATGATCTTCTCCGGGCCGATCTCGTAGGCGTCCTGGTAGTACTCGAGGTTGTCATTCGTCATGTAGGGCGCCGGGTAGTAGACGCGCCCGATCTTGCCCTCCTTGCGGATCTCGATCTTGGCCACGATCGGGTGGATCGAGGAGGTGGAGCCGTTGATGTAGGAGATCGAGCCGGTGGGCGGGACCGCCTGGAGATTGCGGTTGTAGACGCCGTCGCGCCGGATCGCCCCAGCCAGCTCCGCCCAGTCGGCGCGCGTGGGCACGTGCACGGAGGAGGCGGCGAAAATCTTACGGACGCGGTCCGTGACGGGCACGAAGTCCCGACTCGTGTACTTGTCGAAGAACTCGCCGGTAGCGTACGCGGACTCCTCGAAGCCGACGAAAGCCCGGCCGCGCTCGACCGCCAGCTCGTGTGAGGCGGTCAGGGCCGCGTACAGCACGCAGGCGAAGTAGACATTGGTGAAGTCCAGGGCCTCCTCGGAGCCGTAGAAGATGCGCTCGCGCGCCAGGAACCCGTGCAGATTCATCTGCCCCAGCCCAATGGCGTGGGATTCGCGGTTGCCGCGGTCAATGGAGGGCACGGACGGCAGGCGCGTCTGGTCGGACACGGCGGTCAGCCCCCGCACCGCCGTGCGAATGGTGCGGGCGAAGTCCGGGGAGTCCATCGTCCTGGCGATATTGAGGCTGCCCAGATTGCAGGAGATGTCCTTGCCCACGTGCGCGTAGGACAGGTCCTCGTTGAGCCGGCTGGGCTCGGACACCTGGAGGATCTCCGAGCACAGGTTGGACATGACCACCTTCCCCTTAATGGGGTTGGCCCGGTTGACCGTGTCCTCGAAGACGACGTAGGGGTAGCCGGACTCGAACTGGATCTCGGCGAGGGTCTGGAAGAACTGACGGGCGTTGATCCTGGTCTTCTTGATGCGCTCGTCGTCGACCATTTCGCGGTACTTCTCCGTCACGTCGATGTCCGCGAACGGAACCCCGTGGACGCGCTCGACGTCGTAGGGGCTGAACAGGCACATGTCCTCGTTGTTCCTGGCCAGTTCGAAGGTGATGTCCGGGATGACGACGCCCAGCGAGAGGGTCTTAATGCGGATCTTCTCATCCGCGTTCTCCCGCTTGGTGTCCAAGAACCGCATAATGTCGGGGTGGTGGGCGTGCAGGTACACCGCACCCGCCCCCTGGCGGGCCCCCAGCTGATTGGCGTAGGAGAAGGAGTCCTCCAGCAGTTTCATGACGGGGACGACGCCGCTGGACTGGTTCTCAATGCGCTTGATCGGCGCCCCCATCTCGCGCAGATTGCTCAGCAGCAGGGCCACGCCGCCGCCGCGCTTGGACAGCTGGAGGGCGGAATTGATGCCGCGGGCGATCGATTCCATATTGTCCTCGATGCGCACCAGGAAGCAGGAGACGGGTTCGCCGCGCTGCGCCTTGCCCTCGTTGAGGAAGGTGGGGGTGGCGGGCTGGAAGCGGCCCGTCATCATCTCCTCGATGAGGTCCAGGGCCAGCGCCTCGTCGCCGTCGGCCAAGGCCAGGGCCACCATGGCGACGCGGTCCTCGAACCGCTCCAGGTAGCGCTTGCCGTCGAAGGTCTTGAGCGTGTAGGAGGTGTAGTACTTGAACGCCCCCAGGAAGGTCTCGAAGCGGAAGTCGTGGGCGTGGGCGGCCTCGAACGCGGAGGCGACGAACTCCGGGGAGTAGCGGTCCAGGACCGGCTTCTCGTAATAGCCCTCGGCGACCAGGTACTCCAGCTTCTCCCGCAGGTCCCCGAAGCGGACGGTATTCGGGTTCACGTGCTGGAGGAAGTACTGGCGGGCCGCCTCGCGATCGGCGTCGAACTGGATCGCACCATTCGCATCGTAGAGGTTGAGCCTGGCATTAAGGGCGTGATAATCAAGATCCGGGGCCGCGGTCGCCCCGGAGCCGGTGTCCGACGGCGTCTGCGTCAGCGTGTCTGCCAAAACCTGTCCAATCCTTCTTCGACGCGCGCGACGTCGGTGGGGGTGCCGAGCAGCTCGTAGCGGTAGAGGAGGGGCACCTTGAGCTTGGCGGCGATGATATCGCCGGCGATTCCGTAGGCCTCGCCGAAATTGGTGTTCCCCGAGGCGATGACGCCCCGGCACAGGGAACGGTTGTGCGGGTCGTTGAGGAACTTGATGACCTGTTTGGGGACAGCGCCCCTGGGGCTGCCGCCGCCGTAGGTCGGCACAATGAGGACGTACTCCTCGTCCACCCTCAGAGCCCCCTCGCCGGGGCGCAGCGGGATCCGAACGCTGCGGCGGCCGAGCCGGCCGACGAATCGGTGCGTGTTCTCCGAGGCGGAGGAGAAGTAGACGAGCAGGGGGCCGTCGGGCGCCGGCGTCGTCGCGGGGGGCGTCACAGGGCCGTCCGCCCCGCCTCAGATCGCGATGGCCTCGACGGCGAGCGCGACCGCCTTGATCTTGTCCGGACGGAAGCCGGACCAGTGGTCGGCGCCGGCCATGACGACCGGGGCCTGCGCGTAGCCCAGGGACTTGACTCGGGCCAGGGCCTCGGCGTCCGTCGAGATGTCCACCGTGCTGTAGGACAGGCCGGCCTTGTCCAGGGCGCGATACGTGGCGCTGCACTGGAAGCAGTTGGGCTTGCTGTAGACGGTGATCGCCATGTCGGTCTCCCCGATCGTGTCCGGATGGTTCTGTCCCGCGTCCCGGCCGGGCGCCCCGCGGCGGGCTCGCACCGATGGTCGGAACACGGATGTGGCTGGGGAGGGCGTGGCCTCACCAACGGGCGACAACACTACCCCTGGGGGTCTGAGCGCGCCAGCACCACAAGATGATGTGTTCGGCCCCCCGCTGTGCATGAATCGCCCCTCCCTGTGGACGACTCGCCCGGAGCCTGTGGACGACTCCCGCCGGGGGCCGGCGGCGGCCGGGCGGAACGGGCCGGCGACACGCCGTCGGATCCGCGCGAACACGGCCCCGCCCCCGCCGGCGCGCCCCCGCCGCGACAATCCACAGCCCCGCCGCCGATCCGACGGCCCGTTATCCCCAGCCTGGGGACAAGTCCCTGAAATTCCTCTTCTCACAACTTGATCACGTCGGCGTGTCCCCCGCCGCGCCCCGAAGCGCCGTCTCCGTGCTACGGTCGCCGTACAGACGCGAGCCCAAGGAGGTCTCATGGACGCGTCCCGACGGCGGAAGACGATCCTCAAGCGCCTCGGCGCCGCCTCCGCCCCCATCCCCGCCGCGGCCCTCGGGGCGGAGCTGGGCGTCTCGCGGCAGATCGTC
>ERZ772964.862-NODE-862-length-11932-cov-148.545_pt1 | contig 11932 bp, 9 predicted proteins | sample MGYA00580675_ERZ772964 | MGnify/ENA primary metagenome ERZ772964 (study PRJEB29015, sample SAMEA2737941) | human oral metagenome | biome: human oral; feature: human-associated habitat; material: dental | place: China | collected 2139 ...
CCCGCCCCACAAGCCCCATACACCCCACTCAGACACACCCAGAATAACCTTCCCGCCACAGCATAACCAACCCCCACAAAACCCAGGACGATCCACTTCGTGTTTAACCTCGATTCTTCGTCGTTGGGTGTGGTGGGGGTGGCGGTCAGGGGGTCGGTGCGGGGCGGACGCCGACGCCATCGGCCTCGCCTGCCGGAACTCCGACCTGATCGACCGACCGTGCCGCCGTCACGAGCCGCCGCCCGCGTGCTCTGCGGCGCGACCGTCACGGCGAGCCCCCGCCGCACCGCCCGGGCGGCGCGGGTCAGGACGTCGGCTGTGCCCGGGCCCGGCCCGAGCCTGGCCGCCGGGCGTGCGGACGTCCGGTCAGGAACCTTCCGGGCGGCACCGTCGTGTCCGCCTGGCCGCCGGGCGCGCGGAGGTCCGCCACGGCCGGCGCCCAGCGCCTGCGTGCCGCCCCGCCGTCGGTCACCAGGCGCCCGTCCGTCTGCTCCGCCTCCTCGTCCCGCGCAGTAACGGCGCGTCCGATGATCCCGGTCGGTCCATCGGCCGAGTCCTCCCCGGGCTGGCGGAATCTGTTCCCAACCGTCGTTAACATCAGACTCTCCGCCAATCGGCTACCATGAACCTTGCCATTGTTCTACACAAATCAAGCATACTTGTCTTTTCCTCGACATCCTCTTCTCGCATCGGAGATCGATATCACCACTGACCTCTCGCATCCCACCCGTCTCTTCCGTCCCACAGAAGCCGCGCCCGAACGATCCGCAGCCCACACACTGGGACTCCTACTATCGAATGAAGCGTTAGAGTCGTACTCTCAACCGTATGACTGACAGTTCGGACGTCAGCACCCTGATCGCCCAGATCGAGCTGGCCAGAACCCGACGGCTCGACCCCGCACACCCGGACACCGAGGCGATCCGCAGCACCTCCCTCAAGGCGCTCGACCCGACGCTCCTGAGGGACTACCTCACGAGCTGCCGGAGCCGCTCGCGCCGCCTGGCCGCTCTGGACGATACCGAGGTCCTGCGCGCCGCCGGCGTGATAGCGCCCAGTGGGGAGGTCACGCTCGCCGGCATCTACGCCATGGGGAAGAACCCCCAGCGCCACCGGCCCTCGCTCGGGATCACGGCCGCCGTCCTCATGCCGGTGGGGGCCAAGGAGCGCACCCGCGACCTGATCCACCTCACCGGCCCGATCCCCGATCTGCTCGACGGCGCCATGCCGTGGATCGCCCGCAACACCCCCACCAGCATCCGCTACGACGACCTGGGCAACAGCCGCGAGGTCCCGGTCCTGCCCATGTGGGCGGTGCGCGAGATCCTCGTCAACGCCCTGGTCCACCGCAACCTCGACGCCGCCACCGAGGCCGAGAGGATCGAGCTGCGTGTGGTCGGCAGCACGCTCGTCATCACCAGCCCCGGCGGCCTGCGAGGCATAACCGAGGACGCGCTCGGCCAGCCCGACTCCAAGTGCGCCGTCAACCCGGTCCTGTACGAGATCTGCAAGAACCTCCACACGACCGACGGCGCCCGCCTCATCACGGACGAGAGCGGCATACACGAGGTGCGCGACGCCGTCGCCCGCGCCGATCTGCCCGAGCCGATCCTGCGCAACTCCGGGTTCCGCTTCACGACGATCCTGCGGTGGCCCGCAATGGAGACGGCGGAGGATGCGGATGAGGCCCCCGCGCCGCACCGATCCCCCGGCACTCCGCCGTCCGGCGTTCCCCGGCGCTCCGCCCCGTTCACCCCGCCCGCCGGCGTACAACGGCGCTCGGCTTCCGCCACCCCGCCCGCCGGGGTTCCCCGACGCTCCGGCTCATCCATCCCGCCCACTCCGGCGTCCGGCGTCCCGCGGCGAGCCCGCCCCAAGCAGCCCCTCCCGATCTTTCCGGGCTCCCCCGCCAGCACCCAGCGGCGCCCCGTCTCCACCACTTCATCCCGCCAGACCTCCCCGAAAGCGCCCACCGACGCCCAGCGGCGCCTCCTTCCCGACCTGCCCCAGCCCGCCCCCGCGAACGTGCCGGCCGACAAGCGGGCCGCCGACGCCGTCGTGCCGGTGGGCCTGGCCGCACTGTCGCGCAACGCCCCCGCCGTGTGGACGGCCCTGAGCACCTCCCGCTCCATGAACGGCCTCAAGGGCGCGACCGGACTGTCCGTCCAGCAGCTGCGCCGGGCGCTGCAGCACCTCATCGGCGCCGGATTCGTCGAGATGGTCGGCGGGCAGGGGCACAAGGAGACGACGTACCGCCGTCGGCCACTCAAGGACCGGACGGACTGACCGGTGCCGAGCCCTCCCCTCCCGATCTCTGACCCGGAGCTACAGCGCGAACGCCGGGCACTCGACTACCCTGACCCCGTGAGCAGCTCCGCAGACCCCCGTGCCGCCTACCGACGTCGGCTTCAGCACCGCCAAACCACCGTCATCGGTGGCACCCTCGCGATCATGGCCATTGTGACGGTGGTCTGCCTCATGATCTGGACGGGCATGCTACCAACCCCCGACCCGGGCTTCTCCGAGAAGGAGAAGCCGACCGCCGAGGCCCAGCCCTGCCCGCCCGCCGACGCCGTCACATCCGAAATCGTCTCCATCCCCGTCAATGTCTACAACGGCACAGACTCCGCCGGCCTGGCCAGCACCGTCGCCGACGTCCTCACCGACGCCGGGATGACCGTGGGGGCGATCACCGACTGGCCGCGCGGCACCTACGACGGCGACGTGCTCATCACCTCCTCCGAGGCGGGCCTGACCAACGCCTACACCCTCAGCCGGGCCTTCTCCGGCACCGTCACCGTCAGGATCGACGAGAACACCGACGCCGCCGACACCACGGTCAGCGTCGTCCTCGGCTCGGAGTACGAGCACACGATCCTCACGTCCGGCGAGATCGGTCAGCTCGCCGTGGGCCAGCCGATCACCGCGCCCGCGGGCTGCGTGGCCGTCACCTCCGCCCCGAGCGCCGCGGGCTGAGGGCCGAGCTTTCTGGGCAGCGGGTCGTCCGCACCGGACAGACCATCGCCCCCGAATAGCCGGTGGAGCGGAGGCCGGACGCGGGCCGAGCCGGTCAGCTCGGGGTTCGGATGTCCGCGTCGTCGGGATCGGGCGGCGGGTCGATCAGGGCCGCGGCGTCCTCATTGCGTCCGACGGCGCGATAAGCGTCTGCGAGATTCTTTCTGAAGAGTCTGGTGTGGGGGTGGTCGGGTCCCAGGACGCGCTCGCAATCGGCCAGGGTCCGCTCGTGCAGGTCGATGGCCTGCTCGAGCCTGCCCGCGGACTTGTAGGCGGCGGCGAGATTGCCCCGCGAGGTCAGGGTGTGGGTGTGGTCGGGTCCCAGGACGCGCTCGCAATCGGCCAGGGTCCGCTCGAACAGGGGGACGGCCTGCTCGAGCCTGCCCGCGGACTTGTAGGCGGCGGCGAGGTTGCCCCGCGAGGTCAGGGTGTGGGTGTGGTCGGGTCCCAGGACGCGCTCGCAATCGGCCAGGGTCCGCTCGAACAGGGGGACGGCCTGCTCGAGCCTGCCCGCGGACTTGTAGGCGGCGGCGAGGTTGCCCCGCGAGGTCAGGGTGTGGGTGTGGTCGGGTCCCAGGACGCGCTCGCAATCGGCCAGCTCCTGCTCGTGCAGGTCGATGGCTTCACCGAGCCTGCCCGCGGACCGGTAGGCGACGGCGAGGTTGTTGCGCGAGGTCAGGGTGTGGGTGTGGTCGGGGCCCAGGACGCGCTCATGGTCGGCCAGGGTCCGCTCGTGCAGGTCGATGGCCTGCTCGAGCCTGCCCGCGGACTTGTAGGCGGCGGCGAGATTGCCCCGCGAGGCCAGGGTGTGGGGGTGGTCGGGTCCCAGGACACGCTCACTGTCGGCCAGGGTCCGCTCGTACAGGTCGATGGCCTCGTCGAGTCTGCCCGCAGCCTGGTAGGCGGCGGCGAGGTTGCCCCGCGCGGTCAGGGTGCGGGGGTGGTCGGGTCCCAGGGTTTTGGTGAAGAGGTCCACGGCGTCGGACAGGGACACGGCGGCCTGAGGGTCCCCGAGCTCCGCCGCGTACCACAGGGCGTGGGCGAGGGCGTCCGCGGTGCGGGGGTAGGAGAACAGGCTCTTGGAGTGGTCCTGCCCGACCGTCTCGCGCAGCTGCTCAACCAGATCGAGGGCCTCCCGCCGCCGCTTGGCGCTGTCCGAGACCGGGATAGCGATGACGCCCGCCACCGCCCCCAGGAGCCCGGCGGCCTCCTCCTCGACCCGCCCCCAACGCTCGGGCTCGGCCCGCCGGGCCTCCCGGATCACGCGGCCCTGAAGCCCGTGGATCATCACCTTGGAGTCGTCCTCCGAGAGCTGGCAGACCGAGGACTCGATGAGTTCGCTCAGCGCCCCACGGGCGTCAGCGGACCCCCCGTCCAGCATCTTCTCCAGCCAGCGCGCGGGGACGCCCGAGGCCGCGAGCACGGAGAGAACCCCGAGCTGAACGCGAGCGACCTCCCCCCGGTGGGGGCTCCGCTCCTCGATCCGCTCGAGCACGCTCTGAAACGCCAGCCACAGGGCGACGCCGACGGCCTCGGGGTACTCATCCCCCTCCCGGCGCCGGACGCCCTCCTCCAACGTGGTCCGCTCGAGCACCTCGAGGTAGTCCGCCAGAGTGTACCTGTCGCGCCTCGCCATCGCCGCGGCCTGCACGACCGCGACCGGAAGATCGCCCAGGGCCCCGGCGACGGCGTCCGCCGCCTCAGCATCCGCCGCCCCGCGGCCGGACCGGCCGCCAGTGCGGTCGAGCAGAATGCCGATCGACTGCTCCCGCTCGAAGACCCCGACGGGCACGTGCACCCAGCCGGCGCCCTCCCAGTCCGCCAGCCTCGTCGTGGTCACCAGGACCCGCACCCCCTCCCCGCGGGGAACGAGCCCGACCAGGTCATCGGGGTTCTCGACGTCGTCGAAGACGATGAGGCGATTCGACCCCTGCGCCGAGGCCAGCGCGGTCAGGCAGCGCCGCGCGATCACCTCGCGGGAGGGGCCGTCCTCGACCCTCACACCGAGCTCCAGCCCCAGCTCGACGAGCCCGGAGAGGACCGCCTCGCGCGACCCCGCGGGGACCCAGGCCACGAGCTCCCAGTCCTGCGCCTCGCAGCGGGCCGCCACGGCGGTGGCCAACTGCGACTTCCCACTGCCGCGCATGCCCGTGAGCACCGTGCGCCCCGACGCCCCGGAGAGGACCGCCCCGAACAGCCCCTCCTGCTCCCGCCTCTCGACGAACCCGGACACCTCCATGGGACGACTGCCCAACCGAACGCGCGAGGGGCGTCGCGGCACGGGTTTCGCGTCGATCCGATCTCCGGAAGGAGCGGTCTGCTTCTTGATTATCTCAAGCTCGTTCAGAATCGCGTCGACGCCGTCGAGCAGCTGCCGGAGAGCGCCGATCTGGAAGTTCGCCGACCCCGGCGCCAGGCGCACGAACTCCCCGGTGACGGCCCGCACGAGCTCGTCGAAGAAGGGCTCGGCCGCCGCCTCCACATTCCGGCGACGCCTTTGAACCCGTCCGCGGATGACGTCCCCGAAGCTGTCGGGATCGCGCACGGCGGCCACGACGACGGCGTCATCCCCCGCCAGCTCTTCGAGGAGGGACTCGACCTCGGTCACCGCGCCCCGCAGCAGGCCGGCGTCAACGCGCTGCTCCTCGCACCGGCGCCGAGCCTCCGCGACCCTGCCCTCCAGGCGCGAGGCGATCCGCCCGCCGAAGGAATCCACCGCCCTGCCGCTTCTCCCTCTAAGAGCGGCGATGCCGCGCCAGCCCGCGCGCACCTCCTCGATCAGCTCGACCGCACCGCCGAACGACGGATCCGCGACCGCATCCGAGGCCCGCAGCAGGAACACGGCCAGACCGACACCGAGCCGGGCCAGGGAGAGAGAACCGACCATACCGGCAGCCTACAAGACCCGACCCACCGGCGAACGAGGAGCGGCGGCGCCCCGCCGTCGGAGCGGAACACTGCCGCCGGAGCAGAACACTCCGCATCAGCCCAGCCCCAACGGCACTCCCCCGCCGCGTCGCGCCCCCGCCCGGTTCAGGACGCCGCCCCGGGGCGGCGGACGCGCCCGGAGTAGGCCGGCCCCTCCAGCTCGGTGCCCGCGGGCGCCGAGGCCGGCGAGGCCTGCTCCAGGTTCGTGCCGCGCAGCGTCGAGATCCGGCGCATGAGGTGGTAGACGACGACGGCCGCCGCCGACCCCAGGGCGATGCCGGTGAAGGTCATCTCGCCCCAGTGCCAGGTGTAGTCGGCGATGGCGACCACCATGGCCACGGCCGCGGTGTTGAGGTTGACCGGGTCGGAGAAGTCCACGCGGTTCTGCACCCAGATGCGCACCCCGAGCATCCCGATCATGCCGTAGAGGATGGTGGCCGCCCCGCCGAGGACGCCAGCGGGGATGGTGGCGATGACCTGGCCGAACTTCGGCAGCATGGACAGGCCCAGCGCCGTGAGGGCGGCGACGACGTAGGCGGCCGTGGAGTAGACGCGGGTGGCGGCCATGACGCCGATGTTCTCGGCGTAGGTGGTGGTGCCCGAGCCGCCGCCGGTCCCGGCGAGCACGGTGGACAGCCCGTCGGCCAGCAGGGCGCGGCCGGTGACGTCGTCGAGGTCCTCCCCCGTCATGGCGGACACGGACTTGACGTGCCCGATGTTCTCGGCGACCAGCACGAGCACCACGGGGATGAACAGGCCCAGCAGGCCCGCGTCGAAGGCGGGCGCGCGGAAGGCCGGCGCCCCCACCCAGCCGGCCCCCGCAATGGCGGAGAAGTCGACCTCGCCGCGCGCCACCGCGGTGGCGTAGCCGATGAGCACGCCGATGAGAATGGCCAGGCGCCCGATCATGCCCTTGAACAGGACGGTGATGAGCAGGATCGACACGATCGTCACCAGCGCGGTGGCGGGCGCGGACCTGACGTTGTTCCAGGCGCTGGGCGCCAGGTTGAAGCCGATGAGGGACACGATCGCCCCGGTGACGATCGGCGGCATGAGCCGGTCGATCCAGCCGGCCCCGGCCAGGTGTACGACGACGCCCACCAGGAGCAGGGCGGCCCCGGCCGACACCACCCCGCCCTGGGCCAGGGCGGCCCGGTGGGCGTCGATGGCGCCCCCGCCCCCGGCCACGTACCCGGTGACCGCGCCGATGGGGGCGATGAGCGCGAAGGAGCTCCCCAGGTAGCTGGGCAGGCGCCCGGCCGTGATCGCCAGGAACAGCAGGGTGCCGGCCCCGGTGAAGAACAGCGTCGTCGCCGGGTCGAAGCCCGTGAGCAGCGGGACCAGGAAGGTCGCGCCGAACATGGCGATGACGTGCTGGACGCCGATGCCGATGGTGCGCGGCCAGGTCAGACGCTCGTCGGGGGCGACGACCTCGCCCGGGGCGATGGACCGGCCGTCGCCGTGAAGGCGCCAGCCGCGGAAGGCGGGTCGGCGGGAGGATGACACATGGGCTCCTGTCGCGTGGGAACGGGGTGGACGACGGCGCACGAGCGGTCGCGGCCGACGCCGATGCGGCAGAGCCCGGCAGGGTCCTGCCGGGTGGCCAGTCTAAGCATCCGCGCCCTCCTCCCGGGGGACGATGCCCTCCACGACACGCGCACGCATAATGGCGCGCGTGAGCACGACGCCGCCGCCCGCGCGCCCGCCCTTCCCGGGCACCGAGCAGATCAACCCCGCCGAGGTCTTCTCCGGGCCCGGCTACCAGGCGCCGCGCACGCGCACCGACCCGGCCGCCGTCGCCGCGCTCGTCCTGGGCCTGCTCTTCTTCATCCCCGGCGCCGGACTCATTGCGGCGTCCCTGGGCCTGTGGGCCCTGCGGCGCCTGCGCGGGTCCTACGACACCGGGCTCACGCAGGCCTGGTTCGGCGTCGTTATCGGCAGCGCCGCGACCGCGGCCTGGCTGTGGAGCTGGTGCCTCACCACCCTGTTGTTCGGGTGAGGCCCGCGGGCGCGGGTCCGCCGGCCCGCTGGGGCCGCGGTCCCCCGCTGGCCCCCGCTGCGCGGGCGATCGCGTCCGCGCGGATCACCATCTCGCGCGCAAGCGCCGGCGCCCCCGCTGCCCGGGCGACCGGGCCGAGCAGATCGCGAACGCGCCCTATAAGGTGAGCCCCGTGAAACCCTTTATCATGATATCCACGCGTCCGGAGATCGAGGCGGCGGAGCAGGAGTACGAGTCCTTCCTCCTTCAAGGCGGCCTGGAGCGCGACCAGCTCCAGCACATCCGGCTCGAGGAGGTCGACTTCCTCGACGCCTTCACGGCCGGCGACGTCTCCGGCGTCTTCATAGGCGGCAGCCCCTACGACCTGTCGACCCCCGAGCCCGCCAAGACCCGCACGCAGCTGCGTGTGGAGGAGCAGGTGCGCGAGCTCCTGGCCGTCGCCCTCAAGGAGGGGGTGCCGCTGCTCGCCACCGGCTTCGGCCTGGAGGTGCTCGCCGACTATCTCGGCACGGCGACGTCGACCCGCTTCGCCGAGGCGCTGGGCGCCACCGAGGTGTTCCTGACCGCGCAGGGCCGCGAGGACCCGCTGCTGGAGGGCATGCCCCAGACCTTCACCGCCTTCGTCGGCCACCACGAGGGCGCCGTCGACGTCCCGGCGCACGCGACGCTGCTGGCCAGCTCGGCCGACTGCCCCGTGCAGATGATCCGGGTGGGCCGCAGCGTCTACGGCACCCAGTTCAACCCCGAGCTCGACGTCGAGCGCTTCCTCCAGCGCGTCTCCATCTACTCCGACGCCGGTTACGGCGATCCGGGCATGATCGACGACATTCTCATCGGCGCCCGCACCAGCACCAACGAGCACCAGGCGGGCCGCATTATCCGGCGTTTCGTGGAGCACTTCCGCAGCGAGTAGGTGTGGGGCGGTCGGGCCTGTCGGGCCCGTCGGGGGCCGGTCGGGGCGGGGCTTCCGGGCTGGCCGGGGTCGAACCGACCGGCCGGACCGACGCACGGCGGCGGCCCCGGTGGTGTAGACCGGATGTCATGAGCACCGTGAGCAGCGCCGTCGCCGCCCTGGCCGAGGTCATGGCGGGGCGCCGGACCCTGGCCGTGACCGGAGCCGGCATCTCCACCGACTCCGGCATCCCCGACTACCGCGGCGTGGGCACGACGCCGATCGAACCGGTCGATTTCCAGCAGTTCACCGCCGACCCGGTGTGGTACCGCTGGGTGTGGGCCCGCAATCAGGCGACCTGGCGCCTGCTGGAGGGGCTGGCCCCGACCCCCGGCCACCTGGCCCTGGCGCGCCTGGAGGAGGCGGGCCTGCTCAGCGGGGTCGCCACCCAGAATGTCGACCGGCTCCACTCGCGGGCGGGCCAGGCCACCGTCTGGGAGCTGCACGGGGCCTACGACCGCGTCGTATGCCTGACCTGCGGGCGCATGGTGGGTCGGGCCGAGATCGACGCGCGGCTGGAGGCCGCCAACCCCGGCTTCCCGCGCGAGAGCGACCCCGCCCGCATCGCCATCACCCCCGAGGCCGACCGGGCCGCCGCCGAGGCCTGCGACTTCCGGGCCGTGACCTGCGAGGTCTGCGACGGGCTGCTCAAGCCGGACATTGTCTTCTTCGGCGAGTCGCTGCCGCCCGCCATGGAAGCGGCGATGCGGGCGGCGGGCGAGTGCGACGCGGTCCTCGTGGCGGGCACGAGCCTGGCGGTTCTTACCGGGCTGTGGATCGTGCGCCAGGCGATGGCCCACGGCGCCGAGGTCCTGGTCATTAATCGGGGGCCGACGGCGGTCGACGAGCTGGCGGACGTGCGCGTCGGGGGCGGGACCAGCGAGGTCCTGTCCGCGCTCGCCGGGGAGCTCCTGGGCGGCGAGTAGGCCGCCGCGCGGGTCGGCCCGGCCCGGCCCGCGAGGACGTCACTTAACCCGCGAGATCGTCGGGTAACCCACGAGAACGTACCTCTAGCCTCGATCTTTCATCGTGGGGTGGTGGGTGTGGGGTGAGGGTGCTCCTCGTCCTGGGATAATGCGGATTGCTGATGTCCGTGCACGACCAGGGGAGGGGCACCCTCGTGGTGAATGGTACCGGGTTGTACCCGCAGGCGGGCGTGGAGGCGGGGGAGGTTCCGGCGGTGGGGCCGGCCGGGGCGGGGCTGCTGACCGGGACGATCCGGGCCGTGGGCCTGGATGTCGGGTTGTCGGGGGCCCTGGCGCCCTGGCGCAAACCCCTGGCGGTGCACGACCCGGGCAAGATCATGGCGGACCTGGCCCTGTGCGCGGCCCTGGGGGGCCGGTGCCTGTCGGACCTGGCCGTGCTGCGCAGCCAGGGGGAGCTCTTCGGGTCTGTTGCGTCCGACCCCACGGTCTGCCGGTTGATGAAGACCCTGGCCGGGGACGTGGAGGCGGTCGAGGCCGCCGTCGAGGTGGTCCGCGGGGAGGTGCGGCGGCGGGTGTGGGACCTGGCCGGCGAGCACGCCCCCACCGCGGGGATCAGCGCCGCCTGCCCGCTGGTGATCGACGTGGACGCCACCCTGGTCGAGGCGCACTGGGCCAAGGAGGGGGCGGCCCCCACCTTCAAGGGCGGGTTCGGCCACCACCCCCTGACCGCCTGGTTCGACCACGGGGCCGACGGGGCCGGTGAGTGCGCGGCGATCATGCTCAGACCCGGCAACGCCGGGGCGAACACCGCCGCCGACCACATCGAGGTGATCTCGCGGGCCCTGGATCAGGCGGGTCTGGGATCCCGCCCGGGCAGAAAAGTGCTGGTGCGCATCGACGGGGCCGGGGGAACGAAGGAGACCGTGGGGTTCCTCGCCCGCCGCCGGGTCTCCTACAGCGTGGGCTTCAAGCTCCCCGACCGCACGCCGCAGATCTACCGCACCATCCCCGCCGAGGCGTGGTCACCCGCGTACAACGCCGACGGAGACCCCAGGGAGGGGGCGGACGTGGCCGAGATCACCGACCTGCTGGACCTGACCGGATGGCCCGACGGCATGCGGGTCATCATGCGCCGAGAACGACCCCACCCCGGCGCCCGGCTGCGCTTCGACGACGTCGACGGATACCGGCTCACCGCCCTGGCCACCAACACGCGCACCGGCCAGCTCGCCGACCTCGAAGTCAGGCACCGGCTGCGGGCCAGATGCGAGGACCGCATCAGATGCGCCAAGGACACCGGACTCGACCGCCTCCCCCTGCAGGGCTTCGCCGCCAACCGCATCTGGTGCCAGATCGTGGCCCTGGCCCACGACATCCTCGCCTGGACCCAGATGCTCGCCCTGACCGACCACCCCGCCAGACGCTGGGAGCCCAGGACGATCCGCCTGCGACTGATGCACATCCCCGCCACCATCGCCCGCCACGCCCGACGCACCCTCATCCGCTACAGGGCCGACCACCCCTGGACCCGCCTCCTGCTCCAAGGCATCGGACGCCTCCAGACCCTGCCCGCACCCTGACGAGCGGCCCCGCCCCTGAGAACGCCCCCTGACCCCGGGCCCCCCCGACACCGACCACCGCGCCCCACCACGCGCGGCGGACCACCACACCCGCATGCCACAATCAGCCCCGCAGCACCGGCAACGACGCCGCCCAACCCCACTCAACCAGACGATGAAAGATCGAGGCTAGCAGACGTTCTCGCGGGTTAAGTGACGTTCTCGGCGGTTAAGTGACGTGCTCGCGGGTTACCCGACGATCTCACGGGCCGCCACGCCGCTCCCCCGCCGCCCCACACCACCGCCCGCTGAATAACCTTCCCGGCCCGCGGCGGCGCTGGTTGTCCAAATCTGCCACAAAGACCCCGACCGGGCCGGAACGCACGAGAAGAATCGTTGATATAGCGGGAATAAAACGAAATCCGCATCTGGTGCTTCGTTTTGAGTTCGGGGTCGTGGCGGTTGGTCGGGTGTGGTTCCGATTGGATTCCGGGCGTCGTTCTCCTGTATGATTGCGGTTATGGAAGCGGTAGTGGTCGAGGAGCATGAGTGG
>ERZ772964.863-NODE-863-length-11918-cov-11.3627_pt1 | contig 11918 bp, 8 predicted proteins | sample MGYA00580675_ERZ772964 | MGnify/ENA primary metagenome ERZ772964 (study PRJEB29015, sample SAMEA2737941) | human oral metagenome | biome: human oral; feature: human-associated habitat; material: dental | place: China | collected 2139 ...
CGCGCGACGGGGGCATCGGGGACCCGCGCCCGGGCCCGGCCGCCTCCCGCCGTCCTACGGCCCGGGCGCGCGGGCCGGGCGCCGTCTCACCCCGACGGCGGGGTCCCGGAGATCACGGAGAACGGCCGCGACCCCGCCGCGGACGGACGAGCCGTCCTGGGCCGCGACCGACGAGTCCGTCCGCGCCTCATCCGTCCGCGGCCGACAGCACGAGCCCGGAGATCCTGCTTCCGAAAAGGCTCCGGTGCAGGATGAGGACGTTCCTGATGGTCCGGTCCTCGGTGTCGTCCCCGACGAACCACTCCTCGTGGTTCTCCGCGGCGCTGCAGGCGAGCCCCGGAACCTGCTGATGCCGCAGGCAGAGCACGGCGGTGATGATGTTGGTGATGATGCTGAAGCTGATTCCGTAGCCCGTGATCGGGTTCGGCGTGTAGATCAGCCCCCGAGCGGTCGGGAGGAGCCCGGTGACAGCGGCGAGTTCCGAGTCCGTCGTGCTCGGGTCGCCGTCCGCCGTCGGGATGACCAGGTCGATGTCCGAGAGGCCGATGCGCGCCCTGTCGACGAGCCCGGTGATGAGCCTGCGGTACTCGGCGTCGATGCGGGCGTCGCGGGAGAACAGCGCCCTGCCCGCGTTCAGGGTGCCGATGGCGGTCACGCTGGCGAGGGGGGTCGCTCCCCTCTCGACCGCGACCCGCGGGTCCTCGACCCCGATGACGGCGCCGCCGTTGCTGGGCGCGAATCCGGTCCGTCGCGCGGAGAACGGCTCGTACTCGGTGTCGCAGAAGGTCAGGGAGTCCGCGCAGTAGTCGACGAGCAGATCCAGGGGGACCGCCTCCGCCGCGCCGACGAGGACAGCCCTGTTCCGCCCGCCCTCGATCGTCTGGGACGCGAGGTCCAGGGCGTCGGATCCGATGCACGACCCCGTCGTGACGGCGCAGTTCTCCCCCCTCGTGCCCAGGGCGCAGGAGATCTCCCCCACGCTCGATCCGAAGTAGAACGCCATGCCCGTGCGCGGGGATATCCTCTTCGGCCTGCCCTCGACCACCTTCATCACCTGCTTGATGCCGAAACCTATCTGCGCGAAGGCCGTCCCCATGATGACGCCGATGTCCGAGGGGTCCAGATGATCCTGCGAGGAGAGCCTCCGGATGGACATCGCCTCCGCGCAGTCGAGCGCGGTCGTCGTCGCGTAGATGATCTGGTCGTCCATGTACCGGGTGCGTCTGCCGAGCTCGGGGTACCTGTCCAGCGGCACCCTCGCCGGCACCGAGGACAGGAACCGCTTCCCCGAGGGCCGCGAGTGGTGCCTGAGTGAGCTCGATTTCGCGATCAGTCCGTCCCAGAGGGAATCGGCCCCACTGGTGCCCCCGGACGAGTATCCCAGGCCGGTCACGTGCAGTCTCATGTCAGTCCTCCCAGCCTGCCATCACGAGTGCCATGTTCGATCCCCCGAATCCGGTCGCCGTCTTCAGCGCGTAGTCGCATCGGGTGACGGGACGCGCCTCGTTCGGCACGCAGTCGATGTCGCACTCGGGATCGGGGGCGGAGTAGTTGATGGTCGGTGGAAGGATCTTGTCGACGAGGATCATGCCCAGGCACACCAGCTCCAACGCGCTCGCTCCCCCGAACGCATGGCCGATCATCGATTTGATGGAGCCGATCGGCACATCGGTCCGGCCCAGCGCGTCCGTGATCGCCCGGACCTCCGCCCGGTCGTTCTCGCGGGTGCCGGTCCCGTGGCAGCTGACGTAGTCGATCCGGTCCGGAGCGATGGACGCCTCGGCGAGGGCCTGCCGGATGGCATCCGCCCAGCGGCTTCCGTCGTGGGAGGGACGCACCATGTCCTCGCCGTCGGATGTCGCGGCGTAGCCGATGATCTCGCCGTAGATGCGCGCGTTCCGCGCCAACGCCGAGTCCAGGTCCTCGAGGACGAGGAATCCGGAGCCCTCGCCGAAGACCATGCCGTCCCGATCGGCGGAGAACGGCTTGCAGGCGCGGGCGGGATCGCCGGTCCACCGGGACGTCGCTCCGATGATCTGGAAGCTCATGTAGTTGGTGATGGCGATGGGGGCGTCGCAGCCTCCGGCGAGCGCCACCGTCGTCCGGCCCTCCTTGACGTCCCGGAAGCCCAGCCCGACCGATTCACCACCGGCATAGCAGCTGGTGCTCACCGAACGCATGATCCCATCGGCGGAGAAGCGGTGGGCGATCAGATCGGGCCAGGCCCCCGGGCAGAAGGCGTGCGCGAGCGAGAAGTCCGGGAGCGGGGTCCGGGTGAGATGCGAGACGGCCATGTCGGTGGCGCTCAGAATCCCGGCCGTCGTCGTTCCCAGGTAGACGCCGAACCGGTCGTTCGGGATCGTCTCCCCGAGGGCGGACCCCAGCCGGGCGTCGTCGAACGCCTCCTGGGCCGCGACGAGGGCGAACTGCGTACCGCGGTCGGTCAGGTGCGCGTAGGCCTCGGCCCCGGGGAGCGCCGTGGTGAAGTCGAAGTCCTGGAATTCCGCTCCGAGCGGCGGGGAGGACATCTCGTACCCGGCCAGTGAGCGCAGGCTGTCCACGGCGCTCCTGCCGCTCACGACGGAGCGCCACAGCGTGCGGGCCCCCAGCCCGTACGCCGACACGGCCCCCACACCGGTGATCACGACTCTGTGCATTTCATCAGTTCCTCTTCGTTCGATGGGTGATGCCCCGCCGGAAGGCTGTTCTCGGCGGCGCGCAGCGTCAAGGGGTTCTTGGCGCCGCCGTCTGCCCGGGGCCCGGCCCTCAACTGCGCAGCGCGCACCCGGCGCCGGCGCGGAGGGGTTCTCCCGGGCACGGCAGGGCCCGGACGGCTCCGGTCGATCATGGGACTCGGCTGCGTCGGGCCGGACGGCATCCGGTTCGCTCGGCGGCCCGGGCGGAGCCGGGAGGTCCGTCCGTCGATGCCGCGGACGGGTCCCGCCGGCGGGTTCATGGGCGGTCCGCCTGGTGGGCGCGGTGACGGGGCCGCCGACTACTCCTCCACCGGTGACTCCTCCCGGCCGGCTCCCCGCGGAACGGCCGCGCCGTTCTCCAGCCACCGTACGGTTCTCCCGAGGCCCGCCACGAGGTCGAACTCCGGGGAGTAGCCGAAGTCCGTGCGCGCCTTCCCGCAGGAGCAGATCCAGTAGTTCGTCGTCATCCACCGGACGTCCCGCGGCGTCAGCGGCGAGGTGAACCCGAAGATCCCGGCAAGGGCGTCGAGCACGTGGGAGGCCCCCAGCAGCGGGGCCCGCGGGAGGCTTCTCCGGGGCGGTTCCAGATGGTACGCCCCCGCCACCGCATCAATGATCTCCTGAAAGGTGTACGGCCGTGCGTCGGAGAGGAAATAGGTTCTTCCCACGGTGTTCTCCGACTGGGCCGCGTCGATCATTCCGCGGGTCAGGTTCTTGACATAGCAGAAATCCGACAGATTCCGGTGGCGGCCGGGGATGAGCAGCGGCAGGCCGTGGCGGGACGACTTCTCGATGAGCTCGAAGAAGGGCTGCCAGTTCCGGTCGCCCTCGCCGTATGTCATGGCGGATCTGATGATGACCACGGGGCTTCCCGTCTCGGCGCGGTGCCGGAGCGCGGCGACCTCCATGTTCGCCTGGCAACGGCCGTAGTTCGTGAGCGGTCTCAGCTCGCTCTCCTCGGTGAGGGGGAGGCCGTCCCTGGAGGGCCCGGTGGCCGCGATCGAACTCTGGATGACGATGCGTGAGATCCTCGTGTCCAGCTCGGCCGCGGACAGGATGTTCGTGGTGCCGAGCAGGTTCTGCGAGTAGGACTCGTAGCTCCGGTGGGAGCTCGGGTGCTCGCTCTCGGCGAGGTGGAAGATCGTGTCCACCCCCGAGCTCGCATTCCGGACGGAGTCCTCGTCGGCGGGCGCGCCCGGGTGGACGGCGACCGCTTCCGGGAGCAGTGCTCGCGCGCCCCGGGCGTCTGGTGCGAGGACCCGGACGTCGTGCCCCCGGTCGAGGAGGTCCTCCACCAGGCTCCTGCCCACGAATCCGGTTGCGCCCGTGATCAGTGCTCTCATCGGTCTTTCCTTTCGGCGTGCGGGTCAGCGGATCCCGCGTCCCGGGCAGGGCCGGGGTCGGTGCACCTGCTCTCGGCTGCCCGGGGAGCGGGCGTTCGTGGGACGCGGCGTCCGCGGAGGTGGGATCTGCGCGCGGCCTTGCGGACAGGAGGGCCGTCGTGCGGCGGTTCAGTTCTCCTGGCGGAAGTGGTCGTAGAGCCCGGCCAGCGGTTTCGGCGCCCACCAGTTCCACTGGCCGAGCACGGTCATCGTCGCCGGCACGAGCAGCAGCCGCACGAGCGTCGCATCGGCGGCGACCATGATGGTCAGCCCCACCCCGAGTTCCTTGATGGAGATCATCTCGCCCGAGACGAAGCCGAGGAAGACGGCGATGATGATCGCGGCGGCCGAGGTGATGATGCGGCCCGAGCGCTGCAGCCCGCGGGCCACGGCCTCGTCGTTGTCGTACCCGGCCCGCCAGTACTCGCTGATGCGGGCCAGCAGGAAGACCTCGTAGTCCATCGCCAGGCCGAAGCCGAAGGCGGCCAGGCAGGCCACGATGAAGGTCTGCAGCCCGGGTGTCCTCGGCAGCCCGAGGTGCCCGCCCTCGAAGAGCCAGGCCGTGGCGCCGAGCGAGGCGACGAGGGAGAAGCCGTTGATGACGAGCGCCTTGAGGGGGACGACGAGCGAGCCGGTCATGCAGAACAGCAGGACGAGGACCGCCACGACGATGATGAGCGCCGACCAGGGCGCCCGATCGAGCATGGCGTTGATGAAGTCGGTCTGCTGGGCCGCCGCCCCGCCCACCCAGAACGGGTGGTCGGCGGTCATCGAGCGGATCCGGTCGACGGCGTCGACGGCCTGCTGGCCGACCGGGTCGTCGACGTCCATGAGGACGCTGATGAGCGTCATGTCCTCGTGGCCGGGCAGCGGCGCGGCCGTCACATGGGTGACGTCGTCCATGGCCCGGATGTCGGAGACGAGTCCTGCCGTCCCGGTCGTGTCGGTCTGGGCGACGATGCTGATCGTCGGGGTGGCCAGCGCCGGGTAGTCGTCCTGCACGATGTCGTAGCCGGTGCGCACGGAGGAGTTCGCGGGCATGTACTCGACGATGTTCGTCCGCATGTGCAGGGAGGCGACAGGGCTCGCCATGATCGACAGGGCGATGGCGATGACGACCATGATGATCCACGGGTGCGCCACGACCCGGCGCGACAGGCGGCTGAAGAAGCCGTGGTCCGACGAGGAGTCGCCGATGGCGCGCATCACCCGCCTGATGCCCGGCACCCGGCTCAGCGGGCTCGGGCGCACCAGATGGGATCCGAGGAGCGTGATGATCGAGGGGACGAGCGTGACCGTGCCCAGCACGGCGAGCAGTGCCACGATGGCCGCCCCGGCGGCGATCGTCTTGAACATCGGGGTGCGCAGGACGAGCAGGCCGGCGATCGAGCAGGCGATGGTGAGCGCCGAGAACGAGACGGTGCGCCCCGCGGTGGCGACCGTGCGCACGACGCAGCGTCGCACGAGGTCCTTCATCGCCTCGCCGACCGGCGGTTCACCGCCCCCGTCGCCGGACTCCGCGAGCTCGTTCGCGAGCTCCTCGCGGTAGCGGCTGACGAACAGCAGCCCGTAGTCGATCGACAGGGCCAGCCCCAGGATCGAGATGACGTTGAGGATGAACGAGTGCACATCGAGGACGAAGGTGAGGCACCACAGCGCGCCCATGCCGACCAGGATCGAGACGATCGCGTTGACGAGCGGCAGGCCGGCGGCGAGCAGGCCGCCGAAGATGAGGATCAGCAGGACGAGCGCGATCGGCAGGCTCACGGACTCCCCCTGGGCGAGGTCCTCCTGGACGAGCCGGCCGATGGAGTCGCCGATGAGCTCCGTGGACACCGCGTGGGCATTCGCATCGGGCGCGTGCTGGCGCAGCGCGTCGAGATAGGCGCCCTCGGCCGTTTCGGCCACCCGGTCGTTGGCGGCCTGGGAACGGTCGTCGTCGAGGCCCGCGGCGAGCGTGACGAGTTCCACGTAGCCGTCGCCGTCGGCGGACAGCAGCGCCCGGGCCTGCTGCGAGGCGGGGTCGGGCATCGAGAAGGCGTCCTGCACCGAGGCGACGTCCTCGAGACCGGACAGGGTGCTGCGCGCCGTCGACACCGCGGCGGCGAGCCCCGCCGGGTCGGCGTGCATGTCGACGCCCTCGACGACGACCGTCACCGTCTCGCCATCGGTCCCGTCGGAGTCCGTCAACGAGGAGACCTGTTCGGACTCGGTGTCGGGGGTCGGGGCGTTCGTGCTCGTCAGCCGCTCGAAGAGCCCGCCATGCCCCAAGCCCTGGAAGGCCAGGCAGGCCATGGCGGACAGCAGCAGCGCCCAGGCGACGACGAACACCACCGGGCGCCGGGAGACGGCGCGGCCGATATATGTGAACATGGATCTCCTCGGTCTGGTCGGTCTGGTTCTGGGCGGGCGCACGGCGGGCGTCCGTGCGAGTCCCGGATCCTCAACGGTCGATTTCGTCGTGCTGTCAGAACCTCGTGCGCCAGGCGGCGAGCTGCGGTTCCACGGCGAATCCTTCACCGGGGAGGGGGTGGGCGGGTCGTCGGATGGCAACCGGATTCCGGCTTGTCCATGCGGCCGATACGGGAACCTACAAGGCGTTTTCGGACGGGTCAAGGTTCCGTCGGGGGCCCCGCATCCCGGTAGGGGTGGATTCGGGGTTGCAATGACTTCAACGACGGTGTTGACTGAAAGTTTTTCCCGCTCGACCAGGAGAGCGGAATCCCACGTGCGGAGCGGCGCGGACGAATTCCTGCGATTCCTGCTGGAGCGGACGGGAACCGGGCCGGTGGAGGCCGTGCGAGCGGGACCCGGACGCCTGCCGTCGGAATACCCAGGAAACTCACAGCAATTGTCGGGATGAGCGCGTGCTCAGGGGATGATCAGGGGTGCGGGACCGGTCGCGGATGCCGCGGACGGCGCTCGTGGATGGCGCGGCGGGCGACGACGCGGCCGCGGCGAGCCGGCCGTGCCCCCGTCCCGTCACCTGCCGGCGCTCGGCCCCCGTCGGTCGGCTCCGGTCCACCGACCTGCCGTCCTGCCCCGGCACGGGACGGCGGGGGGCCGGAGCCGTTGCGACGCGCCGGGAGCGCCGGGCCCGGTCCTGCGGCCCCGCGCCGCACGGCGTTCACGCCGCGTCCGGAGCCGGGGGAACGCCCTTGCCCAGGGTGACCCGGTCGAAGACGGCCAGCGCCGTCGAGACGACGATGAACACGGTGATCGCCGCGTAGGAGCCGGTCAGCGCCGCGGCCCATCCGGTGGACAGCATCGAGTAGAAGATGGCGGTGGTGACCGCGTTGCCGACGGCCGTGGCCATGCGTTCGGTGGTGGACTTCACGCCGCCGGCCACGCCGCCCTCGGTGGAGGGGATCTCGCTCATCGACAGGGTCTGGTTGCAGCCCGTCATGCAGCCGCTGCCGAAGCCGATGAGGGTCAGCGGGAGGACCAGCCACCAGAAGCGGACGTGGGCGGTCTCGATGAGGCGGGCGGTGACGGCTGCGCCGACCACGCCGACGGTCATGCACGACAGCCCTGCGATGACGATGGTGCGCCCCTTCGCGAGCGCCATGCGTCCGGTCAGGAGCGAGGTGACCGCCGTGACGACCGCGTAGGGCAGGCCGAGGAGGCCGGTCGCCAGGGCCGAAACGCCCATGCCGTTCTGGAGGAACAGGGCGGCGAGGATGAGAACGGAGGTGCTGCCGAGGAACTGCGTGCCGCTGATGGCGGTGGCGTGGGTGAAGGAGCGGTGGCGGAACAGCGCCAGGTCGACCATCGGCTGGCGGCCGCGGGCCTTGTAGGAGCGCTCCCAGCACACCCACAGGAGCAGCAGGGGGACGGCTGCCGCGAGCAGGCCGAATGAGACGCCGGTCTTGAGGATGAACGGCAGCATGATGCACAGCACCGCCGCCATGAGCAGGGCGACGGCGAGCGGGTCGAGGTCGAGGCGCCGGGCCCGCGCCGTGCCCTCGCGCCGCGCCCGGGCCCGGCGCCGCTCGGTCTCGAAGGGGAACCACCGCGTGGCGAGGGCCGCGCCGAGGATGCCCAGGGGGAAGGTCCAGATGAAGGAGGCGCGCCAGCCGATGTCGGGGCCTGCCGCCCTGATGATGAGACCGGTCAGCAGCGGGCCGGCCGTCACCGACGCCGAGATGACGAGGCCGAAGATGCTGAACGCCTTGGCGCGGGCCTGGCCCTTGAAGTACTGCTGGATCATGCCGGTCGTCTGGGGGTTGTAGACACCGGCGCCGAGGCCCTGGACGAGCCGGGCGAGGTTGAGCATCATCGGGCTGGTGGCCAGGCCGCAGGCGAGCGAGCCGAGGCTGAAGATCGCCATGCCGGTGATCCACACCGAGCCGCGGCCCAGCGCATCGCCGATGCGGCCGGCGGCGACGAGGACCATGCCGAAGGCGAGGGCGTAGCCCGAGAGCATCCACTGCACGGAGGCGTCCGAGGCCCCGATCGAGTGCTCGATGGTCGGCAGGGCCACGCTGATGGACGAGATGGCCATCACGGCCATGGCGAGCGGGACCATCAGCACGGCGAGCACCTTGATGCGATTGAAGACACGGGACTGGCCCTCGACGTGGATGAGATTGTTCTCGGCGGTGAGGGGCATGGCTTCCTCCGTCATACCGGTGTCAGCCCGGCGTCGGCACGCGTTGCGTCGTCCCGGCCCGTCCGGTCGCCGGCTGGGCGGCGGAGGATCCGGCAGGGTCGTGAACAGTATGTATTCTTGCCGAAAAAACGTCGTTCTCTAGGGCGTTCGCAGTATGGGACGCTCAGCGGGGCCGGGCCGCCCACCACGCCCGCAGCGCCTCGGCGGCGCGCTCGGCGCCCAGCGGGCCCTCGTCCATGCGCAGCCCGAGCAGATAACGGTAGGCCGTGCCCACCTCGGGGCCCGGGCCGATGCCGAGCACCTCCATGATCTGGTTGCCGTCCAGGTCGGGGCGCATCGCGTCGAGCTCCTCCTGGGCGCGCAGTTCGTCGATGCGGGCCTCGAGCTCGTCGTAGGCGCGGCGCAGCCGCTCGGCCTTGCGCCGGTTCCGGGTGGTGCAGTCGCTGCGGGTGAGGATGTGCAGGTGCTCGAGCTGGTCGCCCGCGTCGCGGACGTAGCGGCGCACGGCCGAATCGGTCCAGTCCTGCTCGCCGTAGCCGTGGAAGCGCAGGTGCTGCTCGATGAGCTGGCAGACGGCGTCGACGACGCTCCGGGGGTAGTGCAGGGCCCGCAGGCGCCGGCGGGCGAGCTTGGCGCCGACGACGTCGTGGTGGTGGAAGGTGACCTTGCCGCCCTCGAGGGCGCGGGTCGCGGGCTTGCCGATGTCGTGCAGGAGCGCGGCCAGCCGGATGACGAGATCGGGCTCGTGGTCGGGGTCGGGGCGCCCGTCCTTGCAGTCGCGGGCCTTCTCCAGCGCGATCGCCTGGTCGAGGACGGTGAGGGAGTGCTCGAAGACGTCCTTGTGGCGGAAGTGCTCGTCGCGCTCGAGGCGCATGGCCGGCAGCTCGGGCAGGACGACGTCGGCCAGCCCGGAGGCGACCATGAGGGTGAGACCGGGCCGAGGGGCGTCCGACAGCAGCAGCTTGCTCAGCTCGTCGCGCACCCGTTCGGCCGAGACGATCGCGATGCGCTCGTGCATGGCGGTCATCGCGTTGAAGGCGGCGGGCTCCACGGTGAAGCCGAGCTGTGCGGCGAAGCGGGCCGCGCGCATCATGCGCAGCGGGTCGTCGCTGAAGCTGACCCGAGGAGCGCTCGGCGTGCGTAGCACCCCGGCGGCGAGATCCCTCAACCCGCCGTGCGGGTCGACGAAGACCCGGTTCACGACGTCGACAGCCATCGCGTTGACGGTGAAGTCGCGGCGCACGAGGTCGTCGGTGATGTTGTCGCCGAAGGCCACGACGGGCTTGCGGGAGTCGGGGGAGTAGGCGTCCGCCCGGAAGGTCGTGATCTCGACGACCCAGTCGCGGCCCCCGGCGCTCCGGGAGGCCCCGATCGTGCCGAACTCCTTGCCGATCGACCACACCGAGCGGCTGAAGCGGCGGAGGATCTCCTCGGTGCGGTCGGGCCCGGCCGAAGTGGTGAAGTCGAGGTCGTTGCCGAGCCGGCCGAGCAGCGCGTCGCGCACCGAGCCGCCGACCAGGTAGAGCTCCTCGCCGGCCTCGTCGAAGAGCCGGCCCAGCTCGTCGACGAGCGGTGCGGTGCGCAGCAGCTCGGCGACTGCGCGGCGCTGGACCTGCGACAGGGCGGCGGTGGAGTCGGACACGTCGGTCCAGTCTAGCCGCCGCGACCTCGGCGCTCAGCGGTCGACGCGGGGCAGCTGGTGGGTCGAGTCCGCCGGGCCGGACGGCGCGTCCCCCGCCCCCTGGGCGCCGGACCGGTGAGCGTCGGGCCGGTCGGACGGCCCCTGGGAGCCGGTCCGGTCCGAGGGCGCCGTGGCGCCGGAACGACGGCCCTTGCGGCGGCGGCGTTTGGTGCCCTCGGCGACGGACGCGGGGTCCAGGGCGATCGTCTTGTCGGCGGCCATGTTGCGGCCGCTGTCGCCGGCCGAGACCCAGCGCACCCGTCGGTCGGCCGAGTCCTCCAGCCACTCGCGGGCACCGGTGAGGGTCTGCGACGGCGCGGGCGCCTCCTGGCCGGAGGCCGGCGCAGGTGTCGGGGCGACCGACCCGGGCGCCGTCGCGGGGGCCTGGACGGCCTGCTCGGCGCGGCGCTCCTTGGCCGCCTTGCTCAGCGGGTGGCGCCGCTGCCCGGACTGGGGCGACGCGTTCGTGTCCTTCTCGGACGTCAGGGGCAGGATCGCCCGGCGCGGCGTGCGCATGCCCGTCCTGCGCATCGCCGCGAGGATGCGGCTGCGGATCTCGCGCTCGACGTCCCACTGCTTGTTGGCCGGGCAGGAGATGAGGATCTGGTAGACGGCCGCGTTCTCGTCCAGCGCGTTGAGGCCGAGCACGCTCGGGGCCTCGAGCATCTGGTTGTGCCAGTCCGGCTCGGCGTCCATGCGGGCGCAGGTGCGCCGCAGCAGTTTGATGACGGCCGCCGGGTTCTCGTCGATGCTCACGGGGATGTCGATCGTCGACTTCGAGAAGCCCTGCGAGATGTTGCAGACGGTGGTGATCTCGCCGTTGCGCAGGTACCAGACCTGGCCGTTGAAGTCCTGCACCTCGGTGACCCGGAAGCCGACGGCCCGCACGGTGCCCTTGATGTCGTCGACCGTGACGATGTCGCCCACGCCGTACTGGTCCTCCATGATCATGCAGATGCCGTTGAAGAAGTCCTTGACCAGGCTCTGCGCGCCGAAGGCCACCGCGATGCCGACGACGCCGGCCGAGGCGATGGCCGGCATCACGTTGATGTTGATCGAGTTGAGCACCGTGAGCACGACCACGATGATGATGAGCACATCGGTGATCGACTTGAGCACCGTGCCGAGCGTTCGGGCCCGCTGGGCGGCGCGGTTCGCGTTGATGCCGTCGGTGGTGATGTCATGACCGGCCCGCTCGGCCCGGTGCTGGCCGGCGTGCTTGATGAACTGGTCGATGAGACGGCGCATCACGAAGCGCGTCACGACCGCCAGAGCGATGGTGACGATGATCTCGATGAGGGTGTTCGGCCAGACGAACTCGATGTCCAACGGCAGCACTCAGGTCCTCCTGGAACGGCTCGACGAGGCGGGCGGACGATCGGCCCACCGCATCCATTGTGACGCGGCGGACCGGGGACCGGGTGCGGCGGCCCGCGGTGGGGGGACGAACCGGGCGGGCCTGCGCCCGTGGGCGGGGTCGGCCCGGCCCGCGCTCGCCCCGAAGGGGCCCCTCCAGGGGCGGGGTCCGCCGCGTCGCGCGGCGCCCC